>Ga0210391_10001244_pt1 | contig 23616 bp, 21 predicted proteins | sample IncBWC12OmetaG_FD_160573 | JGI IMG/M metagenome (GOLD analysis project Ga0210391, IMG submission 160573) | Forest soil microbial communities from Barre Woods Harvard Forest LTER site, Petersham, Massachusetts, United States - Inc-BW-C-12-O ...
GAGACTGTCCGGCGTTTATCAGGTCAACCTTCGTGCGCACGGGGTCTACGCCGATGACCTCATGCCCATCTTGCGCGAGGCACCCCGCAGAGACAGTGCCGACATAGCCCATTCCAAAGATGCTGATCTTCACCGTAAATTCCTTTTACCCAAAGCGCAGTCGTTCGTCGTTTGAGAATGATACATCGCGCACTTCTACAGGGAACTTCTAATTGGTTCTCCTGGAGTAGAAAGAGCAACGGGAGATGGTATTTGACTAACGAATGCGGCGCGAATCCGCAGAAATCGGCTCAATACCTGGGAGCGAATAAAACCGGAACGGACCCTTCCGGCGATCGAATTGCTATTCCTTAGCTTCGCCGCAGCGGGCGAAACACGAGCACAGTCGGCAACGCCGGCGTGTCAAATCGCCGCGATTCCACCATGTCGAATTCGCGCTCGATCAAATCCATCTTCCTTGTAACGCGGCGTTTGACCTTGCCCGGTCGATGATCGCCCGCATACAGTCTGACGATGAATACTCCGCTGCTCTTCAGATTTTTTGCATATTTATCCAGGATCGGTTTCACCTGGCCATACGGAATGTGATACAGGGACTCACGAAATAAAATTATGTCGAATTCCTGCGTCGGCTTGTACCCGAGGAAGTCCGAAGCGACGAAGCTATTCTTGTCCGCACGGCCGTTCTCCTGGGTCCGCTTCACAGCCTTCGCCAGAGCAGCTTCGGAGATGTCCACGCCTACATAGCTCCGATACACGTCGGCAGCTAGTTCATTCGCCGTATTGCCCGGTCCACACCCGAGATCCAGGATGTTTCCGTGCCGAGCGTACTTCTCCAGGTACGGGTACACACAATCTCCCACCGTGTTATCGATGAAATCCCACTTGCCGCCTGAGAAATCCCGGTCCCAAATCCGCTTCTTGATGCTGGTTGGGGCGTAGCTCGCGAGAAAGCCCTGCAAAAATATTTTCGTGCGCTCCACAATATACACGTCTAACCTCCGTCTAAAGTCTACACGTCCAACTATCGACAGCACGTTCTTTCGTGACAAGCGATTCCATAATTGGATTGGCACACACGGAATGGATGAGGCTTTGTGTCCGGGGCTCTGTTAACTGGCTCCGTGGCACTCGCCCCATAAGTGTCATCATAACGAAATGTCCGGAGATGCTTTCTGTGACGCCCCATCCACGCGCGTCTCTGCCAAATCGCTCACTGCGCTGACGGCGGCCGGTCGTCGCAACTCTAGTTCTCTGAGCAATCTACGGGACCCCAGGGTAAGTACAATAGCGATGTTTGGGCTCGGTACAGGTGCGTGGCCCTGCTCGCAAGCTGTTCCTCCGGCCAGTAGCTTAGCTTCGAACTGAGAGCTAAGATATGCCCATGATGCAACTAGGATTGAGGGACACAGATTTGGTATCAGGAAGCGACGCCACCGGGTGCCGGACACCCATCGAATTCGGGAGGGGCTTGGTCCCTGTCCCTGGCGCAATCATTCAGCGGCGCCAACATTTTGCAATTGCCCAAAGAGCGAGTCTTTTGCGCGTGAGGCTGCCGCTCTCCACCCGCTTACGAGATCTGGCGAGAGTCTGCTTAGCCATATTCACTTTTGTTTTATTCGGTGCTTCGTTGTGCAGGGCGCAGGGAACCTATACGGCTGCTTCCTGTGCCGAATCCGACGTGAACGCAGTTATCAACGGGCCGACGCATAAAGCGGCGAACGGCGACACGGTCATCATTCCCAGCGGAACCTGCACGTGGACCTCAGGAATCACAATCTCCGGCGTGGGCATTGGCATCACCGGTACCGGAACGCCCAACGCCGGCGGCGGCACGTTTGGGGCAGGCGCTGCCAATACCACATTGACGGAAACAGGCACTTCTCCTTTTTTCTCGTTCACGGGATTGACCTTTGGACAGACTGCCAAGGTTGAAATGCTCAAGATGAGCACCACTAACACGACGCAAGGCATAGGAGGTCCGGTTACGTTCTCCGGATCCTGCACAGCAAGCGGCTGTGCTCAAATTCGCGCAGATAATCTCACGTTTACGACTGGGCAATGGGCAGCCGCATTGGCTGGCGGATTCGTGCTCGTAGGCGACGTCTTTGGAGTCGTGGACCATAACACCGCCAGCGAATCCTCTGGCACCGAATTTCTTGTGCAAATCAGCTACGACGCTTGGCAGGGAGTTGGCGCTTTCGGCGACAACTCGTTCGCGTCTCCAGGTACCTTCGGGACCGCTCAAGCGATGTATATGGAGAACAACAACGTCTCTGGGATAAGGCTGAGCGAGAACGATGTTTCGCCGCCGGGCGTGGGTCCCGGAGGTGGCCGTTGGGTTTGTCGCTTCAATCAACTCCCGAATATGCCTGGAGATGGCATCTGCGGCGCTCACGGTACTGCGTGGGGCGGAAGGTTTCGCGGAATGCGGCAGGTGGAGGCTTACTACAACACGGCCAGCAGCGGCGTTTGTGATGTTCTGGATGGGCTTCTTAGCGGCACGGGCCGCTATTTTAGCAACACGATGACCGGGACCGGATGCAACGCGATGACGGAACTGGACATCGCGAGATTCGCTGGAACTGGCGCGCCGTGGAACTCTTGCAATGGGACTCAGCCGTGGGACTACGCCCCTTGGTCATCGACAACCCCGTGTCTTGACCAACCGGGAAGTGGAGCGGATACTGGATTTCAAAATTCTACTCCCGTCCTCGTTACAGCGCCGGGAGCCGCCTGCACCACTGTTGGCCAATGCTGGCCGAATCCGGTGCTTGACCCGGTTTACGAGGCGGGAGAGGTGTCTCCGAATAACGCACCTGGAGTGGTGGTTGCATCCGATGGTTCACAAACGCGCTTGCTGGCAAACAGGGATTACTATGGCCAGATTTCGGATGTAGCCAACAGCGGATGCCCTGGCTCGTGCACACCATTCACCGGGGCAAGCGGAACTGGGTATGGAACGCTCTCACAGCGTCCCACGACCTGCACACCCCACGTCGGCTATTGGGCGACCGATACCGGAACATGGAACACCTTCAACTCGCAGCAGGGAACGCTCTACATCTGCTCGGCGACGAATACGTGGAGCGTTGGATACACGCCCTATACCTACCCACATCCCCTTACTGCCGGCGGTACTTCGACGACCGGCCCCAATCCTGATCCGCCCACAGCCTTGACGGCAACAGTGCAGTAAGCTGCCTACATGGCAGGCCACCTCTCCGCGCTTGAACTGAGAGAGGCTTTGCTCAATTCGGGGCGCGCAGCAGCTACCTGCGGTTGGATAGCGGAGTCCTCCAAAACACTTCGATGCTCCTCTCTGTACATTGGGCGAGGACGCGCGAGAATTCCGGCGCGTCAAGCCACTTTTGTAGCGCCATCCCCTTCTCGTATTCGCCGGCCGCGTAGTTGAACTTCCCACCAGGGGAGAGGCGGCCCAATATCTCGACACATTCCTGTCCATCCGGCGCAAATTCTGGGAGATTCACCTCGAACGAAAGGTAAGGAACGGGACTATGCAATCCGCGCAAAACGTTTACCTCGTGGCCTTCCACGTCAATCTTGATGAAAAAAGGCAACCCATGAATGCCAATTAATTGGTCGAGAGTCGTCGTTTCCACTGTTGTTCGCTGGCTAAATTCGTGGTGTTGACCGAAGCGCTCATCGTCATGTTGCAAAGTCTCGACCCATTTTCGCGAAAGAGTGTTCTTGGCGGAGCCCGGCTGATCGATCCACATCGTTTCCACAGAGTCTTTGTCGCTCAAGGCCTTACCCACAATAACGACTGGTTTGCGAGAGAACCGGTACGTCAGAAATTTTTCCTTCAGGATCCCTTGGTTAGTTTGATCCGGTTCGACTGCCACCACGCGCGCGCCGAGTTTCAAAAAAATATCAGTCTTAGTTCCGTGGTTCGCTCCTACATCGAAAACCAAGCAGTCGCGACTAAATCCGTTCAGTAAGTTGCGGTAAAAGCGGATTTCTCGATTTGTACGCGCAACGACCGAGCGATCAGCAAAGCTCCAATAGAGCTCATATACTCGGGAAGCCTTCAGCCGCTGATAAATCCCGACCCTTTTGAGGATATTCTGCGTATAGAACTTCAAACTTCTCACGCTCTCACCTCAGTCAAGCTACGCAATGCTCGAGATGCGCCCGATCGACGTTAATACCTTGATTATGAATAACCGTAGAGGTTGAACCCGCCTGCCCCAAATCGTCATCAGTCAGTCGCGGTACAGGATCTGTATCTCGTCCCGTAGGCAGTTCGCCGCAGCCTGGAAAAGTGCGTGAGACGCAGGCGCGATCGCAAGATCCGCCTTCCACTGTGATGAATTCGGGCACGCATCACCATCTGAGTCCAGTAGCACAGGCTTACAGCCGCACGCTCGGGCCGCTTGCACGTCTGTCTCGGAATCGCCAATGAAGATGGAGCGGCTCAGATCAATATTGAAATCGGCGGCGGCGCTGAATAGCATCGCTGGTTTCGGCTTTCTGCACGGGCAATGGTCTTCAATCCTGTGCGTGCAGTAATAGGCAGCCGCGAGGGACGTGCCGTCCGCAAGCAGCCCTTCATTCATTCTGGCGGTGATCTCTTCCAGGCCGGCGAGATCGAGCATGCCCTTCCCCACTGCCGCCTGATTCGAAATGATGATCATGGGTAGCCCGAGCGAGGACAACTGCTTCAGCGCTTCACGGATGCCGGGCATAAAGACAAACTGCGACCAGTTCAAAACGTAGTCGCCGGGCCGCCTGCGATTGATTACGCCATCGCGGTCAATGAAGATGGCCCGGCCTTTTGCGGTACTCTTTGGTTCGGAAAAGAGAATTCGTAGCAAGACTTGGTTTGGCTCCCATCCTGTCTATCGAAACTACAATTACGGTTCCTGGGTGAATCCGCTGCCCGGGAGCTAACTCCCAGCCGGATCCAGCAACATATCCTCCGCGATCTCGCAGATGATGTGCCCCGTCAGGATATGACACTCTTGGATTCGTGGCGTTTCTTCGGAAGGAATGCAAATGGCGCAGTCCGCCAAATCTTTCATCCTTCCGCCGGACCCGGTGAGAGCGATGGCGTAAATCGATTTCGTTTTTGCGACCTCCATGGCCCGCAGCACATTCCGCGAATTTCCGCTCGTGGAAATGCCGAGCAGGACATCTCCTTCTTTTCCCAGCGCTTCCAGTTGACGCGCGAAGACAAGATCAAAGCCGTAATCGTTTCCGATGGCGGTGAGAGACGACGTGTTCGTATGGAGCGCGAGGGCGGGCAGAGCTCGGCGCTCCTTCAGATAGCGCCCCGTGAATTCGGCGGCCAAATGCTGGGCGTCGGCCGCGCTTCCGCCATTGCCGCAGAAAATGACTTTTCCGCCCGCGCGAAGCGCTTTCACGATTTGCATTGCCGCCTGAACCACAGTCGCGTGAAAGGCGGCATCGGATAGCAGCACTTGTTTTACTTTGACGCTCCCTTGGATCCGATTTCGTACCAGGTCGGAAAGAACTTTCGCATTCACTTGTGTGGTCATTGTTGTTCCGGGCTTATTCGCTTTTTGTGACGGTGGTGATGTCGCTATTTCGGTTGCCAAAATGGTGAACGCGCGCCACTTCTTGCTGCGATCCGGACGCCGCGGAGCTCGTCAGCCGGTTTCGCCACCACTCCAGCATGTCTCGTAAGGTGGTAGCCAGGCGAATCTGGGGCTCCCAAGCGCAGCAACTCCGGAACTTCGCATTGTCGCCAACGGTGAAGGGCTCATCGCAGGAGCGCATAAGTTCGGGCCGCTGCTCCACTTCAAAACGAAACGTCACTTGACCGCGAACAGCCTCGATCACTTCCTCGATTGAGTACACGTCATCACCGCCGAGGTTATACACGTCGCCAACCTTGCAGCGGTCTGCAGATGACCAAAGCGCTTGAACCAGATCCCGGACGTCAACGATCGAGCGACGATTCGTAAGATTGCCGACCGGCAGGGACGGTGGACGAATTCCCAGTTCGATCTCGACAGCTCTCCTCGTCAGATCCGAGCAAACCTCATTCAGCTTTCCAGGTCCCGTCGTCTTGAAAATCCGAATTCTTATTGTGGGGATTGCATAATTCGCAAAGTACTGGGCGGCCAGCAGATCCTGGGCGACCTTGCTAACTCCATATGGATGGAGCGGGTTCAGTAGGTGGGCCTCTTGAATCCGTACGTCGCGTTCAACGACTGGCCCGTATTCTGCGCTCGAGCAAGCTACGATGACGACCGGCATAACTCTCGTGGTACGTAGCGACTCGAACAAGGCAACGGTGCCGGCCACATTCGTGTCGATCGTCTCCAGCGGCTGCATTAACGAAACGAGCGGGTGACTCTGCGCGGCGAGATGAAAGATGCGCTGCGGCCGGAACTTCGCTATCAAGCCGGACAGGCGTGCGGAATCTCGGACATCACAAAGTTCGAATTCATCAGCGGCCCGCCCATCCCGTGGCTCAACAATATCGATGCCCAGCACCTGCGAACCAGCAGCTATGCAATGCTCAGCGAGATATCCGCCGATAAAACCGGCGGCTCCCGTAATCATTACCTTCATCCTTGCGGACCTTTATGCACGGCGAGAATACCGTCCGGCTCGGCATTCGCTAGAGTCTCCTGGGCATGGAGATACCGCTCGGGAGTACCGATGTCGATGCACCTACCCGAATGATGGAACGCCCTGATATTCTCTCCTTCCGCTAACCATCGCGGGAAGAGTTCTTCCTCAAGCGAGACCCGCTGGTTGAGCGGCATCTGGCACAGGATTTTCTTGGCCACCATATAGATTCCGGCGTTCACGTATTGCATTCCGGTTGCGGACTGCTTTTCCTTGAATCCCAACACCCTGCGATTTGGTCCCACAGAAACGAGGCCACAATCCACGCGACCATCTGTTGGGACCACGAGCACTGTCAGGTCGGCGCGCGATTCAACGTGGTCAGACACAAACCCGGACAAGTCAGCGTCGGTATAGCTATCGCCGTTCATTATCAGCACAGCTTCTGACTTGACGAAATCGACTGCGTTGCGCAACGCACCGCCAGTTCCCAGAGGTGTTGACTCAATCGAATATTCCAAAGATATTTCGTGCGCACGGTGATCAAAGTGCGATCGAATCAACTCTCTCTGGTAGCCCACAGCCAAGATGACATGTTCGAACCCGTGGCGTCGCAACTGGTTGATCAGTATGTCGATAAATGGCCTGTCGCCGATGGTCGCCAGCGATTTAGGAGCATCTCCCGTCACGCTTCTCAGGCGAGTCCCCGCTCCTCCACAGAGGACGATGGCATCAGCCACGCTGGGCATAGATTTCGCTCCGGTCACTGGCCAGCGATTTGTCATACGCCATTTCTGGCTCGTACACGGCGACGTCGCTCCCTCGACTGGAAAATGCGAAGGGAATGCACAGAAGATTCTTCAAGCGCAGCCGTAGTGCTTGTTTCCGTTCGGGCGGCACGTAAAAAAGCATGAAACCACCGCCGCCGGCGCCCAGGAGTTTCCCTCCGAGCGCGCCAGCGCTGAGCCCAGCCTCGTAGATTTCATCAATACTGGAGTTCGAGATCTGTTCCGTCAGCGATCTTTTTATCTGCCATCCTTGGTGTAACAGCTTGCCGAACTCATCCAATGAGCGGTTCGGGTCTGTGACGATGTCTTCAGCCTCGTCAACCATTTGAAGCATATCCCTCAATTCTTTCTGTCGATTCGGTGTCGCTTTAAGCTGCGCTTTGGCAATTTCGGAGGCCGTACGCGCAAACCCAGTGAAGTAAAGCGCCAAATGCTGCTCGAGTTCCGCTAATCTGCTGGGTGCGGCGAGGATCCGATTTACTTCGATCGCGTCGTTGGTATGAAAATCAATTCGATTGAATCCACCGTACGCGCAACTCGCCTGATCTTGCGCACCGACTGCTTCCTGCAGCAAATCGCGCTCTACGTGTATCGCTTCGGTCGTAAGAGCCTGCTTGTCTCGCATCTGGTTCTTCAGAGCATAGAGACCTAGAAGAAAGCCTACGGTAAACGCCGAACTGGTCCCCAAACCTGTTCGCGCGGGCAGGTCCGCGACGTGATGAACTTCCACTCCGTCAGTGATACCCATGTAGTCCAGGCAAGCGCGCACCGACGGATGTTCAATCTGGCTATTGCTGCTGACATTTTCGACCTTAGAATACGAAATGCGACTGTGATACTCAAAAAATGGAGGCAACCACCGAGTCGTGATGTAACAAGACTTGTCGATCGTTGTCGACAACACCGCGCCACCATGCTCGCGATACCAGACTGGGTAGTCGGTGCCGCCGCCAAAAAACGATATCCGAAATGGAGTGCGCGTAACGATCATGGGTTTCTCCGAACTCTGGACGAACCAATTCTAACAGGCCGTGTACGCGTTCCCGGCCGCGGCCCTCATCTTCCGAGGCTATCCGCAAGCTTCCGGTTCTCAAGACGCAAGAGCGTCTTATCCCAGGCCCGCACTAACGACCACTTCATTCGCGGCAGCATCACCTGCGCGCGCCGCGCTTGGGCGCGGCCGAATATAGGTTCGATCCACGAATACTTCCAGGAGAATCGCGGAATTTCCAGTTTACCGCCGAGGCTCTTGGCGAGGTCTTCCGCCTCTTTAAACAGATCGAGTCTCTCCGGATAGAAAAACACCATCCAGTTTTGGAGATATGTCACGCAGGCAGCGCGCGCGCGCGCGTCGTCCACCAGCGACCGGAGGTAGCCGATGTGCAGTTTCATCGAAATCCACTGTGCCTCGAGCTTTCGATTGGAATTTCCTATGTAACTGAGGCTGCCCGCGCCGGCTAGGCGATAATAGACTTTCGATTCTTTTACGAAACGCGTTCCCTCGCTGGCGAGAAGCACGCGGCAGAAAAATTCGCCATCATCATCGCCCAGCAGCCGGGTATCCCATTTCCCCGCGGCCTCGGCGAGTTCACGACTGACGAGCCACGTAGCGGTCTGCATGTACGTATTGTGTTCCATCTTTCGCGTCAGCCATTCTGCAGGGAGAAGATCTTGCCACAACGGGCCGGGTCGGAATTCCGCTCGGTAGGGTCGATGCATGAAGTGGGCCCACGCACCCGAAATCAGCGTCTGCTTGCTTCCGCTTTTCTCGGCGGCCTCCATTTGCAAGGCCGTCTTCTCCGGAGCCATCAGATCGTCCGCGTCCAACCACTGAACGTAATCTCCGTTGCTCATGGCGAAAGCGTTGTTCCGGGTTGCCGATGCCCCCTGATTTTTCTGCGTCACAACCTTGACCTGTTCCGATTCAAACTGACGCGCAACCGTCAGCGTTTGATCTTTTGAGCCGTCGTCAACGACGATGATTTCTTTTCGTTCCCACGTTTGCGCGATCGCTGAACGGAGCGTGTCGGAGATCCACGTTTCAGCGTTGTACGCAGGAATCAGAATGGATACCAACGGCTTCATCGTGAAACCCTCCCCAACATTTCAGCATAGGCCTTTCGCGTCAAGTCGGCCACCGCATTCCAGGAATGGTTGGCCTCAGCGTAATCTTTCAGTTCTTGCCGGCGGACCTTCAGATTCTCATATAGATCGCTGGCGAAGTACTTCTCGATGGCTTTGGCTAATTCCGCCGGATCACCCGGCTGGCATAGAAACCCCGTTCTGCCTTCCACAATCTCCTCACGAAAAGATCCCACGTCCGTCGCAACCACCGGCAAGCCAAAGCTATAGGCCAGGAAAAGCACGCCGCTCTGAAAAATCTCCTTGTAGGGGAGCACCAGAACATCCGCCGCTTTGAGGTAGAGTTCCATTTCTTCATCGGGAATGAATTGGATCTTCAGAATGATCTGGTCTAGGGCAAATTCTGTCTTCGCGGTTTGCTCAATCTCGTTCCGATATTCTTCCGAACCTTTCTTCGGCTCACCGGCGATAATCAGCCGGTAGTTTGATCGATTGGCCGCGAGCGACCGAAATGCCGTAAGCAAGTGCTCGATACCTTTGTATGGCCTGATTCTGCCGAAGAACAGGATGGCCTTTTCATCATCCCTGAGGCCAAGTTTCCGCTTGGCCTCGACCGGCGTGACCTCGGTGTCAGGGAAGGCGTTATTGATTGGATGCCGGATCACCGTCACCGCTTTTTCAATCACGCCGAAGTCCTGGCAAAGCTCGTTTTTCATTTTCTTGGTGTGTACGAACATGTGATCGCAAAGCCGGTATTGAATTCTGAGTGTGAGACGGTTGAGTAGCGAATCCTTGGCGTCTCGCCTGGCTTGATTAACGTTGTGCGCGGTGAGCGCCACTTTTTTCCCGAGCGCCTTGTAGTACAACATCAGAATAGTGCGATCGAAAAGCTCGATCTTGTTGTTCCACAATATGTGCAAGATTCTCGGCTTGGAACGTGCCGCATAGCGCATTAGCCGCGCGTAATAGTCCGCTAACTTCCACAACTTTCCCACAAAGTTGACGTTCTCGCGCTGATCACCGCGGAAGTTCAGAAATCGCAAGCTGGGCGTGACATGGAATTCAGGACTGTCAATATCATCGCTCCCAATCACATCTACGCCAACGCCCTTCGAAACAAGCGCCATCGCCAACCCGAACGCATAAGGCCGGTCCTGGCAGCCGGTCAGCAAACCCATTTCCATCTCGGTCGCAGACCCGAAAGCCGAAGCCTTCAAACGATCGGCGTCCTTGATACTAGGGGGTCCAGAAAGAAGATTCGTTGGCATGGGGCTCGTTAACTAAAACGATTGTTTGCGCCTTCCAAGACACTTCAACGGTTTTGTCACAACGGCCCTCAAGTGCTGGCAAACGTCAACCTACCGTAAGAGATCCAAACCATGTTGGTAATCGTCTGCACAATTGAATTTTCTGCCGAGAGCCAATTGCTCCGGCAGTTTCACGTACCGACTGGGTTTTCCACGTTTTGGCGCTCGGGACGCTCGAAACGACGGCGCACCTTCGCAATCTTGCGGGACAATAAGGTGGCGACGATCGAACCGTAGCTGTCCCCTAATCCCCTTAACCGATTGATCTCGCGAAGCGCAGGTGCGAGCCTGAGCTGATGGATTTTGCATTCGGCAGAGTCATAGCAGATTAGTCGCAGCATGTTTTGAATGATCCAACTGGAGTCGGCGCTGGCAACCTCGGGCATCGCTAACCATTGAGTGTACAGGCGTATCAGGTTCTCATACTTTCGGTCGTCTCTAGTGGCGTACAAATTGCAAAGTCCATCGGTTCGGGAGGGAGCCCTGTCAATCCGCACGAGCTGCGCTGAAGCGAAGCAGAATCTTGTCTTAAAGCTCAACCGAAATATTACGTCCGTGTCTTCCTGAATTATCAGGGCCTCATCAAATGCGATCTTCTCGAATAGAGTACGCCGTATTAAAAGGCTCTGGGTCCAAATCAACGGAAACCGACCGGCTAACCCGGCCAGCACGTAACTGGCGGGGTCCTCGAGTGGGGCGAGGTTTGGCACATTCTCAAGGCCGTTCTCCTCGAAAACCGATAGCTTCAGGTCCGGGCTCCCGTCGAAAGCGCAATCCGTGAAGCACAGCCCGAAGTCATCACCAAGGGTGGCAACGGCCCCCAGCTGTCGCTCAATCTTCTCGGGAAGCCAAATGTCGTCGCTATCCAGAAACGCGATCCACTCGCCACGGGCATGATGGATACCACGGTTCCGCGCAGCGGACACCCCCGCATTTTCCTGTTGAATTAACGCGACACGCGAGCCGTAACGGCAGCGGATCGCCTCAGCCGACCCATCCCTTGAGCCATCGTCAACTACAATGATCTCGTCCACGGGTAGAGTCTGGGCTAGCACGCTGTCAATCGCCCGCAACACCTGTGCACGGCGATTGTAGGTCGGAATCAACGCAGAAACTTTCAAGGATCACCTCACCCCTAATTAGCCATTGGATGCGCTATCGTGCGATCTGAGCCAGCGAGTTTACAGCGCACCTTCGCGATCTTGCACGAGAACAAGGTAGCGATGATCGAAACGAGCGTTTTCCCGTTTGTTCTCAGCCGATTTATTTCTCGAAGCGCCGGCCCTATTCTGAGCTCGTGAATTTTGGCCTCTGCAGAATCGTAATAGACCTCCCGAAGCAGGTCCCGGACTCGCTCCTCGTATGGTGTTCCTGCTACTGCAGGTCGCGCGATCCATTTAGTATATAACTACACGAAGCTCTCATATTTCCGATCATCACGGCGCGAGTACGTTTTGGTAAGCGCGACAGAGCGAGACGATGTTCGATCGATCTCAACGAGGGGCGCGGATACGAGGCAGATTTTGGTCTTAAGAGTCATTCTGAAAAGCAAATCCAGGTCCTCCGAAATTGGCAATGCCTCATCGAACCCATCGAGATCTTGGACGGCGGAGCGCAGGACTAAGAGGCTTTGGATGCACATTATCGGTGGACCTCCGGGCAGATAAGGTCTCGGATCATGGAGTTTGCGAACACTTGAGCCACATCGCATTCCAGTGGCGGCATGTGCCGTACGAGTAATTCTGTTGTCTGCGATAAAGGCGCGATCTGTAAAGCATGCTCCGAATTCGGTACCTAACTGCGTTAAGGCCTCAAACTGACGCTCAAGTTTCGTGGGCAGCCAAGGGTCGTCGCTGTCCAGGAAGGAAATCCATATTCGCCGCGGGCTTCGCAGATGCCGCAGTTGCGCGCGCTGAGACACCGGCATTTTCTTTTCGTACCTCTATGACGCGCGACCCGGAACGGTCATGAATCGCCTCAGCTGATCCATCTGTCGAGCCATCAGCTACTACAAGGATTTCATCCACGGCCACAGTTAGGCCGACCACGTTGTCGATCGCTCTCAGCGAATGCTGCTGACGATTGTAGGTGGGGATCACCACGATAACCCTCACGAACGGCCTCCGTGTTCCCTATCGTTGCCTGCCGAACCACTGCAACGCGCGGGCCCGGCGGGAAGGCGACGCTCTAGCCTCGTAGCTTGCTCGAAGGTGGGTCAACCGATGGCTGAGTATCACCGAAAGCTCTGAGCCGGACGATCGCACGTTCGAATGCACGCCATGCATCCCAGCAGCCAGTGGCAAATCGATCCAGATTCCAACGCTTAAGCGTGCATTCGCTGATTCTGAAATTCAACGTCCCAAGGAACCTCTCAGCAATGCTGCTTGTTTGTATGCTCCTTCACCCTAGCCAGTTCGATTTTAGGCGGTGTTCTTCGAGGCGCCTGCCCGCGGAGCCTCAGCGTTCCTGATGCCTGAACTGGCTGAGATCACGATACCGGCAGCTAATGCCTTTGGCGGGGAAAGATCTGGCTTCGGACCTTGCCGCACGACCCAGCGCAGGACTCGCGTAGTGGCCTGCGCCTTGGCATCCCAAGTTAGGCATTCGCGCGCATAAGCCATTCCTTGCTGCCGTAACCGCTCGAGCAGATCCCGATCGTGGGCCAGGTCCGTCAAAATTCTTTCCATTTGCGCCACGAAGTCGTTCTCATTCGTAAGCGGCACCTTGAATCCTACCGCTGGATGAACGATATCTCCGGGGCCGCCGAAATCCGCGACCACCGGCACGGCGCCCGTTGCAAGAGCTTCGAAGACCACGCCTGCACCGAAATCGCGGACCGATGGAAACACCATCACATCCGCCGATCGTAACCGCCTGAGGACCTCATCATGGCTAACCCAACCAACGAACGAAACAGCCTTTTCGATTCCGAGGCGTTTTGCTAGCTGGTCAAGGTTGCCCCGCTCCGGCCCATCGCCGAGAACGGTAAAGCGGGCCAAATCATTCCGCAGCAGCGGAGCAGCCGCACGCAACCCGAGATCACAGGCTTTGCAGGGAATCAATCCCCCGACGAAGATCAGCTCAAGTTTGGCGTCGGCCTCTAGAGTGCGCGTATCGCCGAAACACAGGGACCGAGCGATGCCTGGCTCCGGGACAAAAAACAGTCTGTCGCGATACGCGGTAAACTCGGCACACGTTTGCGAAGACGCGCCTATGATCGCTGCCGCATTGCGGTAGGTGGACCGAGCAAATGGCATGAACCGGTAGAGATTCCTCAAGCCGGAGATCCACTGCTTTTGGTTACCGGCCTGGCTGAAACCCCGCACGTAGGGGAGTCCGCCATTCAGCGGCCCGATCACGAAAGGTATGGGTCCCTTCCGCAAGAAAAAAGCGAAAGGACTCGGGAACACCGCATTCATAGGGTAGATGCGCAGCACGACATCGAAATCGCCCGCAAAGATCCGCTGCCGCAACTGCCGCCAAGCGCGCCATTCGAAGGCGAGATAAAGAGGATAGAGGGAAGCTGTCAGCGCCTGGTTGTTAAAATTATATTTGAAGATTCGTCGCAAACTCCAGGCATAGATGCGGTCGAGCCAAGGCAGCCGGATCACCTCGATCGAGTGAAACGAGGCTTTGGCGCGGCGCACAGGCTCCTCACTCGGTGCCCGCACGGCCAAAGTAACATCGTGGAGTTGGGCGAGCGCGGCAGCGTGCGAAAAGGTAACGTAAGGCATGCTGACCTGCTCCGGATTACAGTCCGGTCCCAATACCAAGATCCGCAATCGGTTCACTGATGCTCTCCTTGTTAAAAGCTGTTTTTCTTGCCCCGACTAGAGGGTGGACTAGCCTACAATCGCCTCTTGAGAAAACGTCGAATTTTTCTTGAGTACCAGAATCAAGTACCGCACGATACTCTTCCGATCCAACCCCTTCTTTGAGCACAAGGCCAGAACAGTAGTCAGGCATGCGGATGAAGCCACGATCCGGCCTCGATTCGCGCAGCACTGCAACCATCCGTGAGATGGTGCCGTCGGTGGAACCATCATCAACCACGACAATTTCGTCTACGGGCATGGTCTGCGCGAGTACGCTTTGAATCGCTTGCACTTCGTGCGTTCGGCGATTGTAGATCGGAATCAGCGCAGAAACCTTCAAGGATCACCCACCCTAACGAGCATCTGGATGCATTATCGTGCGATCTGCGCCCGCGAGCCTGTGGCGCATCTTCGCAACCTTGCGCGAGAACAAGGTAGAGACGATTGAAGCGTGCGTTTCCCCCGTTGATCTCAACCGACCGATCTCCCGCAGCGCTGGCCCTATTCTGAGCTCATGAATTTTGGCCTCTACCGAGTCGTAATAGACTTCCCGGATCAATTCCCGAACTCGGTCCTCATATGCACTTCGTGCCACCTCAGGTAGCGCGAGCCACTTGTTGTAAACTCGGATTAAGCTGTCATATTTTCGATCGTCCCTCGATGAATTCATAAGATCCGAGAGTCCGTCCTTTCGGGACGGAGCCCGGTCAACCACCACGAGCGACTCAGAGGCAAAGCAAAAGTGTGTTCTAAAGCACAGCCGGAAGATCAGGTCGGTATCTTCACGCATCACCACGGCATCGTCAAAGTTGTCTGGTTCTCTTAAGAGTGCGCGCAAAACCAAAAGGCTCGAAGTGTAAAACGGTTCGCGTTCCGCCAGGATGTAAGTAGCTGGTTCTTCAAGTTGGCCAAACTTCGAAACGCAGCTGAAGCCGTTTTCTTGAAACATCGACTGTCTCAAGTCAGAATTGCCGCTAAAAATGTTATCCGTAAAGCACAGCCCGAACCCCCCGCCGAGCGCCGTGAGTGCTTCGACTTGACGCTCAATCTTCGTCGGTAGCCAAAAGTCGTCGCTGTCTAGAAATGCGATCCACTCTCCTCGAGCTTCGCGAATCCCATAGTTGCGTGCGGCCGAGACACCTTGATTCTCCTGCTGCAGCACTCTGACTCTAGGCCCGTATTGCCTTCGAATCGCCTCGGATGTGCCGTCAGTGGAGCCATCGTCAATGACGATAATCTCGTCCACCGGCGCCGTTTGGGCCAAAACGCTGTCAACAGCCCGAACGACGTGCGCTTGACGATTATATGTGGGAATCAGAACTGAGACTGTCACTACGAGGGCCCCTCGATGCTAGTATCAGAGCGCGGCACCGGCAGCCGTCGACTCCATTTTCTTGTCTCTGAGGCCGGACACGGCTGTCAGCAGTTGTTCTCTTTCCGATGGGTTCAATACGATCAGCCAACAGCCGACTGCGTAGATTCCTGTAACACAAGTCGCCGACGCAATCAGCATGGGATAGGAAGGCTTGAGTCCCCACGCCACGGCGATAGTGGCGAGGCTCATAATTCCGGTACAGTACAGCAGATTCTTCGCTAGAGATTTCATATACTTGCCGTACTGGAATCCACTGACTCTGCATACCCACCACGGCAACACCAAAACACGTGCGACGAAGGCTCCGATCAGCGTGCCCATTGCTACCCCCAGGATTCCGTAACGACGCGCCAGCGCGAGACTGAATGCTAAGTTAAGCGCACCCTCCGCCCAGTTCGCGTACGCGTAAAACCGATGCTTGAATGTCGCATAGAGCAGGTCAATTGACGGCTTCTGGCAAACATCCAGCATCACTGCCAGCGATAAGACGACAAGTGGTGGGTATGCGTCTCCGTATGGTGTTCCCATCCAGCGATCGATGAACGGCTTTCCCCAGGCAATAAGCGCGAGACAGATGAAGACGGAAATGCAACACGACAGCTTCGTTCCGAACAAGAACAGTGTTTCTATGACGGCTCGGTTCCCCGCACCGTGGAGTCTACTGAAAACGGGCTGCAAGATGCCCAAGGACAAGATTAGGATTTGAAGAAAGTACTGCGCGAAAACACCTGCGACTCGATAGTGCGTAACGGCCGCCAGGCCGATCAGGTTCGATATCACTAGGGGGTCGACTTGGAATCGTAGAATGTCCGCGAGGTAGGTTAACAGGGTGTACAGCCCATAAGAAAAGAAGCTCTTCACGCGGTACGCATTCGCCAATCCGATTTCAATTCGAGCCCAGGCCGCCTCTCGCCTCGCAAACCACACTTGGAGCAACATGACTGGCAACGTCGCAATGAGCGTCATCCAGGCAAGTGCCACTAATCCTCCTCCCAGGAAAAGAGCCCCGACCACAAGGGCGGTGCGCAACACCAGACCGAGGATTACGAGCCACGATGAAATGTCGAAGCGGTAGAGCGCGTCTAGCACACCGGCGTAGACTCGCGCCGGGAAGTTTAAGGCTGCGCCTAAACCCAAGATCGCTATTGCCTCCCTAAAGACGCGTGTATCCCCAGCGTTATGGGAAAACCATGGCGTGACGGCCACGATTGCTGCTGTAGCTACCAGGGCGGCCGCGCCTAACAACAGATTGACTCGCAGAGCGGTATTGCAAACCTGTCGGCACTCGACAGGATCGTTGCGACCAATTGCTATGCATAGATACTGAGACACAGCACTTGAAAGCCCGAGGTCCAGCAACACGTAGTAACCGATAAATGACGATGCGAGGGCCCAGAATCCGTAGAGTCGGTCGCCAAGATGGCGAACGACAAACGGCATCAAAAAGACGGCGACTATTGCCGACGCGACTAGCCCCGTGACTCGCAATACCGATCCCGACACCAGCCGAGGACCCACTGAGGTTAATTTGTCGCTCATATGGTAGACAACGCCTGAAGCACTTCTTACTGAATCAGGCACGATGAGCAGTGAAGCCTCGCCGCGACTGGCATTCCAGTCAACTCCGAGTAGCTATACCTGATTCCCAAAATGCTTCGACAGCTGCAAGTCGATTGGATTTAGTTTTTTGTTCGAGGTACTTACTACTTACGGGCAGGTAACCAAGGCCTCGATCCCGAGCCGCTGGAGATCTCGGAAAGCTGGGTCTACTAACGGCCTTCACGGATATCTTCCCGCTCGCACCCGACGAGAGACCGCTTGCGGCGACCACGGCAAGTAGCAGAAAGATCCACGAGGGGGTTAGCATTCGGAAGCCCGCCTCAGTGATGCAATAAAAGGTAATTGTGGCTACATAAGCTACCATCAGGCTCGCAAGCTCTGGATCGCGCTGAAACGCCTTGATGCTGCGCCGGTAGCCACTTAACAGAATGAAAACGATCAGGCACACGCCTATCCATCCTAGATCCAAGTAAACCTCTATGTAACCGTTGTGTGCGGAGACGAGATTGTGAATCTCCCAGTAACCCTGAAGGCCTCGGGCGACTTGTTCTACGTTAGTGTTCCAGAAGCTTTCGAACCCTGTGCCAATTATCGGGTTGGCAGCTGCAGCAATCGAAGCTGCCCAAATTTCCTTGCGTCCGCTCAAGCCTTCCCCTCTGCCAAGCGACTCTGAGAGGACTGAACCACCCCCGAAGAGCAAGCCAAGACCCCCAGAAAGAACGACTATTAAACAGACCGCAGCCACTCTGCCGGGGCGTCTTCTGATGGCACGGAGACTGGTCGTAAGCATGAGCGCTCCACCGAGAATAAAGCAGACGCCAGAGGTAGCGGAGTGGGACATTTGCAAAAGAACAATACCAAAGGTAAGTAGGGCTCCCTGGGCTACCAGGCGTCGAGTCCGATTGGGCGCTTCGGTATCCGCAAGCAGCGCGCGCACGTTCCATAGCACACCGAGCGAGACGATAAAAACGATGAGTCCGAGGCTATTCTTGTTGGTCGTTACCCCAATGTTCTCAGGCGCTCCGTCAGGAGTGTATCCGCGGCCCAGGTCAGTGTATCGGATCAGGAAGATGGAGGCTGGGAACAGGATAAAGCCTATCCTCGCAAAAAGGCGCCGGAGGGCCGCGATAGGCTCGCCGTCTGTTACAACGATGAGCACCATAACCAGATCGCCAATAGCCTTGGTCCATCTCTTAAAAGCCGGGCCGGGAATGGGCGACCAAGTGACACTAATCAGGCAGTACAAGAAGTAGATGATTATCGGACCGCTAATTATGAGAAGGGCCTTTGTCTTACTCATGCGGCTGAATAGGACCGCGATTCCAGCAAGCACCAGAATCCCGAAAACTGCCGCATCCAGGGGACTTCCGTCGAGAGTTGACGCGAGAGTGCCCCCGGACGTGCCTCCCATCCCCAACCATGCGGACACAGGCCTCGACCCGACTATCCAAAGCCAGATGACCGGCAGCCAGAGGGCTGTCGAGTTTCGAACGGACTTATCCCGGTTAAGGAAAAAAAGCCCTGCGATTCCAGTGATGCAGATCAGGAGGGCAATCCAAAAGATCATTCGTGTTTCCTCTGCGAGCGCTTTGATCCCGATCCGGTGCGAATCGCTTCGGCGTAGAGAAAACAAATACTCAGCACATCAAGTTTGAGTAACTTCATACTCGTTGCAGCCTCCGTCCTGTCAAGCAAAGAACACTTTATACAACCTATCCACGCTCGCTGCTCTTGCTCTGGCGCGATCCACCGCTTCTACGCTTATTGTGGTAAGTGCGAACGCGGCTAAAAAAGACCCAGCCAACACCGCAAATCCGAAATTGAAGCGCCGGAGGGAAGCCGCCAGGATCTGCAGAATCGCAATTTGGGATATGTACCCGAATAGTGAGTATTTCCCGAGCAGAACAACCTCGCTTTTAATTAAGCCAGATTCACGACCGCTAACGCCGACCAGATAAATGACCATAAGGCTCAGGCAGACTCCAACGATGAGGAGCGGAAACGGAACATTCCAGACGGTTATCGCAATCGTGTAACACAAGTAGGCAAACCCGAGAATGTAAGGGTGTCGAACGAAATCGTTAATCGCCGCGATGCGCATAAATCCAGTTAGCACGCCCAACATTCCGATTGTAAAGAATTCCAAGTTTAGGCTACGCGCGCCCATCAAGCCGAGTATCAATACAAACAGCAAGAGAAGTGTGCACACAATATGAAACGTGTACCTATAATGGCGGTATGGAAACATCAGTAATCCAGAGAACATGAGCAAATAACTGATCGGTACCAAAATCGAGAAGGAGATGAGCTTACCGCCCGCAACCGGGAGATTCCCGGATACAAAAACAATGAAGATGTTCCTAAGGTCGAGCAGGTTTTTGGTGACTACGCCAGTGGACAATACGGGAACAATAAGGGATCGAGCCACATTTAGGACGATGAATATTGCCAGGAGCTTAAGCCCCCTCGAGAAGAGCCTTTTCGGGAGGCGAGGGTCGGCGGCATCATACTTCGAGAGATACACGTTGGAGATCATAAATCCAGTGATGAAGATGAAAGACGGAGTCAAGAACCGTAGGTATTGATAGTATTCCCACTGGGGGCCGATGAAATAGTTAATCCAATGATAGAGCACCATGATCAGAACCAGTGCCCCTTTCGTGAAATCAAGAGCGGAAATGCGTTGGGGCTTTGGCGAACTTGTAGTAGGTTCCGCATCAAGCCTCTGTACGGCACTGCGATTGGGTTGAGATTCGATTTGCGAGGGCATTTTCGTCAATTGGGATTATATGATTTTGCGGCGATCCGATTTCAGGCGTCCACGAATAGCCGATGAAGCAGTTCCAACGAAAGCAGTCGGTGAATCTCCGTGGTGTAGTTACGATTTCCCTTCAGATGGGCACGGACGACCCCCTCGACGCCGCGTCGATCCAAATAAGGACGCGCGAATGTTCGAGGATCCAGCAGAATCTCCTGCACGTATTTTGCAAGAATAGTGCGATACCACCACCGAAAGTGGAAGAGCTTGTGACGGCCCATCCACAGGCGCTCCAGATGCAGCGGCGCCAACGTGTGATCGATCTTAGCTATCCATTGAGGCATTCCGTAATCGTAAGCGTACTCGGCCTTGAAGGTGAACTCCAGATACGCGCGGCTCATAGCCTTGGCGACAGCGTTGTAACGCCCGACGCCGCGGTCGGTGCGCAAGTGAGCCAACGCCGGATTGCCTTCTTCAATGAGGCGCATGCGCACATCTTCGCCCTGCTCAACTTTCGGTGCGCGAAATACGGTGCGGACGATTTCATTGTCGAGATAAGGCGAGCGCAGGGTCAGCTGGGTCTGCTCGAGCATCAGGACGCCGAAATGATAGGTCGCTGGCTGCGTGAATGCCACCAGACTCGTCCGATTGCCGCACAACAGGCCCCGATAGCTTTCCACCGCGCGCGACACTTCAGCGAACATTCCGCGGCTGAAAGGCTCGGGCGAAGGCAAAACAGCTTTGAACATAACCGATTTGCGGATAATTTCGCTGCCGAACGTGCCAACCATGCGCACGGGAGCAATCTGCCGCGCCATTTCGTTGTTCCACAAATCCACGGAGCGGCTGATGTCGACACAACCGTCAGTCAAGTACAGTGTGCGTTCTGCGTAGTGCGGGAAGCGGGACAGACAGCGCTCGTCGTCCGTGACAACTTGGTATGGCTGGCCGCATATTTCGGCGACGCGGCGCGCCAGATATACGTCCTGGTTCTCGCGGTACATGCTGCCGAAGGTGTAACACGGCAGGGACCCGGGCGGAGCTTTGCGCCACGCCATAATGATGCGGGTGTCAAGCCCGCCGGTGAGCGAGACTCCGATGCGTTCCTTGCCATTGAAATAACGTGGCAGAGCTGTCGTGAAGGCGTCGCGCAAGTGTTGATAATAGCTGTCAGAGTCGAGCGGCTCTTGTTCCTCCCATTCGCTGGGCTCGAAGTAAGCGGCTTTCTTCTCGAGTGCGCCACTGCGAAAAATCCAAGCCGAGCCGGGCGGCAGTGCGTGGATGTCGCGGAAAAGTGTGCGATTCTTCAGAACGCAGCCGCAAGCAATATACTCACCCAGGCCTTGTGGGTCCGCGCTCCGCAATTCAGGACGGACCGCCAAGATCGCTTTGGCCTCAGCTGAAAAATAAAACGCGCCATCCGGTCCAGCGGTCTCGTGGTAGTAGATCCGTTGCAGTCCAAAGCGATCGTTGAAGAGGGTCGCGGTGCCTCTCGTGCTATCCGCAAGAAGGCCTTGAAAGCGGCCGTTTAGATTTTTGAGAAAGTCAGAATCTTCCTCATACAGATGTACGAGGTAAGAGGGTCCCGCTTCTTGACACGCGTGCCCCTGCTCCTTGAGGCGCCGAGCGGGATTCGGTTCGCGGTAGTCCTCTCCGGAAAAAACAAGCGTAACGTCGCCGCGTTCATTGCGGAGCGGCATCTCTTCCGAAAAGGAATTCTGTCGTGCCACCCAACCGACATACACGCCTAAGGATTCATTGATCCAAGCGCCAGTGACATAAAAGGATTCGTGGCGGAGCGCCTCAACCATGCGCGCAAGTTGTGCCTCTGCCCACTCGCGCGGTTTTTTAGTGATCAACCCGACTATCCCCGGCACACGCTGTCCTTTTAGGTGGCTTCTGCCGATGATGACTGCGAACCTCGGCTATACCATGCTCTGCGAAGGTCCCGAAACTTGGCAGTAAACGATTCCGGAAGATGGTCGACGAGCCTGCGGTGCAGGCCTAGATGGAAGGCCGCGCGGCCGAGAGGAGTCAGCGGTACGTAGTAACGAGGCAGGTTCACTCGCGAAAAGCCGTTGACCTCTTTAAAGTGACTTAAGCTGTCCTCCTTCTTTTTGCCGTACGAAAAGCGCTCGTAAACGAGATAGCGAATTCCTCGATCAGCGCAACACCGGACGGCGGCCGCAATAAGTGCATTTGTGGGAGCTTTGTCCTTGTGCTTGACCATCGAGAGGATATGCACCAAGCAGGCCTGCGTTCGAGATTCGTCCGTTACCAGTTTTATGAAGCCTATCATGCTGTCGCCAAGAAACGCGCCAATGTAGATACAGCGATCGAGAAATGTCGACGCGTACACTCGCGCACCATCGAGATTCATTCCATAGTAGGGAAAGCGCTTGCCCTGGCGTACGGGGCACTCGTTATAAATTTCAACAATCCCTTTAAAGAGCGTCTCATCGACCGGCACCTCCCGGAGTACTACGCCCCTCTTTTCGGCCTGCCGAGCCCGATTGCGCGGGAACGACCGAATTTGATGCATCCACCAATGATTGAAGGTAGAGACGGGAAGGACGGCTAGGTTATCCCATTCCATCGGGTAAGCGTATTTCGGTTCCGTTTCCAGTCCCTTCTGCAGGAATGTGAAAATGTCAATCCGACTCCCGCACTTCCGGAGACCATCGAGGATCAGCTCGGGGTCGTCGGGGGAATTGTATTTTTCGCCGTCAAGTCTAGCTATCCGAATCAACCGCCCCTGGACCTGAACTCCTTTGCCACAAATGTTCATGAGGTACCTCCGAGTCTGGGTCCACATTGAGGCCAGCTTGAATGCTGATAGCTTCCGAAGCAACGACCGGATACGTTTAAGTTGGAACACATATTCTTATTCCGCGCGCCCATCACGGCCTAATCCCGTAGAGATAGGGACAACGGGATGAAAACGGCGTTGCAGTACAAGCTTCAAACGCTTCAACTGATCGCTTCGGCGAATAGCCATTAGTTCGTCAGGAATGGTTCTTTCAACCCCGCGAAGCGAATTCCAAAAATAGGAAGCGAGAACGAGCAGTCCACCGATAAAGTAGGGTTTGTGCGCCATCTGGTAAACGCTTCGAAAAACCTCCCACACGGGATGATTACCGAGAAGATAGTCTTTGCGGCCCATATGCAGTCTTTCGCGGAGCCCGGTGTGCAAGGCACCACCCTGGCTGCGGTGATGCACGAAGCTCTTTTCGACAAATGTTCTGGATTCCCAGCCCTTCGCTCGCGCGCTCAAGACGGCGATTAAGTCGATCCCTCCCGATCGTATGGCCGAGTAACCGCCGATGGCTTCAAAGCACTCCCGCCGGAACATCTGACACATGCAGGA
>Ga0210391_10001245_pt1 | contig 23615 bp, 17 predicted proteins | sample IncBWC12OmetaG_FD_160573 | JGI IMG/M metagenome (GOLD analysis project Ga0210391, IMG submission 160573) | Forest soil microbial communities from Barre Woods Harvard Forest LTER site, Petersham, Massachusetts, United States - Inc-BW-C-12-O ...
CAGACCATAAGCGTCATAGGGATTGGATGGCATCACCACCTTGATGCCGCAGACATGCGTGAAAATCCCTTCCGGACTCTGCGAATGGGTCTGGCCGCCGCGTATGCCGCCGCCGCAGGGCATGCGCACCGTGACGGCGGCGTGAAATTCACCCGCGGTCCGGTAACGCAGGCGTGCCAGCTCGCTGACGATCTGATCGAAGGCGGGATAGGCATAGTCGGCAAACTGTATTTCCACCACCGGCTTCAGGCCGTGCACCCCCATGCCGATCGCCGCGCCGACGATACCGCCCTCGGCGATCGGTGTATCCAGCACGCGCTGCTCGCCGTACTTGCGCTGCAGACCATCGGTGCAGCGGAACACGCCGCCGAAGTAGCCCACATCCTCGCCCATCAGGACCACGCTGGGATCGCGTTCCAGCATCACATCCAATGCGGAGTTGATCGCCTGGATCATGTTCATCTGCGGCATGTTTGCTTTCGCGAGCTTCAGCTAAGCGTCGCGTCCTTCGCGGCTGCCGCAAGTTCCTGATCAAGCTGCTGACGCTGCTGCAGCAGGTGCGGGGGCATCACGGCGAGCACGTCCTCGAACATGGTGCGCGGATCCAGCCGCGGGCCGTCGGTCATGGTGCCGGCGCTCTGCGCCCGCTTCCAGCAATCGGCCACGTGCGCTTCGAGTTCGGCGATCAGCTGCTCGTGGCGCTGCTGCGACCACTCCCCCAGGTCGATCAGATGCTGTTTGAGACGCTCCACCGGATCACCCAGCGGCCACGCCTGCCAGTCATCCTTTGGCCGGTAGCGCGCCGGATCATCGCTGGTGGAGTGCGCCGAGGCACGATACGTCACCGGCTCGATCAGCGTCGGGCCGGCGCCGCGCCGCGCGCGCTCGGCCGCCCATGCGGTCACCGCGTGCAGCGCCAGAAAATCATTGCCGTCGACGCGGATGCCGGGAATGCCATAGCCGGGACCGCGGGCGGCGAAACTGCGCTGCTCACCGCCGGCGAATCCCTGAAAGGTGGAGATCGCCCACTGGTTGTTGACGATGTTGAGGATCACCGGGGCGCGGTACACGGCGGCGAAGGTCATGCCGTGGTGGAAGTCCGCCTCCGCGCTGCTGCCCTCGCCGATCCAGGCCATGGCGATGCGATCCTCGCCCTTGAGCGCGGAGGCCATCGCCCAGCCCACCGCCTGCGGATATTGCGTGGCGAGGTTGCCGGAGATGGAAAAGATATTGCCCGATGCCCAGTGATACATGATCGGCATCTGCCGGCCCTTGCACGGATCACCGGTGTTGGACAGACACTGGCACATCAGCTCGACGATGCTGTGACCGCGCGCCACGTGCGCGCCCTGGTTGCGATAGGCGGGAAACAGCATGTCATCCGGACGCAGCGCCATGGTCTGCGCCACCGACACCGCCTCCTCGCCCAGGGAGCGGATGTAGAAGGAAATCCGCCCCTGGCGCTGGATGTTCTGCATGCGCTGGTCAAACACCCGCGTCAGCAGCATGTGGCGCAGGCCGAACTGCAGTTCCGCCGGTTCCAGGTGCGGATTCCACGGGCCCACGGCCGCCTGGTTGTCATCCAGTACGCGCACCATGCCGGTGGCCAGGAACTCGATGTCGGTCAGCGCCGCGCTGGCCTCGGGGCACGCGATGGCTCCGGCCGGGGAGATCTGCAGGTAGCTGAAATCAGGGGTCTCGCCCGGCCGTGCCGGAGGGTGCGGAACATGCAGTCGCGGAACCCTCGTCATGGCTGGATCACACCGCTGTGAGCCAGCCAAACCGGTCCGGCGTCACGCCGCGCTGCACGTCCACGAGCGCGGCGCGCAGCGCCCGCGTCACGGGCCCCACGTTACCGTCGACCACGCTCACCTCGCCCCCCTGCCAGATCAGCGTGCCGACTCCGGCCAGCACGGCGGCCGTGCCCGACAGCGCAGCTTCCCCGGTGGCGACCCACTGCAGGGTCTCCTCGACCGTCACGATGCGCTCCTCGATGCTGTAGCCCAGGTCCTTGGCCAGCGTCAGCAGCGAATCGCGCGTGACACCGTGCAGGAAGGTCGAATCCAGGCTGCGGGTGAGGATCTGCCCTTCGCGCAGCAGCAGGAAATTGGCGGCACCGGTCTCCTGTACCTCCCCGCCCGGACAGAACAGCACCTGGTCCACCTTGTGCTCGCGACGCGCGGCCAGTGTCGGCCCCAGCGCCGCGGCATAGTTGCCACCGGTCTTGACCACGCCCAGGTGCGGCGCCGAACGCGGCGCGGGTTCCATCAGGATGCGCAACGGCTTCATGCCACCGGCGAAGTAGTCCCACACCGGGCTCGCCATCACCACCAGCGTCGCCTGGTCGGCAGGCGTCGCCGCCGCGCCGATGTTGGGCGTCGTGCCGAACAGCAGCGGTCGCAGATACAGGGAACCGGGCGCCTCGGGAACCTCATCGCGGCTGCGATCCACCAGCGCCGTGACCATGCCGCGCACCAGGTTGGCATCCGGTTCGGGCAGCACCAGCAGCCGCGCACTCTGCCGCAGTCGTTCGATGTGGCGCTCGAGGCGAAAGATATGCACGCCGCCATCGTTGCGGCGATACGCCTTGAAGCCCTCGAAGCAGGAGCTGCAGTAATGCAGGGCATGCGCCGCGGGGTGCAGCGACAGCGCGGCCAGCGGCTTCAGTTCGGAACCTGACCAGGCGCCATCCTTGAAGGTGGCGACGGCCATGAAGTCAGTGAACACACTGCCGAAGGGAACGGATCTTGGATCGGGTTTGCTCATGAGGGAATTATAGGGGAAAGGCGCCGCGATGGGCCGTTACCGCCATCCAGATCCGCGAGTTCCGCGTCCGAATCACGCCGGTCGGGCAAAAAGCCGCCGGCCTGGCGCGTCCACAGCGTCTCATAAAGCCCGCCGGCGGCCAGAAGCTGCGCATGCGAGCCGTCCTCGACGATGCGGCCGGCGTTGAACACCAGGATCCGGTCCAGGTGGGCGATGGTGGACAGCCGGTGGGCCACCACCAGCACGGTGCGATCACGCATCAGCTCCGTCAAGGTCTCCTGGATGGCCTTTTCGGTCACCGAATCCAGGCTCGAGGTGGCCTCGTCCAGGATCAGTATCGGCGCGTTCTTGAGCACGACGCGGGCGATGGCGACACGCTGGCGCTGGCCGCCGGAGAGCTTGATGCCGCGCTCTCCCACCAGCGCCGCATAACCGCCGGGCACGTTCTGGATGAACTCATGCGCATGGGCCTTGCGCGCCGCCGTGACCACCTCCTCGTCACTGGCGCCCTGACGTCCATAGCGGATATTCTCCATCAGGCTGCGATGAAACAGGCTCGGATCCTGTGGAATCAGGCCCAGGTGCGCATGCAGGGACTCCTGGGTGACCTGGCGTACGTCAGTGCCGTCGATCAGCACCCGGCCGGATTGCGGCTCGTACAGCCGCAGGATCAGGCTGACGAAGGTCGATTTGCCCGAACCCGAATAACCCACCAGCCCCACCCTCTGCCCGGCCGCTATGCGCACCGAAAGATCGTGGAACACCGTGGCGCCGCCCTCATAGGCGAAGTTCACATGCTGCAGCTCGATGGCGCCGCGGGTGATGCGGGCCGGGATCGCGCCCGGCAGGTCCACGATTTCGTGCGGCCTGACGATGGTGCGCACGCCATTGGTGACATTGCCCAGGTACTCGAAGAAGTCCAGGAAGCGGCGGCTGAGATTGCGCGCCTCGTTGATGATGAGCAGCGCGGTGGTCGCCGCCATCACGAATTCGGCGACGTTGATGGCACCGCGGCTCCACAGCAGCAGGGCGTAGTACAGCGTGCCGATCTTCAGGATCAGGGCCGCGGTGAACTGAAACCAGCGCACGCCCTCGGAATAGTGATTGGAGCGCTTGATGGCGAGCATTTCGTGATTGAGCTGCCGGTCCAGATAGCCGCGCTCGAAGCGCAGGCGCGCGAACAGCCGCGTATTGGTGAGATTGGTGACGGCATCGACCACCTTGCCGGTGGTATCGCTGCGGGTGGCGGCGGCGGTCACGGCGAAGGGCCGCGCGCGCGTGGCGAGGAACCACGACAGACTCACGAAGCAGGCCGCCCACAGGCCGACAAATATGGCCAGTCCCGGAAAAGCGGACCACAGCACCCCTGTGGCCACGATGAACACGATGGCCATGGGCCAGAAATCAAAGATCACCGCCCAGATGGTCTGGGAGACGCCCAGGGAGGTCTCGCTGATCTTGTGGGCCAGGGCGCCGGCGAAGTCATTGTGCAGGTAGCGATGCGAGTGATGCTGCAGATAGGCATACAGCGCCCGGGTCACCGCATGACGCTGGCGCGGGCCGACCGTCACCTGGCAATAGCCGGCCGCGCGGCTGGCGATCACTTCAAGCACCGCCAGGCCCAGGAACAGCAGCAACGCAAAGCGCAGCGGCCCGGCCAGCAGCGCCTGGCCGGCATGGCGGCCGGTGACCGTGCGGATGATCCGCGCCAGGGCGTAGGGGATCAGGATGCCGCAGGTGGCGTTCACCGTCTCGAACAGCACCATCCCCAGGTACCACCAGCGAAATTCGCCCAGGAAGAAGCCGACGAACCGCAACGGGGTCGCTGGCAGCGCCGGAGCATCGGGGGCGCGGGTGAAAGGAGGAGCGGTCATGGGTGTGCGGCCAGTGTAGTGCAATGCGCCAAATCGCTTTGGCTTGCTAGTTGTATATACAACCATAGATAATGGGGCGGTGACTACCCCCCATGCGCCCCTCTACGAGCGGATCAAGCACCTCATCCTCCGCCAGATCGCAGGCGGTGACTGGCCCCCCGCCCAGCGCATTCCCTCCGAGAACGAACTGGTGCGCCAGGTGGGCGCCTCGCGCATGACGGTCAACCGGGCGCTGCGCGAGCTCACCGACGCGGGCTACCTGGTGCGGGTTCAGGGTGTCGGCACCTTCGTCGCCGACCGGCGCGCCCAGGGACACCCGCTGGCCATCCGCAATATCGCCGATGAAATCCTGGCGCGGGGCCACCTGCACACCGCGCGCGTGCTGACCCTGGAACGCTGCACCGCCTCCACCAAGCTCGCCGCGCATTTCAATCTGCGCGCGGGGCATGAGTTGTTCCATTCGCGCATGGTGCACCTGGAAAACGGCCTGCCCATACAGCTGGAGGACCGCTATGTGAATCCTGCGGTGGCGCCGCTGTACCTGGGCCAGGACTTCATGCGCACCACACCCAATGCGTACCTGATGCAGGTGGCCCCCCTGCAGAGGGTGGAGCACATTGTGCAGGCCGCGCGCACCGATTCGGCCACCGCGCAGCTGTTGCAGATGGACGTCACTGAACCGTGCCTGGTGCTGCGCCGGCGCACCTGGTCAGGCGGTGCGGTGGCCAGCGCCGTGACCCTGTCGCATCCGGCCTCACGCTTTGAACTGCAAGGTCAATTCACTCCCTAGAGGAAACCGGGCATGAGCACCACTTTCGTACCTGGCCCCCGCACCGTGCGCGCCGCGCGCGGCACCACCTTGAGCGCGCGCAGCTGGCTCACCGAGGCGCCGCTGCGCATGCTGATGAACAATCTGGACCCGGATGTGGCCGAGCGACCGCAGGATCTGGTGGTGTACGGCGGCATCGGCCGGGCGGCACGCAACTGGGAGTGCTATGAGCGCATCATCGAGTGCCTGAAGAACCTCGCACACGATGAGACGCTGCTGATCCAATCGGGCAAACCGGTCGGCATCTTCCGCACCCACGCGGATGCGCCGCGGGTGCTGATCGCCAACTCCAATCTGGTGCCGCACTGGGCCAACTGGGAACACTTCAATGAACTGGACCGTAAAGGCCTGATGATGTTCGGCCAGATGACGGCCGGGTCGTGGATCTACATCGGCAGCCAGGGCATCGTGCAGGGTACCTACGAGACCTTCGTCGAGATGGGACGCCGTCATTTCAACGGCAATCTCGCCGGCAAATGGATACTGACCGCGGGCCTGGGGGGCATGGGCGGCGCCCAGCCGCTGGCGGCCACCATGGCCGGGGCCTGCATGCTCGCCGTGGAATGTCGGCCGGATCGCATCGCGCGGCGCCTCGCGACCGGCTATCTGGACGTCGCCGCGCAATCTCTGGATGAGGCGCTGGAACTCATCGGTCGCGCCCTGCACGCCAGCCGTGCGGTGTCGGTGGGTCTGACCGGCAATGTCTGCGACATCCTGCCGCAGCTGCTGCGCCGGGGCGTGCGGCCCGATGCCTTGACGGACCAGACCTCGGCCCACGACCCGGTCAACGGCTACCTGCCCGGTGGCTGGACCTTGGGCCAATGGGAGAAGCTGCGGGTGGAGAATCCGCAGGCGGTCGCCGCCGCCGCGCGCCATTCCATGGCGCGTCATGTGCAAGCGATGCTGCAGTTCCAGGCGCAGGGCGTGGCGGTCTTCGACTATGGCAACAACATCCGCCAGGTAGCACTGGATGAGGGCCTCAAGGAGGCCTTCGATTTCCCGGGGTTCGTGCCCGCCTATATACGGCCGCTGTTCTGCCGCGGCATCGGTCCGTTCCGCTGGGCGGCGCTGTCGGGGGACCCGGAAGACATCTATCGCACCGATGCCAAGGTCAAGGAGCTCATTCCCAGTGACCCGCACCTGCATAACTGGCTGGACATGGCCCGCGAACGTATCCAGTTCCAGGGCCTGCCCGCGCGCATCTGCTGGGTGGGCCTGGGGGATCGGCACCGCCTGGGGCTGGCCTTCAACGAGATGGTGGCGCGCGGTGAACTCAAGGCGCCGGTGGTGATCGGACGGGATCACCTGGATGCAGGTTCAGTCGCCAGCCCCAACCGCGAGACCGAAGCCATGCTTGACGGCTCGGACGCGGTGTCGGACTGGCCACTGCTCAATGCCCTGCTCAATACTGCAAGCGGCGCCACCTGGGTTTCGATTCATCACGGCGGCGGGGTGGGCATGGGCTTCTCGCAGCATGCCGGGGTGGTGATCGTGTGCGACGGCACGCCTGAGGCGGCGCGCCGCATCGAGCGGGTGCTGTGGAACGATCCGGCCACCGGAGTGATGCGTCATGCCGATGCCGGCTATCCGCAGGCCATGGACTGCGCGCGCGAGCGCGGCCTGAAACTGCCGATGATGCCGCGCGGCGGCTGAGGTACCCCGATGACCCTGACACTGACCGCCGACCCGGTACCCCTGCAGGCGCTGCGCGCCGTCCTGCACCACGAGGTCGAGGTGCAGCTGGGTGCACCGGCACTGCAGAAAATCACGGCCTCGCGCGCCGTCATCGAGCGCATCGAGAATCAGGATGACCCCGTGTACGGGGTCAATACCGGCTTCGGCCTCCTGGCCCAGACCCGCATTGCACGCGAACGGCTGGTGCAACTGCAGCGCAATCTGGTGCTCTCGCATGCGGCGGGCACCGGTCCGCTGCTGGATGATGCGGTGGTGCGGCTGGTCATGGTGCTGAAGCTGATCAGCCTGGCGCGCGGCTACTCGGGCGTACGCCCGCAGGTCCTGCACTGCCTGATTGCGCTGCTGCAGGCGCAGGCGCTGCCCTGCATCCCCTCACGCGGCTCGGTCGGGGCCTGCGGAGACCTTGCGCCACTGGCGCACATGACCGCGGCGCTGCTGGGTGAAGGACAGATTCGCTTCAAGGGGCGCGTGCTGCCGGCCGCGCAGGTGCTGTCGCAGTTGGGGCTCGAACCCCTGACCCTGGCCCCCAAGGAGGGCCTGGCGCTGCTCAATGGCACGCAGGTGTCCACCGCGCTCGCCCTGAAGGGCCTGTTCGCCGCCGAGCAGGTGTTCGGCGCGGCGGTGGTGGCCGGAGCCATGTCGATCGATGCGCTCAAGGGCAGCGATGCGCCATTTGATGCGCGCATCCACGCCGCACGCGGCCAGCCCGGACAGATGCGGGTCGCCGGCCTGTATCGGCGGCTGCTCGCCGGCAGCCGCATCCGCGAATCGCACCGCGACTGTGACAAGGTTCAGGACCCGTACTCGCTGCGCTGCCAGCCCCAGGTGATGGGCGCGTGCCTGGATTCGATCGCGCATGTGGCGCGGATCCTTGAAATCGAGGCCAACGCCGCCACCGACAATCCACTGGTGTTCGCCGCGGATGAGGCGGTGCTGTCCGGAGGCAACTTTCACGCCGAGCCGGTCGGCTTCGCCGCCGACTGCCTCGCCGTGGCCATCGCGGAAATCGGCGCCATGTCCGAGCGGCGCACCGCCGTGATGGTGGACCCGAAGATGAGCAACCTGCCGGCCTTCCTGGTTCCCGACAGCGGCTTGAATTCCGGATTCATGATCGCGCAGGTCACCGCCGCGGCACTGGTTTCGGAGAACAAGTCGCTGGCGCATCCGGCCAGCGTGGACAGCATCCCCACCTGCGCCAATCAGGAGGACCATGTGAGCATGGCCACCTATGCGGCCCGGCGCCTCACCGACATGACCCGCAATGCCGCGACCGTCGTGGGCATCGAACTGCTGTGTGCCGGGCAGGGCATTGAATTTCATCGGCCGCTCACCAGCTCCCCGCCCCTGGAGAACGCGCTGCTGATGCTGCGGCAGCGGGTTTCAAACTATGACCATGACCGCCTGATCCATCCGGACATCGAAGCGGCCACGGCGCTGGTCGAGACGGGCGATCTGGCGCGACTCGTCAATCTGCCGGGTGCAGCATAGCCGTTGCCCGATCCAGCTGGGCGCTGCAGGCATCCAGAACCGCGGCGGTGCGGCGCGCATAGTCCTCGGCCGTCTGCCATTGCCCCTGTTCGATCGCCTCGCGCACGCCCGGCAGCGTCTTGCCGGCATAACCGTTGGACATCGCCGGTGCCACGATCAGATTCGTGTACCAGCTGCGCCCCGGCAGGCCCCGCGGATCCGTCATCAACTGTTCAAGACCCCGCAGCAGCGCGTTGATGCGGCGCGAACGGTCATTGGACATGCTGCCCGGTGCGGCAAGCTGCGCCGCATAGGCGGCATCGAAGGCGCGCGCCGCCCGCGTCAGCCGCAGCACCGCCTCATCCAGCGGCGCAAGATTCACATTCGGTACCGGGGCTTCGGCCGGTGGCGGCAGCACGGGCCGCTGCGGATCGGCGGCCAGTTCAAAGACGCGCAGCCGCAGCAGCCGCTCGACATCGGCCGCGTGACGGCGCCGGGTCTCCAGCAGCGCGTGCAGCTGGCGCACGTAGCCATCGATGCGCTGCGCCAGCGGACCACCCTGCTGCGGCAGCAATTGCGCATCGGCCATGCGCAGCACCAGCCGCCCGTTGGTCTGCGCCAGCAGCACCGAGTACTTGAAGTCCGGATCCCCAAAACGCACGTAGTGATCGAAGGTGTCATAGCGGGAGTGATAGACGCCCTGCTGGTCCGCCTCCCCGCCATACTCCACCGACAAGGTGGCGATGCCCAGGTGATGGGTGAAGGGAACAAAGTCGGATCCGGCGCCCAGTGACTGCAGTGGCAGATCCCCACCCGCCGCCGCGGCATCCAGCGCCGCCCGCGCGTCCCCGTCCAGGACCGCACCCAAGCCGTTGGCGAGGGTGCGGGCGCGCAGCCGCGCCTGCACGCTGACTCCGGTTTCAGGATCGATGACCGCCGCGGCCACCTCATTCAGCAGACGCTGCAGCGAATCGCTGCCGCCGGGCATGATGAAGCCGCGCCCGCTCTCATCCGAGTTCAGATACAGGACGGCCTTGTCGCGCAGTTCCTGCGCGTGCGTTTCCACCCATTCGGTGGAACCCATGAGGCCCGGCTCCTCGCCATCCCAGCTGGCGTACACCAGCGTGCGTCGCGGCCGCCAGCCGGTTTTGAGCAAAGCGCCGATGGCGCGGGCTTCGCCAAGTTCCGCAATGGCGCCGGCCAGTGGGTCCCAGGCACCCTCCACCCAGCCATCACGGTGGTTGCCACGGACCACCCACTCATCCGGAAAATCCCGCCCGGGAACGGTCGCGATGACATCGTAGATGGGCTTCAGGCTCCAATCCGATTTCACCATCAGGTGGACCTTGGCCGCGCCCGGTCCCAGGTGATAGGTGAGGGGCAGTGAACCGCGCCAGGCCGGAGGCGCCACCGGACCGCCCAGGGCGGCGAGAATGGGCTGCGCGTCCGCCCAGGCGATGGGCAGCACCGGAATCTTCATCAGCGTCGCTGCGTCCTGGATGGGCAGACGGGGCGCACCGGCCGTTGCGCCCACTCCAGGGGTGAGGGGATCACCCGGGTAGATCAGCAGATCCGCCACCGAGCCGCGCTGGATGCCGGTCGCAGGCCGCCCCCCGCCTTCGGGATAGACATCGCCCACGGCGTAGCCTTCCTCATGCGGATCCGAATAGATCACGCAGCCGACCGCGCCATGCTGCTGGGCGATTTTGACCTTCAGGCCGCGCCACATTTCACCGTAACGCACCAGCGCGATCTTGCCGGCGACGCTGACCCCGCGGCGCGCCAGTTCCTGGTAGTCCGCATCCGATCCGAAGTTCACGTAGACCACTTCGGCGGTCACCTCGCCGTCCGCGCCGAACACGTTGTAGGCCGGCAGCGCACCGGCGACCGCGCTGCCCGCATCGCTGGGAATCGGCGGCTCCAGCAGCTGCGCCACGTGCCGGGTGGGCGCCACCAGTTCCAGATGCTCCTCGATCGGTGTCGGGTAGAGCACCTGGAAGATTTCGATGCGCGCGTTCCAGCCCCAGGAGGCGAGCATGTCGCGCACCTTCTCGGCATTGCGATGATCGTGGGGCGAGCCCACGTTGTTGGGCGCGGCGGAGAGGTCCTGGAGCCAGGTCCTCAAGTCCGCCGGATCCAGCCGCGCATCGAACTGCTGCTCCACGGCCAGCTGCGCGCTGCTGCCCGCGGCATCAAAGCCGATCAGGTTATCGGCGCCGGCCAGTGCCGGCGCGGCCAGCAGCCCGAACAGGAGCATCATGCGCATGGCTGTGCCTCTCAATCCATCAGACGCTGTGACAGGTAGACAAATTCCAGTGCCAGACGCCGGGCGCGCTCGCGAAGATCGGCCGCCGCCGAGTGCCCGCCGTCGATGTTTTCGTAGTACAGAAATGGCATGTGCAGTGCTTCAAGCCGCGCCGCGTATTTGCGGGCATGTCCAGGATGCACCCGGTCATCCTTGGTTGAGGTGAGCAGGAATACTTCGGGGAAGTCCTGCCGAAAGTGCAGATTCTGATAAGGCGACATCTGCTCCAGCCAGGCGCGCTCCGGCGGCACCTGCGGTGACCCATATTCGTCCACCCAGGAGGCTCCGGCCAGCAGTTTGTCGAAGCGCAGCATATCCAGCAGCGGCACCTGGACGACGGCCGCATGAAACAGCTCGGGGCGCTGGGTGAGCATGACCCCCATCAACAGCCCGCCATTGGAACCACCCTCGATCCCCAGGCGGCGTGGCGAGCTGATGCGCCGCGCAATCAGGTCCTGCGCGACGGCGATGAAATCGTCGTACACCACCTGCCGACGGGTCTTCAGCCCGGCCTCGTGCCAGGCCGGCCCGAACTCGCCACCGCCGCGGATATTGGCCAGCACGTACAGGCCACCGTGCTCCAGCCACAGTTTCCCGGTCGTGCCCAGATAACCGGGCAGCATGGAGACATTGAATCCGCCATAGCCGTACAACAGCGTCGGCGCGGCGCCATTGGCCACGAAGGCCTTCGGTCGCACGACGAAATAGGGCACCCGGGTTCCGTCCCGGGAACTCGCCTCGAGCTGCTCCACCATGAATTTTGCGGCGTCAAACTTCTGGGCGAGGCTCTTGATGGGCAACGCCTGCAGCGTCGCTACCGACACCCGGTACAGCGTCGCCGGCGTCAGGAAGTCCTCGTAGGTCACGAATGCGGTGTCACTGCGTTGGTTGGCCGTGGCAATGCCCACCGAGCCGTTCGCCGGCAGCGCGATGTCGGTTGCAGTCCAGGCGTGGCCGTCGAACTGCATACGCAGCAGTCGTCCCTTGACGTTGGAATACAGTGCAGCCAGTACCCCACTGCCGGTCACGGACACCTGTTCGATCGAGTCGCGCGGCCCGGGCACGAGCACCGTGCGGATCGCGGGTTGCGCATCGCTGACCGAGGCCAGCGGCATGGACAGCAGCGAGCCGGTCCGGAAGGAAACGCCCGCGATCTGCCAGTCCTGTCGGATCAGGAACAGCAGCTCGCCGTGACTGATGCCCTGCAGATCCACTTTCGGCGGCAGCGTCATGGGTCGCAGCGGCCCAGGGCCCACTGTCAGGTAATCGCTGCTGAAAAAGGTTCTGGCGCGCACGATGACCAGCAGGCTCTGTCCCTGAGCCCCATCCAGCCGACCCGGACTCACCGCTACGTCTTGTGCCTCGCCACGGTACAGCTCGCGAGCCTGCTCCAGCGGCTGGCCGCGATGCCATTCCTTGACGACATAGGGGTAGCCGGACTCGGTGAGCGAGTGCGCATCGAATCTGGTCGCCACCAGCAAGGTGTCGGCATCCTTCCAGGCGAGGTCGGATTTGGCCTCGGGCAACTTGAAACCATCCGCGACGAAACTGCGCGTGGGCACATCGAACTCGCGCACCACGTTGGCGTCCTGGCCACCGTCGGACAGGCTGATCAGGCAGCGTGGAGCATCGTCGGGCTGACAGGTCACGCCCTTGTAGACCCAGTTGCGCCCTTCGGCGCGCGCCAGGGCATCCACATCCAGCAGGATTTCCCAGTTCGGGCTGTCGGTCTCATATGAGGCGAGGACGGTCCGGCGCCACAGGCCGCGCACGTGCTCATCATCCTGCCAGAAATTGTAGACAAAGCCGCCACGCAGGCTGCCGTAGGGAATGCGGCTGCGATCCTCGAGAATCGCCCGCGCCTGCTGCTCATCGTGGTGATAGCGCGGATCGGCGGTGAGCTGCTGGAGCGAGCGCTCATTCTGCTGCTGCACCCAGGCCAGGGCGCGCTGGCCTTCGATGTCCTCCAGCCACAGAAACGGATCGGCGGCGTCCGCGGGTGGATCAGCAGTCCGGGACATTCACGGCCAGGCCTCCCTGGGAGGTCTCCTTGTAGATGGTGGACATGTCATGTCCGGTCTGGCGCATCGTGGCGATGACCTGGTCCAATGACACCTTGTGCGTGCCATCACCGCGCATCGCCAGCCGCGCCGCATTGATGGCCTTGACCGAGCCCATGGCATTGCGCTCGATGCAGGGGATCTGCACCAGCCCGGCGACCGGATCACAGGTGAGTCCGAGGTTGTGCTCCATGCCGATCTCGGCGGCATTCTCGATCTGTTCATTGGTGCCATGCAGGGCCGCCACCAGGCCCGCCGCTGCCATGGAGCAGGCCACTCCGACCTCGCCCTGGCAGCCCATCTCGGCGCCGGAGATGGAGGCGTTGCGCTTGTAGAGCATGCCGATGGCACCGGCGGTGAGCAGGAAGCGGATGATGCCCTGCTCGCTGGCGCCCGGCTCGAAGCGTTCGTAGAAGTGCAAGACCGCAGGCACGATGCCGGCGGCGCCATTGGTGGGGGCCGTGACCACCCGTCCGCCCGCGGCATTCTCTTCATTCACCGCCAGCGCCCAGGCATTCACCCAGTCCATGGCCACCAGCGCACCCTGCGGCGCGCTGCCTTCGGTCAGGGTGCGGTGCATTTTCGGCGCCCGCCGCCTTACCTTGAGCACACCGGGCAGCACGCCGGTTTGACGAAAGCCGCGCGCCACGCAGGCCTGCATGACATGCCAGAGGGCGAGCAGCTGCTCGCAGATCTGTGCCGTGCTGCGCCAGGTCTGTTCATTCGCCAGCATCAACTCGAAGATTTCCAGTCCGTGCTCGCGGCATAGCGCCAGCAGTTGCTCGCCCGAGCTGAACGGATACGGCGGGGCCGCCGCAGCGTCCTGGCTCTCCGGGTCATCACCCCGAACGATGAAGCCGCCACCCAGCGAGTAGTAGTCCTCCTCGGCAAGGCGCACGCCGCCCCCATCCAGGGCGGTGAAGCGCACGCCGTTGGTATGCCGCGGCAGGCGCTCGGCGCGCATGAACAGCAGCTGCATGGGCTCATCGAACCGGATCAGGTGCTGCCCCAGCAGCGCAAGCTCACCGCTGCTGCGGAGCTGCTGCAGCGCAGGTTCCATGGCATCCGGGTCCACCGTCTGGGGCTCCTCCCCCATGAGCCCCAGCAGCACCGCGCGGTCGGTGCCGTGGCCGCTGCCGGTCAGCGCCAGGGAACCATACAGTCGAATCACGACCTCGACGGTGCGTTCCAGTACTCCGGCGGACTTCAACCGCAGGGCGAACTCGCGTGCCGCCCGCATCGGGCCCATGGTGTGGGAGCTTGACGGACCGATGCCGATCTTGAAGATGTCGAAGGTGGACAGACTCACCAGATGTGCACGCGTTTATCGGGAGGCAGGTACATTTTGTCCCCCGGCTTCACGTCAAAGGCCCCGTAGAAGGCGTCCTGGTTCTTAAGCGGCAGTGACCCACGCGCCGCATAGGGGGAGTGCGGATCGGACTTCAGGTACACGATCTGCTGCTTGTCACGCACTTTGCCCGCCCAGCCCTGCGCGAACGACAGGAAGAAGCGCTGGTCGCCGCTGAAGCCATCGATGACGGGGGCCTGCTGGCCCTTCAGGCTCAGGCGGTAGGCCTTGTAGGCCACCGCCAGTCCGGAATTGTCGGCGATGTTCTCGCCCAGGGTCAGCTTGCCGTTGATGTGATAGCCGGGAATCGCCTCGAAGGCCTCGTACTGCGCGACGAGCGCGGCCGTTTTGGCCGCAAAGCGTTCGTGATCCTCCTTGGTCCACCAGTCGCGCAGATTGCCGTCCGCGTCGAACTGGCTGCCCTGGTCATCGAACCCATGGCTCATCTCATGACCAATAATGGCACCGATGGCCCCATAGTTGGCGGCATCATCGGCCCTGGGATCAAAATACGGCGGCTGCAGAAAGGCGGCCGGAAACACGATCTCGTTGAGGTCATCGCGGTAATAGGCGTTGATGGTCTGCGGCGTCAGTTCCCACTCCTCGCGATCCACGGGCTTGCCAAGCTTGCCCATCTGATAGGCGAAGTCCCATTCATTGGAACGGATGACATTGCCGACCAGGTCATCACGATGGATGACCAGACCACTGTAGTCGCGCCAGCGACTCGGATAGCCGATCTTGCGGCGCATCTTGGCAAGCTTGTCGAGCGCCTGTTTCTTGGTCGCCGGCCCCATCCAGTCAAGCGCGTTGACATCCTGGCGATAGGCGCCCATCAGGTTGTCGATCAGCTGGTCCATGCGCGCCTTGGTGGCGGGCGGAAAATACTTGGCCACATACAGCTTGCCGAGCGCCTCGCCCACCGCTCCGTCCACCAGCGTGACGCCACGCTTCCAGCGCGGGCGGATGGTCGGTGTGCCACGCAGCGCGGTGCTGAAGAAATCGAAGTTCGCGTTGACGAAGTCCTTGGCCAGATAAGGGGCGAATTCATAGACCAGGTGCCAGCGCAGATAGCTCTGCCACACCGACAGAGGCTCCTGCTGCACCATCTGCCCGAAGGCCTTGAAGTAGCTCGGTTCACCGATGAGCAGGTAGTCGGTCTTGCCGGCCACGCCCACGTCGGCCAGGTACGCCCGCCAGGGGTAGCCGGGCGTGGTCGCATCCAGCTGCGTGAGCGCGAATTTGTTGTAGGTCTTGACCGGATCGCGCAGGTCCGTGCGGGTCCATTGCGCCTGGGCCATGCGGGTTTCCAGGGCCAGGATGGCCTTGGCCTGCGCCGCAGTGTCGCGCTGCCCCGCCAGGGTCAGGAGCTTCTGGATGGCCATCAGATACTGCCCGCGGATCGCGCGCAGCTGCACATCATCGGTCTTGATGTAATAGTCGCGATCCGGCAGCCCCAGGCCATCCTGATCGACGCGCGCCGCCACCCGCGTGGAATCGCGCGGATCAGGCTGAGTACCCACACCAAAGGGCGTGGAGACTCCGATGCGATCCAGATGAGCGAACAGGGCGGGCAACTCACTCTTGCTCTTCAGGGCATCGATTCGCGCCAGTTCACCCTTGAGGGCGCCGAGTCCCGCAGCCTGCACCGTGGCCTCATCCATGAAGCTCGCGTACAGGTCCCCGATCTTGCGCGCTTCGGAATTGGCCGGCGCCGCGCTGTCCTTCGCGGCCGTTTCGATCAACTCGTGCAGCTGATCGATGCTGCGGTCGTACAACTGGCTGGCAATGGAAACGCTGGAGCGTTCATCGGGAATGGGCGTGTTCTTCAGCCAGTGGCCATCGGCATAGTCATAGAAATCATCCTGGGGGCGCACGCTCTTGTCCATGCCGGCCAAGTCCAGGCCCGAAGTCAGCGCCGGTGGCTGCGCTGCCGGGGCGCGACCGGCCATGAGGGCAACGACCAACGCGGCCAGGACCGCGCCGGTGGGGGTTCGACTGAATGTGATGTTCATGGCTTGGATTATAGCGGCACCGCCGCCGCGGGCGCGAAATGCCGGATGCACTCGGCAAAACGGGCGGCAGCCGCTGGCGCCTGGGCAAAGAACAATGACGGCTCGATCAACTCCAGTTCCAGTAGCAGCGGCTGCCCTTGGGCATCGCGGATCAGATCCACGCGCGCGTACAATGGCGTGGCGAAGGGCAGCACCGCCAGCACCTGACGGGCGAGCGCGAGCTCATCGGCCGCGGCCGTGCGGGCGCTGATGGTCTCCGGTGAGAACACCGCGTTGGTGGGCGGGGCGCCCGGCCGCAGCATGGCACCCTTGCGGATCGAATGGCTGAATTCGCCGCCGAAGAAAATCAACGCCGCCTCGCCCTCCTCGTCCACCCGCGACAGGTAGGGCTGCAGCAAGGCACAGCGCCCCGCCGCCAGCAGGCGGCTGGCATGCGCGAGCGCCAGCGCCCGCGCATCGCGGTGATGGCGCTGGGCGTCGCGCGACCCGACGCCGATCGCCGGCTTCACCACGAACTCGGTGCACTGCCGGTGCGCCAGGAACTGATCCAGCTCGGCCGTCACATCGGCGTCGGGTTCCAGAAAGGTGGTGGGCACCACCGGTACGCCGGCGCTGGCCAGTGCTCCAAGATAGTGCTTGTCGATATTCCAGCGGACCATCGCCAGGCTGTTGACCAGCGGTGCTGCGCGCGCGGCCTGTTCTGCCCAGCTCAGGAATTCCTGAAGACGTGACATATAGTCCCAGGTGGAGCGCAGCAGGAGCATGTCAAATTGTGACCAATCCCGCGCCGCGTCCCAGCAGACGATGTGCACGTCCACACCAACGTGGTGCAGCGCATTCGCCAGCGGCAGCAGGTCTGCGTCGAGCGCTCGTGCTTCCTGAGCCGTTACCAGTGCAATGCGACGCAAAACTGCGACACCCGGCACATTCGCGGCACGCTCGTGCAGCGCATCACCTGACATTCGCGATCTTCCTCTTGGCGGCAAACTTGCCCAGCAGGTAGTTTCGGCAAAGTGCGCAGCCTGCTAGATTTGAGTCACGCATGACAGTATCCAAGAACTGGACTTTTCCTGCTGCTCTGCAACCCCGACCGGAGCAGCTGCCGTTCGACCTGCATTCGGCGCTGCATTCAGTGGTCATGGTGCATTCGGAGATTCCCGAAGGCGCCTTCACAGCGCCGCTGCTCGGCACCGAGCGCATCGGCAGCGGCGTGGTCATCGGTGAGGACGGCATGGTGCTCACCATCGGCTACCTGATCACCGAGGCGCGCACCGTGTGGCTGTCCACCCATAACGGCCGTGCCGTACCAGGACATGTGGCCGGCTATGACCCGACGTCCGGCTTTGGCCTGGTACAGCCGCTGGGCGAGCTGGGCGCACCGGTGCTGGAGCGCGGGTCCGCGCTCGGCCTTGAGGTGGGTGCCAGCGCCATTGTCATCGGCCACGGCGGCCTGGCGCATTCACTCAATGTCCACGTCACCGCGCGCCGCGAGTTCGCCGGCCACTGGGAATACCTGCTGGAGGATGCGATCTTCACCGCCCCGGCCCACCCGCAGTGGGGCGGCACGGCCCTGGTGGGCACGGACGGACGGCTGCTGGGCGTCGGTTCGCTGCTGGTGGAGGAATCCAACCGCGACGAAACCTTCGATGCCAACCTGTTCGTCCCCGTGGATCTTCTGGATCCCATACTGGATGACATGCTGCGCGCCGGACGACCATTGCAGACGCCACGCCCGTGGCTGGGCATGTACGCCACGGAACAGCAGGGGCGCCTGGTGGTCGGGGCCTTGACACCGGATGGCCCGGCGCATCGCGCCGGCGTGCGGGTCAATGATGAAGTTACCGCGGTAGCCGGTCACGGTGTGGAGGGACTCGCGGACATGTTCCGCAAGGTCTGGAGCATCGGGCCGGCCGGTGCCGAAATTCCCCTGACCCTCACCCGCGGCGAGCACACCTCCCTGGTACGCGTGCATTCCGCGGATCGCTACGACTATCTGCTGAAGCCCCGCCGGCACTAGGGCTCGCCCTGCGGCCCCCGCCCCGTCCGACTTGACGGTTGGAACCCTTATGCTACGCTTTGTAGCATTACAGGAGAGCACGGTGAGCAGCGACCTCAAGGCCTTGGGCGAACTCGAGCACGAAGTCATGCAGCTGGTGTGGGCGCACGGCCGCATCACGGCCGAGCAGGCCCGCGAGGAGCTGCGCCGCCCCCTCAAGGAATCCACGGTGCGCACTGTGCTGCGCCGCCTGGAAGACAAAGGCTACGTCACCCATACCGTGGAAGGCCGCACCTTTCATTTTGTCGCCGCCGAGGCCCGCGGCAAGGTCGCGGCGCGGGCCGTGCAGCGCATCGCGGACTGGTTCTGCAACGGCTCGCTGGAAGAGGTGCTGACCGGAATGGTGGACAACGCGACACTGAGTCCCAAGGAGCTGCAGGTGCTCTCGGATAGGATCTCAAAGGCCCGCGAGCGAAAAAAATGACGCTGCTCCTGGAGTCGGCACTGCGCTCACTGCTTCTCGGGCTCCTGGTGTGGGCGCTGCTGAAGCTGATCCGGCTGCGCGACACCACCTCCGAGACCCTCATCTGGACCTTCGTACTGGCGGCCGCCCTGTCGATGCCGCTGCTCAGCCACTGTCTGCCGCGGCTGCTGGTCACGCTGCCCAACCTGACATCCGGGTCCGCGGCGGCTGTCGGCGGGCCGCCGTCCATCGCAGCTCACGCCCCACCGGGACTGCCGTGGCTCGCCAGCCATGGTCGACTGCTGCTGTCCGCGCTGTACCTGCTGGGGCTCGCGGCCTGCCTGGGCCGCCTTGGCATCGGCGTGTTCCTGACCCTGCGGCTGTACCTGCGCGCGGTTCCCGTCCGCGCCGACTGGGTGCGCGGGCGCAGGATCCGCGCCAGCGCCACGCTGATGAGCCCTGCCTCGGTGGCGCACACCATCCTGCTGCCCGCCGCCTTCATCACCTGGAGCGCGGCCAAGCGCGAAGCGGTGCTGGCGCACGAAGCCGCCCACATCGCCCGCGCCGACTTCTTCGTGCAGCTGGCGGCCTCGCTGCACCGCGCCCTGTTCTGGTTCAGCCCCTTCGCCTGGTGGCTGCAGTCCAAGCTTTCCGAAATCGCCGAGTCCGCAAGTGACGAGGCGGCGGTGCAGCGACTGAATGACCCGCTCATGTACGCCGAAATCCTGGTCGACGTGGCGCGCTGCGCGCAGGCCGCGCCGCTGCTGGTCGCCATGGCCAAGGGTCCACTCATACAGCAGCGAATCGAGCGCATCCTGTGCGCAACCGCGCGCCGCAATCTCAGCCCAGCGTTGCGCGTGCTGGTCGTGGCAGGCCTGACGCTGGTGGTCCTGACGCTCGCCAGTGCCCGGGCGGCGATGGGTGAGGACCCGGCGGCCACTGCGCCCCTGCGACCCGTGCACATCAAAGTTGCAAGAACCACCACGCTGACCGCATCGGTCCCCAAGGCGGTTGCGGGGCGCCGGCACGGGTCCGTCAGTCACACGCCTGCCGCTGCCGGAGGGGTCGCGCCCCAGCAGGATGCGGGCGAAACCGTCTCCTACAACCCGCGGGCGCTGCTGGATCCGGTGTACATCGCGCCGCGTTCCTATGTGCCGGCGTCCACCATCATTCACGCCGGCAGGACTTTCTACATCAGATCGACCGAACGACCGGTGGCAGAGGTTTCGGTCGCCGACGGGAAATAACAGCGAAGGCTCAAGGGAGATTTGCCGTGCGCGCACTTGCAACACTGGTCATCGCGGCGCTGATGCTGGCCGTTGGCGCCCCGCGCGCCCTGGCGGGTGGTTTCGATGGCAATTGGATCGCGCTGCTGGCGCCGCAGGACAACTGCAACGGCACCGCGGTGATGACGCTGACGATGTCGGACAATACCTTCCAGGGTGAGGCACGCACTTTCGGCAGCACCGAGGCGTTCAGCGGCACCATCGACGCCGAGGGCAACGGCACCATGGTCATCTACCCGCACTCCTCCGGCACCATCAAGTTCAGCACGGATCATTTCGAGGCCAACTGGAACACACGGGCATGCCGGCGGCATGCCATGGGGGATCGGGCGCTCAGCAGCAGTGAAGCGACCGCAGCGTATGCCCAGCGCAAGCAGCTGCAGACCCGCTACGCCGATCTGATCAAGAAGGCGGCGCAGGGCGATCCGGTGGATTTCACCATGCTGCGCGCCGCCTATCCCTATACGGACCAATGGGACCCCTACGGCAACAAGACCACGGCGTTGCTGGAGCAGGCCGCAGCCGCGGCGACCGGCAAGGATTGCGTAACCGCCCTGGAGAACATCGATGAGATCCTGAAGCTGGATTTCACCATCGACGCCGCACACGCCCTGCGCAGCGACTGCCTCGCGGCAAGTGGGCGTGAGCCGGCCGCCAGAATCGAATCCACCATCGCCGATGGGCTCATCCATTCCCTGATGGACAGCGGCGATGGCAACAGCGAGGCCAGCGCCTACGTGGTGATGACCCAGCGCGAGGAAATGGATGTCCTGGCCAACCGGCACCTGCTGGTGAAGCTGCGGCAGACGCAGCTGCGCGGCCTCAATGGACATCTCTACGATGTCGTGCAGGGTACTTCGGCCGCAGACGGCGCCAGCGTCAGGACCGTCTACTTTGATGTCAGCAGCCTGGTGGCTGGCCGCAAGAGCCGGATGGCGGCCATCGACACCCTCGCGTCCATGATGCCATGAGCGCCAGGGAGCGGCCTTTCATGCGAGCGCTGGCGAGTGTGGCAGTGGTGCTGGTGGCATCGGTCTGCGGCCCCGCCCAGGCCGGGGTCTTCGATGGCAACTGGATCGGTCAGATACCGCCTTCGGGGGTTCACTGCCAATCCATTGCTGTCCTGACCATCACGGTGTCAGGAACCAACCTCTCGGGTGTGATCCACAATCGGGCCAACGTTCGAGCCTTTACCGGGAGCGTGGATGCCGACGGTAATGCCAGCTTCACCGTGCCTCAATACCACTACTCCGGCACCATCAAGTTTACCCCCGATCATTTCGATGCCAACTGGAACAGCGGTAACTGCCAGCGTCATTCATTGGGGGATCGCGCACCGGATGCAGCCCAGACCGCCGCCCTGCTGGCCCAACGCAAGCAGGCGCAGGCGACCTATGATGAGCTGACGGCCAAGGCTGCTGCCGGGGACCGGACGGTCGACTTCACGGTGTTGCGCAGCGCCTATCCCTTCACCCGCCAATGGGACGTCTACAGCGGTACCACCGGTCCGATCATGGAACAGGCCAAGGTCGCCGCCAACGGCAAGGACTGCGCCACGGCCCTGGAGAAGCTCGACGAGGTATTGAAGATCGACTACACCGTCATCGTTGCGCATCAGGTGCGCAGTGATTGCCTCAAGGGCGATGCGGCCCGTGTCGAGTCGCGGATCGCCGATGGGCTGCTGCACTCCCTGACCCATGCCGGCAACGGCAGAAGCGAGCAGACCGCCTATCCGGTCATGACCATGCATGAGGAAGGCGACGTGCTCAACGACAAGCACATCCTGCTCAAGACCCGGGATGTGGAGGTGCGTGGCAGCAACGGGCGCTTCTACGATGTCGTACACGGCGTGTCGGTGTGGAATGGCGTGCGGGTTGAGGACGTCTACTTCGATGTGACCACCGAGGTCACCGGCCGCAGCAGCGCCATGGCCGCCGCAACCGCGGTGACCGCCACGTTTCCCTAGCAACAGCGGATGGCGAGGAGCAGTTCATGAAGGGGTTTCTGAGTTGTGCCATCGGCATGGCGATGCTCAACGCCGCAGCGGCGAGCGCCGGGACGTTCGACGGCAACTGGATCGGGCAGATTCCCCCCTCGGGCTCCTGTCGAGCCATGGCCACGATGACCATCACCGTGTCCGGCGATGCGGTGTCGGGCCTGATGCACAACAGCCCCAGAAACATCCGCGCCTTCAAGGGGACGATCGACGCGGACGGCAATGCCACCTTCACCACCGAGCTCGGCCACCCCGGGACCATCAAGTTCACCGCCGATCATTTTGACGCGAACTGGAACAGTGGCGATTGTCAGCGCCACTCACTCGGGGATCGCGCTCCGGATGCGGCGCAGATTGCCGCCCTGATCGAGCGGCGCCATCAGGCCCAGCTCAGCTACGATGAACTGACCGCCAGGGCCGCCGCCGGGGACAAGTCGGTGGATTTCACCGCGCTGCGCAGCAACTTCCCCTTCACCCGCCAATGGGATGCCTATGACAGCAACGTCAGCTCCATCCTGGAACAGGCCAAGACCGCCGCCAACGGCAAGGATTGCGCCACGGCCCTGGAGAAGCTCGAGGAGGTGCTCAAGGCCGACTACACGCTGATCACCGCGCATCGCTTGCGCGCCGACTGCCTCAGCGGGGACGCGGCGCGGCTTGAGTCGCGCGTTGCGGATGGCCTGATGCGCTCCCTGACGCATGGCGGGGATGGCCGCAGCGAGTCTTCCGCCTATCCGGTCATGAGCCGGCATGAGGAATCGGATCTGCTGGCGGACAAGCATATCCTGATCAAGACTCGTGACGTGGAGGTCCGCGGCAGCAACGGGCGTTTCTACGATGTGGTGCACGGCTTTGCCCTGAACAATGGCGTGCGCGAGCAGGACGTGTATTTTGACGTGAGCACCGAGGTCACCGGGCGCAGCAGCGCCATGGCCGCCAAAGAGGCGGCGGCCACCGCGCAGGCGGCGCTTCAGTAGCGCGCAGCGCTCGACAGGACCTGCATCAGCGCCGCCGCCGCGCGCCCCACATCCGCCTCGCTCATGGCGGGGAACAGCGGCAATGTCAGAATATTGCGCCCGACGTATTCGGCGATCGGGAAATCCCCGGGCTTGAAGCCGCGGCGACGGTACAGGGCCAGCAGATGAATCGGCGGATAGTGCGCGCCGGTACCAATGCCAAGGGCCGCCATCCGCTCCATGACCTGGCCACGGACAATGCTGAGGCGTTGCTCTGGCAGCACCACCTGGAACATGTGCCAGTTGCTGTTTTCGAAGTCCGCCACCGGCAGCTGCAGCCCGAAACTGCTGGCGCCGCGCGCCGTCAGTTCGGCAAAGTACCGGCGCGCAAGCTCGACGCGCCGCGCATTGAACTGCGCCAGGTGCGGCAGCTGTCCCAGACCGACGCGCGCCGCCACATCGGTCAGGTTGAACTTGCCGCCGGCGACCTCGACCTCAAGGCCATCGAAGCCGCTGCGCACCACGCCCTGCAGGCGGTACTGCTCCGCGAGGCGCGCCA
>Ga0210391_10001246_pt1 | contig 23587 bp, 24 predicted proteins | sample IncBWC12OmetaG_FD_160573 | JGI IMG/M metagenome (GOLD analysis project Ga0210391, IMG submission 160573) | Forest soil microbial communities from Barre Woods Harvard Forest LTER site, Petersham, Massachusetts, United States - Inc-BW-C-12-O ...
CGTGTGTCCTGATTATTTTTGGAGCTTCGGGCGATCTGACGAAACGGAAGCTGATCCCCGGTCTGTATAACCTCGCATGTGAGGGCTGCATGAACCCGCAGTTCGAAGTTCTCGGGATCGGCCGCACCCCGATGAGTTCTGAGGAGTTTCGCAAGAAGAGCGGGGAGGCGGCTGTCAAGTCGAAAGACACACGCGACTTCAGCGAGTCGGGATGGAAGGACTTTGAAGCGCGGCTGCACTACATGGTGGGTGACATCAACGATTCGCACTTCTATGCGCAGTTGCGGGTTCGTTTGGAGGCGATGGAGAAGAATGGTTCGAGCCCAAACCATTTGTTCTACGTATCTACGCCCGCCTCAGTAGCGGGACCAATCATTGAAGGGCTGGGAGCTGTAGGACTGAACCGTCGCGACGAAGGGTGGACGCGAATTGTTCTGGAAAAGCCCTTTGGACGGGACCTGGAATCGGCAAACGTACTTAACGACATGGTGCACGCCGTATTCGACGAGAAAGCTGTGTACCGGATTGACCACTATCTTGGCAAAGAAACAGTGCAGAACATCCTCGTTTTCCGCTTCAGCAATTCGTTGTTCGAGCCGGTCTGGAACCGGAACTACATTGACTATGTTGAAATCACCGCCGCTGAGACGGTAGGGGTTGAAAACCGCGCGGCGTTCTATGAAGAGACGGGTGCACTGCGTGATATGGTGGCCAACCATCTGCTTCAGTTGCTTGCATTAACTGCGATGGAGCCGCCCATAGCGTTTGACGCTGACTCGGTGCGGGAACAAAAGGTGCAGATATTTCGATCCATCCGGCCGATGGGTGTCGAGGACGTCGCACGATTCACCGTTCGAGGGCAGTATGGGGCCGGCGTGATTAACGGGAAACCGGTACCGGGATATCGGCAAGAACCAGGCGTGAATCCCAACTCCGCAACCGAGACCTACGCAGCCGTAAGGTTTCACATTGAGAACTGGCGTTGGGCCGGAGTTCCTTTCTACATCCGGACCGGGAAGCGTCTCGCACGAAATTTGACCGAGATCCGCGTGCATCTCAAACCGACGCCACAGGCACTGTTTGCGAACACATCGTCGGGGATTGATCCGAATGTCATAACAATCAGCATTCAGCCGGACGAGGGAATCTCGATCGCGTTCGACGCGAAGCGGCCGGGAACACAAGTGCGAACGGTGACGGTTCAGGCCAACTTCTCGTATCAAGCGAGCTTTGGCTCGAAGGGGCCGGTTGCGTACGAAACACTGCTGCTTGACTCGATGCGTGGCGATGCAACGCTATTTACGCGTCGAGACGAAGTAGAGGCGGAGTGGCGCATCATTACGCCGATTGAAGAGGCCTGGACCCAATTACCGGCGCCCGAGTTCCCTAACTATGCCGCGGGTAGCGAACCAACCTCGTGGCATGAACTGCTCGCAATCAGCGGCAATACTGCGGAACGGGCCATCGGTTAAGCTATTCGGAGAATGGCGCTCCAGCGACGAGGTCTGCGAAATTTCGAGGTGTGAACCCCTCAACGTATCGAATACCAAAATCCCGAAGAATATTGTCAACCGCCGTCATCGGTTTCTGACGAACGACGTTGCGAAGGCATCCTTTAAATCCGTCCTTGAATGCCAGCCGAGGAAATGCGGTTAGGATCGCCTGCTGTTTCTCCCGCGAGATGCGATCAAGACCGGCGCCAAGGACAGGCACTGCGCAGGTTTGGGATGAGCCAATCGCGAGTTGGCTCGATGGTGAAGCTAAGGCTATTTCACCAGGGAATGCCCGAAGTGTGTCTGGAATAGGTGAGGGAGAAGCAATGGAATTAAGAGAGTTCGCAACTAAGTGGTCGCTGCAGGTAAGGCGATCACGGCATGACGACACCGGCAACATCGTTGGGCGGCTCGGCGAGATCTACGAGTACGACTCGTCCGAACTGGCGCTGATGCTGTGCGGCGGATCGACCGGTACCCGGCGCTGGGCTCGCGTGCGAAGCAGGTGCCTCGCGGCGGGCATGAGCCTTCGTCAGAACGGCGACGATGAGGGCGCGCTGTCGTTCGATCCCACGAACAAAAAGCACGCAACTCTGGCAATCAAGGTAACCGGAGCCCGTCCCAAACGGAGACTTTCAGCCGAGCACAAGGCAAAGCTCCTCGCCGCTAACCGGCACACTCAATTCTTTGGGCCGCCCATGGTTCTAACCGGGGGTTCGAGGAGCAAAAACGCCCCTCCGATTGAGGCGGTCGGGTAAACCGCTAGGAAAAAAGTTTTGGGGGCTCGGGAGGCCCGGTAGAACCGTATCAGTCGTTCGCAAAGCGAACTGCCATTTTCGCCGAACATTGACCAGAATTCCCGGTTTCGGTGCTCAGCGTGTTCGATCCGGTTTTCGTGGCGAAGGGATTGGCAGCTCTGTTCCTCGTTGCTGCGGGGACATATTCATCGACGTGGATTGAGCGGGGTCGCATGCCGAAGATTCTGGTGAAGCAGATCCACAGACTGGCAATCCGAAGCAACGGGGCAGATGGATTCATTCCAAAGAGCATCGACGCATTCGAACGGTATGCGCTGCGAGAGCGGTTGCAAGAGTGGACGCAGGAGAGCGGAGAGTCATCGGCCCGCGCTTAATGTGCCGCCCCTTCGGCCCACAGTACCGCCACCGGCCAAGGCAAGCGGTCCCAAACAGAACGGTATACGGTGCCAATCCGGATCACCCAGCGTAGCGGGATTGTTCTGAACGTAGCCGTAAAAGATTTAAGCTTTGCGGATTGTCGTAATGCGCGTACGGCACAGCCGTTGGTTTTGTCTCCCAGTCGGGAATCATGAAACGCCCGGACGGCTGGCGTAATGCGTTGCACCGAAGTAGTCCAGTCCGGATCTGGTTTCCCGTTCTTTGCCGGTGAACTTGTAGCAAATCGCGCCGTAGTTGTAGCCGACCTGCATCTTACGTTTCACCTTACATCAAGGACACTGCTTCAGAGAGTCCTGGAGCTTGCCCTGGCTCTGCTTCTTAAGCAGATCATCGAGGGACTTGGCCTTTGCCTCGGGCTTTTGTTTCAGGATTGCCTGGTAGGTTTTCAGGGCGCTTTCCACAGCGGCGAGAGCTGTTGCCTTCGCGTCGGCGGCTTTGTCAGGGTTCTCTATCTGGAAGACACCGCTGGCCAACATGTACTGCCGCGTGATCGTGTGAGCGTAGGCGTACTTCATTTCGTTGAACTCGCTCAGCAGAGCCGGGCACAGCAGCACGTGGACATCGTGCACATCACTGAGCCGTTTGAATGCGGCTTCGCCTTGCTTGTTAACGCTGTCGTCTAGCGGACGGCTCTCCAGTTTGTGCGTGGTCTCGACCCACTGTGCCCTCTCTTCCGGCGTTGAAGTATCTTGGGCCGCCGCTTTTTGTCCTGTCAGCGTAGCCAAACACGTAAGAATAAGAATGCAACACCACGCTAAACATCCGTTTTGCATATTTCCTCCCGCTAATTCTCCGAGGTCCCCCGCCGCAAGCGATACGCCTGCCACAGCTACTCTCTTGCTTCGCCACGAGTCCCCAGTCCGCTGCCTTTGGAGAGTTGGACGTTACATCGCCATACCTAACAGTAGCCAAACGCCCGCCGTTGCTGCGGCAGAGACCAGGGCGGGAAAGCGAAACCTTCCCTGGCCCAGAATGGCCGCAATTACCACCACGACAAAAAGATAGAAGTCGATCGCCGCCCAAAGAGGGAAGTCTCTGCGCCTGTAGTCGGCGGTTCCTGTGATTACAATAGCGGCCTCAAAGAGCACGAAAAGGAGAATCTGTATGGAACTTCCCAGGATAGATACGAATCCCAGAGCGCGCCGCCATGAGGGGTCACCAGGAGCCCGGCGAGTGTTGAGCCACTGTCGCCACGCAATGACAACCCCAACGAGAGCCAACAGCGCCACGACCACAAACAAAAGCATGCCCAACACGTAGTCCTCGATTCAGATTCATCAAAATATCTTGTGATAGATGCTGTTAATGACGTCCTCGGCGTGACCACCCCCCCTGTGCGCATCCACGTGGTAGTCCCCCGTCACTGGAGTGGTGTATTTTGGATTCATGACGCCGGCGTAGTTGTACTGGTCAGGGGGGAGCAAATACTCCTGCGGAACCGATAGATGTGAAACTGGGCCATTTCCAAACCTGAATTGGTCTGTGAATGGGTGAAAGCCCACGGCGGTCCCGTCCAAAAAGTCGAGTAGTTCGTTAAAGGCGCCCCGGCTCGCCAATACACGTGCTGCGTCCACGGGACTGCCATTGAAGTGGAACGTGCCTCCGGCCAGATTCCCCGTTCCTACGTCACTGTGATCAATATCGAAGCTGAACCCATTGAGAGCGCCGCTGCCTTGAATGTCGTTGGCGGCAGCGGTACCGTTTTTGAAGATTCCTTCTGCCGTACCACTTGCAGAGGTTATCTGAACACCGTTCTCGTTCACCGTGGCAGTATTTCCACTGTTCGGGTCTTTGAGCGAAGCGCTGGTCACGATTGTGGCGTTCCCGTTACTATCGGCCTGAACCCAGGTCTTGGACTTCGCGTTGTTTGCGTCGATCTTAACCTGTGTGCAACCAGAGAAGTCGGCGCTTTGGCATTTAAGATAGAAATCCAGCCCAGTTGGATCGGTCAGACTCGACGGATTGCTGCGGACGTAGGCGTACCGGTTGAGCGTCTGCGGGTCTTCGTTGTGCCCGCCTAGGGGGTCGGGCGTCATGAAGCGGCCCATCGTACTCGCAAAGTAGCGAGCGCCAAAATCATCTAGCCCGCTTTCGGAGTCCCGTTCTTTGCCGGTGAAGTGCATCGGGCTTACATCGCCGCATGTGCTGTTGATTCTCTGTCCATCGCCGAATGGCAGGCTTGCGATCGTTTCGCAGACTGCTCCCGCCAAATCGGTGCGTGCTCGTTCCGTTCCCAGCCACTCGGCGTGGTCGTAGTAGAAGATGGTGTCCGTAATCGCCGAATTCAGAACGTAGGTTCCTAGGTGCATCCCAGCTACATACAATTCTGCGAACGGTGCCCCACCAGTCGCGGTGGGTGAATTGTACAGGATGAGATTCCCTTTCCGGTCATAGATGTTTGCCACCGTGACTCCCGCCGTCGTCTTGCTGAACCTGCGACCCTCAGCATCATAGACGTACGTTGATGCCGAGCCATTGACAGAAACGATACGATTTTCCCCATCGTAGGCGTAGTTGTTGGTGCCGTCGTTGAGCAAATTTCCGGCAGCGTCATAGCTGTAGCCATCGATGCGGTTGTTGGGCACGCCGCCGTTCTGGGCGCCAGTAAAAGACAAGGTCGACTGCCCCCCCGATCCCGCTGTGACCGTTTGACTCCAACGATTTCCGTAGCGGTCGTAGCCATAGCTGAATCCCTGGGTTGACAGCCCGTCTGGACAATTCGCGGAGCAGTTGCTCGTGAGCAACCGATTGAGGCCATCGTAGGTGTAAATCCATTGGCCATTAGCCCTGTCCGTGCCCGACAGGATATTGCTATTGGGCGCATAGCCGAGGGTGTAGTTGTACGCCGTGCTGCCCGTGCAGTTGCCTGCCGAGCAAGTGGTTCCCACTGCCATTGCCTTGGGACGACCACGATTGTCATATCCCCAGGATTCCGTCAGCCCATTCGCGAGCGTCGCCGAGATCAAATGCCCGAATGGGTCGTAGTGAGCGCCGGTCAGTAGGTTCGCGGGATTGGTGGCGTCAACATAGGAGGATGTCGTAAAGCTCGTTAGCCTAGCCGCGCCGCTATAAGTGGATTCGTACCCAGTGGAGCCCGGCGGACTGTTGCCGATGTAATAGCTCACCTCGTCTCCAAGCCGGTCGTAGTTATAAGTAAGAACAATGTTGGCCCCAGACACATTCTGGAGGCTCTCCCACAACTGTGCGGGACGACCCACCGGATCATAACTGAAGGCGTCCATAGTGGGACAAGAATTGCCTGCAATGGTGCATTCCCAACCTAGACGCCCTATACCGCTAGCCACATTGAATTGTTGCGTTCCCATCGTCACGCTAGTTTGGTCATAGCCAAACAAAACTGTTGGTGTCAGGGCGTCGGAGTACGATTTTTGAGTTAGCCGGTTCAGGGCGTCGTAAGAGTAACTGGTTGTGTCCGTAGTGCTCACACTTGCTTGGTTCGGAGCAGGCCGTACACGCGAACTCACGTTGCCATTGGCATCATAAGCGTAGCGGGTTGTTCCCGCTGTGTAAGTCCCGTTGTCCGGGGTGGGACAGTTGGCGGTGCCGGTCTCTGGATTGGCGGCACACAGCAACCGCAAGAGACTGTCGTAGGCAAAAGTGCGTTGGCCCATGCTGCCCTGACTCACAGTCAAAAGATTGTCCAGGGAATCGTATTGATACGTGGTCAAAAAACCGGTGCCAGCGACGTCCTGTCCGCAAGCTGCGGGTGTTCCTCCTGGTCCGAGCTCTATCGAATTCGTCACTTCGCAGACTGAGGTCAAGCGGCCGAGTCCGTCCACCTGGGAAATACGCTGGACAGGCGCGGTTCCATTTCCTTCGTCCTTTACGCTCGTGGCCCGCCGAGTATACGAGGTGAAAGTGTCGCCCGCTGGCGCTGTTGAGGGGCAGGTCGACGCCGAAATCGCTGTTCCTCCCGGCGGCACGACTACACACGTTCTGCCCAGTGCGTCGTAGTAGTAAGTGGTGAGGCCGTAAGTTGAATCGCTCGTGGTGTGGTACGGGTTAGAGACTTGATATGGTCTCCCGGTGCCGTCGTAGCTCGTGGTGGTATAGGTAGGGCCGTCCGGGTCCGAAACAAGTTCGGTCTCCACAATGTGTCGCATACCATCAAATGTCGCCACAGCAGTCTTCCATCCGGCGGGCGGATTTGTTGGACTGCAGGTCGCACCTGCGGTACCGTTGATGAGCTGACAGGTCGTGACGCTTGGCGAGGGAGAGGCATCGCTGTACGCGTACTGAGTCTGGCCGCCATCGGGATAGTTGACCTCCGTGGGACGGGAGAACGGATCAACATAGGCGTATGTTGTGCTCTTGCCGTTCGCAAGGTCGTTGTCGTCCTGTGAGACCGTTAGCTGGCCGCTGGTGTAGTCGTATTGGTAGTAGCCGTGGGTAGTTACACCGTTGACGGTTGGGCGGGTCAGAGTCGTGAGATAGGCGTTCGTGTTGCCGGGTGGAGTTCCGTTGGTGTAGCGATCAGTATAGGAGTAGGTGGTGGTGTGGGAGGTACCTGCCACGTCACTGCACGTGCTGTTGCCGCATGGGTCAGTCATCGACAGCGTCTGGCCGGTCTCGTCGTAAGTATAAGTGGTAGTGGGCGCCGCCCCAGTATTGACCCATTGGATCTTCTTAGTGAGGTTGCCTCTAACGGTAGTCGAAGTCGGAGCATAATTCGTCTCGTCGTGAGTCCCGGCGGGTAGACCGCTGACAATAGCAGTCGCAGCCGATCCCGTTGTACCGCACACGACTGTGCCGCCATCGTAGAGGTAATCCGTTTCGGCCACTTTGTTTCCACTGCCATCGTATGTCACGGCTTTACAGGGCCGATCGTAGATGTGCGCCCCTAGCGGCGTGGCGGTGGTAAACCCACCAAAGCTATTAACTGTCCGCCGTAGCAAAGATCCGCCGAAATCGTAGTCATCTTCCTCGACCGGAACTCCAAGTGCCCCAAATGTGTAGCTCGTTGAGCTTGTAGTTGACCCATCTTCCAACGTGACTGCCTGGTGCCCCAATAGCTGCAAAGACGTCCACGTTTTCGCGATTGTTCTAAGGACTGCTCCGTTGGTATCTTTGTATACAATCGAACTCTCATGGGGTACATTGTCTGGCAGCAAAGTTACACTGATCACTCCCGAGGTTACCGTTGGAGTATTTGGTGGAAACGGAACAGCGTATGGCACGTACGAATACACGGTTTGATAACTAGGATGGCCCGACTTAGTCAAATCGGTGGTGGTAACAGTTGTTTGTTTCGACGTCCAGTGGGGCTGCCCAACACTGTCAAGAGCCCAAACCGTGGGGGAGTAACTAAAATCCTGCTGTTCAGCGATATTAATACCATCAAAGCTGACGTATCTATGAAGCACGGCTGGCGTGTCGTATTCAGCCATGCATGGGTCTACCTGAGTGTAAGAAGGAGTTACGTAGTTGTAAGACCAACTATATCGATCCGATAGTGGATTGGTTCCCCATGTATAGCTAACGTACCCGCCGTCGGGATACTCAATTTTACTGAGTAACCCATACGGATCACCAGTATAGTAAAAATGGTAGAACTGCCCATCTGGCAGTTTAATAGCCGACACTACAGTCTCAGAGCCGGTGAACGTGTTATTCTCGCTATTCGTCCATGCAGGGCAGTGGGAGGTTAAACCTGTAGTAGTGCCATTCAGCGAAAAAGTGAAGTTAGTGCTTCCCCACGTTACGGCATAGGGCTCACCCGCGATCGTAAGGGAATCAGTTGAGTTGCCGAATGTTGGAATAGAGATTTCTGGACGTCCAGCCGTATCGGTCACGGTAATCGGAAAGTCGTTGCTACCTTGAGTGAAGTTGATTTTATTCCCATTTCGATCTTCGATGTAATCAGGTAGCCCACAGTATCCGCCTGTGCAGTTAGCTGTGATATAGGGAAAATGGTAGACCGTGCCAGCGCTGTCTTGGATGCTAAATGGTCCTACTTCGTTACAATATGGGAAACAACTAATAGCATTCGATGGTGCCCACGCAGAAACGAAGTCGTCAGAAGCATTGGTGTAGGTGGTAGCACTGCTTCCGACATTGTTGCATACCGACTGGTTCGCCAGCGACAATCCTAAAGAATGCCGTGTTCCTGATGGGTCGGTGAATACAAATGCAGTGTGAACCTGACATAAAGGAGCGTTGGGATTGACAGGAGGATCGGGATTGGGAGCGAGTGTAACGACATCATCTCTGAGCACAGGTAGCCCATACCCCCAACCGCCGTTTTGTAGGTAGTTTTGTCCCCATCCTCCCCGACGAATGTAATTGGTCTCTCCGCCGCTATCATATGTAAATCGAAACGGCAAAGTCAGTCCTCGGCTGCCAGTCGTCGGAACATCAATACGAAGACTGACCGACCCGGTGCTTGGGTCCACCGTCTCGTTTAATAGCTTGATATAGTCGTGCCCGGAGCCGGGCACGGGAGTCGATAGAACATCGGGGACATTCTCGACCTGAGATTGCCCTAAGGTGAGGAATAAGTGAAAGAAGACGGACAACAAGAGATACGGTCGAATGGTTTGTGAGCTTACCGGCATACGAATCTCCTCTCATTAAACCGGGCGTGGACACCTTTTATTAGCTCAGCAGATAATGCGTGCCGCTCTCTCTTGCTCGAACCATTTCAAGAGAATCTGAAAACGAGTTGTGGCGCACCCTGAACTACTTCACGATCTCGGATCGTTCGCAGCGTGATGTCTATGCGAGCCACACAACACTCTTGATGCTTAAGGAGAAGCAGCGAGGAAGGAGTAACGGAAATGTGAACCCGCCGCACTTAACTGGCGTATCCTGTTCGCTGAGTTGCGCTGGAGAATACCGGCAAAAGGCGGTGGGAGTCAACAGTAAACTGCACGGTGAGTTCGAAGTCACTCGCGTCAATGACAGCAGCCCAGAGCTCAGCACCCCGCGCGCGGGATGTTAACCGTCGTTCGATGGCCCTTGATCTTTGTGACCACATCCTCACGCAACCCTGAACTCAGCGTTACCCGCAAGAACATTGGTCGGCGCTTGTCTGGAAACAGTTGGGCACTGAGGAGACGCCGCTATTCGAAGCGGGGCGGTATTACCCGGCATAGTGCCAGGTCTGATGGTGCGAGAGTTGTCGTTATTTGCTGCTGACGAAATGCGCTACCTTGTTCTTACCTATAAAAATTAAGAGGAAAGTAGTCGAAAAGCCCGCTAAGGGCAGCCCTTTCAGAGGTCTACGCGCCTGGAGGGCAACCCCGCGCGCCGGTCTGCGTCGCGTTCGGCAGCAATTCTCAGACGTGAAGGGAGAGAGCGCGGATCAGATCACGAAGCACTTCGTGGCTCGAGCCCACCGCCGGGCCTCGTCTTTCTCTTCGGTAGACGTGGCGCGATTACACTGATCTTTCCCCCGACGACTGACGAACCATTTCTGTATCGATCTCAGGTTCCAGAATTTTCTTTGTGCTTGAGATTGCTGGTAACATCTTTTCCCGCGCGGGTGTCGCGCAGCAACCGGTCGAGCCTCGCCGCCGCATTCTTCAATACTTGCTGATCGGCGTTTGCAGCAGCTTCCAACATCTGATCCAGCCGGGCGGCTGCACCCTTGAGTTGCTGCAGTTCCTCGGCGGGGATCTGCTTCTTTGGTCCGTTCCCGACCGACTGCATCAGGTTGACCATCTTGTCGCGCGCTTCGCGATCCGGACCCAGGTTGTCCCCACTATTCATTCCTACCTGCACGAAGGAAACATGGACGGCATCGGAGGACTTTGAGGCGACGTGGCAATCAAGATTACCATCGAGGCAGACTCGCGCCTACAACGCTCCGATCTCTGGTGCGGCCACTGATCGCCGCAGCGTATCCTTGGCCACGCCCGTCTCAGCGGCAATCGCCCTCCAACTCAGCCCGCCATCCCTTAGCTTACGCACGTGCGCCGCATCCACGGCAACGGTGGGTCTACCAAACCTCACTCCTCGTTTCTTAGCCGCGCGCTGTCCGGCAACCACACGCTCTCTGATGATGCTGCGCTCCAATTCCGCAACCGCGCCGAGAACTGTGAAGACCATGCGCCCTGCTGGTGTGGATGTGTCGATAGCCTCGGTGACGCTAACGAAGTCGATCCCCAGCGCGGCGAACTCTTCCAGCGCCCGCAACAAGTGCGAAGTGGAACGTGCGAATCTATCGAAGCGCCACACGGCAACGACCTGAAACCTTCCACGCCTAGCATCAGCCATCAGACGATCCAGCGCTGGCCGCTTATCCTTCGCGCCGGTCATCACGTCGCTGTAGGTGTCCGCGAGTTGCCAACCTCGGCGCTCGCAAAACTCGGGCAACTCTCGCGTCTGGAGATCGCTATTCTGTTCGCCGGTGCTGATGCGCGTGTAGATCGCTGCTCGTTTCATCTTCAAGGTATCCCCCCGACTGTCTGACAAGTTATAACTTGTGCGCCACTCGCGCCGACCGCGAAAGCTTCGAAAAGCCCGGCAACGACCGCTACAGGTTGTGGCCGAAGACCCTTGTCCGGTATGACATTTGCGCCAGCCCCTACGCTTCCTTCTTGAGGTACAGGTCGATGGCGCGGCGAATAAGCTCCGAAAGTGGCGCACCATGCTTCTTCGACAATTTGACCATCGCGGCTAGTCGGTCCTTGTCGATGCTGAAATTAATCCTGGTGCTCCCAGGTAGTACAGCTTTCATTTTGGCCTCCAGTGCGAGGTTATCATACATCACATGATGTCACGCGGCAAGAATCTCTGTCTCCAGCGTCATCAGCGCATCGCGGACGTTGTTCAGACTATCCTTTGCCACCCGTGCGAAGTTTGGCGGAGCCGTGGTGCCGTCCGTCTCTGCATTCCAGACCTGTTGAAGTAGGGCAACAATCCCGTCTGACATACCGTAGGAACTGAAGTCCACGCGACGGCAACGGCTGAGGAAGCGAGCTTCCAGGGAGTCCACACTATTGCAGGTGAATACGAAGATGGTGTTAGGAGGGAACGCCGTGCCATCCAGTTTGGACAGGAACGCGAGCTGGGCTGCTGGCGTCATCCGGTCGGCCTCATCGGCGAGTACGAAGTGGAATTTTCCAGGTTGGCCAGTCTCCTGGATGCGCGGGTAGTAGTGACAACGGTCGGTCACGCCTTTAACTGTGGCAAGGTCGCAGGACTGACTGGGAATGTGGTGGAGTTCGCCCGCCACTGCGTTGCAGATCGCCAGCGCCATCGAAGTCTTGCCGGTACCAGATGGTCCAACGAATAGCCAAGCGCTCGGGTAGGGATTGTCCGCGAACTTGGCCATGATCTTCTTCGGCTTATCTAGTCCGACGAATTGCCCTATGGTCTTAGGTTGGTACCTCTCCGCAAGGGATTGCGGGAACTGGAAACCAGCCTGCTCGAATAAAGTCTGTGTGCTCACTGTGTATCCTCCGGGATGCTGAGGCGCATCAAGCGCACGGCTGGGGGGAGCCGCGCCCATGTCGCGCCTTAGTTGATGGAGTTGGCCAGGACAGCATCCAGGAGACTACCCCCAGCCGTGGCCATAGGCCGAGACTGGATGACGCTGTGGACTGGCGCGCCAGCGGTCGATTCGAGGATGATCTCCAGGGCCTGAGTCTTCAGACGTTCTCCGGTACCGATCACCGCGTTCTCCGCGCGCGCTATATCAACACTGGAGCCCTTGCGCGCGTCTGTGATGCGAGCCGTACGGTAGTGATCGGTGTACTCGGTTAGGGCGTTGAGTAGGTTGTAAGCCGTGCCACGGATGGACGGGAACGCATTGTCATCGTTGGACTCATATAGCCGCAGGACATCGGCGAGGATGTTGTCACGGCGCGTGGTGTTCTGATCCTTCTCCGTGGGCTTGGGGAAGAGACGGTCGGTTATAGCCGTGAGCGACTCGCGAGTGATGCGCCGTGATGCCAACACCTGGAGCTTATCCTGCAACTTGCCTGCATCCATCACCACGCCGTCCATGGTGCGCTTGGCATCTTCGAAGCGTGCGTTAGCGTTCTTCGTGTGCTTAATCCGGAGGATGCCAGTGTTAGTGCTTAGAGCCTGTCTGAGTGTGTTACGGCAAACGACGCGGACGCTGGACAAGGCCGCAGTGTGAGCCATGCTTCCATCATGGGCAGTCGTAAACACGAGGTAGCTTTCACTTTTGTCTTCGCCATTGACTGCGATATCGGCACGCGGTACGCGGACAGCGCACCAGATCGTCGCACCGTTCCCCAGAGCCCCAGCGCTGTCATAGTGAGCGCCGCCATTGTCTTGCAGTAGATCGTCCACGAATTGAAAGCACTCTCGATTTTGCTTAACGGTGAAGCCCTCGCCTACGTTACTGGCAAGCTCCGCGCCGTCTGTGTCGCGGAAGATGGAATAGCTTGATACGGGGACAACGTGGCCTTGTGGGTTGCGAGCGTAATTCTGATTCTTGATAACGCTCCAGTCAAGACCAGCCAGGGACATAGCTTGCTCCCAGTTCACAGCGCTATCGCAGCGCTTGCCTAGCTTATGCCACGCGTCTTCCCGCGTGCCGACCATAAACATCGCGTGCTCGCCGTTAAGGAAATGCCAGATCGTGTGCCATGTGTTTTTCTCCGTGTGTATGGTTTGTGGTGCGAGGCCACCATAGCACGCAGTAGCATCTGCTATCACATGCAGTCGCGTGCATCCGTCAGAAAACACGGCGAATAAAAACCTTGACAAGCCGCAGCGGGTTGACCGGCATTTTTTCGGCGCACTAAGAGGATTGCGACGCGCTTGCGGATGCGCTGCAAAAGCCGTGCCAGTCAAGGCAAGCGCCCGCGCTGGCAATCGGCAAGGCTGGCAACGGCAAGCACGACTCGCACCGACTGCAACGGCGAGCACGGGAACAAGTAAGCGTGGGAAGGAATGAAACTGGGAGTGATCTGCGCGCGATCTGCGGATGAATTACTGCGGAGAAAAAGCCAGGGGGACGAGTACTACTTTACGATTTTCAGACGGCCAAGGGGTGGGAGAGCCCCCTCGACCACCCTTCAGTCATCGTAATCGCCAGGCGTAAACGGGACTTTGTTTTTCCGGCGTCGGTCCTTAATAGCTTCAGGTCGCAAGCCACGCCATCGTTTAGTCAGAGTTGGTGAAATAGTCACAGAAATGCCAGACGGCCGGAACCGTAGCGGGCGGTACTAAGTACTGGCACGTTCTCAGGTAGTGCCACTCGCCGTTATCCTTATAGGGAATTTGGATGACGAGCAAGACTCTTACAGCGCCCGTCTTGATATCGTCTAAATCCTTCTGCTTGACTATGCGATCTTTGCCATCCTCGGTGTAGGCGAACGCTGTATTCCATTGGCTGTCTCCTTCATGCATGAGGGTGTAGTTCTCCGCAAAGTGCGGATGGTCCTTCCACTCTTTCTTGAGTCGCCCTTCAAAGTTCTTCACGATCTCCTGTTGAACATCGTCTCCCGCACTGGGCTTTAGATAAACCCATCGGCTACCAGCATAGACTTGGACCGGATTCGGTCCCACTGCCTTATACCAGTAGTTGAAAAACAATTTGTCGCCTTCATGAAAGTTCCGCTCTGGCAAAAGACTCTGGCCATCCGCAGGTATGACTCCTCCTGCAGCAACGTCCTGCGGAAAATGTAAACGTCCATCAAGAAGGAGGTATGTCCGCTTAATCGCTGTAGAGGTCCCAACCGCTGGCGCTTGAATGGGGGGTTGGCTCGCGAGTGGACTCTTGGGGACCTTGCGGTGCATCTTCGATAGGAACCAGCCTGCGGCGGAAACGACAATAACCAGGAGCACCAGATGGCTAAGCGAACGGAATTTTACCGGCTTATTGGCTATCAGTGACGCGCCCGAGTCCTTCTCGACGCGGTTCCGCCCTCCTTTTTTGGCCTGGTACAACGCGGCATCGGCTCGCCGAACCAGTGATCCGTCGTCGCGGTCCTCTCCCGCCTGAGCAACGCCAAGGCTGACGGTCACCTTGAGATCGGCAGTGTCGAAGCGGAGTCCCGCGACATCCGCGCGAATCTCTTCAGCCAGTTCGGGTGCGTTGGTTGCATCATCTCCGGCGACAACAATGGCCAACTCCTCTCCGCCGTATCTATATTCGACACGATGGTGCCCCTCACACTTGCTCGATAGGATCTTTGCGACGGCTCGGAGGACAGCGTCACCCGTGGGATGCCCGAATCTGTCGTTGACCTTCTTGAAGTGGTCAATATCAACCATGACGAGAGCGACAGGCCCCGTTCGGCCAAGGGCATAGCGCAAGTCAACGTTGAAACTGCCACGGTCGAAGATCCCGAGCAGACCATCGCGCCGTCGATGCACAAGCTGATCCGCACGTTCATGAATGTGTTCTATTTCGGAATCGACAAACTCTACTGCACCAAAAATCTCAAGGTCTTCAGTGACGGTGATCTCGTAGCGCACGAAGACGTAATCGTCGTCATCATCAAAGTCAGTCTCGCTTGCCGATTCGCGTTGGCCAATTGCCTCGCGCAGTGCCGTCGCATAAGGCGACAGGCCGACATCGCCGTCCCAGAATTTGCGTCGGAACATCTCCTCGACAAGGATCGAGGCAAAGCCATCATGGAATGCCGAAACTTCGATGTCGTTATCGACGTGGACAAATTTGCCCTCGATAGACTTCACGGGCTTGATCGTGATCTCATCGGGAATCTCAGACAGGCGAACTCTGGTTAGGAAGCGTTTAGGGACGACGGTGTTATGCGTTCCTTCTTCGCAGGAGAACTCGTGTCCGTTAATGCGAACCATGACTGGTTCGTCACCGACTTTAATAAGTTCGATTGGCAACGCCATCATTATATCGTCGCAGGTCATGATCAGTGTGGCGAAACAAACGGTGAATATGCTAACCCGTCCCGCATGAATGAAGGCCGCAAGCGCCGGTCCTTATGCTCACGCCCGAGAGTGTTAAACTTCCCGCATGGCAACTCTGACCATAGTTTTCTATCGACACTTCGACCGCTTCCGACATGGGCAGGGTTCTTTTGGGTTGCTGGTTTGGTCCTTGTGATATTCGTCGCGTGGTTTTTGTTATCCCGTTCAAGCTCGGCAAAGTGACGGCGTAGCCCCAGCCCGCGACAGCCAGTTGCTCGAAGCGTATAGTCTGTCCATGGAGCGCAGCTTCGTGATCTTGAAGCGCGTGAACGAGGTCCCGGTCCTGGCGTCTTGCATGAAATGCCAGCTCCGATTCTTCACGCCCAACACCTATTACAACGACCACATAGAAGCGGCGGAGTACCTCCGGGAGAAGTTCGATGAGCATACGTGTGAGGAAGCCGAACAACCACGCCGCTTATGGGGATAAGCGCCTACCATCCTTTTGGTTCTCCGACATCGAGGCCGGGGACAGGGCACGTTGCAGTACCGTGTAGGGTCGGAGGAGGTGGCAAGGGGAAAGTTACCATTGGCATGTTGTGCCTCCTTCATTATTAGGCAACCCTAATGTCTGGTGAATGGAGGTAAGTAACATGGAAAAGTCTAACCTGCTAAAGTCCGAGGTTGAGATACCTGGCGCGCAAGGACATGCCTATATCTCAGTTTAAAAGCGACGAATTATTCAGTTTGATGCCACAGGGGGTCGCAGAGGGGGTTGGGTTGGCGTCTGCGGGGCGCTTGGCAGCGAGGGTGGCGGAGAGGAACGTTAGCGCAATGAATATCACAAGTATACGTCTCATAGTCAGAAGCATCTTCGATCCGCTCCCCGCTGAATTATTATGGTGCGAGCTGTGCAATGTTAGCCAGACGCTCGCCGCCTGTTGCTGGCCCGATGGTGAACTGCCCGCGCACGATAGTGCCAGCTAAGCCGGTGAAGCTTGTGGGGGCGGCGGGGGTGATTTACGTGGAGCTTGTCGGTCCTCGGGCTGCCTTCGGGTCTCAATATCAGCATCAACCATCGCGCGACGGATCACGGTTTCGCGGTGCTACGCAGGCCGCATCGACAGGGGTATTGGGCCGCATCCGAGGCACTGGCAGGTGCTGGCGGACTTTCGGGCGTGCGATCCATCAGCGTGATTGCATGACAGATATCGGTTCGTTCCGCGCGGTGCCAGTGAACTTAAGCTGAAACGGACCAGACGCTGGTCCAACAAATCTCGCATGGGCGCAGCCTGTCGAAATTCGCATCTATACTACTGGGCTTTGATCTGTGAAGGCTCTGTCGCCACGACCTCCGGCACGCCCTTGAACACAGTAATTTTCCCCGTCACACACACGTGCTTGCCTCTATAGGTGGTTTCAGGCTCGCCGAACTTCGCGCGATCACTGCCCCATATGACCAGCGTAAAAACTTGATCAGGATACGGCTGATCGAAGTTCAGGAACGTGGGACTACCGTGACTACTCTCCGCCCAACGCGTGCTGACGACTTTCCCGCAGACGGTTGTCTGCTCACCAACGTGCGCTTTAGCCTCAACCGCCGTGAGGGTCTTCTGGGCCAGCGGCGAGGAAGTTGCCACGAAAACAAGTCCGAGGATCCATGGGGTCGTTCGGCGCAACATATGGCCTCCACGAGAACGCGGCCATTTTGCGTCTGCCAAAGACCGATGTCAAGGTTGTACAACACGCGGCCCATCACCAACTGTCTGAGGCGACTATTGCACCCAATCTTCTGGCACCTGTTGAATGCCCCACACGTTGCCGGGTTTATGCAACTCTATGCCTAAAAGCCAAATCTTCTCGGACGCTCCTAGCGAGATGCAGGTCACAACCTGGGCAGTGACGGTACGAGTCGGTAAACCCTGTAGTTCAACCGTAGTCCTGACCTTGACCGGTCGAGTGGAGCGAACTGCGCACCCGTTCAGATTCACGAGTAATATCTGGCAGCTTTCGGCAAAGGGGTGAAGCGGGTCCCGATTGACCAGTGTGACGGGAATGTCGCAGGGGATTCGAGTGCTGCGACGCCCTCCGGTTCCCTGGCCGGTGAAGGTTGGTGGCGAGTTTTCCAAGCAAGGATCATCCCAGAGATCAGTTCAGAGTGACTTTCCCCAACACCGTTTGTTCGGAATTCGTAACAACTGACGACCGTGGCACTCGCGCTGCCGACATGTCGGCACTCATGCCGAAATCTCGGCGAAGGCTCAGATCCGATCCCTGACGGAGCAATGCTATGGCACTGTGTTTCCAACCGATGGGCTACGGTGACTCCCGTGCAACATCTTCGAATCCAATGCCAAGTCTGACCGACACGACCTTAGTGATTCGCTGCCCATATTCCCTAGTTGGCATCAAGCACAGGACCCTGATCGCTCATAAGGATGGGCGGTTCGTCTGCCGTGACTGCGCCCATACGGTCCGCCCCGGAGTTCCGGAATACAGATGCACTTGTCGTCTGTGCCTGAGATGGAGCAGGGAGACGACGCCGGGGGGAGTCAAATCGCCCGTCGGAACCTGTTAGGGCAAGTTTTCCACAGATTTCTCCTAAAGTTCTTTGGGCATTGGTCGATTGGCCCTCTTTAGGAGGACACCATGACTGATACCAACCCGCTCATCCCAGCCGCCCAATACCTTCGCATGTCAACGGAACATCAGCAATACTCGATAGAAAACCAGTCCGCTGCGATCCAGAAGTATGCAGAATCCCACGGATTCGAAATCGTACTGACCTACTCCGACGCCGCGAAAACGGGCGTCGTCCTAAAGAACAGGGCGGGGCTCAGGAGACTGTTGCAAGATGTCGTTGCCGGGACCGCACCCTATAGAACTATCCTTGTCTACGATGTCAGCCGTTGGGGACGTTTTCAGGACACCGACGAGTCCGCTCACTACGAGTTTCTCTGCAAGTCAGCGGGCGCTCCGGTTCATTACTGTGCCGAGGCTTTCGCCAACGACGGGAGCCTGCCAAGTTCAATAATGAAGGCACTGAAGAGAGTGATGGCAGGAGAGTACAGCCGAGAGTTGGGCGTCAAGGTGATTGCAGGTCAGAAACGTTTGGCTCAACTTGGGTTCAAACAAGGCGGCATTCCTGGATACGGACTCCGGCGTCTGTTGGTTTCCGAGAACCGTATTCCAAAGCAACTCTTGGCGCATGGCGAGATGAAGAGTATAAGCACGGATCGCGTGATTCTCGTTCCGGGACCCGCTTGCGAGATTGAGGAAGTGCGCGAGATGTTCAGGAAATTCACGCATGACGGGATGAGCTTCCACGCGATAGCTCGCGACCTGAACCAGCGGGGAGTGCCAAGCATCAAGAACAGCCGGTGGACTCACTCGGTCGTAGCAAGCCTGATCTCGCACCCGAAGTATGTTGGATGCAATGTGTTTAATCGCACGAGCATGAGACTCGGAGCCGCCCCCGTGCCATTACCAACATCAGATTGGGTCATCTGTCCTGGCGCTCATGAACAGATTGTAGATACTAAAACGTTCGCACTGGCTCAGGAGATTCGCGGCCGGACAGCCCACAAACGCAACGAGCAGCTCTTAGAAGGTCTGCGTTCGTTATTGGCGGTGAAGGGCAAGCTGAGCAACCAGATCATTGATGAGTGCGTCGAGCTGCCGAGTTCTCGCACTTTTGGCCACCGATTTGGAGGCCTGCGTTGTGCGTGCGAGCTGATTGGCTACGACTGGAGGAAGAACGGGCGAACGTCGGATGAGGAAATGTTGCAGCATCTACGTTCGTTGTTAGCCTCACATGGTCGACTCACCATCCCAATCATTAACGCCGCACCTAGGTTGATTTCTGCGCACAAATTGAGGCGGCGGTTCGGAAGGCTCGACCGGGCGTACGAGTTGATCGGCTATGACTGGAAAAAAGATTTTTCGAAAGCGAAACGGACAAGATAAAGGTTCCGATGATGACAAGCCGGTTTGTTTGGATCTGCCCCGTGGAGTCAACTTGCAAACAGGCGATAGGATTTAAGCTTGGATTCGTCAGCGTCAGTTGTCGCAGTCATCGAGGACGCTCACCCGACCTGCTCGGGATATGAAAGGTGGAAACGACATGACCGCACAAGCTCTGATTCCGGCAGCTGAGTATGTAAGAATGTCAACAGATGATCAACCGAACTCGATTCCTTTCCAAAAGGACGCGATTCGACTCTACGCACAGAAGCACGGGTTTGAAGTCATCGCAACATACTCGGACCCTGGAAAGAGCGGGATTGAGATCAAACACCGCCCCGGACTTCGGAAACTGATTCAAGACGTAGTCGGCGGCCAAGTCCACTTCAAGGTCATTCTTGTCTACGACATTAGTCGGTGGGGTCGGTTTCAAGATACGGACGAATCAGCGTATTACGAGTTCCTGTGTCGCAAAGGTGGTGTGCCGATACATTACTGCGCCGAACAATTCGCCAATGATGGCACCATGTCCAATACCATCATGAAGTCTTTGAAGCGAATGATGGCCGCTGAATTCAGTCGCGAACTTGCGGCTAAGGTTTACGCGGGGCAAAAACGGATTGCCGCCCAAGGTTTTCGTCTCGGCGGGATGCCTGGTTATGGGTTGCGGAGGATGTTGATCTCGTCGGACGGTCGCCGCGGACAGATTCTTCGACCTAACGAGCGCAAGAATCTCACTTCAGATCGGGTGATTCTCGTTCCAGGCCCCAAGGACGAGGTAGAAGTCATTCGCACTATTTTCGATCTAGCCGCCAACCAGCGTAAGTCACCCAGGCAGATTGCGAAGGAACTCAATGGCAGAAACGTAAGGTTCATCTGCGACAAGCGCTGGAAGGAGTCGTGCATTTATAACATTCTGAAGAATGAAAAGTATGCTGGCTCCAACGTTTGGGGGAGAAGCTGCTGCCCTTTCAATACTAGTTGGCACAGAGTTCCTCAGGAGAGTTGGATCAAAAAAGCTGACGCCTTCGTCCCGATCATAAGTCCCGAGCAATTTGCGCGGGTGCAGGGATTAATGCTCAAGCGAAGGACCTACCCGCGAAGGCCTGACGCATACCTGCTCAATGAAATGAAAAAAGTATTAGCGAAGGAGGGAAAACTGACCACACGGCTGTTGCTAAAACATGGATTTGACGGCTATCGTTCGTGCTCCAGAAGCTTCGGATCAATCATGCGAGCTTATCAGTTAATCGGGTATCAAGCCTCCCCTCGCGCGGTAGCAATGGCGGAATCAGGTCGGAAGATATTGCATCTGAGATCGGAACTGTTGAATCGATTGCAGGAACTCTTCCCGACCCGGTTGCGATTTGTTAGGCTCGCTGGCCAAAACCAGCGCCAAGTAGCGGAGATAGACAATGACTTGCAGTTCGCGATCCACATCTGCCGCCACGCGCCTCGGAGTACTGGCTGCCGACCGCGATGGTCACTTAGAGAGCAACCCAAAGAGCGGGATCTGCCCGGACTAATCTGCATTCCCGATCGGCAGTTGAGCAGTATCAAAATGTTCTACGTCGTGCCGGAGTTCGGAAATCTAATCAGACGGTTCAAGGTGCTACGAGTGGGGGATCCGTTGTTAACGGCGGGGAAACGCTTGCAATCATTATCAGAATTCTGTGACGTGGCCAGAGAGGTTATAACAAATTGGAGGCGTCAAGATGAGATTATCGTTGTTGGCGATGTGATCCTTAATCGACGAGACTCCACGGTGATCGTAAAACGCAAGAGCTTTCAGCTGCCCGATGTGGAGGCTGCGATCCTGAAGACACTCGTTCACAACGCTGGAAGTGTTGTCGCAGTTGAGGCGTTGTGCAAAGTCGCGAAGTGTGCGTCACGACAAGATTCACACCGATACTTCGGTTCAAATGATGCCTACATAGCGAATCATGTCAGTGTGCTCCGCCATCGGCTGGGGCCATTCGGGAATCGGATAGTCACGATCAAATGCGAGGGGTACATGTACCTGAATAACGGCAGCCTTCTTCAAACTTCAGACGCGGCTTGATCAGTGCTGGGCGGAAAGCAAAGAAGGTCCAAGGAGGCTGGGCCTTGAAGTTTCTTTCCACTGCTTCTCTTGCGGGGCTCCCAGGAACAACGGCCACATCTTAGCCACTGCTCTGCTCGCCGTCTCTGGCCCGTTGGTAGAACTTCCTATGCACGATGGTGCCGGTGAGGCCAACATGGCACTGTAGTCCTACTCCGGAACGGGTCCACACTCATGCACATCGAACTTGCGTCCGAGGTACTCTTCGGCTCCAACAGCATCGCGCGCAAGCGCGGTTGGCGTGAAGAACTTGCGCTCGCATCTGGCGCATGACGCCAGGGCCGCAACTCTCCCTTCGTACTTAAGGACGATGAAGCGACCATCAGTTCGCCAGGCCGGTCTGCGGATCGGAGTGAGGCACGAATGGAGTTCAAACTGCTTTGCGAGGTCACCGAACCTTACTCCGTCCGGGAAGGTGAAGCTTAATTGGCAATCACTGCATTGCAGGAAGCGACCCACCGGGGACATTAAGACCCCGATGTGATGAAGGGAAGACAGCGGAGAACTGCTGGCTGGCATTGCATATTCCAACTCTCGAAGTGTACAAGGTCATCATAAATGCCAGAATCACATTGCCACGGTCCCTTTGGCACTGTGTTACGAAAGCCGAACAGGATAAGACGCGGGGCAATGCGTTCCCTGCCTGCATGTTAAACCCGCAAGGATCAGCAACGCGTTGTAAGCCTTCGAATCCACACGTCAGTGACCGGCGTAACTATCATCGAGCGGGTAACCCATGCTCGAATGTAAGTTGGAGGGCACGGCGATGAAGTGGATGGCGCTTGTATTGTTACTGGTATCTGGCTGCGTGGCTCAACAGATGGACGAGAAGAACGATCCGGCGTTGCAGCTAACGATTTACACTCCGCACCGGATCAGCATCTCGAAGGAGCGACAGGGAAACAACGTGCTCAATACCGTCTGGGTAGTTTCCCCTTTTATCGCAGAGACGTTCGATCACACTAATAAGTTGATGGGTATCTTCGTCGAGTTGCACGGGAACAAGCAGGTTCTGAACACCGGCGTGGGGGGATTGATGTTCACCGTGGACGGTAAGCAAGTCGCGGTTTCTCCGGCTGTTCTGGCTCACTCACACAAACAGGAATCGTGCGCTCTGACCCGCTGCACCGCTAAGTGGGTGATCCTGCCGAAGACGCCAGCGGAGGACACAGCTATGGCTACGTTCGTGAAGGCCGTTGCCGATGGACATGAAGTTTATGCGACCATGCTCCCTGGAGATAACGGCGGTGGTCAGCGATTCACTGCGAAGCTCACAGACGAGCAACTACTGGAGTTCCATGACGTACGACAGTATTATGAGTCGCTGGTGCTAACGAAGAAGATCTCGCAGGCTGTAGCGCAATAAGGGCCCCAAATTCCTTGCTGTACGACTGGCTGCGGCGTAAGACTGTCCCCACTTGGCGGGGCTATATCGTCAGCGTGATCTTCGATCGATTTAGAAGGGCCACGACCAGAAGAATCAGCCCCGTGAACGATATTGATTTCGCCACTCCGGGCCAACCTGCCGTTCCATCTGCTGTTAGGAAGTCGAGCTTAGGGATCAGGTACGCAAGGTAGGGCAGAAAATACGATAGCAGGGGGTTGCTGCCAGGAACCGTTGCGAAACGTGCCCATCGCCGCCAGCCTCTCACGTCCGCAATCCAGTAGAGCATCAGGACCACGAGAATGTTCGCCGACATGCAGTACAGGCACCAGGTCGGCGTGTCGCGGATCTTTGAAATTCCGAGTGGCCGAAGCGCCCATCCCGCGCCAAGGAGAATTGCGGACGAACCAACAGCCCACAGCACTTTCTTTTGGAGTGTGGCAGCGATCTCGTTATCCGCAATGAAAAGAGAAGCCAGTAGTCCAGCCATGGTCAACGACGACAGGCCCGCCTCAAATGGCTGCAGATAAGGAGGTAGCGAGTGAATCCAACTCAGCCGTCCCGCAACCGATAACGCGTTGATCGCGATGAACGCCCCAAGCGCTGAAACCAGCGCGGT
>Ga0210391_10001247_pt1 | contig 23546 bp, 13 predicted proteins | sample IncBWC12OmetaG_FD_160573 | JGI IMG/M metagenome (GOLD analysis project Ga0210391, IMG submission 160573) | Forest soil microbial communities from Barre Woods Harvard Forest LTER site, Petersham, Massachusetts, United States - Inc-BW-C-12-O ...
GAGGCGCGGCGTAAGACGAAGCATCAATTGCACGCGTTCGATTTCGTTCAGCCAATCGCCGAGCGCGGCTTCGACTTCATCCTTTTCCGGAGCGACAATTCCAGTTGGACAGAGCGGACCCAGCCTCCACTGTGCCAGCGCGAAAAGGTTCGCGCATGGCTAGCTTGCTCTCAGCACACGGTTGTTCATGGCGGACATGCGGCCCCAGTTCTCTCTTTCTTCCACCAGTTGCCTCCGTCCGGGGCGCGTCAATGAGTAATACTTAGCCTTGCGGTTGTTTTCCAAAAAGCCCCACGGGGACGCGATCCAGCCGCGCTGCTCAAGGCGCAGCAAGGCGGGATAAAGCAATCCCTGGTTCTATCGCGGCAGTTCTTCGGAGACCTGCTGAATGCGCATAGAGATTCCGAAGGAAAAACGGGATGATATGTGTCATCGAATGAAACACAAACAACACAATCCGCTAACCCTCAAAACGAGCTTCTGCTTGGAACTGTGCCAGAGTCGTCATCGACACTCCCTTCGAGGTCGATTCGAATCGATGTGAACTTGGTCGGTCTCCTGGCTCGCGTTTCGTCGAATCGAAGCTGCCTTCCCAACGCATTTCTGCGCCAGTGGCGTATTCGCTTCTCCACGCTTACAGTGGCAGGGGCCGCTCCGGATTTGCACCGGATTCCCATGCAACACCAAGTTCTTGGGGTTATACGGTACCTTACAGAATTCCGTCAAGCCTTCGAATTCGCGACAGACGGGCAAATAGAAGTTCAAATTTGATTTGCCAAGCGAGAAGCGGTTTCTTTAGCTAGGATCGTAATTGAGGTTTGGCCCGAGCCAGCGTTCGACTTCAGCAATGCTCATGCCCTTACGCTGGTGGTAATCGGCCACCTGATCACGGTCAATTTTTCTGAGACTGAAATATCGTGATTCGGGGTGAGCGAAGTAGAGCCCGCTTACACTGGACCCAGGCCACATCGCAAAAGATTCAGTAATCAGCATTCCTGTGTTTTTCTGGACATCAAGCAACTGCCACAATGGACCCTTCTCGGTGTGATCCGGGCACGCAGGGTAGCCTGCCGCGGGCCGGATGCCGCGATACTTTTCCTGGATCAAGTCCGCGTTGCTCAGACCTTCCTCGCGCCCGTAACCCCATTCATCCCGAACGCGTTTGTGCAGGCATTCGGCGAACGCCTCAGCCAGACGGTCGGCAATGGCCTCGGCCATGATGGCGTTGTAATCGTCGTTTTCCGCCCGGAAGCGGTCGCATAATTCTTTGAGGCCAATTCCGCTCGTCACCGCAAAAGCGCCAATGTAGTCCGTCAAGCCGGTTTCTTTCGGGGCAATAAAGTCGGAGAGCGAACGGCAGGGCTCGTTACCTTCGCGGTTTGCTTGCTGCCGAAGAAAGTGAAATTCTTTCAAAACGTTCTGCCGCTTGCAGTCGGTGTACAGTTCGATGTCGTCGCCCACAGCATTTGCTGGGAAGAAACCATAAACTCCGCGCGCGGTGATCCACTTATTCTCGACAATGCGATCCAGGAGCACGTTGCCTTCCGCGAATAGCTGTTTGGCCTGTACGCCACGATCCCCCTCTTCGAGAATGCGCGGGTAAACGCCTTTCAGTCCCCAGGTATGGAAAAACGGCGTCCAGTCGATAAACTCACGCAGCGTAGCTAATGGAAAATCACCGAGCACGCGGACACCGGTAAATTCGGGAACCGCCAGATCTTCCTTGCGCCAGGTAATGGGAGTGCGCCGGGTGCGAGCGACCTCCAGGGAGACGACCTGCTGGCGCGGTGCAGCGTGGGATTTGCGCACCGCTTCGTACTCGGCACGATGCTGCGCAACGAATTCCGCTTTGCCATCCTCGCTGAGCAAACTCGTAGTGACGGGCACGGCGCGGCTTGCGTCGAGAACATGCACCACTGGCTCGCTGTACTGCGGCGCAATCTTCACGGCCGTATGGGCGCGGCTTGTGGTCGCGCCGCCAATGAGCAGCGGCAATTTGAAACCCTGGCGTTCCATCTCGCGTGCCACGTGCACCATTTCGTCGAGAGAAGGCGTGATCAGCCCGCTGAGGCCGATCATGTCGGCCTTTTCCGCTTTGGCGCGTTCAAGAATTTTTTCGCACGGGACCATGACGCCCATGTCGATCACTTCGTAGTTGTTGCAGGCGAGCACGACGCCGACAATGTTCTTGCCGATGTCGTGGACGTCGCCTTTCACTGTGGCCAGGACAATTTTGCCCTGCGCCTTGACGGTTTGCCCAGCCGCGGTCATTGCCGCCTTCTCGGCTTCCATGAACGGTGTCAGGTGCGCGACAGCTTTTTTCATCACGCGCGCCGACTTCACGACCTGTGGCAGAAACATCTTTCCCGCGCCGAATAAATCTCCGACCACACTCATACCGGCCATCAACGGCCCTTCAATCACCAGCAAAGGACGGCCCAGCTTGAGGCGAGCTTCCTCTGCGTCCAGTTCAATGTATGCATCGATGCCTTTTACCAGCGCGTGCGAAAGACGCTCCTCGACCGTGCCGTTTCGCCACTCTTCGGCTTTCTTTTCGCTTACAACCGCGCCGACGTTCTTCAGTTTTTCGCCGAAATCCACCAGGCGTTCGGTCGCGTCCGGACGCCGGTTGAGGAGCACATCTTCGACAAGCTCTTTCAATTCGGGATCGATCTCTTCGTAGACCTCAAGCATCCCCGCGTTCACGATGCCCATATCCATGCCCGCCGCGATGGCGTGATAGAGGAACGCGGAGTGCATGGCTTCGCGAACTTTGTTGTTGCCCCGAAAACTGAAAGAAATATTCGATACGCCACCGCTCACCTTTGCGTGCGGAAGATTGGCCTTGATCCATCGCGTGGCGTTGATGTAGTCCACGGCATAATTGTTGTGCTCCTCCATGCCGGTAGCGACCGTGAGGATGTTCGGATCGAAGATGATGTCTTCGGGTGGAAAACCCACTTCGTCCACGAGAATCCGGTAAGCGCGCTCGCAAATACGAATCTTTTCGCTGTAAGTCGCAGCTTGACCCTTTTCATCGAAGGCCATGACAACAACGGCCGCGCCATATTTCAAAACAATTGCCGCGTTCTGCCGAAATTTCTCTTCACCTTCTTTCAGCGAAATCGAATTGACGATCCCTTTGCCCTGCAGGCACTTGAGTCCCGCCTGGATTACCTCCCATTTCGAGGAATCCACCATGAACGGAACCTTGGCTACTTCCGGCTCGCTCGCCAGCAAGAGAAGGAAGCGCGTCATCGCCGCAATGCCGTCGATCATGCCCTCGTCCATGCAGATGTCGATGACGTTCGCACCATTCTCGACCTGCTGCCGGGCCACACTGACGGCTTCTTCGAACTTGCCCTCTTTCACCAATCTCGCGAACTTGGGAGATCCGGCGACGTTCGTCCGTTCGCCGATCATGATGTAAACGCCCGGCTGTTGCGTGAAGGGCTGCGATCCGGAAAGACGAAGTAGCTTCGTCTGCGGTGCCTGGAGCGCGTCGCTGGTTTCGATCAGGCTCACGCCGCATTCTCTCTTTCGTGGCGCGCCTCGCCCCATTCCCGTGGCGGCTGGCCTTCGAGCGCTTTAGCAATAGCCGCAATGTGCTCCGGCGTGTTCCCGCAGCAGCCGCCGGCAATGTTGACCAGTCCGTCTTTCGCAAAGCTCCCCAGAAAACGAGCCATGTCGTGCGGTCCGAGATCGAAGCCAGTTTCCGAGAGCGGATTCGGCAGCCCGGCATTCGGGTAGCATGAAATCGCCACGTCCGCCTTTTCCGAAAGCTCACTCAAGAACGGATACATCAGATCGGGGCCGAGCGAGCAGTTCAGTCCTATAGAGAGCGGCTTAACGTGCTTTACCGCGTTCCAAAATGCTTCGGTCGTCTGCGCGGAAATCAATGTCTCACCACCACGTCCAACCGCCGCAGAGATCATTACCGGCAACTCTTTTTTGTCCTCGTCGAAGACTTCGCGAATCGCGACGAGAGACGCCTTCGCGTTCAGCGAATCAAAGATCGTCTCGACGAGTAGCAAGTCCACTCCACCGGCGATAAGAGCACGGACTTGCTCGGCATAGGCAGTTTTGACTTGATCGAACGTGACTACTCGAAACCCAGCATCGTCAGCAGCGGGCGAATTCGAAAGCGAAACCGTCAGCGGTCCAATCGCTCCCGCCACGAAACGCTGACGCGAAGTTTCGTTTCCGACTCGATCAGCCCACTCCCGGCATTGTCGTGCCGATTGTTCATTTATCTCCCAAGCCAGTTTGCGCAGAAACGGATCGTGAATGATCTTTTCGTAGAAGTCGGGATCTTTTCGCCCGCCCTTCTCGCGCGGATCGTCCACAAAGAATTCGCTCTGCGTGATGCTCGTCGCGCCGAATGTGTTCGTCTCGATGATATCCGCCCCTGCTTCCAGAAAACGGCGATGGATGTCGCCGATCATCTTCGGTTGAGTGAGGGAAAACAGATCGCCGTTGTTCAAAAGGTCTTTCGTGGAATCCTTGAAGCGGTCGCCTCGGATGTCCGCTTCTTTCATGTCATAGGTGCGGATGGTCGTACCCATAGCCCCATCGATTATCGCGATGCGCTTTTCGAGAATCCTTTCCAATGGATGTAAGGGCCGTTTCGTCATGGTCTTTGGTACAAACCGCACCCTTTCATTATAGCGACTTACCAATTCGGATGACGAACTAGCGGATGGCCGGTATTCTGGGGATACTATTGAGGACATGCTTTCGAGACGGCGAGCGCTCATGGAGAAGGAATAGTGCAATCTGTAGCAAAGCGGTGTCACACCCTTAGAAAGCCGTTCGTCTCGGCCGGCGCGGTCACGGGAATCGGCAGCCTGCCTCTCACTTCCGTCTCTTCGGCAATCCAGGCTGTCGCGCAATTCTCGCCTGAAGTTCCGTTCTGGCCTCAATTGCCGCAACTCTCGCTATCCGAGAGTGCCATCGGTCAGGGACTCGGTTGTCTCGCAGGTCTCATTGAGCCGCGAAAGGAAGGCTACGGCTACCAGGTTAAACCAGGACAAATCGATTCCGTTCTCGAAACCCTTCACGGCAGCAGAGGAGCACTCACGCCAGAGAACGCGGCAGGATTTGGCGCATTCGAAAACGCTCTGGCCTCCGGCCTCTTCACGTCAGCAGTCGCGGTGAAAGGACAAATCGAAGGCCCCATCACGCTTTCCGCCTATCTGTTTCATCAGGGCCGACCATTTCTCTCCGATCCGACTCTTTTTGCCGCCATTGCCTTCCATGTCTCGCAGATGCTGGCCTGGCAGATTGAACGGCTGAATGCGTCCGGCTTGCCTATAGTGCTCTTCGTGGACGAGCCGGCTTTGTGTCTCGAAGATTCTGCAGATTCCGTTTCGGAAGAGCAGCGAATTGACACTCTGGCCGCAACGCTCGAAAATGCGAGCACTCGTGGAGCGTATGCCGGGCTGCATTGCTGTGCGGCGCGGCCCTTTGAACGAATGTGCCGCGCAAAGCCCGATATCCTTTCCTTCGATGCCGACGAGGGGCTCGATTTGTTTTTCACCGACTGGCATGCGCTCGACTTCGTACAACAAGGAGGCACAGTTGCGTACGGGCTAGTACCCACTCGGCCTGGCGTGAACTCGGCCGATGCGGCGAGTATTTTTATTCGTTGGCTAAAGGCCGCATCGCTCGCTGGCGACCCGCGGACATTCGCTCAGCGCGCCATGATCACGGCAACGTGCGGCCTTGGATTGCTCGACGAAACCTCCATCGAAGAGTCCTTTGGCGTCGCCCACAGCATCAGCAAACTGGTCAAAACGTTAGTGGGTTCAGAAACCGAAGTGGACGAAATTTACGGGTAGACAATTCGAACGAAAAAGCCGAGTGACTCACCGTTGCTTCGAAAGTAGAGCAAGGCGCCCGAGATCGATTTGCTTATACCAAAAAGCGAGAGAGTGCATGATGATCGCGTCAGGTCTCGAAGAGTTGCTCGTCACACCGGAGTTTCGTCTGGTGGGGTCCGGGTGATTTCTCGTTACGGAACTTCTTACGCCGCACCTCGTTCTCAGTACTTCCGTCCGCAGCGCCGGACAAACCGAAAATTTAAAATATCTCGTCAATCACCAAAGCTGCGAAGGTACCGATCACCGTGAACGCCACACCCTGCCTTGCGCTCCATGACCTCTGGCGTCATGCGTGGGCTGTCGAGTCCGCAGCACGCCGCGACGATCTCGACGGCGCGCGCGCCGCCATCTCGCGGCTAGCCGGACGTGATACCGACCGTATTGACATCGCCGCGTGTCGTCGCGCGGCAATCGAAAGCCTGAGTGAAAATCTTACGGATGGATTTGTGAGCCCGCTCGCATGGTATGTAGTTCTTGGTTTGCCCGGGCTCTTGCTCTTCAAAGTGGCGAGCACCATGGATTCAATGGTTGGGTACAAGACCCCGCGGTATCTGAAATTCGGTTGGTGCGGAGCACGGCTCGATGACGTCATGAACTTCATCCACGCTCGCCTCACCTGGCTCCTCCTCGCATTTGTAGCGCTTGCGACGGAAAAGAAATCTCGCGGGAGACGCATTGGCACTCGTCAGACCGAGAAGCGCTAAATGATAGATTTTGTGCAACAGCTCCACCGGCACAGGTTCAGAGCGACAGGCCGAGTGGGTACATGTGTCGCGGGATAGCCGATTGAGCGCTTCTTCGGAAATCGATGCCTTTGCAGATGGTGTTTTGCTTAGTGGTTTGATTCCGGATCATGGTTCCTTTTTTTACTAGGTTCCCCGCTGTAGTTGGTTTTCACAATTCCACCCAATTTTAACTGATCACAAGCGATGGCGCGGGCTTGCCAGCTAGCACCGCATCAATATTGTCCAATGCAACCATGCCCATCGCCGTCCTAGTCTCGATAGTGGCACTGCCAATGTGGGGCAAGAGGAATGTATTCTTGAGGCCAAGATACCCCGGATGAAGTTTTGGTTCGCCTTCAAAAACGTCCAGCCCGGCCGCCGCAATCTGGCCACTCTTTAGCGCGGCGATCAGATCCTCGTCCACAACCAATCCACCCCGAGCTGTGTTGACGATGATTGAGCCCTTTGGCAAAAGCTTGATTGTTTCGGCATTCAGAAAATGATGTGTTTCAGGCGTCTCCGGAGCGTGCAAGCTCAAAAATTGACTTTCACGGAGTAAATCTCGAGAACTTTGGTGAAATATAGCGTCGCCTGCCACTTCGTCCGGCAGTCGCGATGGATTCGAATAGTGGATCTTCATTCCAAAACCACGCGCCCGTCTCGCTACGGCTTGCCCCACGCGTCCCATTCCAAAAATGCCCAGGATTTTTCCGCCGACTTGCCAGCCCAGCAACACATTGGGACTCGATGGTTTCCATCCTCCTGTGCGAAGGATTTCTTGCGCCTCGTAGGCCCGCCGCGAAGCAGCGAGCATGAGCAATATCGCAATGTCTGCCGTAGCTTCGTGGTTGATGCCCGGAGTATAGGCGATCACAATTTTTCTACGCGCGGCCCCTGCCAGATCGATGTGCTCAAATCCCACGGAATAAGTCGCAATCACTTTTACCGAAGGTGAGACGCTTTTGAAAAACTCCGAGTCGAGTCTGTCAACGGGTGTGATGAACAAAGCGTCCGCTCCATCCGATGCCGTGAGCAAGTCTTGCGGACTGAATGGAGCTTCGTTTGGATTGCGGCGGGCGTCGTAATTCTGGTCTATTCGCTCCCCCACCTCTTTAACGTGGTGAGTCGTCACAACGAGAACCGGTTTGCCCATAGCGCCTTCTTCCCTGCCGTTATTTTCAATCGAGTCTGCCTGTCAGTCTTAGTTAGCTTTCGTTGAAGACATTCCAACTACTTTCCGGAGTTGAATCCGTTTCGCAACGCTTCGGCTAGGCTTCAATTCCGTCGACCCAGGTGATGCTGCTCTTGAGCACAATATGCGTATCGTCCCTTCAAATACGATCTGCAGGTCGATCTCCCGGGATACTGAGGGAACCTCAAGAGCCTCCGCTACTAACTCCTCAGTCAGAAACTGTCTCAACGCGCGTTCCATCGCCAAGTCGCCACCCTCCCGTTTGTCTCGGCGCCGAAATACAGGGACGTAACTGCCGGGGCGATAGTAGATAAAGACCGAGTCGTTTTTTCCTACGGACTCGTAGTATTCCTTTAATTTGCTGCGGAGCCTGCGAGCCTCGCTGCGAACAATGGAGTCCATACTGGGATGGTAGGGAGGTTTACGGTCGTATACCTCGGTGCCGATCACATATTCCTTCAAGGTCTCCGCATCGCCTTCCAAAGTCGTTTCAACCGTGTAGCGAAGAAATCGGCCTAGCCGATCTGATTGAACGAAGATGGAGCTTTCCAAAATGCGCGAGAGTTCTTCACGAATAGCTTCTCGGGTAAATTTGTTTTCGCATATCGGTCCACTGATAGCAGTGTGTTCCCTCATAACCGTTCCCGCCTATCATTGTTTTCGCCGATTCTCGGATTCGCGCCCTACTTACACCAAACGGACATTGCGTTCCATGGTTGTGATCACCTCGTCCAAACGGCCTGCGAACACCTGTTTAGCGAGACTCAGTGTATAGCCCACCGCGGTACGGAGTGGGACGTGCGCCGGCAAGGAAAGTGCATAGGGATCGACAACCGCATCGACGACAACTGGTCCGTCTTTGTAGGCCAGCGCTTCGATTAGAGCCTCTTTCACGTCCCCTGGCTCTTCGAGGCGGATGCCTTTTGCACCCATAGCTTCGGCCACGCGGGCGAAATTCGGATTCTTGAAATCAACGCCAAAAGGAACGAACCCCGCCTCTTGTTGCTCGATATTCACGAAGTCGAGCGATTCATTGTTGAGAATGACGTGCACGACGCGTGACTTGCGTTGCACAAGAGTTGGCAAATCGCCGAGGGCGAGCATCGTGAAACCACCATCGCCACAGAGGGCAATGGTTTGACGGCCGGGATAGGCCAACTGCGCGCCGAATGCATTTGGTACGGCGTTGGCCATCGATGCCCAGGAAAAAGAGCCGAAGAGACGGCGATTCGCGCCGCCCTTGATATGGCGGGCCATCCAGATGCAGGCTGTCCCGGTGTCGGCGAAAAACATCGCGTCGGAGGAAGCCACCGCGCTCAATGTGGCAGCGAGATATTCCGGACGAATCGGCTTGATGCCAGGACCTTTGTCGACGTAATGATTGAGCAACTCGTCGAACTCACGCGTTTCTGCAACGTGCTTTTCGAGGAAGCTCGTGTCATTTTTCTCGCGCAATTTGGGCAGAAGGGCCGCGAGGGTGGACTGTACATCTCCGACGAGACCAAGGTCCAGAGGTGTCCTGCGGCCGAGGTGCTTGGGATTGGTGTCAATCTGGACCTTTTTCACTCTGCGGTCCGGCAAGAACTCGGAGAAGGGAAAATCCGTACCGAGCATAAGGAGAAGGTCGGTGCCGTGATTGGCTTTGTATGTTCCACCGTAGCCGATGAGACCGGTCATACCCGTGGCATGGGGATTGTCATGCTCGAGCCATTGCTTGCCGCGAAAGGAATATCCAACAGTAGCTTTCAGTTTGTTGGCGAGGGTGAGAACTTCGATGCGGGCGTCACGGCAGCCGTCGCCGCCGAAGATAGCGACCGTCCTGGCATCGTTGATCATCTGAGCGAGCTTTTCCAAGTCAGCCTCGGCAGGGCGAAGAATGGGTTTGGCGGGAATGGCGACGGGATGGAATTCCCCCGACGCGTCGGATGCTGCGACGTCGCCGCAGAGCGAAATCACGGTGGGACCGCGGTCGATGACGGAAGTCGTGATGGCGGTGTTGAAGACTGAGCGGGCCTGTTCCGGATTCACGACGCGGCCGATGTAAAGCGCCGCGGCGTCGAAAAACTTGTACGGATTTAGCTCTTCGAGGGCAGACGTGTCGATCAACTTCGATTCGATGTCGCCGGCAATGGCGATGACCGAGGCGCGTTCTTTCCTTGCGTCCATCAGGCCGTTGAACAGGTGAGTTACACCGGGCCCGGCTGTCCCGCACACTGCGACGGGATGACCCGCTAGGTAGGATTCTGCAACCGCGGCAAAGACGCCGTACTCTTCGTTCCGTACATGAACGAACTCAACATTCCCGTTCCGGCGGAGTGCATCGATGACGGGATTGAGCGCGTCGCCCACAATTCCATAGCACCGTTTCACGCCAGCCTTTTGAAGCATTTCCCACAAAAGATCTGCTACCTTGGCCATTGAATACCCCCACGCAGGCAATCCATTTAAGGTTGCAGAGCGCATTTTCAGGGAGCCGTCTTTGAAAAGTCCTTCGGAAAACTCTGAAAAGAGATGAAAAACTCTGAATAGCCCTATAAGCTAACCAAATTCCTATGAGCAACTTGTATCGTTTCGGGCGGTTTGCGCTGGACCCAGTTAAACGCAGGCTGTCTTGCGGGGATTCCCCCGTTTCTCTGACCCCTAAAGCTTTCGACGTCCTGCTCTTTCTAGCTCAAAACCCCAACCGTTTGGTCACTAAGGGGGAATTGCTGCAAGCCGTGTGGGGGGACACATTCGTAGAAGAAGGAAATCTGACGCAATATGTCTCGCATTTACGCAAGGCTCTCGGGGCCAACTCGGAAGACACGCGCTTGATCGTGACCATTGCTCGAAAGGGATACCAGTTCGCGACGGATGTCACGGTTGCCGAAGCGGCGGATAACGCAAAACAAGCTGTCGCTCCTGTCCCGGTCTCGACCACCGAAAGTTCACTGGCCGATGCACAACCGGCGGATTTGAGTCCCGCAGATGAGGCAGCTCTAAAAGCGCCAAGTCATTGGGGGAAAGCTGCGTTGGTGGGTGCGTCTGCCGCCTTTTTGGCGGTCGTGTGTTTTGCGTCCTGGCGGCATTTTCGGGGAATGACGCCGCCAAAGTCGCAAAAAATCATGCTCGCCGTGCTGCCATTTGAGAATCTCACTGGCGATCCCAATAAGGAATATCTTGCGGACGGTCTGACCGAGGAAACGATTTCACAGTTAGGCCGGCTTAACCCGGAACAGTTGGGTGTGATCGCGCGAACTTCCGTCATGGGATACAAGCACAAGGACGAACGGCTGGATCAGATAGGACGCGATCTTTCTGTGCAGTATGTGCTGGAAAACAGCCTCCGGGCGAGCGGAAATCACCTGCGCCTCACCGCTCAGCTTATTCAGGTTAAGGACCAAACTCCTCTGTGGTCAAAGGATTACGACTGTTCCGCGAAAGACATTCTTAACGTGGAAGACGAATTAGCCATGGAAGTTGCGTACAAGCTTCAACTTCGTTTGACTTCACAACGACAAGGGGAGTTGACTCGGACACGCCCAGTCAATGCAGAAGCCTACGACGCCTTTATGAAAGGATACTACTTTTTTGAACGAGGCGCCGACGACAAAGATACGAATATGGCTGCGACGTATTTTGAACGCTCGACCTACCTCGATCCCAGTTATGCGCCAGCTTGGGTCGGGTTGTCTCGCGCACGTTACTGGCAGGCAAACGTGGGTCTGGTTCCCACGCAAGAGGGTCAGCAGCTTGCGCGTGACGCGGTTGAGCGGGCTTTGACGCTGGATCCCAACCTGCCAGAGGCAAACATCCAAATGGGACGGATTAAGCGACAGGTCGACTTCGATTGGGCTGGAGCGGACTTCTCCATCCAGAGGGCGATTGCTCTCGAGCCTGGAGTTCCAGAGAATTTGGGCCAGGCGGCTTTCATGGCAGAGCTGTTCGGGCGCTTTGACGAAGCTCTGGCATTAGATCGCCAAGCCCTCGAGCTAGATCCGCTCAATGCTGAAATTTGGGAGTACCTGGCGGAGAACAGGTTTTACGCAGGGCAGCTCGACGAGGCCGTCGCGGATATCAGGAGGGCCCTTGAACTAAACGCCGATACTTGGGGAAGCCCGATAATACTAAGTGAGATATACTTGCTGCAGGGACGGCCTCAAGATGCCTTGCGGGAAAGCGAACGAATCCCCTTCGCCTTTCACATTAGAACGAGTGCCATGGCGTACCACGCGCTCGGGCGCGAAAAAGAATCGAACGCTACTCTAAGAGAGCTAATTGAGAAATTCCATGCAAATGCTGCATGGTCAATAGCTACTGTTTATGCCTTTCGGAACCAGCGCAATGAAGCGTTTCAGTGGCTGGACCGCGCCTACGCCCAGCATGACGGGGGTTTGATCTTCATAAAAATAGACCCCCTGTTAAAGAACTTGCACAGCGACCCGCGATTTGCTGCTTTTTTGAAGAAACTCAACCTGCCGACCTGAAAGATGTTGCCAAATATCTTCGACTAATTGGGAGCTATCAAGTTCCCGGATAGGGTTCGAAGCGACACCAGGGTCACCTAAAGCCGCATGACCACTTGGCCCAACTACCTTTTGTGTCGCCATAAAACCGAGCAGCTTGCTGGGCCGTATGCTCGATGGGAGGCTTTGGGGAAGCCCTTCAGGTAACTATGAAAAAGTATAAAAAACTCCGAATCGTTTGCGTGTAAGCAAACATCGGAGGGTGGGGCTTCATGTAGGGTGGGGAGCAAGTGGATTGCTTTAAATGCTTTGACTCAAAATTGCTTCTGGGCTAATTGTTAGTCGCGCGGCGACAGTATAGATGCTTGAATTTAGAGCCTTAAAGAGGAGAACTTCCAGTGAAAGAGCATCCTGAATGGGTCTAACATTGGGCAATCTTGGTAGGGATAGAACGTCGAGCCTAGCCGATGGCTACTTGTACCGTTTCGGTCTGTTCGTACTGGATGCCCGTAAGCGCACGCTGTCTCGCGCCGGTTCACCCGTTTCTCTGACTCCTAAAGCTTTCGACGTCCTGCTTTTTCTAGTTCAAAACTCCAACCGTCTGGTCACCAAAGAAGAATTGCTACAAGCCGTGTGGGGCGACACGTTTGTCGAAGAGGGGAACCTAACGCAATACATCTCCCACGTGCGCAAGGCGCTGGGGGACAACTCAGAAGACGCTCGCTTGATCGTCACCATTGCTCGAAAGGGATACCAGTTCACGGCAGGTGTCATTGCTGCCGAAGCGGCAGATACCTTAAAAGATGCCCTGCGTCAGGCGGCAGCAAGCGAAACCTCAAGAACCGATACGAGGCCGGTGGAATTTCCAACTAGAGATAAAGTTATCAAATCACTGTCACCTCGTCTCCGCTTGCGCAGTTGGTTCGTGGCAGCGGGGCTGTTGGCCGTTATCGCGGCAACCTTTTGGTTTTGCTTAGGTTACCGGCACCCAGTGACGCTCTCGGCCACGGACACCATTGTTCTTGCAGACGTCATAAATGAGACCAGCGATCCCGTGTTCGACGATGCATTAAACACTGCTTTGCGCTATGAAATGGGGCAGACGCCGTATCTGAACATTCTAGGCACCGACAAAGTCTCCGGCACCTTGGGGCAACTCAACCTCCCGACGGCTACAAAGTTGACCTCCGAAGTGGCACGCCAGATCTGCAGCAAGACCAACAGCAAGTTGGTGATCTCCCAATCGATCAGCGATGCCGGCAACGGCTACCATCTACAGATGCGGGCGCTCGACTGCGGGTCGGGAGCAACCTTGGCCAAAGAGCAGGCGGACATCGGTAAGCGGAATGAGGTGGTACACGAACTAGGAGTCACAGCCGCACGCCTTCGTGCGAAGCTGGGAGAGCCCGCAGATTCGCTGGGGCGCTTCAATCAGCCTCTGGAAAAGGCGCTCAGCGCTTCGCTCGATGCTTTGCAAACCGGCACTCAGGGGAACAAACTCTACCTCGCTGGCGACGCTGAGGGAGCGCTCAAACTCTATCAGCGAGCTGTAGAAATTGACCCTAACCTTGCGGTTATGCACCAAGGGATTGGCTCGGCCCACGGAGTTCTCGGCCACCACGAACTAATGGTAGCTTCCTTCGCGCGCGCCTACCAATTGCGCGACCGAATGACGGAAAAGAACAGGCTGAATATCGAGCTTATCTATTGCAGTAATGTAACCGGGGAACTCGACAAAGCCTACTCCATTTCACTTCGGGCCCTGGAACTCTTTCCTCGCGATGTCTTCTTTCATAGAAATCTGGCGAACACGCTGATTCAGCTCGGCCAACTCGATAGTGCGGCCGCCGCAGAAGATGAGATGGCGCGTCTGGGGCCAAGTCCAATCCATTTTGCTTTTGCAGCCCAGGCCAACATCATCGGTAGTAGGTTCAAAGAGGCGAGCTCATGGCTGGCTCAAGCGGAGGCCCTTAAATTTGACAACCTCGGACTGAGGAACCAAAGACTCAGACTGGCGTTCATCGAAGGTGATCGCAGCACTCTCGAACGGATTTTCGATGGCGAAGCGAATGGCCCTAATCGAGTTTTGTTTTTGCGCGAGCGATCGAGACTAGAAGGTCAGCAGGGGCATTTTGATTCCTCAGATCGCTTACAACTGCAGGCGTCCAAGCTGTCTTCAGACCCCGAAGATATTTCCACGGGTCTGGTTTTCTCGGCTCTTCAAAACGCAGAGGTGGGCAGGGCCATCCAAGCGCGCAAAATACAGGACCTGGCACTTCAGAGCAAATTGGAGCGAAACAGAAAAATGGTATTGGCTCTTTCGTTCGCCCGGTCGGGGAAAACCGACGAAGCCAGCCGTCTCGCAGAAGGAGTGAGCCAAGAAGCGCCATTGGACACTATAGTTCAGGAGTATCTCGTTCCCACAGTTCGAGCCGCGGTCAAGTTGCAGCAGCACGACCCCGCCACCGCCATTGATCTGCTCCGCGGCACCATCCGCTACGACCTCGCAGACACCCAGTCGTTCGATTATCTGTACCCGGCTTACATCCGTGGCCTGGCCTACCTGGAGTCAGGCGATGGCCGATCAGCAGCGGGCGAGTTCCAAAAGCTGATCGATAATCCGGGTTTGTGCCTGGAATCTATCACCGGGCCACTGGCCCAGCTTCAGCTTGGCCGCGCGCAAAAAATGATGGGCGATGAAGCCGCCGCACGGAAATCCTACGAGACTTTCCTGGATTTGTGGAAGAACGCGGATCCCGATATTTCCATCTACCAGCAAGCCAAAGCCGAGTACGCCAAGCTCAGAAGATAAATTGCAGAACCGCGATGATGGTTTGATCGAAACGAAAGTGGACCTTAACTGAAGAGCTTGCACGGCTACCCGCGGTTTGCCGCGTTGCTGAAGAAACTCAACCTGCCGCAGTGACGCTCTGTTTCCCGGTGACTTCGCGTCCTTCAGAAAACTCTCAAGAAGGTGACAAACTCTGAAGCGCCCTATAAGCTGACCAGATTCCTATGAGCAGCTTGTACCGTTTCGGGCAGTTTACGCTGGATTCCCGAAAGCGCACGCTGTCTCGCGCCGATTCACCCATTTCTCTGTCCCCCAAGGCTTTCGACGTCCTGCTCTTTCTAGCGCAAAACCCCAACCGTCTGGTCACCAAAGACAAACTGCTGCAAGCCGTGTGGGGCGACACATTCGTAGAAGAGGGGAATCTGACGCAATACATCTCTCATTTGCGCAAGGCGCTGGGTGACAATTCCGAAGATGCCCGCTTGATCGTGACCATTGCTCGAAAGGGATACCAGTTCACGGCGGATGTCATCGTTGCCGAAGGAGTAAAGACCGCAAAGCAAGCCGCGGTTCAAGTCTTGACCGTCGAAAGTTCGCTAGCTGATAGGCAAGCTGCCCTCGGGAGTCCCGCAGATGAGGCGGTTCCAAGAGCGTCGGGGCACTGGTGGAAAGCTGCGGTTTTGGGAGCGTCAGCCGTCCTTTTGATAACCGTCGGTTTTGCGTCTTGGCGGCATTTTGCGGACGTGACACCGCCAAGGCCAGAAAAAATCATGCTCGCGGTACTGCCGTTTGAGAATCTCACGGGCGATCCCAATAAGGAATATCTTGCGGACGGTCTGACCGAGGAAACGATTTCACAGTTAGGCAGACTCAACCCGGAACAGTTGGGTGTGATCGCGCGAACGTCCGTAATGGGATACAAACACAAGAACGAACGCCTGGACCAGATTGGACGCGATCTTTCTGTGCAGTATGTGCTGGAAAACAGCCTCCGCGAAAACGGAGACCACCTACGCCTTACCGCTCAGCTGATTCAGGTGAAAGACCAAACTCACTTGTGGTCACAGGACTACGACTATCTGGCAAAAGACATCCTCAATGTCGAAGACGATGTAGCCAAGGCTGTTGCGCGCGAGATCAGTCTGCGTTTGACTTCCCAACAGCAAGCAGACTTGGCCCAGCCGCACCCGGTTAATCCAGAAGCCTTTGATGCCTACTTGCAGGGGCACTACTACTTTGAACGGGACACAGACAAAGATGCGGAGATGGCTGCGAAGTATTTCGAGCGGGCGACTGAGATTGATCCCTCCTATGCTTTGGCCTGGGTCGGATTGTCTCGGGCACGCAACTGGCAGGTCAATATAGGTCTTATTCCCAGCGAAGAAGGTCACCGACGTGCACGTGAAGCAGTTGAGCGAGCTTTAGCCCTGAATCCGAACTTGGCAGAGGCCCATAGTCAAATGGGACGGATTAAGCAACAGGTCGACTTCGATTGGGTAGCAGGGGATACTTCCCTCCAGCGGGCGATTGCGCTCGAACCCGGAAATTCCGAGAATGTATCATCGGAGGCTTTCTCAGCAGCCATCATCGGCCGTTTTGACGAAGCTCTCCAATTGGTCCGCCGGGCCGTTGACTTGGATCCGCTCAATGCGGACAGTTGGGAGCGTCTTGGAGAGATCAAGTACTTCACTGGGCAGCTAGATGAAGCTGCAGCGGATCTCAAGAAGGCGCTCGAACTGAACCCCGAAGTTGTGGCCGCCCATAAGGTATTGAGCGAAATCTATGTCATGCAGGGGCGGCCTCAGGATGCTTTGTCCGAAATCGAGCTCGTACGTTATGACTTAGTACGTGCGTCTCTGTATCCGATAGCGTACTACGCGCTTGGTCGGAAAAAAGAGTCGGATACCGCATTGGTTGAGCTAATTACGAAATACCATGCGAGCAGCGCGTATCAGATCGCCGAGGTTTATGCTTTCCGGAACCAGTCTGACGAAGCGTTTGAGTGGCTAGAGCGAGCTTATGCTCAACGTGACAGCGGTCTGATCGAAACCAAAGTGGACCCGCTACTGAAGAGCTTGCACAACGACCCGCGATATGCCGCGTACCTGAACAAGCTCAACCTGCCGAATTGACGCTCTGTTTCATAAATGCTCGCAGGTCCGTCCTTGCTGCTTACCATCGGGTGACATTAAGCCGACATTTCCGCGGTCATCTACAGAAAGTGATTGCGGTGAGCTAGCAATTGCTCCGTTTTTGGTCTCGGCCGCTGGGTTATCTCGCCGGAGAGAGTCTCGATAAATAATCCATCTCCAGCTCGCCTTCATAAGTTTCGGCGCCTACTTTCAATACTTCCTTCACGCGGGCTTGGGTCACGTCGCTTGCGACACTCAAATCGGACTCATAGGCTTCCACTAGAAGTCCCTCTGCCATGGAACTAAATGCTCCAGTATCCACGGCTGCCTTGGCGTGCGCGATGGCATGCGCAGGAAATGAGGCGATGCGGTGAGCCAGTTTTTCGACAAAAGAGGTCAGCTCGTCTGCGGGCAAGGCTCGATTGATATAGCCGTAACGTTCTGCCAGCTCTGCCGAAAGGTCATTGCAAGCCAGGAGCACTTCCAAGGCCCGTCCGCGCCCGATGAGCCGTGGCAGTCTTTGCGTGGCGCCGCCGCCCGGAACAAGCCCAATCGCCACCTCTGGTTGGCCAAAGATGGCTTTGCCAACAGCAGCAAAGCACATATCCATAGCCAGTGCGATTTCACTCCCTCCACCGCGGGCGCGTCCTTCGACTTTGGCAATGGTTACCTTAGACATGTTCCTGAACCGCTCTCCAATCATTTGCGTTAGACGAAAGCTGCGCGTGTTGGACACCACTTTGGAAGCGGCTCCTACCCTGCCCAATCCAGAGTGGGCTATAAAAAAATCAGGAAGGGCGCTCTGCAAGATGACAACGCGGACACTCTCATCGGCCTCAAGTTCTCTGCCGAGTTTATCGAATTCCTGCGACAGTACTTCATCAAGAAGATTTATCGGCGGGTGATCAATGCTGACGAATGCGACTCCAGAATCGAACCTGAACCGGAAACATTTGTAATCAGAATAGCGCATGAGAATGGCTCCATTTCGGTATCTCGCTTTTCAGTCGTCCCGCACAGGGTTGGTCAGGACCCCGAGCCTCTCAATCTCCACTTCGAAGATATCGCCAGGCTTCATGAAAACGGGCGGTTTACGCGCCGCTCCGACGCCACCCGGCGTCCCAGTGATGATGACATCACCTCGCTCCAGACTTATCGCGACGCTTATCATTTCAATCAACGATGCGACGCTGAAGATGAGCTGGTCTGTGCGTGCATCCTGCATCACACGGCCATTCAAACGGCCTTGGATGCGCAATCCTCGAGCGCCCGGCGGAACGGCATCGGGCGTCACCAGCCACGGGCCGAACGATCCTGTGCCATCGAAATTCTTGCCAATCGTCCATTGCGGTGTGCGTAGCTGAAAATCGCGTACGGTCGCATCGTTGAACAGGGAGTAGCCCGCCACGTGATCGAGGGCCTGCTCCTGGGAGATACGGCGCCCCGGTTTGCCGATCACCACGGCCAGCTCGGCTTCATAGTCGAGCGCGATTGATTCGCGGGGCCGCCGGATCGGCTCTTGATGAGCGATCAGACTCGTCGCGAAGCGGGCAAAGATTTCCGGATAGGCCGGCTTCTTCAACCCGCTTTCCTCCAAGTGATCATCGTAGTTGAAACCTACGCACAGAATTTTCGGCGGTACGGGCACCGGCGGCAGCAACCGGACCGTGCTCAGTTCGATTGACGGTGAATGACCGAGGGTTCTGCCGACGCGCAAAAGATCTGCGCCTTGTGCGATGAGCTCGGGAAGAGTGCCCGGAAATCCATCGTCCCGCCGCGTGAGACCATGCCAGCCCGCACCTTCATCCGCCGCAATTCCGGCGACTCCACGTGTTTCAAAATGCACGATGCGCATGAAGGTGATCCTTTAATCCGCCTTCGGACGACTCAGTTCCTCGAGCAGAAAAATGAACGACTCATAAGGCCGTCCGGTCGCGTGCCGAAGGCCCATCTCGCAGGTTCGGTTCGCCGAGAGGTAGGCATCGAACGGCCGATCAATCAACACCAATCGGACCTCTCGCGTCGCTGAAACGACCAGCTCGGGATGCAATAGCCCTCGGTCGCCGGCGGTGCCACAACAAGTTGTGCCAATTGGGACCTCCACTTCGTCAGCCAAGCAGCCCGCGATCTGTTTGAGCGCGCCAGCCAGCCCGAGGTCCGTTGTCGAGCACGTCGGATGCACAGCGACCCGGCGCAGCTTACGCGAAATTGCCAGTTTCGGTAGGAGATCCCGACACCATGCTATCGAGTCGATGAGCTTGAGGCTCTCGTACTGCTCTCTTCGTTTTCCTTCGAGCTGGGTCGCGACATCCTCTTTGAGACCGAGGGTGCACGAGGCGGCGTCGACGACGATGGGAAGAGTTCCGCCATCGCTCCAGCGCCACAGCGCATCGGCAATGGCTTGCGCCATGTATTTGTGTCCTTGGCGATAGCCTTTCGATCTCCACGGCGTCGAGCAGCACAGGCCGGCGACGTCGGGCGGAATCCACAGCGGCTTACCAGCGCGTCTGGACAAAGAGACAAGGGTTTCCGCAAGTGAAGGCCTGGCCGGCCCTGCAGGATCGCGACCAAACATGCGGTTGATGCATGCGCAGAAATAGACTGCCGCGGCACCATCCCTGTCAGTTTCGGGCAGGCTGGAAGCGGCACGTGGCATTGGCCCGGGCACTGCTGGCATGAGGTCCGGGCTGACGACGCTTCGCGCGGCAGCGGTAAGAGCCGTAAGCGGCTTCACTCCAAACACGGAGGAAAACGCATGCGTTCCCCACAGGCTCACGCGCGCCAAGGGTTCGACCGCTTTCCAGTGCTTCGCGAGGCGCAGCGCCACCCACTCTGCGGCGGGGCTGTTCTCGCGCGCTCTGAATTCTTTGATCAAAGTCCCGGTGTTAATTCCGATCGGACACGGAATGGAGCACGTGCCGTCGCCCGCGCAGGTCTCAATACCGCCGTACTGATACTCCCGTTGGAGTTGTGCAAGCATGGCGGAATCGTCCTTCTGGCGCGTCATCTCCCGCCGCAGAGCGATCCGTTGACGCGGTGTCATGGTGACATTGCGGCTCGGACAAACAGGTTCGCAGAATCCGCACTCGATGCATTGTGAGGAACCCGTAATGCCCTCGATTTGCGGGAAGGATTTAAGATTCTCCAGGTGCAGGTTGGGATTGCGTGTGAGAATTACATCTGGTGCCAGAATCCCGTGAGGATCGGCGAGCTGTTTTATGCGCCACATCATGGCGGTGGCCTTTTCACCCCATTCTGATGCGACGAACGGCGCCATGTTTCGACCGGTTCCGTGCTCGGCCTTGAGAGAGCCGTCATGTTTTCTGACGACGAGGTCCACGAGCTCGGTCATGAAAGCCGAGTAGCGAGATAGCCCATCAGCGCCGCCGAGATCCGCGACGAGAGTGAAATGAAGGTTCCCATGAGCTGCGTGTCCCGCCACACCAGGAATGAACCCATGCTTGGCAAGTAGTTCCTGCACGTCGCGCGCACCTTGTGCCAAACGCTCGGGCGGAAAACAGACATCCTCCGTGATAAGCGTCGAACCTCCCGGGCGATTTTTGCCGATCAAACCCAGAAGTCCTTCTCGGACGTGCCAAGCGAGTTCGATGGCTTCGGCGACGCTCGTGAAGTCGACGGGCTTGATCAGCCTGGCGGTACTAACGAGATCGAGGACTTGCTGTTGTGTTGCTTCGAGCGAGTCTGCGTCCTTGGCGCCGAACTCGACAAGTAGGGCAGCGGCTTTGGGATCGAGGGTTTTCCAATAGGAGGGCGTTTCCGCAAAGGCCTGACCGGCCACGGTGAGCGCCGGAGCGACCATCAGCTCGACGGCGGAGGCACCGAGGCCGACGAGGCCAGGAACAAGAGCGATCGCTTCGTCGATTGTGGGGACCGGAATCCATGCCACACTCGTCACGCGTGGTGCCGGAATCGTCTCGAGTACCGCTTCGGCGATGAAAGCCAGTGTGCCCTCTGAGCCGACAAGGAGGCGTCGAAAAATCTCAAGTGGCGTTTCACCGTCGAGAAGTGCACAGAGCCGCAATCCGTGGGTATTCCTGATCGCGTACTTACGACGCGTGCGACCCGCCAGCACCGGATCTGACAGAAGCTCTCTTCGCAGCTGGAGCAAACCTTCCGCAAGCTGCGGCTCTGCCAGCGCAAACTCTTTTTCCGCGTCGGGTCTCGACGTGTCAATGACAGCACCGGATGGCGTTACGAATGTGAGCGCGGAGACGGTGTGGTAGGCGTCTTTCTGCACGGTGCACCGCATGCCACCGGCGTTGTTCGCAATCACGCCTCCGATCGTACAAGCATGCGAGCTCGCTGGATCCGGTCCCAGGCGGCGGCTGTACGGCTCTAGCAGTGAGTTGATGTGGCCGAGGATCATCCCGGGGCGCGCACGCACGCGTCGGCCTTCATCCTCCACTTTGCCGCCATTCCAGTGACGGCGCACATCAATCAGAATGTCATCGGATTGCGATTGACCGTTGAGACTCGTGCCCGCCGCCCGAAACGTTGCGTGCCGCCCGGTCTCCCGGCAATAGCGGAAGAGCTTGACGATGTCATCAGTCGTTCGAAGCAACACGACAACTTGAGGGATGAGCCGATACGGACTCGCATCGGAGGCGTACCGTACCAGGTCGATTGCTCTGTGGAGGACGTTCTCCTTTCCGAGTAGGGTGATGAGATCGGACTTTAGCTTGCCTGGGGTCCCGTCGACCAGCGAGGCGGGGACTGCATCGCTCTTTGGTGGCCCGTTGAATCGTCCTATGCGCGCAGGGTTCGCGGAAAATAGCCTTCTAATCATAGTGGCGCCCTCCTACACGGTCGGCGCGTCAATTGGCAGCCGGTGTGTACGGGAAGTCGGTCGACCAGCTATTCATCAGCTACAAGAAGCCTTTGACCATAAATGTTCACCTTTTGAACCGCATCGTTTCTAGCGATCGTGTTTGCGGCTTCGGTCCAGTCTTCAACAAATGAAAAACTAGAATTGCTAATGAACCGCCAAATGCAAATTCTCGCATCGCTGTTTTTGGGGGAATGTGAGGAACTGCTAGCTCACAGCAAGTAACGTCTATGAGTCTTTCCGGTCGAATCGGAATTCAGAAACGAGGGGGCCGACGGGCGTGTGCCACACTTCCATTCGCGCTGCCTCGACAAACCCCTCCCATCGACTTGCCTATTTCCAGTTGCAAGTTAAACTCGCCATAATTCGAGGCGGTTTTACAAACCGTACGTTCTCTAGGTTGCTATGGCCGATTTAACGATTCGCGCACCCTCGTCGCGTGCAGCGACGCGATTTCTTCCGAGTGCAGGGTCATCCCATCACAATTGGCTGTCTGCCTGCAAATCGAGAATAAGCAGAATGAGCGCTCCGGCGTTGTCGGGCTACCACATCTGTGGGCGCCGCAACACGGCTGCTCCACGCAGTTCGGACTCGGCACTCATGCTAAGTAGCTGATCGTCTGGGAGTTGAACCGTTCTTACCGTACGAAGACCTCTTGGCGCGCCTCTTGCATTCCGATACACGCGATACATCGAGCGGAGGAGGGGACAATGAAACGGTTCTCAGGAGACTGGTTCCACAGTAAAGCGTGTGCGCGTGTAGCACTCGCGCTTCTATTAATTACCACTGTCTTTGCCGGATGGCTGTCCGGTGGCCAAGAGAGGCGGTCCGACAATGCCCCACCTCCTGTCTGTGAGGGCTCGCTCCTTTATCGCTCACCCATCTCCGGTCGTTTCGAGTCCATCCCTCTTGTTCATACCGACGTCACGCTCGACGTGCGCGGTCTGGCAGCCGCAGCTACAGTCACACAGCAGTACGTGAACTCCGGCACAGATCCCATCGAGGCAGTCTATGTTTTTCCGCTGCCTCACGACAGCGCGGTCTATGACCTGGAAATCCGCATTGGCAATCGCCTGATTCGCAGTACCATCCGCGAGCGCGAAGAGGCCAAACGCGTCTACGAGTCCGCAAAGTCCGAAGGGAAGCGCGCCGCTCTCGTCGAAGAGGAGCGCCCCAACATCTTCACCACCTCTGTCGCGAATCTCATGCCGGGCGATCACATTGATGTCCGCCTTCGCTACGTTCAACCTCTCCGTTGGGAAGATGGACGCATCCGCTTGGTTTTCCCGATGGTTGTGGGGCCACGCTATATTCCCGGAGCGCAGGCAGTCTCTCACATCGGTACTGGCTGGGCTGTGGATACCGACGCCGTCCCCGATGCCTCTCGGGTCACTCCGCCTGTCCGCAATCCAAACAGCCGGCCCGGCCATGACATTTCTTTGTCGGTCGATCTGGATTCCGGATTCGAATTCGGTTCGATCAACTCGGTTTCTCACGCCATTACTGTTCGTCGTCTGCCAGACGGCCGCCGGC
>Ga0210391_10001250_pt1 | contig 23494 bp, 15 predicted proteins | sample IncBWC12OmetaG_FD_160573 | JGI IMG/M metagenome (GOLD analysis project Ga0210391, IMG submission 160573) | Forest soil microbial communities from Barre Woods Harvard Forest LTER site, Petersham, Massachusetts, United States - Inc-BW-C-12-O ...
CTTCGTACCCGCAATTGGCATGCCCTATAACGAGGTCAACGGGCCGTCGGATTGCCATTCCGGCAACATTTTCCCGCAAACCAGAAGTGCGGCCGCCAGCGGGATTGTTTCGCCCGCGCGCCGACGGGTAGGCTTCATAGCATGCGTACAGTCATGCTAGCCTCCGTCCTTCTCGCCCAGCTTTCCGCCAATGCCGCAGCGGCAAGCTGCGCTGGAGCCGATCCGGCAATCGTGTCGGTGAAAGTGCAGAACGTCGCCGCCGGCGGTTCCGTCAACCACTATACGCTGGTCGGCAGGGTCACAAATCTCGGATCTGCGAAGCAGGCATCAAACGTCTTGCAGTTCGTCGACATCTATCAAAACGGAACCCGTTTGGAAGATCGCGGCGTACCGCCGCTGGCGCCGGGACAATCGTATACCTTCTCCTACGATTGGCAGCGCGCAAGCGACGCCGGCACCGGCACGACCACCATGAACTTTAGCCTGCGGATGACCTCGCCGTCGCCGCCCGGAAACCAAGACTGCAATCCAGGGAACAACACATACAACGTGACCTTCTAACGCCGCTGTAGCAAACGGTAATCTCCCGCCCGGCGACGTACCTAGTGGTACATGCCAGGCACACTCCGCGTCGGGATCGACGTCGGCGGAACGTTCACCGATCTCGCCGCCGCCGAATCCTGGAGCGGGCGAACCGTCACGCGCAAAGTCGCGAGCACGCCGCGCGAACCGCATCGCGCGGTCGTCGACGCGATTACCACAATCTTGGCGGATTATGAAGCGACTCCGCCGGTCGAGCTGCTCGCGCATTCGACGACGATTGCAACAAACGCGCTGCTCGGGCAACTGAACCTCGAGCTTCCGCGCGTCGTTCTCGTGACGACGGAAGGCTTTCGCGACGTTATCGAAATCGGCCGTCAAAACCGGAGCGAACTCTATAATCTGTTCGTGCAGCGGCCGCGGCAACTCGTTGCGCGCGCCGATCGGCTGACCGTGCGCGAACGCGTCGACTTTCAGGGAAACGTGCTTCAAGCGCTCGAGGAGAAGGACGTCGAGCACCTCTGCGAGGAGCTGCGCGAACGCAATCCGGCGGCCGTCGCGATCTGCCTGCTGCATTCGTACGCCAACGACGCGCACGAGCGGCACCTCGCCAAAGCCGTCGCCCAAGCGCTTCCGGGAGTGCGCGTAACCACTTCGTCGCAAGTCGACCCGCAGTACCGGGAGTACGAGCGGTGCTCGACAACCGTCGTTAATGCGGTGCTCGCCCCGATCGTGGAAGACTACCTCGAACGGCTGACCGCCGCGCTTGGCGCCGCCGGAATCCATGCGCCGCTCTACGTGATGCGCAGCGACGGCGGCCTGGCGTCCAAAGGCATCCTCACGCGACCGGCCGCACTCATCGAAAGCGGGCCCGCAAGCGGGGCAATGGCGGCGGCCGCGCTTGGCCGCCGAATCGGAATTGCACGACTGCTCTCGTTCGACATGGGCGGGACGACCGCCAAAGCCGGCGCCATCGTGGACGGGGTCGCGCAGGTGGTGGGGGAGTTCGAAGCGGCCGGCGCAACGCACAGTGGTCGCGCGATCAAAGGCAGCGGATATCCCGTTCGCTTTCCCTTCGTCGATTTGGCGGAGGTGAGCGCGGGAGGCGGCACGATCGCGTGGCTCGACGATGCCGGTTCGCTGCGTGTCGGCCCGCTCTCGGCCGGCGCCGATCCGGGGCCGGCCTGTTACGGACGCTCCGCCCAACCCACGGTGACGGACGCAAACGTCGTGCTCGGCCGCTTGAATCAGAAAGGATTGCTCGGCGGAACATTTCCGATTGAGGCGGCGGCCGCCCGCGCCGCCGTCGAGCGCCTCGCGCTCGTTCTGGGATTAAGCCTCGAAACGACGGCCGCCGGCATCATCAGGCTGATCGATCACGCCATGGCAAGAGTGCTGCGAATCGTCACCGTCGAGCGCGGGCTGGATCCGCGTGAGTTCGCGATGGTCGCTTTCGGAGGCGCCGGGCCGCTGCACGCCTGCGCGGTCGCCGACGAACTGGGAATAACGCGCATCGTAGTGCCGCAGCATCCCGGCCTCTTTTGCGCGAACGGCTTGCTCGACGCCGACCTTCACACGGACGACATTCACGCGGTGCTGCAGTCGACCGGCGAGATGGACTACGCAGGGTTGCAGCGCTGGTTCGAACGGAGCGAGCAACGCGCTCGCGCCTCTCTTTTTGAACAAGGCGTGCAGCCGGAGACGATTGCCTTTCGGCGCCAATACGACGCCCGCTATCGCGGACAGAGTTTCGAGCTGACCGTCGATCACGGCGATTGCGCGGAATCGATCGCGCAACGCTTTCACGACGCCCACCGCTCTCGCTACGGCTACGACGTCCCGGGCGAGGTCGTCGAACTGGTCAACGCGCGCTCGACCGGCGTCGGCTGCTTGCCGGCGCGTGACGCCAACCGGTTGCCGCCCTTCGACCGCACAGAGCGGCACGAAAACAAGCGACGTCTCTGGCTGGACGGATCGTTCCGCAACGTCCCCGTCTTACAGCGCGACGCTCTCGAGGGCGGTACGCGCATCGAGGGGCCGGCGATCGTCGAAGAGTACGACTGCACGACGTACCTCGCACCGCAGTGGTCGTTGCGCGCGGACCGTGGCGTGCTTCTTCTGGAGAAGGCGGCGGAATGATCGATCCGATCACCGCCGAGATCGTCAACGCCGCGCTCGTGTATGCCAGCGAAGAGATGGGCCTTGCCCTGCGCAACAGCGCTTACTCGCCAAACATCAAAGAACGCCTCGACCATTCGTGCGCGCTGTTCGACCGCGACGGCCGTTTGATCGCGCAAGCCGAGCACATTCCCGTTCACCTCGGCTCGCTGCCGTGGGGACTCAAACGGATGCTCGAGATCGTCGAGCGCGAGCACGGCGGCGTCCACGAGGGTGAGATGTGGGTTGCCAACGATCCCTACATTACGGGCACGCATCTCAACGACGTTACCCTAATGCGCCCGATCTTCGATCGCGGGCGGTTGGCCGGGTTTGCCGCCAATAAGGCGCATCACGCCGACGTCGGCGGCGCGGTGCCGGGTTCGATGCCGGCCGACGCGCCGGACCTTTTTGCCGAAGGGGTCGTCGTTCCACCGATGCGTCTGATGCGCGAGAATCGCGTCGTTGCGGAAACCGTCGCACTCTTCCGCGCGAACTCGAGAACGCCCGATGCCTGCGGCGGGGACCTTCGGGCGCAGATCGCCGGCAACTACACGGGCGAACGGCGCCTGATCGAGCTTTTGAGCCGCTACGGCGCGCAAGCGTTCGACGAGGCAGTCGCGCGTTCACTGGACGGCAGCGAACGCGCGATGCGCGCGGGACTTCGCCGGATCGGCGACGGCGTCTTCCACGCAATCGACTATCTGGAAGATCGCGACGGCAAGCCGAGCATCGTCATCGCCCTGCGCCTGGAACTCCGCGACGGCAGTGCGTTACTCGATTACGCCGGGACCTCCGCGCAACTCGCCACTCCCCTCAATGCCGTGTTCGGTGTGACGCTTTCCGGCGTCCACTACGCGCTGCGTGCCGTCACCGATTCCACGATTCCGATGAACGAAGGCTGTTTTCGCCCGATCGAAGTGCGCGTTCCCGAAGGCAGCCTGCTCAATCCGCGGCGCCCGGCACCGGTTTCGGGCGGAAACGTTGAGACCAGTACGCGCAACGCCGAGGTCGTCTTACAAGCGTTGGCTTGCGCCGCACCCGAACGCGTGCCGGCCTGCAGCGGCGGCACCATGAGCAACGTCATGCTCGGCGGAACGCGGCCCGATGGAAGAACCTGGGCTTTCTACGAGACTAACGGTTGCGGTTCGGGTGGCCGTCCAAACGGCGACGGCATCGACGCCATCCAGTGCCATATGACCAATACGCTCAACACACCGATTGAAGCGGTCGAACGCGAATATCCATTGCGAATCGTCTGCTACGAAATTGCCGAAGGCACCGGTGGCCCGGGGCGGCACCGCGGGGGCCACGGCTTGATCCGAACGATCGAACTAACAGAAGGCACCGCGCAAGCGACGCTCCTCGCGGATCGCCATACACTGCCGCCGCCGGGTGCGCACGGCGGAAACGCCGGCGCTTGCGGACGGCATACGTTAAAACGCGATGGAAACGAAACGCACGTTCCCGCAAAGCAAAGCCTGCCGCTCGAGCCCGGCGACGTTCTGACCATTCAAACGCCGGGCGGCGGCGGCTATGGTGCCCCGCCGCAGAGACCTTAGAGCGGCGTGTTGCTGCTGGCCGTGGCCGGCCGCTCCAAACCGAAGCGGGCTGCGCAGAGCAGATCCACGACGCGGATTGCGCTGCGGCGCGGCGAGAAACGCCGCCGCGAATCGGCCGCTACGAGGTGCCCGTACCATTCGCGAAGGGTCGCACCGTTGACGAAGCGCGCAGTTGCTTTGAGCAGCTCCGATCGCCGCGCGAAAATTGCAACGTCGGGCGCGAAGATCGCCTGAAGCGCGTCATCAGGGAGCACGATAGACGGAATCCCGGCTTGCGCTAGCAGCACGTTGCCGAACGCGGCGTCGTCGGTGAGCCCGCAATGGACGACGCAAGCAACGGGCACGCGCTCTCCGCCTCCGAGCAACATCTCCGGGGTTATCCGTACGGCCGGATAGCCCGGGTCGACGCCGGCAACGGCCTCCGGCGCGCCGGCGAGTCCGACGGTGATGCACGTGGGGTCGCTCGATCGGCGAACGGCGCAAATCGCGACGCGTTCCGGCGCCGCGCATGGAAGCCACGGGACCTCGACACCGATTGCGCCGCGCGTTCGAATCGAAGGGAAGACGTCCGCATGGCGGTCGATCGTGATTCCCGGCTGCGAAACTTCGCGTGAAAACCACTCGATCGAAGCGGCCTGCCGAAAACGCCGGTCGAACCACCGCCGGCGATGCAAGGGACCGCGCACGACCGGATGGCCGAAGGAGCGCAGAGCCGCAACGAGATCCTCGCGCGCCGCCGCGATCAGCGGCCCTTCATGGACGTCCTCCCGCATCGTTATCGCTCCGACCTCGCCGCGCTGCGTTCGCGGCAATGACGCCAGACGCGACGTCCAACGTGCATAAAACCGCTCCTCGTTCTCTCGTTCCCGGTCGAATCGCCCCGCCGAAGCTCCTTCGTAGTGCGCGAAACGAGCCTGCGCAACATAGGCGATCGCATCGCCTCGCTCGCGCGCTCGCAGGCAAAGGTCGACGTCCTCGAACCCGTTGACGAACGACTCGTCGAACCCACCGCCATCGAGAAACCATTGCGTGCGCACCGCCATCGCGGCGCCGGAGACGGCCAGCGCCTCGCGCGAAGCGGTGACGCCGTCGAGCGATGAAGCCAGATTGCGGCACGAATAGTGCCAGTGAGCGTTGCGCAGCAGGACCAGCCCCGCGGCCTGGGTCACGCCGTCCTCGAAGAAAAGCGCTCCGCCGGCGACGGCGACCCCGGGCCGGTCGAACGCCGCAACCAGCGGCGTCAGGGCATCGCCGAGCGGATACGCATCGTTGTTGAGAAAAAGCACCAGCGGCGCTTGTGCCATTCGCGCACCCGCGTTGCAAGCTCCGGCAAAGTTTCGATTCGTCTCGTGGCGGTGATAGCGCACCCATGGGAAAGCCGCAATCGCTTCCGGCGTTTCGTCGGTTGACGCGTTGTCGATCACGATCGTTTCGAAAGAAACGGAGCCGGATCGTTGCAGCCGGTCGAGCCGGCTCAAGCACCGCGCGGTGAGCCACCAGTTGTCGTAGACCGGAATAACGACGCTAAGCTGCGCCAACGCGAACTTGTTCTAGCAGTTCCTGCTTCGTTTCGGGCACCATCGTGCGCACGAAGACGATCGTGACGATGCACAGCACCGCATAGGCCCCAAAGGTCGCCGGACTTCCCAGGCGCTCGACCATTCCCAGAAAAGACTGCGAAACCGCAAAGTTTCCCACCCAGTTGGCCAGGGTTGAAACCGACATTCCCGCACCGCGAACCGGAAGCGGAAAGATCTCGGAGATCAGCAGCCAGAGGATGGGTCCGAAGCTAAACGCAAAGCAACCGACGTAGGCCATCATGCTGACCAGTGCGATCGTGCCCAACGAACCCGAGAGGTGCGGTTGCGAGAACGCGTACGCCATGACCGTGAGCGCGACGAACATTCCCGAGAGCCCGGCATAAAGCAGCGGCTTGCGACCGACGCGGTCGACGAAAAAGATCGCAACCAGCGTCATCCCGCAGTTCACGGCACCTACCAGCGATTGCGCCAAAATCGAGGCCGCCGCAGACCCGACGCCCGCCATCTCAAAGATCCTCGGCCCGTAGTAGATGACGGAGTTGATGCCGGTGACTTGTTGCAAGACCGCCAGCGAAATGCCGACCACCAGCGCGGGCCGAATCGCCGGACTCAATAATGCGCGCAGGCCGCCGCGCTTGACGTTCAGACTTGCGGCAATCGAGTCTTCTTCGAGTTTGCTTGCCGCCGGGTCCTCATAGATGCGATCCAACTCCTCGCGAGCCCGGTCCCGTTTGCCGATTTTGAAAAGATAGCGCGGACTCTCTGGCATGCGAACCATTCCGCCCATCAAAACCAGCGAGGGAACGACGGCGAGGCCCAACATCCAGCGCCACTGGCCGCCTCCCGCGAGTACGTAATCCACGATGTACGCTGCGAGAATGCCGATCGTGATCGCAAACTGATAGAGTGAGACCAGCGCGCCGCGCGTCGGGGCGGGCGAGACTTCGGAAATATACAGTGGAGCGACGACGGAGCTCAAACCGATGCCGATGCCGACGACGAAACGGCCGCAGAGCAGCGCCGCTTCGCCGGCAGCAAATGCCGAGAGCAGCGCTCCGAGTAAGAAGACGCAGCCCGCCGCAAAGAGCGTCGGGCGCCGGCCGATGCGGTCGGCAACCGATCCGGCGACGGCCGACGCCGCGATGCAGCCAATCAAGACGACGCTAATCGTGAAGGCCTGCAGCCGGTCATCGAGCGCGAACTGCTTGCTGATGAAGAGGATCGCGCCGGAGATCACGCCGGTGTCGTACCCGAAAAGCAATCCACCCAGGGCCGCGATCGACGCGACGAGCAAAACGTAGGCCCTCATGCAGGCGCTTTTGCGAGCGGCGTCCGAACGCTCCTCCAATGGCGCTCCAGATCGAGATACCCGGTGCGATCGCGTACGCGCGTGGGCACGCATTGCACGCGCTGGTAATCGCGCTCGGCAACGACGTCGTCGCGCAAGAGTACGGCGACGGCTTCGACGCGGAAAAACCGCACCTGCTTTACAGCGGCACGAAGAGTTTTTGGGGGCCGGCAGCGCTCTGCGCGCGCGACGACGGACTGCTCGAACTCGACGAGCCGGTCGCCGCAACGTTCCCAAGCTGGGATGACGACCCGTGGAAGCGACGCGTCACCTTGCGCATGTTACTCTCGCTGACGGCCGGCTTCGGCTTTGGTGGGTTGGGGGCCGCGGTCCCGGAGTACGAACGCGCCCTAGCTCTGCCCTTGAAAGACGAGCCGGGCACGCGGTTTACCTACGGCGGCATTCCGTTTCAAGTCTTCGGCGCCGTGCTCGCACGCAAACTCGCCGATCGCAAGCTGACGCCGCACGACTACCTCCGCGAGCGCGTTCTCTACCCCGCAAGCGTTCGCGTGGCGAGCTGGCGCAGCCTCAAGGACGGAACGCATCCGCTGCCAACCGGCGCATCGCTGCGCGCGCTGGACTGGCTTGCATATGGACGGTACGTCGCGGGCCAGCGCGAGCGCCTCGTGCCGTGTTTCACAGGCTCCAGCGCAAACGCGCGCTACGGCCTGGGCTGGTGGCTGGGCGCGCGCAACGCGCCCGAGGATCTCGTCTATGCGAGCGGCTCGGCCGGCCAAGCGCTCTATGTGGTCCCGTCGCTCGATTTGACGATCGTGCATTTCGGGGCGAGCGCCTCGTTCCGTCACGAAACGTTTTTGCGGCGCCTCGGGCTACGGTGACACGGGCGTCGCACCTTCGACCGGCTTGATGCCGGCGTTCTTCAAAGCGGTCTGGAGCGGCGAGAGTAGCCCGACGTAGTCGTTATACTGCGCGACGGCCGCCGCGTACGCCGCGTCAAAGCGTTTCGCATAGTCGAGCTGCTCCGCTGTTGGCGGAAGCTGTACTGCGCCGAAGCCGGTGCGCGGAATCGATTCGCGGAGCGAACCCGAACGCTGGATCGAGTCCTCGTCGTTCTTATAGTCGGCGGTAAACGCCGCAAAGACCGCGGTCCAGCTCTGCTGTGCGGAAGCGACCTGACTCATAATCGAGGCGTCGTTCTTCGCCGACGCGGCGACGCGCGTGAGCGACTTCTTGATCGCATCGAGATTATTGAGAACCTCGTCGATCTTTCCGTAAACCGTCGAATACTTCCGCGCGAAGGCATAGCCGGTTTGGTACTGGTCTTGCGTCCAGTCGTCGCGCGGATCGGGCTTCACGGTTACGGTTTGGGTCAGCGTTTGGCCGCCCAGCGCCAAGTGAATCGTATACGTTCCGGGAACGACGGTCGGACCCGTCTTTGGCCCTTGGTACTCCTCGCGCGCCGCGCCATGCCACTTCGTGGGCGCGTCCTCGGTAAAATCCCAAACGTACCGGTTGATGCCGGCCTTATTCGGAACGTAGGGCTCTTCTTTTCCTTTTACTTTATGCGTGCCGCTCACCGCGCGAATAACGCGGCCGTTTGCGTCGAGGACCTCCAGCGACGGCGGCCTCTTCTGCGGCGCGGTCTGATAAAAATCGACGATCGCTCCCTTTGGCGGATTATCGCCGGCGAACTGCGTGTAGATCCCCGGATCGTTGGAGTGGTAGTGATACTCGTAGGCGACCCGTGGTGCGTAGAGCATCGCTCCGGCGCGCTGCGCGTTGCCGAGCTGCTGGACGGAGTCGACGTCGTCGAGAATCCAAGCGTCGCGCCCGTGCGTCGCGATGACCAAATCGTTGAACTCGGGTTGGATGCGGATGTCGCGGACGGAGACCGCAGGCAAATTGATTCGGAAATCCTGCCAGTGCGCGCCGTTGTCGAGGGAGATCCAGAGGCCGTTTTCGGTTCCCGCATAGAGCATGTAGGGATTGCGCGTATCCGGACGGACGGTGCGGGCGTACTGATCGTTCGGCAGGCCGGTGACGATCTTCGTCCAGTGCGCGCCGTAGTCGCGCGTGACGTAGACGTAGGGGGCGTAATCTCCCATGCGATGGTTATCCGCAACGGCGTAGGCCGTGCCGGCGGACAGTGGCGACGGCGCCACCGTTTCGAAGCGCGCGAACTGCGGCGCTCCCGGCGGGGTGACGTTTTGCCAGTGCGCCCCACCGTCGCGCGTCAGCTGCACGTAACCGTCGTCGGTCCCGACCCAGATCTCGCCCTGATTTATCGAGGAGCCTTCGATATAGAGGATCGTGTCGGAGTACTCGGCGCCCGAGACGTCTTTCGCCAGCGGTCCGCCGGAGGGCAGTTGGTGCTCCGTAATGTTGCGCGTGAGATCGGGACTGATCGCCCGCCACGTCTCGCCGCGGTCACTCGACGCAAAGACGACGTTTCCGCCGAACCACGCAACGTGTCCGTCCCAAGGGGCGAACGCAATTGGCGAATCCCAGTTGAAGCGGTACGCCGCCTTGCTCAAGTCAAACGGCCCAAGAAAACTTCCGGGAAATGAGTCGTACGGCCGAATGAAACGGCTGACGCCGGTCCTCCGGTTGTAAAGCGTGACCGCGCCGTCTTCCAAATCCGCCCAAATATAGTTGGGATCGATCGGGTCGGGCACCGTCCACATTCCGTCGCCCCCGACGACGTTGATCCAATGGCGATTGAGAATGCCTTGGTCGTCGAGCGAGTTCGACGGACCGCAGAAGCCGTTGTTATCTTGGAAGGCCGCGCAGACCAAGTACGGGTTTTCGTTGGAGAGGCCGACGTGATAGATCTGCCCGATCGTGAGATTCCGGGAAAACGCCCAATGTTCCAAGTCGGTGGTGAGCGCAAACCCGCCGTCCTCGCCGGTAATGATCCGCTTGGGATCGTTGGGAGCAATCCAAATCGCGTGATAGTCGACGTGAACGTCCTTGGCAATTTCCTTGAACTTTCGGCCACCGTCCTTACTCTCCGAAAGCATCTCTGAAACGGCATACACGTGGTCGGCGTTTTTCGGATCGACGGCGATGTGCGTGAAGTAAAAGGGTCGCTGATCGACGAGCGTGTCGTCGCTCGTCATTTTCCAGCGCGCGCCGCTATCGTCGGAGCGCCACAAAATCCCGCCCGCCGCTTCGATGAGCGCAAAGACGCGGCTCGGACGGCTGGGCGCGATGGCCAACCCGATTCGCCCGGTGAACCCCTGCGGCAAGCCATGGCCGGTAAGCCTTTGCCACCTTCGGCCGCCGTCGGTGGATTTGTAGAGGCCGTCGTCGGGGCCCCCGCTGGTGAAGGTCCACGGAATGCGGCGAAAGTGCCACATGCCTGCGTAGACGATCTTTGGATCGACCGGATTGATGGCAACGTCGCTCGCACCGCTCGCCGGACTGAGATAGAGCGACTTGCTCCAGTTTTCTCCGCCGTCGAAGGTGACGTAGACGCCACGGTTCGTCGAATCTTTAAACGGGTCGCCGAACGCGCCAACGACGATGTGGCGCGGGTCGCGCGGGTCGATGGCGATTCGCGAGATGCTCCAAACGCCGGCCAAGCCGGCGCGCCGCCACGTCTTTCCGCCATCGCTTGATTTGTAGAGTCCGTCGCCGTAGCTGACGTCGTTGCGCGGATTTGCCTCGCCCGTCCCGGCCCACACGACGCGCTCGTTGGTTGGATCGATGGCGACCGCGCCGATCGCCGAAACCGCCTGCTTTTCAAAGACGGGCTGCCACGTCGCCCCGCCATTGGTCGAGCGCCACACGCCGCCGCCGGCCGTTCCGAGATAGTAGAGCTGGTCGTCCTGCGGCGTTCCGGCCACCGCGGCAACGCGCCCGCCCGCGATCGTCGGTCCGATCGAACGCCACGACAGATTCGCATACGCGGCAGCCGCGAAGACGATTGAAGAGACGATCACTGGGGTGCCTCCACTTCTTTGGCGGGCGACAACGGTTTCATGCCGGCTTGCTTCAACGCATCGTTTACGCCCGGCAACGTGCCGGTTACGAACGCGTCGTAACGCGCTAAGCCCTGACGGTACTCGGCGTCGACGCGCGTTATGAGGTTCACGACCATCGGCGTGATCAGACCTTGCGCGGTCTGGAACGCGCCGACAACGTCCTCGTGTAACGCCGTCTCGTCCTCGGTGCCTTCGCCTCGAATGTTCGTCGCCAGCGAATCGAAGAGCGTCTGTCGCGCCTTGGACGCATCCTCGAGCTTGGCCGTCAACGCCGCATTATCGGCCTTTTTTGCGGCGGCGAGCGCGTTGTCGATCGACTTCTTGAGGTCGTCGAGCGTATTGAGCACGGTGTCGATCTGCGATACGTGGGACAACTGGCGCATCGACTCGTCGAAACTGCGCTGATACTCGGCCTGCGTGAACTTCGAACGCAAATCGGGTTCGACTCTGACGCGCTGCACGTACGTCCGGCCCGAAAGCGTCATGCGCACGGAATAGGACCCCGGCACAACGCCCGGCCCGGTCTCGGGGTTGGAAAAGTCGCTTTTCGCGCCGTTCCATTTCACCGGGCCGTTGACGTTGAAATCCCAGGTGTAGCGATTCAAGCCGGCCTTGTTCGGAACGTAGGGCCGGTCCTTGCCCCCGACTTTGTGGGTTCCGGATATCGTCCGGATCACGCGGCCAAAGCTGTCGAGGATGTCGATTTTCGGAGCGTCTTTCTGAGGCTGCGCCTGGTAGAAGGTGATCATCACGCCGTAGGGCGGGTTGTCCGCCGCGTAGTTCGTGTAGACGCCGTCGTCGTTAGGATGCAGCGTCCATTCGTAGGCGACCGGCGGCGCGAAGAGCCGGCTTTTCTGTGTCACCGCGTCCATGAGCTGCTGCACGGGTGTCATATCGTCCATGATGTAGACGTCGCGCCCGTGCGTCGCGATCACGAGGTCGTCGTATTGCGGCTGCAACCGAATGTCGTGCACCGAGACGGGCGGCAGGCCGTTCTTGAAAGATTGCCAGCTCGCAGCGCCGTCGAACGAAATCCAGATCCCCTCTTCGGTGCCGAGATAGACGATGTCGCGATTGCGGATGTCGGGCCGGATCGCGCGAACCCACTGATCCGCCGGCAACCCGGCGACGATCTTCGTCCAGTGACTGCCGTAGTCGTGAGTAACGTAGGCGTATGGCGCGTTGTCGCCCGTATAATGCCCGTCGGCGATGGCATACGTCGTTCCCGCGACGAGCGTCGAGGGCGCGACTGTCGCAAAGCGTGCGAACTCCGGGGCGCCCGGCGGCGTCACGTTCGTCCAATGCTTTCCACCATCGCGCGTGAGCTGAACGAGTCCGTCGTCGGTGCCGACCCAAATCTCGCCGCGGGTCTTCGTCGAGCCTTCGATGTCGAGAATCGTGTCGCTGTACTCCGCGCCGGAAACGTCGTTGGTAATCGGACCGCCGGCCGGCTGCTGGTGCGCTTTGATATTGCGCGTGAGATCGGGACTGATCGCGCGCCAGGATCTTCCGCGATCGGTCGTCTCGAAGAGGACGTTGCCGCCGTACCAGCCGACGTTCTTACGCCACGGATCGAATCCGATCGGCGACTCCCAGTTGAACCGGTACTTGCTGGTCGAGAGTTCCCACGACTCCTTACTCGTTTGAAGGTATGGCTGGCCCGACCATTGATCTTGGGTCACGCGGTTGTATATGGTCAGCGAGCCGTTTTCCGAGTCCGACCACAACCAGTTCGCATCGTCGGGTTCCGGAATGCTCCACTCGCCGTCGCCGCCTGCCGAGGCGATCCAAGCCTTATTTTGAATGCCGGAGGGATCGAGCGAGTTCGAAGGACCGCACCAAGCGCTGTTGTCTTGCAGACCGGCGCAGACCGTATACGGATTATCGTTGCCGAGCCCGACGCGGTAAACCTGACCGATCGGCAAGTTGGCCGAGAAGAACCAGTTCGCGCCGCCGTCGAGCGTCAGCGCATAGCCGCCATCCTCGCCGGTCATGATGCGATCCGGGTCGTTGGGTGCGATCCAAATTGAGTGATAGTCCACGTGGACGGCGGGCGCGATCGGTTTGAACGTTTTGCCGGCATTCGTGCTCAGCATCAGCTGAAACGAGACCGCGTAGACGCGGTCGGCGTTCTTTGGATCGACCGCAACGTGCGTGAAGTAGAACGGACGCGCGTCGACCGCCGAGTTGTCGCTGACCATCGTCCAGTTCGCGCCACCGTCGTCGGAACGCCACAGCACGCCCGCTTTTGATTCGATGACCGCGTAGACGCGGTTCCCGTCGCTCGGCGCGACGGCCAAACCGATGCGTCCCATCGGACTGGGCGGCAGGCCGTGTCCCGCCAACTCCGTCCACGTGGCGCCGCCGTCGGTCGACTTGTAGATGCCGTCTTCTTCTCCGCCGCTGACGAACGTCCACGGCCGGCGTTGGAACTTCCAGATGCCGGCATAGAGCACGCTGGGATTCTGCGGGTTTACCGCAAGGTCCGATGCGCCGCTCTGCGGCCCGGCGTACAACGTCTGCTTCCACGTTTTGCCGCCATCGTCGGTAACGTAGATGCCGCGGTGCGGGCTGTCGCTAAACACGTCGCCCAGCGCCGCAACGACGACGTGGTTGTGATTGCGCGGATCAACGGCGATCCGGGTGATGTATCGCGTTTCCTTCAACCCGGTGTTCGTCCAATGGTCGCCGCCGTCGGTCGTCTTATAAACGCCGTTGCCGTAACTCACGTCGTTGCGTGGATTACCTTCGCCCGTTCCAACCCAAACCGTTTGATTGTCGGTTGGATCGATCGTGACCGCGCCGATCGCCCCGATGCCCTGATCGTCAAAGACCGGATCCCACGTTTGCCCGCTGTTGGCCGATTTCCAAACCCCGCCGCCGGCGGTGCCGACATAGTAAAGTTTGGAATCCGTCGCGGAACCGGCAACCGCCGGCGTCCGCCCTCCGCCGGCCGCCGGGCCGATTTCACGCCAGGTCATGTTTGCAAACGGGGGCCCGGGCGACGCCGTCGGCGAGGGTGAGGGCGAAGGCGACACCGGTGCCGCCGGCCTCGGGGGTGCCGGCGACGGCGGCAACGGGGATGCGACCGGATTTGCCGCGTAAAGCGACGCCGCAAGTAGCAAGGAAACGATCAACTCCAAACCCTCTCTCGTCTAGATCGAAGCACGCCCAATCAATGCGCGGGTCCGGCCCGGTGCTGCGCTTGATACCTCGGAACGTTCACGTGAATTGCGTACCACTGAGACCAGGCGATCAGGCCACACATTACAATGAACAGAAACAGAAGGACGGCGAGAGCTCGGCGCGAACCCACCGGCCCCATATGCGCAGGACCATCCTGAGCCTCCTGGCTACGGTCGGCTTTTCTATTGGCCCGCTGCTGCTTCCAGCACAGGCGGCCAATCGAGCGGTACCCGCCTCACCCGTCGCCGTCGCCGTGTACGCCAAGGTTTTGAGCCACATCAATCCCGAGATGCCGCGCTGGCAGAGTCGCGATCTGGCGCGCCGGGTGCTGCTTAACGCGGTCCGCTGGCGCCTCGATGCCAACATGCTGGTGGCCATCGTGACGGTCGAGTCTCGCTGGCACACCCACGCTCTTTCGCGCGCCGGCGCAATTGGACTCGGGCAGCTGATGCCCGGAACCGCAGCGCTGCTCGGCGTGAACCCGCACGACCCGGCGCAGAACATCTCCGGCGCTGCGCGCTATCTTCGCGGCTTAGTTGGGCGCTTTGGAACCAAGCACTACGATCTCGTCTTCGCCGCCTACAACGCCGGTCCCAAAGCGGTGAGTGAATACGGCGGCATTCCGCCGTTCGATGAGACGCAAAACTATGTCGTGCGCGTGCTCGCGGCGTGGGAGCAGCTTTCGAAAACCGTTCGCCTGCCCGCCGACGCCTACGCCGTCGTGCCACTGGGCGGCGGGGCCGACCTCGACTATTGGCTCGAAGGCCCCCCAACCCAGTAAAGTATATTCTCGACCGCCTCAGCCAAGCCCGCGGGCCCTTCAACGCGCAACGGGATTGCGCCGGCGTTGCGCGCTGCCTCGACGTCGCTCTCACGATCGCCAACGACCACGCAGCAGGCCGGATCCACGCCCAGAGCTCGAGCCGCATCGAGAATTAATTTCGGTTTGGGCTTACGGCAGTCGCATTGGTCGTCTGGGGCGTGCGGGCAAACGAAGAATCCTGCGAAGGGTCCGAGCAGCTCGTTTACGCGCTGGTTCACGGCATCGACTGCTTCGCGCGTGATGAGTCCGCGACCGATGCCGCTCTGATTGCTCACGACGGCCAGCGGCAGACCAACCTCGCGTAGACGATCGAGCAGTACGCGCGCGTTCGGCGCGGGTTCGACGCGCTCCGGATCGCCGTTGAACGGCACGTCGATCACGATCGTTTCGTCGCGATCGAAGAGCACGGCACACACTCGGGGCACTCGGGGTATGCCGCCCTCGCTTGTTCTCAGATTAATCGCTCGGGCGGCATACCCGCTCGTCTCATCATGGGACCGGAACGTAGACCTCGGCGCCGGCTTCGATGAACTCGCGCGATTTTTCGGCCATTCCTTGCTGCGCGTACTCGCGAACCTCTTGGGTAATCTTCATCGAGCAGAAGTGTGGCCCGCACATCGAGCAGAAGTGCGCGATCTTCGCGCCGGGCGCTGGAAGCGTCTCGTCGTGGAACTCACGTGCCGTGTCGGGGTCAAGCGAGAGATCGAACTGATCTTGCCAGCGAAACTCGAAACGCGCCTTTGAGAGCACGTCATCCCAATGCGCCGCGCCCTTATGCCCTTTGGCGAGATCGGCCGCGTGGGCCGCGATCTTATACGCGATAACGCCGTCCTTGACGTCCTTTTTATTGGGCAGCCCGAGGTGTTCTTTAGGCGTAACGTAGCAGAGCATCGCCGTGCCGAACCAGCCGATCATCGCCGCACCGATGGCGCTGGTGATGTGATCGTAGCCAGGCGCGATATCGGTCACCAGCGGCCCGAGCGTATAGAACGGCGCCTCTTTGCAGACGGCGAGTTGCTTGCGCATGTTTTCTTCGATCATGTGCATCGGCACGTGGCCCGGGCCCTCGATCATCACCTGCACGTCGTGCTTCCAGGCGACGTCCGTTAACTCGCCTAGCGTCTCGAGCTCCGCGAACTGCGCCGCATCGTTCGCGTCGGCGGTACAGCCCGGCCGCAGGCCGTCGCCGAGCGAGAAGGCGACGTCGTAGGCCTTCATGATCTCGCAGATATCTTCGAAATGTTCGTAAAGAAAGTTCTCGCAATGGTGCGCGAGGCACCACTTCGCCAGAATGGAACCGCCGCGCGAGACGATGCCGGTGATCCGGTTTGCGGTGAGCGGCACGTAACGCAACAGCACGCCGGCATGGATCGTGAAATAGTCGACGCCCTGCTCGGCCTGCTCGATCAGCGTATCGCGGAAAAGTTCCCAGGTCAGCTCCTCGGCCTTACCGCCAACCTTTTCGAGCGCCTGATAGATCGGAACCGTCCCGATCGGCACCGGCGAGTTGCGCAGAATCCACTCGCGCGTTTCGTGGATGTTTTTGCCGGTCGAAAGATCCATAACGGTATCGGCGCCCCAGCGCGTCGCCCACGTCATCTTCTCGACCTCTTCGTCGATCGACGAGCTCACGGCCGAGTTGCCGATGTTGGCGTTGATCTTCACCAGGAAGTTGCGGCCGATGATCATCGGCTCGCTCTCGGGGTGGTTGACGTTCGACGGAAGAATCGCGCGGCCGCGCGCAAGCTCGGCGCGCACGAACTCCGGCTCGACGTTCTCACGCAGCGCGACGAACTCCATCTCGGGCGTGATCTCCCCGCGCGCAGCGTAGTGCATCTGCGTCACGTTGCCACCGGGTTTCGCCCGGCGCGGTAAGCGCCGCGACGGAAAGCGCAAGTCGTCAAGCTCGGACATTGCCTCGCGACCGCGGCGATAGAGCGAGGTCGGGCTCTCCAACTCGATCGTATCGTTACGATCGGCGATCCAGCGCCCGCGCAACGGCTCTAAGCCGCGGCGGATGTCGAGCGACGATTCCGAATCGGTGTACGGACCGCTGGTATCGTACAGCGTGTGGACCGTTCCGTCGGTCAGCGTCACTGCGCGGCGCGGAACGCGAATCGAGGGGTCGCTGCCCCCAACGTAAACTTTCATGTTTTATCCTCCCTACGCCGGCATTATCCGGATCAGGTTACGTGCGGTCGGCGGCTCGGGGTCGCCCTCTCAGCCTAATTTAGCTCCCGCGCACGGACTCTATACGCCCGAAACGCAGTTCTTCCCAGGCAGTCGGGTGCTTTTGGAAGAGATGGGCGCGCCGGACGGAAATGACGCCAGCGATGACCAGCTTCGCACCCGACCCCGATCCTCAGGAGACTCGCGAGTGGCTTGAGGCCATGCGAGGCGTGCTTACCATCGAAGGCCCGGGGCGCGCGCGCGAACTGATCGCGGCGCTCGTCGACGAGGCGCGGCGTGCCGGCACGCCCGTGTCGCTCGGATTGACGACCCCATACGTCAACACGATTCCCCTCGACCAACAGGCACCGATGCCCGGCGACCGCGAGGTCGAAGCCCGTCTGCGCCACTACGTCCGCTGGAACGCGTTAGCCACGGTCGTCCGGGCAAACAGGGTTAGCTCCGAACTCGGCGGGCACGTCGCGAGCTTTGCCTCGGCCGCGACGCTCTACGACGTCGGCTTCAATCACTTCTTTCGCGCGCCCAGCGAAACGTTCGGCGGCGATCTCGTCTTCTTCCAGGGCCACTCCTCGCCAGGCGTCTACGCCCGCGCCTTCCTCGAGGGCCGCATCACCGAAGAGCAGCTCGAGCATTTCCGGCAAGAGGTCGACGGACACGGCCTTTCGTCGTACCCGCATCCCTGGCTGATGCCCGACTTTTGGCAGTTTCCCACCGTCTCGATGGGCCTGGGCCCGATCATGTCGATCTATCAAGCGCGATTCATGCGTTACTTGCACGACCGCGCGCTCTCCGATGCGTCCGATCGCAAGGTGTGGGCCTTCGTGGGCGACGGAGAGATGGACGAGCCCGAGTCGCTTGGTGCGATTTCACTGGCCGGACGGGAGAAGCTCGACAACTTGATCTGGGTCGTCAACGCCAACTTGCAGCGCCTCGACGGTCCGGTGCGCGGCAACGGCAAGATCATTCAAGAGCTCGAGGGCATCTTCAAAGGGAACGGCTGGAACGTCATCAAGGTCATCTGGGGACGCAGTTGGGATCCGCTGCTGGCCGCCGACTCCGGCGGAAGGCTCGTACAGCTGATGAGTGAGTGCGTCGACGGCGACTATCAAACGTTTAAGTCGCGCAACGGCAAATACGTTCGCGACGAGTTTTTCGGGCGCTATCCGGAAACGGCGGCGTTGGTTGCCGATTGGAGTGACGATCAAATCTGGGCTCTGCAGCGCGGCGGCCACGACCCGACCAAGGTTTTCGCGGCGTACGAAGCGGCGCGCAACCATCGCGGCGAGCCGACCGTCATCTTGGCAAAGACGATCAAAGGCTACGGAATGGGCGAAGCCGGCGAGGCTCAGAACATCGCGCATCAAGCCAAGAAGATGGAAATGGAGGCGATGCGCACCTTCCGGGATCGCTTCGCGCTGCCGATTACCGACGAGCAGATGGCAGGCGATAAAATCCCGTTTTTCAAACCGGCGGAGAGTTCGCCGGAGATGCAGTACTTGCGCGAGCGTACCGCGGCTCTGGGCAGCGTCCCGCAGCGGCGGCGCCGTTCCGCGTCGCTGACCGTACCCGAACTGTCGACCTTCGACGCGCAACTCCAGAGCACGGGCGACCGCAGCATCTCCACGACGATGGCCTTCGTGCGAGTGCTCAACGCCGTGGCCCGCGATCCTGAGATCGGCGCGCGCGTCGTGCCGATCGTCGCCGACGAATCGCGAACCTTCGGCATGGAGGGCATGTTCAGACAGCTGGGGATCTACTCGTCGGTCGGTCAGCTCTATCATCCACAAGACGCCGAACAGTTGATGTGGTATCGCGAGGACAAGCTCGGACAGATTCTGCAGGAAGGCATCAACGAGGCCGGGGCGATCTCGTCGTGGATCGCTGCTGGAACCTCGTACTCCAATCACGACCTGCCGATGATCCCGTTCTACATCTTTTATTCGATGTTCGGCTTCCAACGGGTCGGCGATTTGGCATGGGCCGCCGGCGACAGCCGCACTCGCGGGTTTCTCTTGGGCGCAACCTCGGGTCGCACGACGCTCAACGGCGAGGGTTTGCAGCACGAAGACGGCAGCAGTCAAGTCGCGGCATCGTTCATTCCGAACTGCTGCAGCTACGACCCGACCTATGCGTACGAAGTCGCCGTAATCATTCAGGACGGTCTGCGCCGCATGCTGAGCGATCAGGAAGACGTGTACTACTACATCACGCTGCTTAACGAGAACTACCAACACCCGGCGATGCCGCCCGACGCGCGCGAGGGCATCTTGCGCGGGATGTATCTTCTCCACGACTCCAGCGCCGCGGCGGGCAAGAAAGAGAAGAAAGCGCCGTGCGTGCAGCTCTTCGGTTCGGGCGCGATCCTGCGGGAAGTCGAGGCCGGCGCCGAGCTGCTTGCCAACGACTGGAACGTTCGAAGCGACGTCTGGAGCGTTCCCAGCTTCAACCAGCTGCAGCGCGACGGTGTCGCCGCACGCCGCTGGAATATGCTCCATCCCGAAGAGGCACCTCGCCTGTCGTACGTCGAGCAGTGCCTGCGCGGGCGGCTCGGTCCCGGCGTCGCGGCTACGGACTACATCCGCACCTTCGCCGAACAGATCCATCCCTTCATGGACCGGCGTTACGTCGCACTTGGTACCGACGGTTACGGGCGCAGCGATTTTCGCCGCAAGCTCCGCAGGTTTTTCGAAGTCGACCGGCACTTCGTCGCGGTGGCCGCGCTCCAGGCGCTGGCCGCCGACGGCGCCGTCGCGCCTGCGACGGTCAAAAAAGCGATCGAGAAGTACGGAATCGACCCCGACAAGCCCAACCCCGTTACCGTGTAGAAGAGCGGCATATGAGCAATACGATCGAGGTCCGCGTCCCCGATATCGGCGACTTCAAAGAAGTGCCGGTCATCGAAGTCTTGGTCAAGCCCGGCGATCGTGTGAAGAAAAACGATTCGCTCATTACGCTCGAGAGCGAGAAAGCCTCGATGGAAGTGCCGTCGGAGGCCGATGGTGTGGTGCAAGACGTGAAGGTGAAAGTCGGCGATAAGGTGTCGCAGGGCGCGACGATTCTCGTGTTGAGCTCCGACGCCGGCGCAGCGGCACCGCCTGTGCCTGCTGCGTCCCCTGCGCCGGCGGCACCCGCCGCTTCCTCGCAAACCGCGCAGACGATCGAAGTGCGCGTTCCGGACATCGGCGACTTCAAAGACGTGCCCGTCATCGAGGTCTTGGTCAAGCCCGGCGACCGCGTAAAGAAGAACGAGTCGCTCGTTACCCTCGAGAGCGAGAAAGCGTCGATGGAAGTGCCGTCCGAGGCAGAAGGCGTCGTACAAGACGTCAAGGTGAAGGTCGGCGACCGGGTCTCGAAGGGTACTCCGATCGTCGTGCTCGCCGCGCCGGAAAGCGCTGCGCCGGCAAAAGCGGCCGCGCCCGCACCGCAAGCGCAATCCGCGCCGCAAGCGCAATCCGCGCCGCAAGCGCAATCCGCGCCGGTAGAGTCGTCGGGAAACGGTATCGTTCACGCGGGGCCGTCGATCCGGCGCTTTGCGCGCGAGCTCGGCGTGAATCTACAAAAGCTGCGCGGTACCGGCCCAAACGGCCGCGTGACTCGCGAGGACGTGCAAGGCTTCGTCAAGAGCGCGCTGCAGAGCGGCGTTGCCGCCGGCGGCGCCGCAACGCCGTTTGCCGGGCTGCCGCCCTGGCCGAAACTGGATTTCTCGCAATACGGCGCGACGGAGCGGAAGCCGCTTTCGCGCATCAAGAAACTTTCCGGTCCGAACCTGCATCGCAACTGGGTGCTCATTCCGCACATCACCAACTACGACGAAGCCGACGTCACCTCGATCGAAGAACTTCGCAGCGAGGTCAACGCCGAACAAACAAAGTCCGGCGGCCCCAAGCTCACGATGCTCGCATTCCTGATTCGCGCCAGCGTCGCGGCACTGCAACGCTTCCCAGAGTTCAACGCTTCACTCGACGGCGACGAGCTGATCCTCAAGCAGTATTACAACGTCGGCTTCGCGGCCGACACGCCCGGCGGGCTGGTCGTGCCCGTAATCAAGAACGCCGATAAGAAAGGCTTGATCGAGATCGCGCGCGAGGCCGTCGAGCTTGCCGGTAAGGCGCGCGAGGGCAAGTTGACGCTCGGGCAGATGCAGGGCGGGAGCTTCACGATCTCGTCGATCGGGGGCATCGGCGGCACGGCCTTCACCCAAATCGTCAACGCGCCGGAAGTTGCAATTCTCGGCGCGACGCGTACCGCAACCAAACCCGTGTGGGACGGCAAGCAGTTCGTGCCGCGGCTGATGCTGCCGATCAGCGTGAGCTACGATCACCGCGTGGTCGACGGCGCCGGCGCCGCGCGATTCCTAGTCTACGTCGCCGAGTTACTCGCCGACTTCCGCCGCGTCATGCTTTAGCGAATCGCAATTCCCCAGGCGCAGCCGGCACCCTGAATATCGGCATTCGTGTAAAGCACCGACGGTTTGAGGTCCGCGCTGAACTGCTTGCGGCTCGTCGGATAGACGTCAATGCCGGCGCTGCCGGAGTTACCGCAGTTTGCGACGTAGAGGTCACCCGTCGACGTGAAGGCAAAGGCCGACATGTACGAGCTCGAAGGCAACCCCGCCGGATCGACGACGCTCGGCTTGGCCCCTTTCTTGAGGTCGCTAGCATCGTAACGCACGACGGCCGCCGCGGACCCATTGCTCGAGCTGAAGAGGTTTCCGGCGCGATCGAACGCCAGCGATCCCGGCGAATTGAGCCCATCGAGGAAGTAGGGGCTGCTCGTGTACGGCGGTTTTGCGACGGCGATCGAATTCGTGCCGGTACTGTTGAATATCGATATGTACAGATTTGCCGACTTGTCGAAGGCGATGCCGTACGGCTGATACCCTCCGCCGTCGAGCGTTAGTGCGGGGCTGAGGGTGCCGCTCTTTGTAAAGGGGCCGCTGTACTCCAAGACTTCATTATTTCCGGGCGAACTCGCCCAGAGGTCTCCGGACGGGTCGAAGGCTAACGCGTCGGAGCCGTCGGTGCCGGAGAGAACGAAACTGTACTTCGGCAGCGACGACGCTTTGAGCGGCAAGTCAAAGACGAGCACGGTCACCGGGTTGCCACCATATTTACCGAAGGACAAGATCCAGAGGTGCCCAGATGTATCGACGCTCATCCCGCTGGTGTAGTTCAGGTCGTTCTGCTGGTTGCCGCCGACGTCGAGCGTCTTCGACTTCGCATGTAACGGTATCTTCGCTGCCTGCACTTCCGGGTAGGTTCTGCCCGCGTAGAGCGTCCAGTAGACGTGCTGAGCGGGCTTATGGGCGCCGGGGCCCAGCAGGCGAAGAAAGGCGTCGGCTTGCGGCGCCTCAATCTGCGGGGGCGTAGCACCTCCGCTCGAGCATCCTGCCAACAGCGCGGCAAATGCGATAACGGCCGTAGTCCACAACTTCATTGCAAGCGCCTCCGATACGCCACTGTTTACGATTACGGAAGGTCGTCGCCCTTGCGCCAATCCGGACAGTAAGTGTCATGTTTGACCGGTATGCTCGTGGAAACGCTTACACAAAAACAAAGGAGACGAGCAGAATGATCAAGGGAATCGACATCGCGGCCTACCTGGTGCGCGATCCGCAGGCGCAGATCGCCTTCTATCGCGACGTGCTGGGCATGAAGCCGACCGAGATCGACGATCAAGGGCGGGGCGCGGAGTTCACGCTGGCCGACGGCTCGACGTTCGGCGTCTGGAAACCCGAAGGCGGTGAGACCGGCGGCGCGATCATGTTCGCGGTCGACGACGCAAAGGCGGCGGTCGAACACTATCGGGCGCGCGGGCTCAAGCTGTCTGACGTGATGGAATCGCCGGTCTGTTTCATGTCGTTCGGCGCAGACCCCGAAGGGAACGGCCTGATCATCCATCAGCGCAAGGCGTAGCGCGCCAATGCGTGCCGCGCTCGCGCGACGATCTCGTCGCGCAGCGCGGTGGGTTCGATGAGCGTCGCCACGTCGGACCACGCAAGCGCTTGGAAGAGCGCGACCTCGCGGCCCGGAAACGTGACGCGAACGCGCGTCTCGCTTGCGTCTTGTTCGAGTATCTCCGTAGGCCAATAGTACGTGACGCGTTCGAGCGCATCGTTCGGCATGCAAAACGTTACGATGCAATCGGCGGTGCGCGACACCTCGGCAAATCGCGCCGACGACTCGGCCCAATAACGCTCC
>Ga0210391_10001251_pt1 | contig 23491 bp, 21 predicted proteins | sample IncBWC12OmetaG_FD_160573 | JGI IMG/M metagenome (GOLD analysis project Ga0210391, IMG submission 160573) | Forest soil microbial communities from Barre Woods Harvard Forest LTER site, Petersham, Massachusetts, United States - Inc-BW-C-12-O ...
GTCGCCGGCGGCGCCGGCGCCGAGCTGACGATGCGCGCCAACCTCGAAGCGTTCGAGCGCTGGCGCATCGTGCCGCGGATGCTGCGCGACGTCTCCGAGCGCGACCTCGCCACCAACGTGCTCGGCACCGCATTGCCCGCGCCGGTGCTGCTCGCGCCGGTCGGCGTGCAGTCGATCGTCCATCCCGATGCCGAGCTCGCGGTCGGTCGCGCCGCCGCCGCGCTCGGCCTGCCCGCGATTCTCAGCACCGCCGCCTCGAACACGCTCGAGGACGTCGCGGCGGCGATGGGGCAGGCCAGCCGCTGGTATCAGCTGTATTGGCCCAGGGACCGCGAGCTAGCCGCCAGCTTCGTCGCCCGCGCCGCCGATGCCGGCTACAGCGCGATCGTCGTCACGCTCGACACGTGGCTGCTCGGCTGGCGACCGCGCGACCTGCAGAACGGCTATCTGCCGTTCCTCAAAGGCGAGGGCGTCGCCAACTACTTCAGCGATCCCGTCTTCCGTGCCGCGCTCGAGCGTCCGCCCGAGGAGGATCCCGCGCCCGCGATCGGCCACTGGGCCTACCAGTTCGCCAACCCGAGCGTCACGTGGGCGGATCTCGCGTGGCTGCGCGAGCAGACCGACCTGCCGATCGTGCTCAAGGGCATCATCCACGCCGACGATGCGCGTCAGGCGCTCGACGCCGGGGTCGACGGCGTGATCGTGTCAAACCACGGCGGACGCCAGGTCGACGGCGCGCTCGGCGCGCTCGACGCGCTGCCGGGCGTGCGCGACGCCGTCGGCGAGCAGTTCCCGGTCCTGTTCGACAGCGGCATCCGCACCGGCGCCGACGTGTTCAAGGCGCTCGCCCTCGGGGCCGACGCGGTGTGCCTCGGGCGCCCCTACATTTGGGGCCTCGCGCTCGCTGGCCAGGCCGGTGTGGAACAGGTGCTGCGCTGCCTGCTCGCCGAGCTCGACCTCACACTCGCGCTCAGCGGACACACCGAGATCGCGCAGCTCGAGCGCTCAGCGCTCACCCGCGTGTAGAACGCGGCGTCGCCGTCTGTCGGGGTTGTGCGCCGCGCCGCAGGTGACCTAAACTCGGATCGTGGGTCGCTCGAGATGGGGCTGCTGCTCGTTCGGTGTTGCGCCGTCGGCGGCGCGAGCGTGATGGGCGGAGCGGCCGCGGCGTCTGCGCAGACGCCTGGGTCGGACGCTGCTCTTGCACGGACCAAGCGTCTGACGCTTGTCGCGTGCATCCTCGGCTCGACGATCGTGCTGCTCGACGGGAGCGTCGTCAACGTCGCGCTTCCGACGATCCAGCGCGCGCTGGGCGGCGGGCTCGCCGCCCAGCAGTGGGTCGTCAACGGCTACCTGCTGACGCTCGGCTCGCTGATCCTCGTCGGAGGCTCGCTCGGGGACCTGTTCGGCGAGCGACGCGTGTTCGCGATCGGCGTCGCCGGCTTCGGCGTCGCGTCGCTCGCGTGCGCGCTCGCGCCAACGATCGTCGCGCTGGTGATCGCGCGCGCCCTGCAGGGCGTCGCCGGCGCGCTGCTCGTGCCGAGCTCGCTCGCCGTGATCGTCAACACGTTCTCCGAGTCCGAGCGCGGCAAGGCGATCGGCAGCTGGACCGCCTGGGGTGCGATCGCGGGCGTGCTCGGCCCGCTGGCGGGCGGCGAGCTGCTGGCGATCGGCTCCTGGCGTTTGATCTTCCTGATCAACATCCCACTGGCGATCGTCTGCGTCGCGCTGATCCTGCTCGTGATCCCAGCACCGGCGCCGCGTCCGCCCAGCGGGCGCCGGATCGATTATCCCGGCGCCGTGCTGTGCGCCCTCGGGCTCGGCGGCCCGGTGTTCGCGCTGATCGAGCAGCCGCGCCTGGGGTGGTCGAGCCCGGAGGTGCTGGTGCCGCTGATCGGCGGGGTCGCCCTGTTTGCGCTGTTCACGCTGTACGAGTCGCGCGCCTCGGATCCGATGCTGCCACTCGGATTGTTCCGCCGACGGAACTTCGCCGCCGGCAACGTCGAGACTTTCGCGATGTACGCGGGCCTCTCGATCGTGTTCTTCTTCCTGGTCCTCTTCCTGCAGCAGATCGGCGGCTACACGCCGCTGCAGAGCGGCCTCGCGACGCTGCCGGCGACGCTGATGATGTTCTTTCTCTCCAGACGCTTCGGCGGGCTCGCCGATCGCTACGGCCCGCGTCTGTTCATGGGCGCCGGCCCGCTGGTCGCGGCCGGCGGGCTGCTGCTGTTCCTGGGCATCGGCACGCAAGTCGACTACGTCTCCGAAGTGCTCCCCGGGGTGCTGCTCTTCGCGCTCGGGCTGTCGATGACGGTCGCGCCGCTGACCGCGGCCGTGCTCGCCGGCTCCGAGCGCCAGGCGGGCATCGCCTCAGGAGTCAACAACGCGGTCGCGCGGGTGGCCGGCCTGCTCGGCACGGCGGCGGTCGGAGCCGCCGTCGCAGGCTCGTTCGTGTCGAGCCTCGATCAGCACCTCGCCGGCGTGCGGCTCGGACCCGCGGCCGACGCCGCCGTCCGTGCCGCCAAGCGACTGCCGCTCGGGCGACCCGACGTCGCGGGCCTGCCCGTCGGGCAGGCGCACGCCGTCAGCCACGCCGCCGAACAGGCCTCGCTGCACAGCTTCCACCTCGGCATGGCGATCGCCGCCATGCTCGTCGCGCTGGGCGGCCTGGTCGGCGTCGCCGGGATTCGCAACCCGCGGCCAACCAGCGACGCCGACGTGCACGCGGTTGACTGCGCGAGCGGCCAGCTGGTCGGGATCAATCCCGAGCCCGAGCTGGGCCACAAGCCCGGGATCAGTCCCGAGCGGTCTCCTAGACCGGCTCGCGCGAGTACTCGCGCATCGCCTCGATGATCGGGCCGAGCCGGCGCCCGCGCTCGGTCAGTCGATACTCGACCGTTGGCGGGCTAGAGGGGATGACGGTGCGCTTGACGAGCCCCGCCGCCTCGAGGTCGCGCAACCGCTCGGACAGCATCCGCGGCGAGATGCCCGCGACCGCGTCGGCGAACTCGTTGAAACGCAGCGCACCGGTGAGGGCGGCATAGATGATCGAGAGCTGCCAGCGCCGCTCGAGGAGGTCCGCGGTCTCGCGGACCTCCACGGGGACGGGCTCACACCTACGCGTGCGCGACATCGCGGGCCGGCTCCAGCGCCCTGTCGATGACCTCTTGGACGGTCATCACCGGATGGAAGGTCATCTGCTCCCTGACCTCCTCCGGGATCTCGTCGAGATCGCCGCGGTTGCGCTCGGGCAGGATCACGTCGGTCAGGCCGGCTGCGTGGGCCGCCAGCGCCTTCTGCTTGAGCCCGCCGATCGGCAGCACGCGGCCCTGCAGCGTGACCTCACCGGTCATGCCCACCGTGTGCTTGACCGGACGCCCGGACAGCAGCGAGGCGAGGGCGGTGACCATCGTCACACCCGCGCTCGGACCGTCCTTGGGGATCGCACCGGCGGGCACGTGCACGTGGAACTCCTTGTTCTCGAACGCGTGCTCATCGATGCCGAGCTCCTCGGCGTGGCCACGGACGTAGGAGAGCGCGATCCTCGCGGACTCCTTCATCACGTCGCCCAGCTGACCGGTCAGCACCAGGCTGTTGCCGCCCGAGCCGCCGCCCTTCATGGCGGTGGCCTCGACGAACAGCACGTCGCCGCCGGCTCCGGTCACGGCGAGCCCCGTCGCGACACCCGGTGTGGCGGTGCGCGCGGCGGACTCCTGGAAGAACTTCTGGCGTCCGAGCGCGTCGCGCACGGTCTCCACGTCGATCTTCACAGGGGTCTCGGACTTGCCTGAGGCGATCCGGGTTGCGGTCTTGCGCAGCACGGTGCCGAGGTTGCGCTCGAGGCTGCGTACGCCGGCCTCGCGGGTGTACTCCGCGATGATCGTGCGCAGCACGTCGTCGGAGATCTCGACCTCGTCCTCGCGCAGGCCGTTGCGGTCGCGCTGGCGCGGCCACAGGTAGCCCTTGGCGATCGCGAGCTTCTCCTCGGAGGTGTAGCCGTCGAAGCTGATGACCTCCATGCGGTCGAGCAGCGGTCCGGGGATCGTGTCCGCCACGTTCGCCGTCGCCAGGAACATCACCTGGCTGAGGTCGAGCTCGACGTCGAGGTAGTGGTCGCGGAACGAGTGGTTCTGCGCGGGGTCCAGGACCTCGAGCAGCGCCGCGGAGGGGTCCCCGCGCCAGTCGGCGCCGACCTTGTCGACCTCGTCGAGCAGGATCACCGGGTTCATCGTGCCTGCGTCGCGCAGCGCCCTGACCAGGCGGCCGGGGAGCGCTCCGATGTAGGTACGACGGTGCCCGCGGATCTCGGCCTCATCGCGCACGCCGCCCAGCGACATGCGCACGAACTCGCGTCCGGTGGCACGTGCGATCGACTCGCCGATCGATGTCTTACCGGTTCCCGGAGGCCCGATCAACGTGAGGATCGCCCCCGACTTGGGGTCGGCCTCGATGTCGCGGTCCTGGCGCAGCTTGCGCACTGCCAGGTACTCGGTGACACGGTCCTTGACGTCCTCCAGGCCCGCGTGGTCGGCGTCCAGCACCGCACGCGCGGCGACCGGGTCGAGGTGCTCCTCGGAGCGCTTGCCCCACGGCACCGCGATCAGCCAGTCCAGGTAGGTGCGGATCATGCTCGACTCGCCCGTCTGCTCGCCCATCCGCTCCAGGCGTGCGAGCTCCTTGAGCGCCTGCTCCTTGACGTCCTCAGGCATCTCGGCGTCCTCGATCTTCGTGCGGTACTCATCGGCGACGGACGCGTCGTCCTCGCCGAGCTCCTTGCGGATCGAGTCCATCTGCTTGCGCAGGAAGTACTCGCGCTGCTGCTTCTCAGCGCCCTCCTGCACGTCGTCGCGGATGCGCCTGCGCACCTGCAGCTCTGCAAGGCTCTCGCGCTGCAGCTTCACCGCGAGCTCGAGGCGCTCGGTGACGTCGAGCGTGCGCAGCAGCTCGACCTTCTGCTCGTATGACAGGTTGGGGGAGTAGCCGGCGGAGTCCGCCAGCGCGCCCGGCTCGGCGATCGCACGCAGGAACGCGGCTATACGCCCGTCGTCGCCGCGCAGCTCGAGGATCTCCTCGACGGTCGCGCGGTACTCGCGCTCCAGCTCGCGGGTGCGTTTGTCCGTGGGGACCTCGTCGGGCCGCTCGTCGACCTCGACGCGCAGCTCGCCCGTCGGGCCGGTCTCGGCTGCGCCGATCAGCGCGCGGTGCTCACCTGAGATCGCGACCGCACGGCCTCCGCCGGGGAGGCGGATCCGCTCGGAGACCTCGGCGATCGTGCCGACCTCGAGGAACTCGTTCTCGTGGCGCGGGACGAGCACGACGCGCTCGTCGTCGCCGACGTCAACCGTCAGCGTGATGCCCATGTTGGGGAACACGACGGTGTCGTCTAGTGGGATCAGCCGCAGGCGGGGCCTGGGCTCTGAGGGTGGGACTGTGAGGTTCTCTGAGGCAGATGACATAAGTGATGGCTCCATATGAGCTTACGAAAGTTTAGTTAGTATAGCGCGCGATGGTTGCGCGCGCAAGTACTTCGTGGTCATCCCTGAAACGGCTCTGTGGAGCCAAATTTCAACGATCTAGGGGCTCGGGCTCGGCCTCCGTGGGAGCAGGGCGGGGCTGCTGGGGCGCGTCGAACGTGACCTCGACATTCTCGTCGGCAACGCGCTCCTCGGTCTCGGCTGAGGACCTCAGGGCGCGACGGTCGGCGTCGAGCAGCGGGTCGGAGAAGAAGCTCCGCGGGTACAGCCGGCGCTTCCTGACGACGTTGATCTCGGCCGAGATGATCGTCAGCTGGGCGCCGAGATACAACCACGCGATCAGACCCAGCACGACGGCGAAGATGCCGTACAGCGGACCCGTCCGCTTGAGCGCGTGGTCGACGTAGTAGCCGCCGAGATGCTGCAGCAGCTGCCACAGGATCGCCGCGATGATCGCCCCGGGCAGCACGTCGCGCCAGGCCAGGTCGGCGGTGGTAAGCAGTTTGAACGCGATCGCGAAGACCGCCAGGTTCAACGCGAGCGCGAGCACCACCCCCGCCACGACCGCCTGCGCTCCGTGGCTGGCCGAGCCGACGTAGCCGGCGACTACCGTCGAGACGATCGCCAGCGTTCCCAGCAGCGCGAGCATCCCGAGCCCGCGCAGGCGCGAAAAGATCCAGTTGGGACGGTGCTTGAACGGCACGTGCCAGATGCGGTTGAAGGCCGTCTGTGTGGCGCCCGTGAAGCCCAGGCCCGCGAGCAGCGAGCCGGTGATGCCGACGACCAGCGCCGTACTACTGCCGTTCAACGTGTGCAGTTTCAGGTAGTCGCTGATGATCGGAAACTGCCCGAGCGTGCCTTCCAGCACTTTCTGGCGCTCAGTGGGATTGCCCTGCAGGACGAACCCCAGGACCGTCACGAGCACGAGCAGCAGCGGGAAAAGCGACACGAAGGCGTAGTAGGCGATCAGCGCAGCGAGCTGGCCGCCCTGATCGTCGCCGTACTTCTTCAACAGCGCCGCGACGACGCGCACGCCGCGCGTCTGCTGCTGGCGGCGATCGAGCCTCTGGAGCGCGTCGGTGACGCTCATCGGGCCCCTGCTCGCGAGCCGCGCCGGACCGACCGCAAAGCCGCGGTCGCGAATTGGGAGGGGGGTCTGCGGGCACGCACGCGCGACACCCCTATGTGTCTACCCGATCTCAGCCCTCGACACGTGCGCCGCGCGCTCTGCCAGGCGCCGGCGCCGGCCCACAGCGCAGCAGCGACCAGACCGAGGTGGTCGCCCAGGTCGCGCACGCCAAGCGCGAGATCCTGTTGCGGGTCCATCGCCACCGGCTGCGCAAGGAGGACCTCGAGGACTGCTACAGCCAGGCGACGCTCGAGCTGCTGGCGCACACCGGTCGTGGCGGGCGCTTCTCCGGCAGGGCACACGCCGCGAACGCGCTCGAGCAACGTTTCCTGTCCCGAATACATGATCGCCGGCGCGCGCTCTCGGGCCGCAGCCCGATGCAGGCCGCGATCGAGACAGCCCTCCCGCTTGACTGCTTCGAGCCCCAGCAGCCGGAGCTCGTCGATGTCCGCGCCGAGCTCGAGACGCTCGTCGTCCTGCGCGAGGAACTGCGTCGCGTCGAGTCCCTCGCTCGCGAGCTGACCCCCGACCAACAGCTGATCCTCGCGTGCCAGGTCGGGATGCAAATGGGGCGCGCCGAGTTCTGCCGGCGCTACGGGTGGACGCCCGAGAAGTACCGCAAGGTGGCGCAGCGGGCGCGCGCTCAGCTCAGGCGGCTGCTAGCGCACGAGGACCGTGATGTCCCGCTTTCGACCGAGCGTCGGAAGAGACAGCAGGGACCGACCTATGCAGATATCTCCCCCCACTCATAGGACGTGCCCCTGGGACGCTGGCGGTCGGTTGCACGGACGGCAGCACGGCGATTCTCATCCGCGCGCAAGCGGCCGGGATCCGGATGGCTCCCCGCTCCGGCTTCCGGCCGCCCGCGTGCATGTCTTCGCGGCGGCTCCATGACCCTGCTCCAGCGAACCCCCCGCGAGGTCTACCGCGTCTTCGACGAGGACGAGTTCCTGGTGCGAGGCGCTGACCAGCTCGGCAATTCGCCGGCGACGCCGGTCACCGCTGAGCGGCGTCTGCGCAGGATCGTCGGTACGACGGTGCTCGTCGCAGCCGCCGGCGCCGTCGGCGGCCTGCTCGCCGTGGCCGGCGTGTTCTCCGTCTCTGGGGCTCGTCGTCGCGCCGGGATCCGGCTGTTTGCCGCCACTGTGCCGCCGTCGTCGTCCTCGCGGGTGGAGACCTTGGGAGGGCGTCATCTCACGGCCCCCAAAGGATCGCGTGACGCCGGCGTACGGAGGCGGTCCAAGCGCGTCGCCGTTTCACGACGCGCGCGCCTGGATGTGCGATCGGTCGGCGAGCGCCGTGCGGTCAGCGGGCCGATCGGCGGCCGTGCGCCGGCGCTCGCGGTTGTGGCCGCGCCGCGAAGCAGGTCCGTCGAAGCGGCGCCTTCAGCTGGAGACACACCGCCGGCCTTGGACGGCCCGCAGCTGCATCGTTCGGGCCGGCCAGAGTTCGGATTCGAGCGCTGAGGGGCGAGCGGTGAGCCGCGAACGAACTGCCCCGACCGTCACGCTCACCAGCCGCGCGTTGTGGCGTCTGCGCCTCGCGCGGGCGTTGCCCAGGTATCTGCTGTGCGCGGCGTCGGTCGCAGGGTTGGCCGCCAGCGCCCGCTTCGCGGTTGTGCCACCGCGGCCCGTCGAGCTGCTCGCCGCCCGGCCGGGCTCGCCGCAGCGGGACCAGGCGGCCGAAGCGTACGCGGCGCTGTTCGTCCGGCGCTACCTGACGTGGAACGCCGCGGAACCGCAAGCGAGCACGACGGCGCTCGAACCGTTCGTGGGAGGCGGCGTTGAACCCGATGCCGGACTTGTGCTGCCGGCGAGCGGCGAACAGCACGTCGAATGGGCGGAAGTCGTCCAGGCGCGCGAGCCGACACCGAGCGAGCACGTGTACACCGTCGCGGCGCAGACCAGCAGCAGCGGCCTGCTGTATGTGACGGTGTCCGTGGCGTGGAGCTCAGACGGCGGCCTCGCGCTCGCGGGCTATCCGGCGGTCGTCGGTGCGCCAGCGGCCGGGCCAGCGCAGGCAGCCGCTCGTCTGCGTGAAGTGAGCGACCCAGAACTGGAGACCGTCGTGGAGCGCGCGCTGCGTAACTATCTCGCGGGCTCCTCCAGCGAGCTGGCGGCCGACCTCGCGCCTGGCGCCCGTGTCTCGCTCCCGAACCTCGGTCTGAACCTGGTGTCGGTGCAGCGCCTGGATTGGGCGCCTGGAGCGGGCGCGGTGCTCGCGACGGTACAAGCAGAGGACGGTCGCGGTGTTCGATACACGCTCGCGTACGAACTCGACGTGCTCTCCTCGCAGGGCCGTTGGGAGATCTCCGCGGTGCAGACGGATGCCGATGCGTAGTTCCCTACCCGAGGAGAGGCGATGAAGACGAGGTGTTTGCTGTGCGTTGCCCTCGCGCTGCTCGCGCTCGCGTGTACCGCGTGGACGCCTGCGGCTGCCCGAGCCTCCGTTTCGAGCTCCGGCGTTACCGGCGTGTCTCCGGCGGCGGCGCCGGAAGGCGGCGGCAGCTCGCTTGAATCAGCTGCCGCCAAGGCGGGCAGCACCGGTCGCGCCGTCGCCATGAGTCTGATCGGCCTCGCGTTTGCGGTCGCCGGCACCGTGCTGGCGTTTCGCCGCGACTTCAAGGAGGCGGCGGGCGTCTTTGCGGTCGGGATCGTCTCGGTATTGCTGGCGACTCCCGCGGGTGTGAGCCTCCTGCGCGACACCGTCAACTCGCTGTTCGGCGCGCCATGACCGAGATCCGCTCCTTCAGGCACGTGTTCGACCTCGAGCGGCGCATCTACAGCATCGATCGCGTGCGGCTGAACCCAGGCGGTGTGCCGGTGCGCGGCGTGATGTATTTCCTCGCCCTGCTTGGGCTGGCATTGGCGGTGGCTGACCTTCCGCTGATCGGCGCGCTTGCCCGACAGGCCCCCTGGTATCTCCGCGCGATCGCGCTGCCCGGTGCGGGGGCTACGGTGCTGAGCGCGATCCGGCTGGAGGGTCGCACCTTTCATCTCGCCGCCCACGCGTTGGTTCGCTACCGCCTCGGACCCCGGTGGCTGGCGGGCATGCGGCGCTGCGGGCGGCCGGGCGGCCGCTGGTGGCCCGGCGAGATCCTGATCCTTCCCGACGGCTCGGATAGTCGTCTTCGGCGCCTGCGCTACACGGGCCCGGGAGCCGTGCTGGTCGCCATCGAGCACGAGCGTGGCGGACGCGCCGTCGAGCGTGGGGCCGCGGGTACGGCCCGGCGCGGACACGGTCCTGCGCTGCGACTCAGACAACGCGGCGCAGCGCGCCGGCTCGACCGCGGCCAGGTGATCGCGCTCGCGGCCGGGGCGCGACTGATCGTCACCGCGGGAGCGAGCAGGAGCGACTGAGCGTGGGCGAGCCGATCGCGTTCGTCTACGGGAACTGTGTCTTTGCGCAGAGTCTCGACGATGGATGGGCCGCGTTCGCCGTTGAGGTCAGCTCGTACGCCTGGCTGAGCGAGGAGGCAAAGCGCGCTCGTTTCCTCGCGCTCATCGGCGCCTTGGAGGCGATCGAGGCGGACGTGCAGATCCTGCGTGTGTGCCGTCGCTGGAGCGCGGAGCACTACGCCCGCGCCTTGCAAGAGCAGAACATCACGGTGGCAGCCGACGACGCTCGCGCGCGTGCCTACGAGCGCTACATCGAGGCGCACGCCCGCCGCCTCGGGGACGTCGGGGCGGCCGAGCCTGTGCTGTTTCTGCTTGTCAGCCTGCGCGAGCCCGAGCGTGACGTCGCCTCATACGTCTCGCGAGCAGCGGGACAACATCCGCGGCAGTGGTGGACCGGGCTCAGGCGGACGCTCGCGCAACGCGACGGACGGATCATGAGCGCGTCTGAACTCGAGCAGGCCCGGGTGCGAGCCGACCAGGTGCACGCACGCCTCGAGGATTTCCTGCCGGTTCGCGCAGCCCGCGGCGCGGAGCTGCAATGGCTGGTGCGCAGGGCGTACTGCAGGGGGCTGGGCGAGCCTGTCATCGACGGGCTGCACGAGCCCCGCGCGCTCGTGTTCGAGCGCAACGGAGAGGCGGTGCTCGCGCCGCTGGAGGCCGATGTGATGCGGTGGGCCGACGGCTACGTCGAAAACCGTGGCCGGGTGCTGAAGGTCGAGTCCGAGCGCGGCACCAGCTGGCAGGCGCACCTGGTGATGGGCGCGCTGCCGGAGCGCACGCAGTTCCCGGGGCCGCGTTCGGAGCTGATGTTCGCGCCGGTGGAGAGTCTCCCGTTCGGCCTCGATCTCTCGCTGAACGCACGGTTTCTGCCAAACGAGCTGGCGCTCAGGCTCGCCAGGCGGCGGATCCAGGACGCCGACCAGATCGTTCGCGCAGAGTCCGGTGGCGAGCAGGGCGTTTCCGATCTGGGCTACGAGCGGACGCAGGAGGCGAGGGACCTGCTCGCCTATCTGCAGGCCTCGAGCAAGCCGCCGCTGTTGCGGGCGACCCTTGCGATCGCTGTGGCGGGCGCCTCTGAGCAGGAGCTGGAGGCTCGGGTCGAGATGTGCCGGCGCGCCTATGGAGAGGTGCGCCTGCATCGCCCGCTGGGCGACCAGCTGCAGCTCTTCTATCAGCACCTCCCAGGGCAGCGCACCCGACTTGCGGGCTACGACGACACGCTGACAGCGGAGCAGGTGGCGGCGATGATGCCGACCGCCACGCACGCGGCCGGTTCGCGCAGCGGTTTCTACCTGGGGCACACGCTGTCGAGCTCCAGGCAACCGGTGCTGTTCAATCTGCGCGAGGGCTCTGACAGCAACCGCAACGCGGCGGTGCTCAGCGTAGGGGCGCTCGGCTCGGGCAAGACGACGCTTGCGCAGAAGCTCGAGTACGAGGCGTTCCTGCAGGGAGCGAGGGTGGTCGACTGTGATCCGAAGGGCGACCACCGCTTCCACCTGCTGCCAGACGTGATCGCGCACGTGGAGTGCGTGACGCTGCGGCCGGACCCGGCGCTGCGCGGGATGCTCGACCCGCTGCGGGTGGCGCCGGCGCACCTGCGCCAGGACGCTGCGGTCTCGTTCCTGCGCGACCTGCTGCCCGGCCGGGCCGAGCCGGCGTGGGAGACAGCGGTGGTCGGAGCGGTCGACCGCGTCCTCACACGCTGCTCGCAGCCCACCTGCCGCGAGGTGGTACGTGCGCTCGAGCAGGGCGATGACACCGACGTGCAGGTTGGCAAGGCGCTCGACGTCTACGCGCGCTCGGGGCTTACGCAGCTCGGCTTTGCCGACCCGGCCGTGAGCCTGCCCACCGTGGGTGAGCACCAGGTCACCTACCTGCCGATCCGGGATCTGCCCAGCCCGCCGCCCGGCATGCCGCGCTCCGAGTACTCCCAGGCGGAGCGCGTCGGCGAGCAGATCGTGCGCCTGATCGCGATGTTCGCGATGCACCTGATGGGATCCGAGCGGCAGCGGCTGAAGCTGTTCTCGTTCGACGAGGGCTGGCGTCTCCTGGGTGACCCCGTCGGCCGCGCGCTGCTCGCGTCCCTCCAGCGGATGGGCCGCTCCGAGCTGGCAGTGCCGATCATCAGCACGCAGCTCGTGACCGATGCGCTGATCGGGGAGCGCGAGTCGCTCGAGAACCTGATCGGTGCGACGTTCGTCTTCGGGATGCGCTCGCAGACCGAGGCCAAACGCGCCCTGACCCTGCTCGGCCTGGACCCGCACGACACGCGGATGTGCCAGAGCGTGCTCGAGCTGGAAGCCGGGCGTTGTCTGTTCCGCGACCACCGCGGTCGTGTCGAGGCGATCCAGGTCGACGTGGTGCTGCCGTCGCTGCTGCGAGCTTTCTCGACTACGCCAGCGAGCTGAGTGCGCTCGCCGTGGAGCGCTCGCACAAGGCTCGCGACGCTCGCGCTGCTTGCGCTCGCAGCGAACGGGGTGGCAGCCGCCGGCGCCGAAAGCCGCCCCGCGGAGCCCGGAAACCCGCCCGCAGCGAGCTCCTCAAGCGCGGCTGGCGGCGCTCCCGCGCTGAACACGGCTCCGAGCGACGCGCCGCTGAGCACCGGCGCGCGCGCCCTGCCCGCCGCCGGCGGCGAAGAAGCCGCCGGCGAAGCTTCGCCGGCCGAGGTGGACCCGCTCGTGAGCAACGGTCTCGGCAGTCCGACCTGCAACGGGCCGCTGGCCGGCGAACTCGCGGCGTCGGGGAGGCGCAACTGCGAGACCTCGGGGTTCGCGGCGGCGGCGGCGCCCACCGGCGACTACGGGCTCGATGTGCACATCGATACCGGCGTGCTCGGCTTCAGCACCGGCGGGCTGCTCAGCACCGTGCAGGACCTGGTCGTCACGCCGCTGTGGATGGCGCTCGTGTGGGCAGTGCACGCACTTGTGGTGATGCTCGAATGGTGCTTCACGATCGATCTGCTCGACAGCGCCGCCGCTGCAGGCCTCGGCGGCGGCCTGCGCCGCATGCAGGCCGCATTCACGCAGCCGTGGCTGGCGCTGGCACTGGCGGTCGCCTCTGCGCTCAGCCTGTATCACGGCCTGATCCGCCGTCGCGTGGCCGAGACTCTCGGCGAGGCACTCGTGATGGTGGCGATGATGGCGGGCGGCCTCTGGATCATCATCGATCCGACAGCCACGGTGGGAGCGCTCGGCGCGTGGGCGAATCAGGCCAGCCTTGGAACGCTCGCCGTTGCTGCCAGCGGTACACCGTCGGCCCCTCGACAGGCGCTCGGGGACAGCCTCGCGACTGTCTTCACCACCGCGATCGAGGTGCCCTGGTGCTATCTCGAGTTCGGGGACGTCGGCTGGTGTCGTGAGCCATCGCAGCTGGATCCCGGCCTGCGTGCCGCCGCCTTGAAGATCGCTGGGCACGAGGCGTCCAACCTTGCCTGCGAGCCAAACGACGCGCTCATCCCGACATGTGCGCAGATCCACGGCGCCGAAGCGAAAGCCCTCGAGCGCAGCGCCGAGCTGCTGCGTGATGCGCAGAGCAACGGCGAGCTGTTTCTCGCCCTGCCAGCGAACGGCGTCGCCCGCAACTCGATCAACGAACAGGGATCGCTGCTACGTGCGCTGTGCCAGAGCAGCGAAGCGACCAACTGTCAGGGTCCCACCGCCGCGCAGGCGGAGTTCCGGACCGACAGCGGCACATGGCCGCGTGTTGGAGGTCTGCTGCTGATCGCGGGTGGTCTGCTCGGCATGTTGCTGCTGTTCGCGTTCGTCGCTCTGCGGCTGCTCGCCGCCGGGCTCTTCAGCCTGCTCTACCTGCTGCTGGCCCCGGCGATGGTGCTGGCTCCGGCGTTTGGCCAAGCAGGACGCACGCTGTTTCGAAGATGGGCGCTGCAGCTGCTTGGCGCGGTGGTATCGAAGCTGGTCTTCTCGTTCCTGCTCGGCGTCATCCTCGCGGTCGTCACCGTTCTTTCGAGTCTCCAGGCGCTCGGGTGGTGGACGCAATGGCTGCTGATGTCCGCCTTCTGGTGGGGGGCATACCTGCGACGCCACCAGCTGTTCGGCACAGCAGGCGCCGGCCTCGCCGACGCGGGCGCCTCGACAGAGCGCGCGCGGCGCCGCTCCCTCGCGCGGACCGTCGGCAGCGTGCTCGAACGGCCCCGAACGGGCATGGCCGTCGCGCGCTGGAGCAGGAGCAGGCGCGCGAAGCACGCGCCCGGCGGGCGCGATCGCAAGCTCGCGCGCGTCGGACACGAGCGCGCCAGAGCGGCAGCCGACGAGCAGGTCGCGCGCACACTCGAGGGCGAGCACCGCGGTGCGACCGAGCGCGCCGCGGCCGCTCCCGAGACCCAGCACGGTCTGAGCGCTCACCGAGTCCGCATGCAGCGCCTCGATCGCGAGCGCGCGAGCGCGCTTGCCGCCGGCGACACCCGTCGTGCGCTCGAACTGGGTCATCGCGCCGACCGCATACGCGGTGAGGTCGATCACGCGCAGCAGGCGCTCGGCACCGCGCAGCGCATCACGCGCGCTGGCCAGCAGGCGCACCGCCGCACGGGTGTCGTGTATTCACGCGAGCGGCACGAGCAGCAGGGCCGGCTGCTCGACGCGCAGGCAGCGTTGCCGTCGCGGGGCCGCCCGTCCGCGAGCGGGGAGCGACGCGACTACGCCGCGCTCGCCGGTCTCGCGGAATACACGCGCGAGGAGTATGGACGTCTCGGCTCTCGCGCTCAGCGTGCCGCGCGCCTGGAGATCGACCGCGAGCTGGCGCTGCGGAGGGAGCTGGGCGAGGCCGCGCGCGTAGTAGGCCGCGATGACACAGACAGCGGGCTTGGCCGCCGCGAGCGGCGCAGGGCGGCGAGGAAGTTCGACAGCGCGCTGCAGCGAGGTCTCCACGAAGCGGGCCACAGCCTGCCGGCATCGATGCGCGAGCGCTCACGTCTGGAGGCATGGCAACAAGCGGGGCGCGCGGAGAACTCGCGCACGAGCGACGCCGCAGCCGGTCGCTCGAGCGTGATGCAGGATGCGCACGAGGTCGCGGCACGGCGCAAACGACAGCTCGGCAGGCATCGGCCTTGAGTCAGACGAGCAGCCCGAGCGTCGCCGTGCGCGACGGCGGCGGGCGTGTCGGGACGCGCGTGGTCGCGCTGGCCGCCGCGGCCGCTGCACTCGCGTTCATGCTCCTCACGGCGCTCGCACTGCTGAGCGGCGCGTCGCTGGGGGCGGGCAGCGTCCAGCCCGCCGAAGTCCCAGGCGGGGCTGTCTCGACGCTCGCGACGGCCGAAATCCCGCCGTTGTACCTGCGCCTGTATCAGTTGGCCGCGCGGCGCTACGGCTTGAGCTGGGCGATTCTCGCCGGGATCGGCAAGGTCGAGTGTGACCACGGTCGCGATCCAGATCCGTCGTGCACACAGGAGGGTGCAGTCAACTCAGCCGGCGCCGGCGGGCCGATGCAGTTCATCGCGTCGACCTGGGCGCGATTCGGGGTCAGTGCCGAAGGCAACGGGCCGCCTGACCGGTGGAACGCACGCGACGCAATCTACGGCGCCGCCAACTTCTTGCGTGCCTCGGGCGCGCCGGAAAGCTACTCCCGGGCCCTGTTCGCGTACAACCACGCGAGCTGGTACGTGGCGGAGGTCGAGAGCTGGGCGAGGAAGTACAGCGCCGCAGCGTTCGCGCAAGCGGCAACTGCGGGAGCGGGGAGGCCTGAAGGCGCGGATACAGCACTGGTCGGCGAGAGCCCGACGCCGGTGCTGTTCGTATCGGGCCGGCAGGCGGAGCTCGCCCCAGGCGACGGGCACCTCGCGCTCGTTCCCGCCGGCGTGCCGGCGACCGTTCAGGCGATGGTCGTTGCCGGAAACGAGTTGCAGGATCTCCCCTACGGCCCAGACGGACACCCCGATCCGTTGGGGGCATCGCAGGAGGACTGCTCGAGCACCGTCAACTACGTGCTCTATCGCGCGGGAGTACGTCCATTTGAGGAAATAATCCGCGAGAACCCGCTAGCACAGGACTATGTCAACTGGGGCGCGCCGGGTCCGGGCCGCTGGGTGACGATCTATGCGACCGACAGCCCGACTCCGCACGTTTTCATGCTCATTGCAGGGTTGAGGCTTGACACCAGCCACGATGGCACCGACGTCGGGCCCAATCGCTACGAAGACGGGCCGCGCTGGCGGATCCTCGATCAGATTCCCGCCTGGGCGCATTGGTCTGTGCGTCATCCGCCGGGGTTGTAAGGTGCCCACCGTGCCGGCCCGCGAGGTGAGCTATCTGTTGATCGGAGGAGGCCTGGCCTCGGCGAACTGCGCGCGCTGGCTGCGCGAGGAAGGAGCCGACGGTGACGTGCTGCTGGTTGGGCGCGAGCCGGACCCGCCGTACAACCGGCCGGAGTGCTCCAAGGGCTACCTGCGCGGCGAAGAGACGCGCGAGGAGCCGATGTTCCGCCCGCTCGAGTGGTGGTCTGAGCAGCGCGTCGAGCTACTGACGCGCACGAGCGTCACGAGCGTCGATCTCGACACCCGCACCGCCGCGCTGTCCAACAAGGAGCAGGTCCGCTTCGAGAAGGCACTGTTCGCCACCGGCGCCAACGTGCGTCGCCTGAACGTCGGCGGCTGCGAGCTCGAGCAGATCCACTACCTACGTACGCTCGGCAACTCCGACGGGATCCGCGAGGGGGTCGCCGACGCCGAGCACGTGGTTCTGATCGGGGGCTCCTTCATCGCCTGCGAGGTGGCCGCGTCCCTTACGAAGATGGGCAAGCGCGCGACGATCGTCATGCAGGAGCAGGTGACGCTCGAACGCAACTTCGGTGAGCGCGCCGGACGCTTCTTCCAGGAGCTGCTCGAATCGCACGGCGTCAGCTTCCACGCGGGCGATGAGCTCGAGCGCTTCGAGGGCGAGGAGCGCGTCGCCAAGGTCATCACCCGGCGCGGGGTCGAGCTGGCGGCAGACGCGGTCGTGATCGGCGCCGGCGTCGCGCCGGACGTGCAACTTGCCCGGAAGGCCGGGCTCGAAATCGGCGAGCTTGGCGGCGTGCGCTGCTCGTCGCGCCTGCAGAGCTCGGTCCCAGGCGTGTTCGCCGCGGGCGACATCTGCGAATACGAGTCGGTCGTCAACGGCGGTGCACGGCTGCGAATCGAGCACTGGGACGTGGCCTTCAATCACGGCAAGACCGCCGCGCTGAACATGCTCGGCAGGGACATCCCTCACGACGTCGTCCCATATTTCTATTCCGTATTTGCCGACTGGGGCGAACTCGAGTCGGTCGGGCCTGCGTATGAGTGGGACGAGGAGATCACGCGCGGCTCCTTCGAGGCCGGCGCCTTCACCAACTGGTACCTCGAGGGCGGCGCCCTCAAGGGCGCGCTCACATGGGGTCGCTCCGACGACCTCGACGCCGCACGGCGGCTGATCGCCTCAGGCAACGAGCTCGATCAACGCCAGCGCGCCGCGCTCGCCGACGTCGACTCTGATCTGTCCACCATCGGCGTCTAGGCCCACGCGGACCACCTCGCCTTGACGGGCCTCTCACTGCTCGCCGCCGGCGTCCCGCAGTTCACGCACGAAGCCCGGCAGCTGCTGCGCGCTCCCGGCCAGTTCGAGTGGTCGACGATCACGCTGCTGGCGCTCGCCGTGTACGTGTACGCCGTCGAGGTCCAGCGTGCCAACTGGAGCGTCGTGCTCGCCGGCCTCGCTTTCTGGCTGATGGACTGGGCCAACGAGATCATCAACGCGCTCGTGCTGCACTTCAACGGTCACGCCGCGCTGTGGACCGTCACCGGCCACAGCAGCTTCGTGATCCTGATCGGGCTCAACATCGAGATAACGCTGTTCTTCGCGATCAACGGCATCGTCTTCGCGAAGCTGCTGCCCGCCGAGCGCTCGGCGCGGATGCTCGGCGTCCCGAGCCGCTGGGCGATGGCCGTAGCGCTGTCGTTCGTGTCGGTCGGCGTCGAGCTGCTGCTGCACGCCGACGGCGTGTTCCACTGGTACTACTGGTGGTGGAACGTCGCCAGCTTCCCGGTGATCGTCGTGTTCGGCTACCTGACGTTCTACGTCGTCTCGTTCACCGTCTACTACGCGCCGCGCCCGCGCCAGATCCAGATCGTCGGCGTCTTGGCGGGCGTCGATCTGCTCGCCGGGCTCGTGTTCGGACCGCTGCTCGGCTGGATCTAGCCCTCTTGGGCTGCGCGACGTGGCGTCCTCGCAGCCGGGGGCTGGAGCGCGCATCGCGCCGCGTCCCCGCTACGCCTCCTCGCCGCGCGACGCCGCGAACCCGGTCGCCACGCGCGTCAGCTCGTGCGAGGAGATCACGCGGTCGATCAGGCCGTACTCACGCGCCTGCTCAGCCGTGAAGTACCGATCGCGGTCCATGTCGTCGTGCACGCGCTCGAGCGACTGGCCGGTGTGCTCGGCGTAGATCTCGTCGATGTGGCGGCGCAGCTCGAGCGTCTCACGCGCGTGGATCTCGATGTCCGCGGCCTGGCCCTCGAACCCGCCCGAAGGCTGATGAATGAGGATGCGGCTGTTCGGCAGCACCATGCGCTTGCCCGCGGCGCCGCCCGCCAGCAGCAGTGAGCCCATGCTCATCGCCACGCCGAAGCAGATCGTCTGCACGTCGGGCTTGATGAACTGCATCGTGTCGTAGATCGCCAGGCCGGAGTACACCACGCCGCCGGGCGAGTTGATGTAGAGCGAGACGTCCTTGTCGGCGTCCTCGCTCTCGAGGTGCAGCAGCTGCGCGACCACCAGGTTCGCGACCTGGTCATCGACGGGCGTGCCGATGAACACGATGCGCTCGTTCAGCAGCCGCGAGTAGATGTCGAACGAGCGCTCCCCGCGCGCGCTCTGCTCGACGACCATCGGAATCAGTGGCATCTCGGCTATCCTTTCGACAACTGGTCAGTTGTCAAACACAATAGCAACCAGATGGTTGTCAAGCGGGAGGTCGCGATGGCGGTACGACGTGAGATCGAGGTCGACGCCGCGCCCGAGGAGGTGTGGGAGGCGCTCGCCACCGAGGAGGGGCGCGAACGCTGGCTGGACGAGCCCGAGCGCGACATCCACGTCGAGTCGTTCGATGCACCGCATCGGCTCGTGTGGTGGTGGGCGGGTGCACAGGAGCCGGCGACGCGCGTCGAGTTCCTGATCGTCGCCGGCGCCGAATCCAACCAGCCCACACGCGTGATCGTGATCGAGAGCGAGCCTGCGTTCCCGCTGGCGATGCTCGCCTGCGGCTTCAACCGGGTGCTCGCTTGAACGACCCCGTGGGCGAGGTCTTCGGGGCGCTCGCCGACCCGACGAGGCGCCTGATGGTCGAGCAGCTGCTGCGCGAGGGCACCACGAGCGTGCCGGCGCTCAGCGCCGTGCTGCCGATCACGCGCCAGGCTGTCGCCAAGCACCTCGCGGCGCTCGACAACGCCGGTCTCATCGAGCGTGCCCCAGCCTCGGGGCGCGAGGTCCACTACAGGCTTCGCGCGCGAGCGCTCGCACCCGCCTCGGCCTGGCTGAGCGGCGCCGAAGCCGCGTGGGGCAGACGCCTGTCGCGTCTGAAGGACGCCGTCGAGAGCGACCCGGCGCAGTGAGGAGGCGCACCGCAGGCCTGGGCATTTTGGGGCTCCTGATCGTCGCATTGGCGGGCTGCGGGCTGATCACAGCCGCCGCGCCGACGACCGTCGGGCTGCTCGTCACGAGCGAATTCGGCGCACGTGTGCTGCACCGCACCGGCGCGCTGCAGGCCAGCGCCCACGAGACGGTGCTGGGTCTGCTGCGCCGCTACTACGCCGTTGGCGTCAGCGCCGACGGACGTCAGGTGCAGAGCATCGACGGCGTCCCCGCCGCGACGAGTGCCGCCGCAGGCCAACCCTCGGCGCATTGGTTCTACTACGTCAACGGCGTACAGAGCTCGAGCTCGCCCGCCACGAGGAGCGTGTACCCGGGCGATCATGTCTGGTGGGACCTGCACGACGCCAGCCACAGCGAGGACGCCGCCGCGCTCGTCGGCTCCTTCCCCGAGCCGTTTCTCAACGGCACCGAAGGCAAGCGCCTGCCGGTGCGGATCGAATGCGTCTCCGCGTCCGGTCCCGCCTGCCGCGCCGTCACCGCCGGTATGCGCGAATCCGCGGTACCGGCCGCTGTCGCGGCGGTCGGCAGCGGCGGCGCTCCGGAAACGTTGCGCGTGCTCGTCGGGCCGTGGGCGCGGATCGGTGGCGAACTCGCCGTCGAGGGCGTCGCACGCGGTCCGAGCGTCAGCGGCGTCTATGCAACGTTCTCAGCTGACGGCCGCACGCTCACGCTGCTCGACCGCCACGGCCGGGCGGTGCAGCAACTGACTGGCGACGCGGGCCTCGTTGCGGCGACGCAAAGTGCCAAGGAACAGCCGGTTTGGCTCGTCACCGGGACCGATGAAGCCGGCGTCGAGCGCGCCGCACGCGCCTTCAACCGCACCGCGCTCGCCGATCACTTCGCCGTGGCGCTCGCATCCGGCGCCGCAATCGCGCTCCCCGCGCGTTGACCCTCGCTTTACTCGACGCCCTACCCTTGTGAGGGTATGTCCGAACACGCCTACACCGCGAGGGCCCTGCCCCGGCGCCGTGACGTCAGGTCGCCCGCGCGCCCCGGTGCGATCAGCGCGCTCGGCGTCGCCGTGCTCTGCGTGGCGGGGTTGGCGATTGTCTGGACGCTCGCCTCGCAGGTGCCGATCGTGCGCGTCAAGGACGCGGTCGCGCTGTACGACTTCACGCTGCTGAGCGGGCCCCGCATCGATCGGCCCCTCAACGTGCTGCTGCAGCTGCTCGAACCAGCGCAGTTCGTGCTGTGGGGAGTCGCGCTCGTGGCAGTCGCGCTTGCGCGCGAGCGCCCGCGCGTCGCCCTGGCGGTCGTCGCGCTGATGACACTCGCGCCGTTCACCAGCGAGACCCTCAAGCCGCTCCTGGCCCAGCCCCACGATCAGGTCGGCGCCGTCAGCATCGGCGCCGCGTCGTGGCCCAGCGGCCATTCGACCGCCGCGCTCGCGCTCGTCCTGTCGGCGGTGCTCGTCGCGCCGCGGCGGCTGCGCCCGCTGGTGGCGAGTCTTGGCGCGGCATTTGCGCTCGTCGTCGGTTGCGCGCTGCTGATCCTCGCCTGGCACATGCCGAGCGACGTCATCGGCGGCTACCTCGTCGCCGGGCTGTGGGCAGCGCTGCTCGTCGCCGCGCTGCGCGCCGCCGAGCGCCGCTGGCCGACGCACGCCAGCGCCTAGCTCTCCCGTCCGTGGTGCGCGGACTCGTGCGCTCCAGGCTCCCACAGAGCCTCCTCGTCCTGCGCGCCGGCCGCGGCGGCATCGCCGTCGCTCGGCCTGTTGGCGGCGCGGCCGAGGATGAACAAAAGGTCTGACAGCCGGTTCAGGTAGCGAACGACCTCGGGATTGACGTCCGCGCCGACGGCGATCACGCGCCGCTCGGCGCGCCGGCACACCGTGCGAGCCACGTGCAGATGAGCCGCCGCCGGGGTGCCGCCCGGGATCACGAACGAACGCAGCGGCTCGAGCGTCGCGTTGACCTCGTCGCAGGCGCGCTCCAGCCATTGCGTGTAGTCGGCGCCGACGCGCAGACGCGGGCGCTCCTCGCCGGTGGAGGACGCGGGCGTCGGGACCGACAGGTCGGCACCGACGTCAAGCAGGTCGTTCTGCACGCGGCGCAGCCACTCGGCGAAGCGCTCGGGCATGCTCGGCGCCAGCAGCGTCACGCCGATCACCGCGTTCAGCTCGTCCACCGTGCCGTACGCCTCGACGCGCGGATGCAGCTTGGACACCCGGCTCATGTCTCCCAGGTGCGTCTCGCCGTCGTCGCCGAGCTTCGTGTAGATGCGGGTGAGGTTGACGGTCATAGCCAGATCCGGCATCCAGCCGGCTCCTCTGATGATAAGGGCCGCCCTCCTGGCGGCGTTAACGGCCTTCGGTCTCCAGATCCGGCCTCGAGTCTCGGACACCGGACTGCCGTTCATGCGTGCGATCAGATACGTTCTCGCACCTCGTATGAGGATCGGTGTCCCGAAGGAGACCGCGGCAGGAGAGCATCGTGTGGCGCTCGTGCCGGAGGTCGTCAGCAAGCTGCAGGCGAAGGGGCTGGACGTCGTCGTCCAGGCCGACGCCGGTGCGGACGCACTGCTGACCGACGCGGCATTCACCGCGGCGGGGGCGCACGTCGCGACCGATGCCGCGGAGGTTTGGCAGAGCGACATCGTCGTCACGATCGCGCCACCGGACCCCGAGGCGATCCGCGGGCTCGGCTCCGGGACGATCCTGATCGGCTTCCTCGCACCCCTCACCAGCCCGCAGACGACGCGCGCGCTCGCCGACGCGAAGGCGACCGCGTTCGCGATGGAGGCGATCCCGCGGATCTCGCGGGCGCAGGCGATGGACGCGCTCTCCTCGCAGAGCAACGTCGCGGGCTACCGCGCGGCGCTCCTCGGCGCCGAGGAAATGGGCCGCTTCTACCCGATGCTGATGACCGCAGCGGGCACGATCCCGCCGGCCAAGGTGCTGGTGCTGGGCGTCGGCGTCGCCGGCTTGCAAGCGATCGCGACCGCCAAACGCCTGGGTGCGCGCACGAGCGGCTACGACGTCCGCCCGGAGGTCGCCGAGCAGGTCGAATCGCTCGGCGCGCAGTGGCTCGACCTCGGCGTCGAGGCCAGCGGTGAGGGCGGCTACGCACGCGAGCTGACCGACGAGGAGCGCGCGCAACAGCAACAGGCGCTGACCGATGCGATCAAGGGCTTTGACGTGGTGATCACGACCGCACTGGTGCCCGGACGCCCGGCGCCGCGACTCGTCACGGCGGAGGCCGTCGAGGGCATGAAGCCGGGATCGGTGATCATCGACCTCGCCGGCGAGGCCGGTGGCAACTGCGAGCTGACCGAGCCCGGCCGCACGGTCGTGCGTCACGACGTGAAGATCGTCTCGCCGCTGAACCTGCCTGCGACGATGGCCGAGCACGCCTCGCAGCTGTTCGCGCGCAACGTGCAGGCGCTGCTCGAGCTGTTCGTCGGCGAGGACGGCACGCTGCAGCTCGACTTCGACGACGAGATCGTCAAGGGCGCGTGCATCGTGCGCGACGGCGAGATCGTCAATCCTGGCGCGAAGGCCGCCGTCGAGGCAGCCGCCGGAGGTGCCTCCTAGATGATCCTCGCCAGCACCCTCACCACCAACCTCGCGATTCTCGTGCTCGCCGGGTTCATCGGCTTCGTGGTCATCTCAAAGGTGCCCAACACGCTGCATACGCCGCTGATGTCGGGCACCAACGCGATCCACGGCATCGTGCTGCTCGGAGGCCTGCTCGTGATTGGCCTGTCCGGCAACGACACGTTCAGCAAGGTCATCCTCGTGATCGCGATTGTGTTCGGCACGATCAACATCGTCGGCGGCTTCCTCGTGACCGACCGCATGCTCGAGATGTTCAAGTCCAAGCCGAAGCCGAAAGCCGCCGCGCCGACCGCTGCCGTTGCGTCAACTGCGACCGCCGG
>Ga0210391_10001255_pt1 | contig 23440 bp, 14 predicted proteins | sample IncBWC12OmetaG_FD_160573 | JGI IMG/M metagenome (GOLD analysis project Ga0210391, IMG submission 160573) | Forest soil microbial communities from Barre Woods Harvard Forest LTER site, Petersham, Massachusetts, United States - Inc-BW-C-12-O ...
ATGGCTTCCAGCAGAGCGCTTTCTTCGCCGCAGATGTAGCCGCCGGGGCTGACGAAGAGCTCGAGATCGAAGGCGAATTCGCTGCCGAGAACGCTCGAGCCGATAAGGCCTTCGCGTTTACAGCGCGCGATTTCGTCGTGCAGGATTTTTTCCTGCTCGTCGTACTCGTGGCGGATGTAGAGAATGCCTTTTTTCGCGCCGGTCAGCAGGCCGGCGAGAATCATCCCTTCGATGACGAGGTGCGGAATGTTGGTGAGGATGAAGCGATCCTTGATCGTGCCGGGCTCGCTTTCGTCCGCGTTGCAGACGATGTATTTCTCGGCGCCCGGTTGCTGGCGAACCAGCTGCCATTTCGATTCCGTGGGGAAACCGGCGCCGCCGAGGCCGCGAAGCCCCGAGGCTTTCAGCTGCGCGAAGGCCGCGTCCCAGTCGCGCGATTGGACCAGGCGGCGGACGACGGCGTAGCGTTCGTTGGGAGCGGCGTACGGGTCGGAAGCGCACCGAACGCCGCGCGGCGACAGGGCGGGCTCAGGCTGAGCGCCTTGGGTGACCACGTCTCGGATCATCTCTTCGATTTGCGATTCGCTGAGGCGCGTGTAGATGCGGTCGTTGACGGCGATGGCAGGAGCCGTGTCACAACGGCCGAGACAGGAGATTCCGCGCATAGTGACATCCGTGCTGCTGAGATTCTGTAAGCGATCTTCGAGACGCGCGCGGAGACCGTCGGCGCCGCGCAGGTGGCAGGACATGTCCTGGCAGACGGCGACGTCCGCTTTCGGCGGCGGGCTGAGGCGGAAATGCGGATAAAAGCTGGCGACGCCGTGGAGACGATAAAGCGGAACGTCGATTTTCGCGGCGAGGATCTTTAATTCTTCGGCAGGCAGGTAACCGAAACGGTGCTGGATCTCCCGCAACCCGTCGAAGATCAACGTGACTCTCCCAGACAGAGGGTCGTTCAATTCCGCGGCGGAATCAATCGCGGTGGTGGAGATGGTGACAGAACAGGATATAGCAGAGATGGTTGGGCAAGTAAACGGCCGGGGCCGAACAGATTCCTGCCACAGAGGCACACACAGGCAGTGCGCGCCGCTGAATTTATCGGCCGGATCGAGATCGGCGATTGGCGATTGGCGGCGGGGAAAATTGGGGTAGAGTATGCCTGCCGAACGGGACATGATCACTTTGCCCCAGCCCACGCCCTCTCGCTCGTTGCTGCTCGGTGCCGCAGTCCTTCTGCTGACTGCCCTCTTGCCCTCCATTGCTGTTGGGCAATCAGGTGCCGCTCAGTCCCCGGGAGCCGGGAAATATACCGGGCCAGGATCTTGCGCTTCCACGGCTTGCCACGGCGCGATCACACCGCAAAACATCAACGAGGTGTTGCAGAACGAGTACAGCATCTGGATCGTGCAGGACAAACATGCGCGCGCCTATAACGCGCTGACGGGTGCGATTGGCGAGCGGATGGCGGGCATTCTGGGCGTGGGCAAGGCGGAGGCGGCGCCGAAATGCCTGGCCTGCCATGCGCTGAATCCTCCGGCGGAGCTGCGGTCACGGACGTTTGACGTGAGCGAAGGCGTGAGCTGCGAGAGCTGCCACGGGCCGGCGTCGGGATGGCTGGGCCCGCACACGGAGCGGAACTGGACGCACGCGCAATCGGTGGCGGCGGGGATGGTGGATACGCGCGACATCGTGAAGCGCACCCAGAAATGCCTGAGCTGTCACCTGGGCAGCGAGGAAAAATTCGTGGATCACGAAATGATCGCGGCGGGGCATCCGGATCTGTTTTTCGAGCTGGCTTCGTTTTCGGCGGCGATGCCGCGGCACTGGAAGGTGCCCGGCGAGCCGGGGGAAGCGACGGGTAGCGATCCGTGGTACGACGTGCGTGAGCTGACCACGGGACAGGCGGTCGAGCTGCGCGAGTCGATGGTGCGGCTGGCGGCGCGCACCAAGGGGAAAAACTGGCCGGAGTTTTCCGAGATGCAGTGCTACGGCTGCCATCACAGCCTGACGCCGCCGGAACAGAGCTGGCGGCAGGCGCGCGGGTATCCGGGACGGCGTCCCGGCGATCCACCCTGGAACGCGGCGCGGTATGCGGTGTTTCGCGACGTGGTCGAGGAGCTGGCTGGAACGCAGGCTCACCCGTTGGACGATCAGGTGACGCAGGTGACGACGTTGATGAGCGTGCTGAATCCGGACCGCGAGGCCGTGGCGACGGCGGCGACGAACGTGTCGCACACGGCGGACGCGGTAGTGGCAAGCGTGCAGGGCGCGGCGTACGATCCGGCGGCGACGCTGCGGCTGTTGCGGAAGATTTGCGGCGATGCGGACGAAATTTCCGGAGACGGCGAGCAATCGGCGGCGCAGGCGGCAATGGCGATCCAGTCGCTTTTCGTGGCCTACGACCGCGACGCGAAAGTGGCGAACTCGGCCGACATCCGCGCGGCGATCAGTGCGCTGTTTCAGCAGCTCCAGACTCCTTCTTCATACGATCCGCGGAATTTTTCGCGACAGATGCAGCAGGTGAATGCCCTCCTGAGGTGAATCGTGCGGCAATTTGATCTGGTGGTGATCGGCTCGGGCCCAGCCGGCGAGAAGGGCGCGGCGCAGGCGGCGTATTTCGGCAAGCGCGTGGCGCTGGTCGAGTGCGTTCCGGAGCTGGGCGGGGCCTGCATCAACACGGGAACGCTACCGAGTAAGATCCTGCGCGAATCAGCGCTTTATTTCTCGGGGCTGAAGCAGCGCGGGCTCTACGGGATCGACTATTCGCTGCGCGAGGGATTGACGGTCGAGAGCTTCACGCATCGAAAGGACGTGCTGGTGGGCATGGAGCGCGAGAAGATCCGCGCGAACCTGGCGGCGCACGGGATCGAGCTGGTCTCGGGGACGGCGTCGTTTGAGGACGCGCACACGGTGTCGGTGACGCGCTCTGCGGGCGGCGTGGAGCAACTGCGGGGCGAGGCGATCCTGATCGCCACCGGTTCGCGGCCGCATCGGCCGGCGGAGATTCCGTTCGATGATGAGGCGATTTTCGATTCAGACTCGATTTTGAAGATGGGGCGGATTCCGCGGAGTCTGGTGGTGGTGGGCGGCGGGGTGATCGGGTGCGAGTACGCGTCGATTTTCACGGCGCTGGGCGTGGAGGTGGCGCTGGTGGACGGGCGCGACCGGGTGCTGCCATTTCTGGACGCGGAAATTTCGGCGGCGCTGCGCGAGCGGTTGGCGGGGCTGGGCGTGAAGTTTTATCTGGGCGAGCGGATGGGTCCGATCGAGCGGACGAAGCAGGGCGTGAAGATATCGATGCCATCGGGAACGGCGATCGAGATGGAAGCGGCGCTATTTGCGGCCGGGCGGCGCGGGGCGGTGGACGAGCTGCGTCTGGAAAAAGCCGGGCTGGCGGTGAACAAGCGCGGTTACATCGAGGTGAATCGGTCCTACCAGACCGCGGTGCCTTCGGTGTATGCGGCCGGGGACGTGATCGGGTTTCCGGCGCTAGCTTCGACGTCGATGGAGCAGGGGCGCGTGGCGGCTTGCCATGCGTTTGGGTTCGACTACAAGCAGAGGCTGGCGTCGATGCTGCCGATGGGGGTTTACACGATTCCGGAGATTTCGGCGGTGGGGGAATCGGAAGAAACCTGCCGGGAAAAGAAAATCGAGTATGAAGTGGGGCGCGCGCGGTATGCGAATAATGCGCGGGGGTTGATTGCGGGTGATCCGGCCGGATTGTTGAAGTTGATTTTCCGGCGCGAGGATCATTTGCTGCTGGGAGTGCACATTATTGGGGAGACCGCGACGGAGTTGATTCATTTGGGGATGATGGTTTTGGAGTCGGGCGGGTCGATCAATCTTTTTATTGATTTCGTATTCAATTACCCCACGCTTTCGGAGATGTATAAGTATGCGGCGTACGATGGTTTGGGGAATTTGGCGGGGCATAAGTTGCGGCAGGGGTAGGACAAGAAAAACCAAGATGCCGCGCTGAAGACCGCGGCGCTACATTTGCTTCCACACCTTTTCCCTCTCGTCGCTGCCTGGGCGGGGATTCGATCACCGCCAGGATTTCCGACACCCTATTGCGTGGGGTTGCGGGGGAAGTGCAGGTAGGGGAGGCGGACGCCTTCGATCGTGATTTCGTCTGCCTGGATCGACAAAGGGGCCTCGTAGCCCACGCCACCGCCTGCCGTTACGTAGTCGTCCTGATCGACGCCGTCGCCGCTAACGCCGAGGCCTCCCACCAGTTGCCCGTTCACGTAGAGCGGTTCCGATCCCGGGAAGAATACGATGCCGCTTTGATTGATGGCGGGCCAGGAGGCGCTCGGCGTTTGATATCCCTGCGTGCAGGGGCTGGCGACGTCCTGCGTGTAGAGGTTGAAGAATGGGCCGGGCGACGTGCCGTTGATGCCCGGCGGGAACAGCGGCTGGGCACCGAAGCCGATGGTGCGGTTGGTGACGGCGGTGCCGATGGGGACGCCGTTGAGGTCCTGCGGTTGGCGCGCGGCGCTGGAAAAGTAGACGACGTTGCGGGCTTTCGACGCGGCAACGTCGATGCTGAAGACGGTGCCGTCCGGCATGCGGTAGAGGCCGATGATGTTTCCATCGAGATCGCTGACGGCAATGCTCATCTCCGCGCGCACTCCCACGGGCAGCCGGATCAGGGCGCGCGTGACCATGGCGGTGTTCACGGCGTTCGTGATGATGCTGGTGACCTGGGCGGCGGTGAGGCCGCCGACTCCGTTGGTCGCCGGGATCAAGTAGCCCTCCGGCGGCTGACCGGGGCTGTCGATGGGAGTCTTGCTGTAGTTCGCGGAGTTGAACGTGCCGGGGACGTTGCCGGAGGGCGGGGTCGTTTGATTGACGAAGGGGAGCGCGATGCCGTCGATGATCACTTCGCCGGGGGGCGGAAGAGCTGCCACATTGTCGAAGACACCGTCGAAATTGATCTGCGTGGCGGTGAAGGCAGCGTATTCGGCGGTGAGCGGATCGACTCCGGCGACACCGATGCCCCCGACCATGATGCCGTTCTTGAAAATGGGGACGCCGCCGGGATTCACGGCTGCCGGGTCGCTGTCCATCACGTCGGCCTTGCCGGTGGCGACGCCGAGGCCGGGCCGAGAGCCGTCGATCAGACCGGCGGGCGGAATTGTCGCGGAGAGTCCGGGAGAAAGAATACAGCCGCGATTCGTGTTTTCGATGCCGTAGAGCGCGGCGTTGGGCGCGTTCATGACGCCGGGCGGGAAATGGATTCCGCTGATGAATCGAACGGTGCGTGACGACAGAGGCGATTGGTCGCTGCTGAAAAACGCGCCGGTGCGCGCGACCGAGACGGCAAGCTCGTCGGGTGGAACCATGTTGCCGAAATTTCCGGTGACCAACGCCGGTGCGGACGGGCCTTGGTAGATAGCGAGAATCCTGCCGAGGCGGTCGACCACGGCGATGGCCATCGTGTCGGATTGCGCGGCCGTGGCGGCGCCCTGGACCAGGGCGTCCACGTCCTGACTCGTCAGCATCTGCGACGATTCGGGTGGCGGGGGCGGAGGAGGATTCGACCCGCCCCCGTTTTCGACGCCGCTCGAGCCACCACAGGAGGACAGGGGGGCACTCATCGCGATACAGAACGCCAGGGGACAGAGAATCGACGCGGAGGAATTTCGATGCGCGGTGCGATGCATGCGATGGCACGCTATTGGTAGCACAGATGGGGTGTGGACTCAATCGGTCCGGGCTGGCCGGCGCCGCGGATGGAATGGCGCACGGAGGCTTCAAAAAGACTTGCCCGGCGCTGAGTAACGGTGTTACCTAGACGCGCACGAATTTTTTCCCGGACCAGCGACGATTTTCAGGATATTGAGGATGCTTGCTGCATCCAACGCCCTCCCACGAGTCGTCCTGATGATCTCGCTTGCCTCCTCGCCTTCGTTCGCCGCCCTGAAAATTGCCGCCATGACTGCCGAGCAGCAACAGCTGCCCGGCAAAGCGGCCCAGAAGACAGGCGCGGTGCAGGGCATGGTGCGCGACGCGAATGGGAGGCCGGTGGGCGGCGCGACGGCTTCCCTGCGGAATCTGGCAACCGGCGAGATTCGCAAAGCCACTACGAATGCCGAGGGAGTGTTCCGGCTCGTGGATGTGCCTGCCGGGCAATATGAATTGAGCATTGCGGGCGCGGGCTGGGAGACTTTGGTCCAGGAGAATGTGACGATCGCGGCCGGTGATTTGCTGACGCGAGAGATCAAGCTGGTGGCTGCGGCTGGCGCGACGCCGCCTGCGCCGCCGGGAGGCGAGCAGCTTCCGCCGTCGACACCGTCGTCTACCGGCACGGAATCGACGGCGCCGGGATATTCGGGCGCGAAGCAGAGTCCCGATCTTCAGCCCGGTGCACAGCCGAACACCGCGCCCCAGACATTTCCCCCCGACGGCGAGGTTTTTCAGGCCGAGCCGAACCGCTGGCGCGTGACGATGCCGGAATGGAATCGCTATGGCACCGGCGGCGAGCATCCCTACGTGCACGGAAGCAAGTGGGATCCGTTCGACAAAAACAAATGGAAGGGTGATGTGCCGGTGATCGGGCAGCAGATCTTTTTCAATTTCACCGGGATCAGCGACACGTTCTTCGACGGTCGGCGGCTGCCGGTGCCGAGCGGCGTGAGCACGGCGCAGCCCGGAACGCCCGGATTCTTCGGCAAGGGCGAGCAGATTTTTCTGGATCAGCTTTTTATTTTCTCGTTCGACCTGTTTCATGGCGACGCGGCGTGTCGTCCGGTGGACTGGCGGATTCGGATCACGCCGGCGGTGAGCACGAATTACCTGGCGGTGCGCGAGCTGGGCATCGTGGCGGTGAACGTGCGCGACGGCACCACGCGGCTCGACGGGCATCTGGGATTTCAAGAAATGTTCGGCGAGCTGAAGCTGCACGATATCGGGCCGAATTTCGATTTTGTTTCCGTACGCGCGGGAATTCAGGAGTTCAATGCCGATTTTCGCGGGTTTTTGTTCGTGGACGAGCAGCCCGGCGTGCGATTTTTCGGCAATCTGGATTCGAACCGCTGGCAATACAACCTGGCGTATTTCAATCTGCTCGAGAAAAACACGAACAGCGGGCTGAACACGTTCGAGCGGCGGAAACAGCAGGTGATCATCGCCAATTTGTACCGGCAGGATTTCTTCTTTCAGGGATACACGGCGCAATTCAGCATCAGCTACAACGATGATCAGGGCGGGATTCATTACGACGACAACGGATTCTTGGTGCGGCCTTCGCCGATCGGGCGGGTGATTTTCGACAACCAGATCAAGACGCACGACATTCACGCGGCGTATCTCGGTTGGACCGGCGACGGGCACATCGGGAGGATCAACCTGACGAACGCCTTTTACCAGGCGCTGGGCACGGACAGTTTCAATCCGCTGGCGGGGCGGCCGGTGACGATCAACGCGCAGATGGCCGCGGTTGAGGCTTCGGTGGATAAGGATTGGATCCGGTTCAAGGGCTCGCTGTTTTACGCGTCGGGCTCAGCGAATCCGGAAAGCGGGCACGCGCGCGGTTTTGATGCGATCGAGGATTTTCCGGAATTCGCGGGCGGGATTTTTAGCTTGTGGAATCGCGAGGGAATACGGCTGACCGGCACGGACGTCGGCTTGACGTCGCCCGACAGCTTGCTGCCGAGCTTGCGGTCGGACAAGGACGAAGGCCAGGCGAATTTCGTGAACCCGGGAATTTTTCTGGCGAATCTGGGTACAGATTTTGATTTGACGCCGAAGCTGCGCGGTTTCGTGAACGTGAACTACTTGCGATTCATGCGCACGGAGCCGCTGGAGCTGCTGCTGTTCCAGTCGCCGATTCATCATTCGATCGGCGTCGATTCAAGCATCGGCGTGCGCTACCGGCCGCCGCTGACGGAAAACATTTCGATTACGGCCGGGGCGGCGGCGCTGGTGCCGGGGCAGGGGCTGCGCGACATTTATACCGGCAAGATGATGTTTTCGCTGTTCTCCGACATCAAGTTTCAGTTTTAGCGCGAGGCGAGAGCGAACGAGCGAGTGCTGAAACAAAATCCATCGGCGATGGCGTGGGTGCAGCGTTGGTTTGGCTGCGTGGCGCTGCTTGCGTTCTTCTCGTTCGCGCTCGAGCACGGATTGCCGTCGGCCCAGGCGCACACGCACACCCAATCCGCTGCTCCATCCGGTTCTTCTGGCTCTCCTTCCCCGGCGGTTGTGCCATCGCCAACGCCGTCGACCGCACAACACAGCTTGATCACCCAAACGCAGGCGGAAGCCGATGTGAAGAGCGCGGGGTGCCTCCGTTGCCACGTAAACGTCGATGAGCCGACCATGCATCCCACGCGCACGGTGCGGTTGGGCTGCACCGACTGCCACGGCGGCGATGCAGGGGCCATGATCGCGCCCGGCACGGCGAAAGATTCCGCCGACTATACCCAGGTGAAATTGAAGGCGCACGTCGAGCCGCGCGATCCGGCATTCGCGCACGGGCTGGCCAACGCCCAACGCGTTTACACGGCCTGGCTGCGCGAGAGCTACACCTACGTTCGATTCGCGAATCCCGGCGATCTTCGCGTGGCGCGCGAGACATGCGGGTCGGTCGGCTGCCATACGTCGGAAGTCCGCAACGTACGCACGAGCATGATGACGCACGGCGGGATGCTCTGGGGCGCGGCACTCTACAACAACGGATCGTTTCCGCTGAAGAATGCACGGTTTGGCGAAAGCTACTCCGCCGACGGCGAGCCGCAGACGATTGAGACCGTACCGGCACCCACGGCCGAAGAAACGCGCACGAAGGGGGTCGTGGGGGAGCTGACACCGCTGGAACGCTGGGAAATTTCGCAGCCGGGCAACGTGCTGCGCGTATTCGAGCGCGGCGGCGAGAAAAAAGGCGAGATCGGTAATCCGAAACCCGCCGAGGATGATGGAAAACCAGACGATCAGCTCGGCGAGCGCGGTTTCGGCACCTTACTGCGCACGGATCCGGTATTTCTGGGGCTGCAGAAGACGCGGCTGTTCGATCCGTTGATGTCACTGCCGGGAACCAACGATCAGCCGGGCGATTATCGTGGCAGCGGTTGCACCGCGTGCCACGTAGTTTATGCAAACGACCGGTCACCGGAGCATTCCGGTCCTTACGCGCCCTACGGGCATCTGGGCGAGAGTGCGTCGAGCGATCCGACGATTGCGAAGAGCGAGCCCGGGCATCCGATAAAGCACACATTCACGCGGTCGATTCCTTCGAGCCAATGCATGGTCTGCCACATCCATCCGGGCACGAACATGGAGACGACGTATTTTGGCTACACCTGGTGGGACAACGAAGCGGATGGCGAGTCCATGTATCCCGCGAAGCAGCGCAATCCGACGGCGGAGGAGAAATACGAAGTCGCGCGGCGAAATCCGGAGGGGGCGGCGCCGAAAGGGCTCTGGGCCGATACAAAATTCCTGGAGAAGCTGGGCAGCCCGGAATTCAACGCGCAGCTGAAGCAAAGCCAGTTCGCCGATTTCCATAGCCACGGCTGGGTTTTCCGGGCGGTTTACAAGCGCGATCGGGCTGGAAATCTGCTCGATGCCGACAACAAGGTCGTGGCACCCGACGATCCGGCCAAATTCTCGAAGGCCGTGCACCTGGCCGACATTCACCTGGAAAAAGGAATGCAGTGCGTGGATTGCCATTTCCAGCAGGACGTGCACGGCAACGGGAAGCTCTATGCCGAACCGCGCGCGGCCATCGAGCTCGATTGCATCGATTGCCACGGAACGGTGGAAAAGCGCGCGACCCTGATCACGTCCGGCCCGGCGGCACCCGACGGCGGCACGCATCTGGACGCGCTGCGCACGCCCTGGAACCAGCGGCGATTCCAGTGGCGAGGGGACGCGCTCATCCAGCACTCGATGGTCGAGCCGGACAAGGAATGGGAAGTGGTGCAGACGCTCGACACGATCACACCAGGCAATCCGCACTACAGCGAAAAATCGCGCTGGGCGAAAACGGTGCGCGTGGACGGCACCACGTGGGGCACTCTGCCGTCTGATGAATCGCAGCTGGCGCACGCAAACAGCCGCATGACCTGTTACGCGTGCCACACATCGTGGACGCCGAACTGCTTCGGCTGTCATTTGTCGATGACCGCGAACCAGCGCGTGCCGATGCTGCACAACGAGGGGCTGATCACGCGGAACTACACGTCCTACAATTTTCAGGTGCTGCGCGATGACGGCTTCATGCTGGCGATCGACGGCACCGTGACCGGCCATCGCGTGGCGCCGGCGCGGTCGTCGTGCGCAATCACGGTCAGCTCGCAGAACCAGAACCGCGAATGGCTGTATTACATGCAGCAGACGGTTTCGTCGGAAGGATTTGCCGGGACGGCGTTCAGCACGTTCGTGCCGCACACGGTGCGCGCGAGGGAGACGAAGCAGTGTGACGACTGCCACGTGAGCGCGCGCAACGACAACAACGCCTGGATGGCGCAGGTGCTGCTGCAGGGCACGAACCTGCTGAATTTCATGGGGCGCTACGCGTATGTGGCGGACGGCGCGAAGGGGTTCGAGGCCGTGGCCGTGGCCGAGCATGACGAGCCGCCGGCGATTATCGGCAGCTACCTCGAGCGGCTGGCCTATCCGGACGATTACAAGCAGCACGTGGCGCGCGGACGCGAACTGCAAGAGGCGTACCACCATCCGGGCAACGTACTGGACCTACAGCTGCGCGGCGAATATCTCTACGCGGCGCTCGGCAAAGGCGGGTTCCGCGCCTACGACGTGGCGAACGTCGATAACAAAGGATTTTCCGAGCGGCAGACGACCGCGCCGGTTTCTCCGCTGGGCCAGCGGCTTTACGTGCGCACGAAATATGCGACGGCGATTGCGAGTCCCTCGACCCTGGCCATCGATCCGGCGCGGGGGCACGATCCGGAAAACGAAGAAGGGCCGATCCACGCGATGTACGCGTACCTTTACGTTGCCGACAAGTACGAAGGCCTGGTGGTCGTCGGTGACTCCAATCCCCAGAGCAAGACACCAGGTGTGAGCACTTTGCTCGACGGCGATCCGCGAAACAATTTTCTGAAACGCGCGCTGGCGTTCAATCCGGATGGAATTTTGAACGGGGCGCGACGGATTTCGATTGCGGGCACGTACGCCTATATGCTGTGCGATCGTGGGCTCGTGGTGGTCGATCTGGATAAGCCGCTCGCGCCGCGCGTGGTGGCGCAGATCGGCGCGCCGGAATTGAACGATCCGCAGGGCATTTCGATTCAGTTCCGCTACGGATTCGTGGTGGATCGCGATGGGCTGAAAGTGCTGGACGTGACGACGCTCGACCATCCGCGCGTGGTGCCGAATGCGCTGGTGAAGCTCGAGGACGCACGCAACGTGTACGTCGCGCGCACCTATGCGTACGTGGCGGCGGGCAAGCAGGGATTGGCGATCGTGAATGTGGAGCAGCCGGAGCAGCCCCGGCTCGATCAAATGTTTTCTGCGGACGGGAAAATCAACGATCTGCGCGATGTGAAGATCGGGATGGTGGATGCGAGCGCGTTTGCGTTCCTGGCCGACGGCCGCAACGGCCTGCGCGTGCTGCAAATCCTTTCGCCCGAGGATTCGCCGAATGCCTATGGCTTCAGCCCGCGGCCTACTCCCAAACTGATCGCGAACTACCGCACGGGCGCTCCGGCGCTGGCAATCTCCAAGGGGGTCGATCGGGATCGCGCGGTCGACGAGAGCGGCAACCAGCTCGCCGTATTCGGACGCCGCGGCGCGCGTCCCCTGAACCGCGACGAGGCCGCCCGATTGTATCGGCACGATGGCCAGACATTCACCGTAACGAACGACCCGCCGGGCCCGTCACACTAGGTGGCTCCCATGCGCAGGGTGCGGTTAGCCGACGCCGTATTGCGAAATCAAATCGTTCACATCGTTGAACATGATGCGCATTCGCGGATTCCCTCGCGCGGAGCAGGTATATAATAGAGGTGATCCAACATTTCGAAAGGAACGCTACCTTTCCGTTTGGGAAGGCTTAGACCATGGCGGTGTCCCCCATCGTACGTGCCCCGGATGTCGACGAGCTCGAAGAAATCTGGGAGTGGATTGAGTCCTTCGATGCACTGGTAGAAAACGGCAAGCCCGGCCTCGCCTCACGAATCCTTCAGGAAATTCGAAATCGCGCACTGGCCTGCGGAGTACAGGTACCGTTTACCGCGAATACGCCCTACGTAAACACGATTCACGTGAGCCAGCAGCCGCTTTTGCCCGGCGATCAGGAAATCGAGCGCAAGATCAAGAGCCTGGTGCGCTGGAACGCCCTGGCAATGGTGGTGCGCGCGAACCGGGAAGAGCACAACATCGGAGGGCACATCTCGACCTACGGATCGGTGGCGACGCTGTTCGAGGTCGGATTCGATCATTTTTTCCGCGCGCGCACGGCGGAATATGAGGGTGACACGGTTTATTTCCAGGGCCACGCTGCGCCGGGCGTTTACGCGCGCGCTTTCGTGGAAGGGCGCCTGTCGGCGGCGAAGCTGGAGAACTTCCGCCGCGAGCTGAAGAAGGGCGGCGGCCTTTCGTCCTATCCGCATCCGTGGCTGATGCCGGATTTCTGGGAATTTCCGAGCGTGTCGATGGGCCTGAGCCCGATTATGGCGATTTATCAGGCACGGTTTAACCGCTATCTGGAAGATCGCGGCTTGAAGCCGAAAACGGACGCGAAAGTATGGGCGTTTTTGGGCGACGGCGAAACGGACGAGCCGGAAACGCTGGGCGCGATCACGCTGGCGTCGCGCGAGCACCTCGACAATCTGATTTTCGTAATCAATTGCAATTTGCAGCGGCTGGACGGGCCGGTGCGCGGCAACGGCAGCATCGTGCAGGAGCTCGAAGCGGCGTTCCGCGGCGCGGGCTGGAATGTGATCAAGGTGCTATGGGGCTCTGACTGGGATCCGCTGTTTGAAAAAGACGTGGACGGGCTGCTGGCGAAGCGGCTGGGCGAAATGGTCGACGGCGAGTATCAGAAGCTGATCGTCGAGTCGGGCGCGTACATCCGCGAGCATGTATTTGGCGGCGATCCGCGGCTGCTGAAGATGGTCGAGGACATTCCCGACGAAAAGCTGCATGCGCTGCGGCAGGGCGGGCACGATCCGAAGAAGGTGTATGCGGCGTACAAGGCAGCGGTGGATCATAGGGGAACGCCGACGGTGATCCTGGCACGCACGATCAAAGGCTACGGACTGGGCGAGGCGGGCGAAGGCCGCAACGTCACGCACCAGCAGAAGAAAGTCGATGAAGACACGCTGCGCCATTTCGGCGAGCGGTTCGGGCTGTCATTCACCGAAGAGCAATTCGCCGAAGTACCCTTCTACCGTCCTCCGGACGACAGCCCGGAAATTAAATACTTGCGGGAATGCAGAGCAAAACTGGGCGGCTACATGCCGCAGCGCAAGGTGCGCTCGAAGCCGCTCGAGCTGAAAGACAAATCACTGTTCGATGAATTTCACACCGGCAGCGAAGGACGCGATGTGTCGACAACGATGGCTTTCGTCGGCATGTTGCGCAAAATGCTGCGCGATCCCGAGATCGGCAAGCTAGTAGTCCCGATCGTCCCCGACGAAGCGCGGACGTTCGGTATGGAATCGCTGTTCAGACTCGTTGGCATCTATAGCAGCCAGGGCCAGCTCTACGAGCCGGTCGATATGAACACGCTTCTTTATTACAAAGAGTGCAAAGACGGGCAGATCCTGGAAGAGGGCATTACGGAAGCGGGATCGATGTCATCGTTCATCGCCGCGGGCTCGGCATACGCCACGCACGGGATCAACACGATTCCGTTCTTCATTTTCTATTCGATGTTCGGCTTCCAGCGCGTGAACGATTTGATTTGGGCCGCGGCGGATACGCGGTGTCGCGGTTTCATGCTGGGTGGCACGGCCGGGCGCACGACGCTGGCCGGCGAAGGGTTGCAGCACCAGGATGGCAACAGCCATGTTCTGGCGCTGCCGATTCCGACGCTGCAAGCATACGACCCGGCGTTTGCCTACGAGATCGCGGTGATCATCGAAGACGGCATCGACCGGATGTATCGCAAGGGCGAAAGCATCTTCTACTACATCACGGTGATGAATGAGCCGTATGCGATGCCGCCAATGCCGGAAGGCTCCCGCGGAGGAATTTTGAAGGGCCTGTACCGCTATAAGCCCGCCGCCGACTCCAAATCGAAGCTGCGCGCGCAGCTCTTCGGCAGCGGCTCGATCCTGCGGGAAGTGCTGAAGGCGCAGGAAATTCTGGCGGAAAAATATCACGTTGCCGCCGATGTCTGGAGCGTGACGAGCTACAAGGCGCTGTATAGCGATGGCATCGAGACGGAGCGTTGGAATTTGCTGCATCCGTCAGACAAGCCGCGCGTGCCCTACGTCACACAGTGCCTGGCGGATGCGCCCGGGGTGCTGGTGGCGGCCACGGATTATCTGAAGGCGCTGCCGAACCTCGTCGGCTCCTGGATGCCGCGGCGGCTCGCATCGCTGGGCACAGACGGATTCGGGCGCAGCGAGAGTCGGGAATCGCTCCGCAACTTCTTCGAGGTCGATGCGCGTTTCATCACCCTCGCGACGCTGCACGAGCTGCTGCGCGAGGGCAAAATCCAGGCCTCGGTGGTGCAAAAGGCGATCAAGGATCTCGAAATCGACGTCTCGAAACCCAACCCGTTCACATCGTGAAACGCAGTTCTTAAAGCCAGTGGCGAGCGGACGGTTTCGCTTGACGAGATCCGCTCGTTTTCGCCAGAATCCCCTTAGAAGCACGCGCTAGAATTGGCTCCTCGAACCCGAGGGTTGGGGAGCCTTGGGGGGTGGTTGAGGTACGCCCTCCCGCAGACTGAAACGAGGTAACAGCCATGGGAAAGATTGTTGCAGCATATGCCACCGTACACGCCCCGCAGCTTTTTGACCGTCCGCCCAGTGAAGACCCCAAGCAGCTCGACGCCGACATCGCTGCGATGCGCCAGATCGGCAAGGAGCTCGAGGAAACCAAGCCGGACGCCATCATCGTGATCGGCAGCGATCACCTGGAGACTTTCTTTTTGAGCTCCGTGCCGACCTTCGCCATCCTGTCGGGCGAATATTCGCACGCCGAGTTCGCCGGCCGGAAGTACGAGCTGAAGATCCACGAAGCGCTCACCGAAGACCTGCTCGACAAGCTCATGAAAATGGGCTTCGACCTGGGCTACTCGCAGGACGCCGTGCTGGGGCACGCGTTTGCGGCGGTCTACGAATGGGTGATCGAAGGGCGCAAGATTCCAGTGGTGCCGATTTTCGTGAACGCGTATCTTCCGCCACTGCCCACGGCCCAGCGCTGCGCAGAGCTCGGCCGCGCGATTGCCAAGGTGATCGCCAACCGCCCGGAAAACGTGGCCATCGTGGCCAGCGGCGGCATGTCCCACTTTCCGGGGACGTGGAAATACCCGAAGCCAGATTTCGACTTTGACTACTGGGCGATCTCGGAGATCGAAAAGGGCAATCTCGACTCGCTGATTAAACTAACGAACGAACAGCTGGACGAAGTGGGCAACACCGAGCTGCTTTCATGGATGATCATGTTCGGCGCAATCGGCAATCAGAAAGGCGAGCTGGTCACCTACCAACCGACCTGGCACCACGGCCACGCCGTGTTGCGCTTCATGCCTCTGAAGGGAACGGGACCATCCAAGGAAGGGCAGGAAGCCTCGAAGAAGTATGAATTCAAGGGCGGTTATGAGTTCTACAAGCATCCGTCTCCCTCGGCCTACAAGCTCAATAAAGTGCTATACGACAGCCGATTCAAGCGCGATCTGCGGCTGCGGCTCATTCATGACCTTCCCTCGGTAGCGAAGGAATACGGCATGACGCCCGAAGAGGCAAAGGTGCTGGAGACGCTGCAGGACGACGACATCGAGAAATTCCGCGATGGGCAAGTGCATCCGCTGGTGACGGCGGGCGCGCATCCGCTGGGTATGTGGATGGCCGTGATCCGAATCCATTCGGAGCTGCGCAAGTTGCGTGCTGCCAAGAACGAAATGGGGCAGCCGAGCGCCGCGTCGCACTAACCTGGGGCGGTTCGGCTGTATCCAACTTTGACCTGCGGCGTCTCCGGAGGCCGCAGGTTCAGTTTTCCCGGGCCGCACATCCGCTCGAATTCCGTCGAGGTTATTCGATTCCAAGCGAGGGCAAAGCTATGAAAGTCGGCGTTGCGGGACAAGGCGCGTTCGGCGTGAAACATCTGGAAGCGCTGCAGGCGATTCCAGGCACCGAAGTGATCACCCTGACGGGCGGGAATCAGAAATCGACCGAAGAGGTCGCCAAGAGATTCAAGATTCCGCATTTCACAGGCGATCTGGCTGAGAGCCTCCAACAGCCCGGCCTACAGGCCATGATCCTGGCGACGCCGACGGGCATGCATGCGAGCCAGGGTGTAGAGTGCATGCGCGCCGGCAAGCACGTCCAAGTGGAAATTCCGATTGCAGATACCCTTGCGGACGCCAAACGGCTGGTGGACGTGCAGAAAGAGACCGGCGTGGTCTGTATGGGCGGCCATACCCGCCGATTTAATCCTAGCCATCAATACGTACACAAAAAGATCAAGGCCGGCGAGCTGAAAGTGCTGCAGATGAATGTGCAGACCTATTTTTTCCGCCGCACGAATATGAACGCGGCCGGGCAGCCGCGCAGCTGGACCGATCACCTTTTATGGCATCACGCGTGTCACACGGTCGATCTTTTTCAGTACCAGACGGGCGAGCTGGTTTCCGACTGCTACGCCGTGCAGGGGCCCCTGCATCCGGAGCTGAAGATCGCCATGGACATGGGCATCGTGATGAAGGTGCCCTCGGGCGCGATCTGCACGCTTTCGCTTTCGTTCAATAACAAGGGACCGCTGGGCACGCGCTTTCGCTACATCTGCGACAACGGGACGTTCCAGGCTTATTACGACGACCTCATCGACGGCGAGGACAAGAGGATCGATCTTTCGCACGTGGCCGTATCGATGAACGGCATCGAGCTGCAGGACCGCGAGTTTTTCTCGGCGATCAATGAGAAGCGCGAGCCGAATGCGAGCGTCCGGCAGTGCTATACCGCGATGCAGGTGCTCGACCGGCTGGAACAGATCTTGAACAGGTCGGCAGCAGCCTCGGCGCATTAGGTTTGCGCCGGGATGTGCGCCGGTACTTCCGCTAAGCCGCGCCTCCCAGTTCAGACCGGAGGCGCTTCTCGTCGAGTGCGTGCTCCCATTTCGAGACGACGATCGTAGCGACCGCGTTGCCGACCACGTTTGTTGGCGTCAAACCCTCTGACATCAGCCGGTGAATTCCGAGCACGAGCGCGACGCTGGCGACCGGGATCGTTCCCGTGGTTGCAATCGTCGCTGCCAGCACCACGAACGCCGCTCCCGCTACGCCCGCAGCTCCCTTTGATGACAGCAGCAGGACGGCGAGCAGTCCAAGCTGCTCGAAAATCGACAGGTGCGTATTGGTCGCCTGCGCCAGAAAGACCGTCGTAGTCGCCAGATAGAGGCACGTTCCGTCCAAATTGAATGAGTAGCCGGTGGGAATCACCAGGCCCACGATGCTTTCTTCGCAGCCGAGCGTTTCGAGCTTGCGCATCAGCTGAGGCAGGACGGTCTCGGAAGAAGTCGTCGCCAAGACGATCAGAAGTTCTTCGCGAATGTAGCGAATCAGCTTGAAGATATTGAAACCGCACCAGGCGGCCACGGGCCACAACACGCCGAAGACGAAGATCAGGCAGGTAACGTAAAATCCGCCGAGCAGTTTCCCGAGCGAGACCAGCGACCCTGCGCCGAATTTCCCTACCGTGAACGCAATCGCTCCGAACGCGCCGATCGGTGCGGCCCACATGACGATTCCGACCACGGCGAAAAGCATTCGCGACGCCGCTTCGATGAAATCCACCACCGGCTTGCCGGCAGCGCCCACCTGCGTGAGCGCGAACGCGCAGAGTACCGAGATGAAAAGCACCGGCAACACGCCGCCGTCGGCGAAGGCACCCACGAAAGTGGAGGGAATGATGTTCATCAGGAACGAAGTGACGGTGACGGCCTCCGGGTGCACGATGTAGGCCTGCACTCCCGAGGTGTCCACGTGCGCCAGATCCACGTTCATTCCGCGGCCCGGATGCCACCAATTCACGGCGACGAGGCCGATGATGAGCGCAATGGTGGTGAGCACTTCGAAATACACGATTGCCTTCAGCGCCACGCGTCCCACCCTGGCAATATCGGCCATGCGCGCAATGCCGTGCACGACTGTGCAGAAAATAATCGGAGCGATCAGCATGCGGATGAGCTTGATGAACGCATCGCCGAATGGCTGCATTTTGACGCCGAGGCTCGGATCGAATTTCCCGAGCAAGATCCCGGCGAGCATGCCCACCAACACGTATACCCACAGACTCGCGTACCACGGAATCGGGCGGCGACGACTGTCAGTTGTGGTGGTCACGGTTGATATTCGGCGCCGCGCGCGCATTCGATCGCGCGGGCGGGCGCCATCTTCTCATAACCGCCGGAAACCGATCCAGAGAGGTGTCTTGGTCGCCGGCGTTTGGCGAGCGGGTCCGGCGGTGTAGAATCTCCCGTACTTCGAAACGGGTGCGGGAGATCCAAATGACCCCTGAGATGGCCGAGCGACTGACGATTCGCGAAATGGTTGAAAACTGGGTGGTGTGGCGCGATGCGCTGATGTGGGACAAATTCCGAGAGCTATGGCACGACGACGGCGTGATGATGGCCACCTGGACGCAGGGCACGGCGGACCAGTTTATCGAAATGAGCAAGCAGGGATTCGCCAAGGGCGTGCGCATCCTGCATTTTCTGGGCGGGAGTTCGATCGAGGTGAAGGGTGATCGCGCCCTCTCGCAGACCAAAATGACCATTTCGCAGCGTGCGCCGGTACACGAGGTGGTTTGCGACGTCGTCTGCACAGGTCGTTTCGTCGATTTCTGGGAAAAACGCTCGGGGCGCTGGGGCCTGGTGCTTCGCCAACCGATCTACGAGAAGGACCGCATGGATCCGGTCGATCCCGCAGCGAAACTCACGCTCGACCAGAAGTTGTTGATGTCGTTCCGCGAAGGCTACCGGCACTTGGCCTACCTTCAAACGCAAATCGGCTACAAAATCAAGATGGACATGCCCGGACTTACGGGCCCTGAGGTCGAAGCGCTTTACAAGCGCGGAGACGCCTGGCTCGCGGGCCAGCCTCTGTAATTCGCACGAGCGTTCAAAACCCAAATCTAGGTAAAATATCGCTATGACAACCGAGACGGTTACCGCACCGATTCAAATTACCGATGCTGCATGGAAGGCTATCGAAGGCGGCTACGATATCCAGGTCCACGTGGCGCCGGACGTGATCGCGCGGCGAATCGACGACCTCGATCTCGCCAAGGAATTTCGCGCGCACGGGCTGAAGGGCTTCGTGCTGAAATCGCACTACGCGCCGACCTACGAACGCGCCAAGGTGGTGACGAAGGCGAGCCCGGGAATCACCGCGTACGGCGCGATCACGCTGAATCACAGCGTCGGCGGCCTGAATCCCGTGGCGCTCGAAATCGCTGGGCGCTCCGGAAATAAGATCTGCTGGTTCCCCACCGTGGACGCGGCGAACGAAACCGCCGGGCGCAGCGACGGCCCCACGGACAAGCTGCCTTTCTGGGCGAAAATCCAGCGCGAGCTCTCGGCCACGGGGATTTCGCCTGCGCCCATCAGCGTGCTGGACGCCGGCGGCAAAGTGAGCGACGCTGCGCGCCGGTGTCTGGAGCTGATCGGCAAGCACGACATGATTCTGGCCACGGGGCACCTGAGCAAGAAAGAAATTCACGCGCTGGTGAAAGTGGCGAAGAAAGAGATGGGATTGAAGCGTGTGGTGGTGACTCATGCGGAATTCCCGTCACAGAACATGACAGCGCAGGAGCAAGTGGAAGTGGCCGACCTCGGTGGGATGATCGAGCACTGCTTCACGACGATGTACACGAACAAGGCGCCGTGGGATACCTATTTCGACAGCGTCCGCAAGGTGGGCCCTGAGCGCGTGGTGCTTTCGACCGACCTGGGGCAGACGATCAACCCGCCGGTCGCCGAGGGCTTCGCCATGTTCGCACAGAAAATGCTGGACGCAGGCTTCAGCGCGGCCGACGTGCACAAGATGTGCGTGACGAACACGACGGCGATCCTGACGTAACGTTTCCTGTGGGAAGACGCTCACCCGAGCGGCTTTCTTTGCTTGGCCGATGCTGGGCTTTGCTTTCGCGGCGACCGTTGTATTTTATTCCGCACACGCCCTGCGTGCTAGAATTGCTCTGGTTGTTGCGCGGTAGGCCCGTAGCTCAGTTGGCTAGAGCGCCACCTTGACACGGTGGAGGTCTGCGGTTCGAGCCCGCACGGGCCTACCATTCTCCTCCCGCCCTGTTTTGGTATTGATATATCAACCATTACGCCAATCCAGGAAGCCCTACAGAATGGATTGACAAGTTACGCGATATGCGTAAGTATTTACGTGTTATGCGTAAGTCGCCCATCCTGGATGCGCTGTTTCCCGAGATCCGCCAGAAGCTTCTAGCGGTGGCGCTCCTTTCCCCACAGAAATGGTGGTATTTATCTGAACTGGCTACTCATCTGGGAACTTCTCCCTCCAGCCTGCAAAGGGAGCTCGATTCACTGACCAAGGGCGGCGTTCTAACGCGGAAAGTAGAAGGTAGAAGGACATACTACAAGGCGCAAGTAGACTCCCCCGTATTCGAGTCTCTTCGCGAGCTGCTATCAAGAACAGCTGGGCTCCTTCCCGCACTGCAATCCGGATTGGCGAGGTTGCGGGACAAGATTGAGTGGGCCGCAGTCTTTGGCTCGGTTGCGCGCGGCGAAGAGACGCCGGAGAGCGACATCGATCTCTTGTTGGTCGGCGACGCCGCCACCGCAGACTTACTCCCCACTTTGCGTCGGATCGAACATCGGTTCGGCCGGGAAGTCAATCTCATCCGCTATTCGAAGAAGGAATTCCGGGATAGGTTGCGCGCTCGCGATCACTTTCTAACATCGGTCACCAAAGGTCCGGTGATCACCGTCATGGGTTCAACCAATGAGCTGGAAAAAACTGCTCGCCGAAAATAAGATCCATACACACAGCACCAGCAAGAATGAGCTGGATGCACTCCGCGCGCTCATCACCCGAGACTTGGCGGATGCATCGGTGAAGGAATTGTCGGACGATCGCCGATTTGCCACTGCATATAACGCAGCCCTGCAAGCAGCCAAGATGGCCGTCGCCAGCGCGGGGTATCGTCTTGCGGCCACTCCGGGGCATCACCGTTTGACGTTCGAGGCCGCGCGTCTTGCGCTGGGCCCCGCAGCCGCTCGGTCCCTGGGCTTCTTTGACGGGTGCCGACGGAAACGAAATGTAATCGATTACGACCGCACCCTCGTGGTCACAAGGACAGAGGCGGAGGAGATTGTTGCGGAGGCGCAAGCATTCTTAGAACTCGTCGAGAAATGGATCGCCGCACACCATCCCAAACTCGTTCTGTGATGGCTATAGTCAAAAGTAGCGCCCGTAGCGGATTTCGTAGCGGTATCCAATTACTTGCTCATTGACCTATTTTAACTGATTTTCTCAAGTGTAGGCAGGTCAATAGGAAAGCAACTTAGAGAGATTGCGTCATAAGGCCTAGCCTACCTTGATACGGCGGAGGTCTGCGGTTCGAGCCCGCACGGGCCTACCATTCACGCTGTGGACTTGCCTTCGTTCGCCGCCGCCTAAATTCGTGCTTCAGAAGAAGTTGGTCGGCTCTGCCGATTCAAGACATGAATCCGGGCGCATCAAACTATGCATCGTCCCGGGCTCGAGTCGCTGCAATCTTCGTGCTATATTCTGTCGATTTCATGCGCTGCCTCGCGTCTATCCGAGCGACATGAAGCTCTTACCCCATGACCCATGATCGACGATCCTGTCTTGCTCAATGATTGGCACGCCGTGGCTTGGGCCTCCGAGGTCAAGGATACCGAACCCACTGCGATTCGACTGCTCGAAAACGACCTCGTCCTCTGGCGCAACCGGGATGGCGTACATGTGTGGCGCGACCTTTGCGTTCATCGCGGTTCGAGACTCTCCGCCGGACACCTGACCAACGGCCGCCTTGCCTGCCCCTATCACGGCTGGGAGTATGACTCGGCGGGCCGGTGCGTGCGCATTCCCGCCCATCCGGATCAGCCGCCGCCCGCGCGCGCGCATGCCGCGGCCTATGCAGTAGAAGAAAAATACAATCTCGTCTGGGTCTGTTTCGGAAACTCACCGCAGGACGTTCCGGCATTCCCCGAATGGGACGACCGCTCGTTTGAAAAAATCACCGTTGGCCCGTATCGCTACCGTGCCCACGGCCCGCGCGTGATCGAAAACTTTCTCGATGTCGCGCACTTTCCCTTCGTCCACGCGGGCTATCTCGGTGATCCCTCGCAAGCGCAGATTGGCGACTACGAAGTCGAAGTTTCCGACCGCGGAATCATCGCGAAGGACATCCCCGTATGGCAGCCCGACCCGGACGGAACCGGCCAACCCGCCAAGGTGTTTTACACATTCAAAGTGCTGCGTCCGCTCACAGCTTCCTTCATGAAGGTCCAAGGACCGAATCGCTTTTCGATGTTTGCCTCCGTCGCGCCGGTCGGTGAACGCGAGAGCCTTGCCTGGCTGATCATCGCGCTCAATTACGCGCACGACGCGCCCTCGGAAGAACTTCGGCGCTTCCAGGACATCGTCACGCGTCAGGACATACCGGTCGTCGAGTCCCAACGGCCTGAACTGCTCCCTCTCGACTTGCCGGCGGAGCTGCATCTGCGCTCCGATCGGACCGCCGTTGCCTATCGCCAGTGGCTGAAAAAACTCGGCCTTCGGTACGGAACGGCCTGAGCGGGCATGGCCCAAGCAACCGCTGTTCCCCAAGGCCGCGCCCGCTGGTTCGTGCCGGGCGATTGGGATGGATTCTTTGCTCTGTTTTTCAGCGGTTTCCCCGATCTACTGCTCATCGCAGGCCTCGCTCCTTTGTGCGGCTTTTCTGCCGCTTTGGTTACGACGCGCATTCTGCCTGGCGTCGCACTCTCCATTTTCGCGGGGAACATCTTCTACGCTTCGCAAGCGCACCGGCTGGCGAAACGCACTGGCCGAACCGATGTCACCGCCATTCCGTTCGGCGTGAACGCTCCCACGATTTTCATTTACGTCGCCCTGATCATGCAGCCGGTGTATGAACGCACGCACGACCCGAATCTAGCGTGGCAGGCCGGAGTCTTCGCGTCTTTTCTGAGCGGCGTCATCCAGACTGCCGGCGCGTTCTGCACGGACTGGCTCCGCCGCACCACGCCTCGCGCCGCTCTGCTGAGCCCGCTCGCGGGAACGGCGATGGCTTACCTGTGCCTG
>Ga0210391_10001256_pt1 | contig 23438 bp, 23 predicted proteins | sample IncBWC12OmetaG_FD_160573 | JGI IMG/M metagenome (GOLD analysis project Ga0210391, IMG submission 160573) | Forest soil microbial communities from Barre Woods Harvard Forest LTER site, Petersham, Massachusetts, United States - Inc-BW-C-12-O ...
CATGTGCAACGTGGCGCAGGTATCCCGCCACGCATCCAGCGGCAGAGCCGGCCAGCACTCCGGCTCATCCGCATGCGCAGGCTTCGGGATGGACGAACCATCAGCCAACGAATGTACCTCGCGCCCGGAAGCAGTAGTCAGCAATCAGTAGTCAGCGCTGACAGTTTTATGCTGACAGTCTCTCGCTGACCGTCTCACCGCTGACCGGCCCTTAGCTGACCGCTTCTTAGCTGCCCCTTAGTGTCCCGTCTCCGTATAGAACGCGGCCACATCGCGCTTGAGTTCTTTCAGCGCATCCACGTTCAGATACACCATGTGCCCCGACGGATAGTAGCCGAACTCCACATTCTTCCGCAGTTCCGGAGACAGCATCATGTGGCTCAGATCCTGCTCCGTCAGGAAGAACGGCGTCGCCAGATCGAACATTCCGTTGGCGGAAAAAACTTTCAGCTTCGGATTCTTGCGCATCGTGTCCGCCAGATCCCCTGCCACGTACGGCATCTGCTGCTGGCCGCCAAATCCGCGCCCCCCGCCGCCCGCCGGACGATGATGCCAGTCCCACTCCCCAATGCTGTTTGCCGACGGCCGATAATCATCCGTCGTCTCGTATTTCAATTCGCGCGTCAGGTAGTCGTGAAACGCCGCAATGAACGCCCCCGAAATTCCTGTGTCCGATGGATCGTACCCAGGAAACTCGCCGGCGTTGTCGACGTCCGTTCCCTCGAACCGCGCGTCGTACCGCCCCAGAATGTCGCCCTCGTCGCGCAGCAGCTCCTTGCGGAAACGTGTCGCACTAATCCGCAAATTCGATTCCTTCACGTACTGCGCGCTCAGCCCCGTATACTGCGCCACCTTCGCTGCAATCGCGTCAAGATGCTCGGGCGAAATTCCGTCACCTTCCGCCAGCGCTTCCGCGTAATCACCCCGCGCGAACGCCCGCACATCCTGCAAATACGCCTTGATATCCGCTGGCTTGTTCTGCACCTTGTTGTAATACCAGGCAATCGCCGCATAAGACGGCAAATTCCCGATCGCCTCGACATCCAGTCCCGGTGACGATGCGTTGTAATTCAAAATCGACGACAGCAGCACGATCCCGTTCAACGAAATCCCGTCTGCCTGCAGCGTGGCCGACAGGCCCGCCGAGCGCGTCGTGCCATACGACTCCCCAAACAAATACTTGGGAGAGTTCCACCGCTGGTTCACCGTCACGTACCGCAAGATGAATTTGTCGAACGCCTTCAGATCCTGATCGACGCCAGTGAAATCCTTTGGCGTACCCTTGCCCACCGCGCGCGAAAACCCCGTCAGCGGCGCATCAATAAACACCAGATCGCTCTTGTCCAGCAAACTGAATTGGTTGGGAACAATTTGGTACGGCCCCGGCCCCGTTGCTTTCGGGCTGTCCGTCACCACCCGCACCGGCCCCACTGACCCCATGTGCAGCCAGATCGTCGCCGATCCCGGTCCGCCGTTGTACAAAAATGTCACAGGCCGCGAGTTGGGGTCCGCTCCATCCAGAGTGTAGGCCACATAAAAAATGCTGCCGTAAGGATGATCGTCTTCCCCATCGCGAATCAGCAGCGTTCCTGCCGTCGCCGTATAGTGCAGCGACTTCCCGTCCAGATCCATATCGTGATGCGTGACCGAACTTTTCTCTGGCGGAATCGCGTCGGGCTTATTGTCTGGCTTGTTCGCGTCCGGCTTGTTCGGATCGGGCGCGCTCTGGTCGCCCGTCCTTGTCTCGTCCGTCCTCCGGCGCTCCTGTCCGCTCGCCGCCTGCATCGTGCCCAAAAGCAACAGCGCCCCCACCACCAGGACGCAACCTCTCCGCTGGAACTGGCTCAACGTGACCTCCAAAGCATGAAACTGCATACCGTCGCAGAAACGGCTGGACCGCACCGCTTCCATAGGAATTTGTCGTGCGAATAAGTCTGCTTCAGATAGAGAGGAATGGCAAGCCCGTCAACGGTGATCGATGATCGCTGTTCTCTATGTGCCGGTTCCGCGCAGCACGACATCCGCCGTGCGCACCAGAATCTTAATATCCAGCCACAGGCTCCAGTTCTCCACGTAGGCCGTATCCAGCTCGATGTACTTCGCAAACGAAGGATCGTGCCGCGCCTGCACCTGCCACAGCCCCGTCAATCCCGGCATCACTTCCAGCCGCCGGAAATGCTCCAGCTCGTACTTTTCCACTTCCAGGGCAATCGGCGGCCGCGGTCCCACAATGCTCATCTCTCCACGCAGCACATTTAGAAATTGTGGCAGCTCATCCAGACTGTACTTGCGCAGGAACCGTCCCAACCGGGTAATCCGTGGATCGTTCGACATCTTGAAGAGGATTCCGTCCCGCTCATTGTGCGCGGCCAGTTCCTTCTTCATGTCCTCTGCGTTTTTCACCATCGTCCGGTACTTGAAACACCGAAACACCCGGCCGCGCTTCCCAATGCGATCGGATACGTAAAAAACCGGCCCTTCGCTGTCCAGTTTGATTGCCAGCGCCACCGCTGCCATCAGCGGCGCGGCAACTGCCAGGGCAGCCAGCGACAAGGCGATGTCCACCACCCGCTTGCAGAACAACCCCACCACGCGCGGCTCGCTCCGATGCAACGTTGCCATGGGAAAAATTCCCATGTACTCCACCGGCGAATGGGACGCCAACTCACCGTAATATCCCGCGATCGCCCGCAGATCTATACCCAGTTCCCGCGCGTCTTCTACCAGCCGGATCGCCTGCTCCGTGGGATGGAATTCCCCTATCACCAGCTCGTCCACAAAATGCAGCCGCGTGAGTTGGCGAATTTTTTCCACGCCACCCAGCACATGCTCCGGTGCAATTTCCGCACTCAGCGGCGACCCGGAGGTGGCCACGAACCCCACAAAACGGTAGCCAAGCCGTGTGTTTTGCTGGAGATGCCGGCTCAACGCGTAGCTCAACTGATTGGTTCCCAGAATCACGACGTCCCGCATCTCGATACCCTGCGCATACCTCCGGTACCGCGACTTGCGCCACACCGCTCGCCGTGCGCTCAGGGTCATCGATGACGTAACCACCAGCAGCATCACCAGAATCCGCGAGATTTCCACAGCCCGGAACAGGTACAGCGCCCCGCACAGCAGCAACCCGGCATTCAAACAGCTCTGTACCACCAACCGCAGTTCATGCCCGGTATTGGCCACCGGCTGCGGCGAATATAATCCGTAGCGGCGCGCAACCAGCACATACACCAGCACGAACCATCCAAAATACGCCACTTCCAGCCCGCTCACCGACAGCATCGGACGCAGTCCCAGCGATGGCGCAAATCTCGAAATCCCGACCGTCCGCAGGAACAACGCCATCCCGAAAGCCATCAGGATCATTAGCAGGTCGTTGACGACCATCGCTGCCGCTGCCGCAGCCGTGGGCCCAAAGCTGCTGCGCCGTGCCGCTGCGGGCAGCCGGGAAACACCCTCCTGCCCTTTGGTTTGTGTGTTCCGGTTCCGTATATATTCGGAAGTCGCCATTCGCATTCCAGGTCGCTGTCGCGGCAACAGGCTTAAAAAATTGGGGTGTGACATCCTTAGAGGATGCCCGGCAAAAATCCCTGGGGCTTGCGATTCTTCAGATGCGATGCAGAGTGTTTGCTGCTAGCCGGAACTCAACAGGGAAGTCCTTTTTCCCATCCCGGTACATTCAAGCCTGGCCCACGAGCTACTGCGGGAAAGGATGGGGAAAAATGCCAACATCATGCGTTAATAAGCACCTTACATCAGTTCGCCACGATCCTCCATCATTAATTTTTCAGTAACCCCTCCCCACCCGGCCCTGCTGCTCTGATCTCAACGGCTTGCGTCCCCTCGCCGTCCGCTTCTCTCCGGCTGCTCCGCGCCCTTTCAAGCGCCTATCCCTGGAACGGACCACCATGCTAGTTCGTCACAGTGGCAGTGTCAATTCATAGCCTCGCTCTCAGTCAGACCTCCCTAGACCCTGTATGAATTCCACACACCAGCGTCTGCTTCGCCGCCGCATTGCGATACAAAGGTCGTATGCCGCCTGATTACCTTCAGACCCTGCGCCGTGTCATTTTGGAACAGGCCCTTCCCGTTGACAAATTCGGCCACCAGCCCCGATTGTCCGCGCTTACATTCGCGATCGGCGCCGATCTCGACTACGACCGCGATATCGTCGAGGCGGCCGCCTGGCTCCATGACCTTGGCGTTTTTGTCGGCAATCGCCCAGAGGAACTGAATGCCCTCGTCGCCTGGGACCATGTGGCCTTTGCCTGCTCAGAGGCGCCTGCCATCCTGCGCCAGGCCGGTTTCCCTGAAGAGAAAATTCCCGCTGTCCTCGACGCTATCCTCCAGCATCAGCCCAAAGACGACCCCGCCACCCTCGAAGCCGTCATCCTCCGCGATGCCGATATCCTCGAACAACTCGGCGCCATCGGCATCCTCCGCACCGTCAGCAAAGTCGGCCGCGACTCCCGCTTCCCCCGCTTCACCGACGCCGTCGCCGCCCTCCGCCGCAACCTCGACGAGCTTCCCAGCAAAATCCGCCTCGACTCCACCCGCCGCCTCGCTGAACCAAGAATCCACATCCTTGAGTCCTTCCTCGGCGCCGTTCGTGACGAAAGCGGCCCCAGCCTTTTTTAATAAGCCGCTCACATCCGTCCTCCCATCGTTAGAATCAGGAGAGGATGAGACTTGCGCCTCTCCGGACGCGTCTCCTCATCAAAATGACGCCTGCCGCCCCCCGCACCGCCGATCTCCCGTCCCGCATCGCCACCATCGGCATCGACGCGCCCAGGATCGTGCGCTGCTAATCATGACCATCGTCCTCAATCCCGTGGAAGCCCGCGTCCTCGGCGCGCTTGTTGAAAAAGAGGCGACCACGCCCGAGTACTACCCGCTCTCCCTCAACGCGCTGGTCAACGCCTGCAATCAGAAAAATAATCGCGATCCTGAAATGCATCTGGACGAAACCGAAGTGCGCCAGGCTCTCCACCGCCTCGAAGACCAGCAACTTGCCGGTCCCGTCCGCGGAACAGAGAGCCGCGTCACGAAGTACGAGCACCGCGTTCAGGAAGTCTTCAATTTCACTCGCGGCGAAACCGCCGTTCTCTGCGTGCTCATGCTCCGCGGCCCGCAGACTCCTGGCGAACTCCGCATCCGTACGGAACGCATTCATCGCTTCGAAGAACTGGACGACGTCCTCTCCGCTCTTCAGCGCCTCATGCAGCGCGAGCCATCCCTAGCGACGGCTCTGCCGCGCCAACCCGGTACCAAAGAAATCCGTTACGCCCACATGCTCTCGGGCGCCATCGACGTATCCGCGGCGATACCCCAACGCGAAGAGAGCGGCGGCAACGCATCCTCTACGCAGACCCGCCTGACCGCCCTCGAAAGCGAAGTCGCCACCCTCCGCCAGGAAATCCAGGACCTCAAAGAGCAGCTCGCCGCCCTCCAACAACCATCATCCTGAGCGAAGTAAAGAGCCTTTGGTGCGCGAACCGCGTCCTCCTGGGCGGCTAGTCCCGAAGCGCATACGCCTGGACGGGCAGTCCTCACTCCCAGCGAAAAACCTTCGCCGAGAGTGTCGTGCAAATGGCGAACACCAACACCAGCGCCCCCACGTCCCCCCAATGCGCCGACCACGCCTCGCCACGCCAAATCCCCTGCAGCAGCGACACCGCATACGTCAGCGGAATCACGCGCGCCACATCCCTCATCCCCGGCGGCATCGCGGCCAGCGGCACAAAGAGCCCACACAACCCCAGCATTGGATAAAAAATCGCAGCCCCAATCGGTTGCGCGAACCGCGCCGTCGGCACAATGCTCGCAATCAGAAACCCGATGGACAAAATGCTCCACGTGCTGATCAGCATCGCCACCGCAAAACCGAATATCGGCACGTGCACCTCAACCGGGTAATACCGCTTCCCCGCCAGGACCAGGAGCGCCATCGTCACCAGCGTCAGCGCCAGCTTCACCAACACATGCGCTGTCAGAATCGTTTGCGGACGCAGCGGCGTTGCCCGCAGCCGCCGCAAAATCCCGCCCTCCCGGTAGATCGAAATAATCGTCACCAGTGACAACACGCCGGTCACCGCAATCAGCACCGATGCGAATACCGGCACCTCGACCCGCAGAATCTCACTGTTCGCCGCCGCGCTCGGCGTGCGCCCGCCGCCCCACCATCGGCCCGCCACCAGAAACACCAGCACCGGAAAGATGATCGACCCGAACGCCCCCAACGGTTCGCGCAGAAATATCTTGATCTCCAGCCACGTCAGCTTCCACAGTCCGCGCAACATCGTCCCGCCTCTTCCTAATCGCGAATCGAATGGCCCGTCAGCTTCAGAAACACATCTTCGAGCGTCGGCAGCACGGTGCGAAAATCTGTGACCCGGATCCGGCCCTCCGAAAGGCACTGGATCACCTCCGTCACAAAATCTTCGCCATGCCCGTGAATTGTGAACCGCGCCTCGCGCCGCGTCACTGCCTCCACGCATGGGATCGCCCGCAGCCGCTCCTCCGCCTCCGCGCTCTCCGTATCCAGCAGCACTGTGCGCGTTGGGCAGTGCCGCCGCACCAGTTCTTCCGGACTCCCGATATCGATGATTTTTCCGTATTCAATAATCGCAACCCGGTCGCACAGCCGCTCCGCCTCTTCCATCAGGTGCGTCGTCATAAAAACCGTCTTGCCCCGCTCGCGAATCCCACGCACCAGCTCCCAAATCGCCCGCCGCGCCTGCGGATCCAGCCCCGTCGTCAGCTCATCCAGAAACACCACTTCCGGATCGTTGATCAGCGCCAGCGCAATAAACAGCCGCTGCTTCTGCCCGCCGGACAGGTTCATGAACCAGGCATTCCGCTTGCTCTCGAGACCCAACTGCTCCAGCAAACGGTTCGCATCCACTTTCTTTGTGTAGAGCGATGCCCACAAATCCACCGCCTCCCACACTTTGATCCGTTTCTGTAACTGTGCCTGTTGCAATTGCACGCCGATCCGGTTCTGCAGGGCATAAACATCCCGGCGTGGATCGAGGCCCAAAATCGAAATTGTTCCCCCATCCGGCCGCCGAACGCCTTCCACGCACTCCATGGTGGTCGTTTTACCCGCCCCGTTCGGCCCAATCAGCCCAAAAATCTCCCCTTCGTAAACATCGAACGAAACATCCGACACCGCGACCGTCGCGCCATAACTCTTGCGAATGCCGCGTACCTGAATCACTGGTTGTGAAGGCGAGAAGGTCATGAGCACCTGCCGCATTCTTACACGGGCGCGCTCCCCATCCCATCAGGCAGCCGGAATCGCCACCACATTCGCGTCGCGCAACGCTTTGACATCCCGCATCGGCGGCTGTCCAAAGAAGCGGCTGTATTCGCGATTGAACTGGCTCACGCTCTCGTACCCCACTTCATACGCCGTGCTCGTCGCGTCCATCCCCTCCATCAGCATCCGCTGCCGCGCCGTCTGCAGCCGCAACTGCTTCTGGTATTGCAGCGGGCTCATTGAAGTCAGCGCGCGAAACTGATGATGCAGCGTCGATACCCCCATCCGCGCCACGCCCGCGAGTTCTTCCATATGCAGCGGCTTTGCGTAATTCGCCCGCAGCCACGCAATCGCCCGTGCCGTGCGGTTGCTCAATTCCCCAGTCGTGGCAATCGCGCGCAAACTCTCCCCCTGCGGCGTGCGCAAAACGCGATACACAATCTCCCGCTGGATCAGGTCGCTCAGAAACGGAATGTCCTCCCGCGTATCCAGCAGATCGATCAGCCGGCCGCACGCATCCAGCAGCCCGGCCGTCGTTTCCCCCACTGCAAGTCCTCGGCTCCGCGCCGCCCTCGGGCCTTCCGGCAAATCCTCCCGGCTCAGCACCTCCCGCACCATCGGCATATCCAGCCGCAGAAACATCGATAGCATCGGCGCCTTCTCTGACGCCTCGACAATCTGCCCCTCCGCCGGAACGTCGATCGACGACAGCAAAAACGACGACGCATCGCAGAAATATTCAAGTCCGCGCAGTTGAATCCGCTTCCGCCCCTGCACGAAGATGCTCAGGCTGGGTTCGTACATCGCCAGAGCACACGACGTCGGCGCCGTCCGCCGGTAGAGCACCAGCCGCGGCACATCGGTTGGATTTTCGCCCAGCAACAACGCGCGCGCCGCAATCTTTTCCGCCAATTCCTTCCGCTTCCCCACCACCGCGGCATCCAGCACTCTGCGCTTCCCTGTTCTGTTCTCACCTGGCATGTTTTCAGCCTACCGCTGTCGCAACTCTTGTGTGCACAAATTCACAAATTTAAACAGAATCAGGCAAAAGATCGGCAGGATCAGGAAAGCGCTGCCTCTGCTGCCCCCGTACTCTCAGAATCACAGGGGCCACACGCTTCCCGTTCGGGACGCATTCTGCATCGATCTTTCGCATCACCGAGGAGTTTCCCCATGTATCAAGCCAAAGCGTATTCCGTCGCCAGCGCGACATCGCCGTTTACTTCCACCACCATTCCGCGTCGTGATCCGGCCGGCGACGACGTCCAGATCGAGATTCTTTTCTGCGGCATCTGCCACTCCGATCTCCATCAGGCCCGCAACGAGTGGAGCGGCATGATGCCCACCGTCTATCCCTGCGTTCCCGGCCACGAAATCGTCGGCCGCGTCACCCGCGTCGGCTCCGCCGTCACAAAATTCAAGGCTGGAGACCTGGCCGCAGTCGGCTGTATGGTCGACTCCGATGGAACCTGCCCCGAATGCCGCGCCGGCTTCGAACAGTTCTGCCCCAACTTCAAGCTGACCTACAACTTTCCCGACCAGGGCGCAGGCCCCGTCACCTACGGCGGCTATTCCGACAGCATCGTGGTCAAAGAGCGCTTCGTTCTTCGCGTCCCCGCCAACCTCGACCTCGCCGGAACCGCGCCGCTGCTCTGCGCCGGCATCACCACGTATTCGCCCATGCATCACTGGGGCGTTGGCAAAGGCAAAAAGGTCGGCATCGTCGGCCTCGGCGGACTCGGCCACATGGGCGTCAAGTTCGCCCACGCCCTCGGCGCTCACGTCGTCGTCTTCACTACCTCGCCCAGCAAGAAGGACGATGCCCTCCGCCTCGGCGCCGACGAAGTGGTGATCTCCCGCGACGCCAACGATATGGCGAAACATGCCGGCAGCTTCGACTTCATCCTCGACGCCGTCGCCGCCGACCACGACATCAACGCCTACATCAACATGCTGGCCCGCGACGGCAACATCACCATGGTCGGCGCTCCGGAAACGCCGCTGCCCGTCTCCGTCTTCGGCCTGCTCATGCGCCGCCGCAGCTTCTCCGGCTCGCTGATCGGGGGCATCGCGGAAACCCAGGAGATGCTCGACTTCTGCAGCAGGAACAACATTACGTCCGACGTCGAAGTGATCCCCATTCAGAAAATCAACGAAGCCTACGAGCGCCTCGTGCGCTCCGACGTGAAGTACCGCTTCTCGATCGATATGGCTTCTCTCCGCAACGAATAACGCAATACCAGGAGTCAACAATGCAAAAGCGCAAACTCGGCAACAGCAATCTTGAAGTTTCCGCCATCGGCTTCGGCTGCATGGGCATGAGCTTTGGATTCGGACCCGCCAAAGATAAAAAAGAAATGACCGCCGTCCTCCACGCCGCCGTCGACCGCGGCGTCACCTTCTTCGATACCGCCGAAGTCTACGGGCCCCACACGAACGAGGAGTTAGTCGGCGAAGCGCTCTCGCAATTCCACGGCAAAATTGCCATCGCCACCAAATTCGGATGGGAAGGCAATCCCGAGGAAGGCGGCAAATGGAGCGCCCTCAACAGCCATCCCGACCACATCAGGAAAGTCGCCGAGGAATCCCTGCGCCGCCTGAAAGTCGACGCCATCGATCTCTATTACCAACATCGCGTCGACCTCAACGTCCCCATTGAAGACGTAGCCGGAGCCGTCAAAGATTTAATCCAGCAGGGTAAGGTGAAGCACTTCGGCCTCTCCGAAGCCGGCGCGCAAACCATCCGCCGCGCCCATGCCGTTCAGCCCGTCACCGCGCTGCAGAGCGAATACTCTCTCTTCTGGCGCGAGCCCGAGAAAGAAATCATCCCCACCCTCGAAGAGCTCGGCATCGGCTTCGTTCCCTTCAGCCCGCTCGGCAAAGGCTTTCTCACCGGCAAAATCAACGCAGACACGAAATTCGACTCGACCGACTTCCGCAACACCGTGCCTCGCTTCACGCCGGAGAATCGCAAAACGAATCAGGCCCTGGTCGACGTCATCACCGAATTCGGTCGAAAACTCCACGCCACGCCGGCGCAAATTGCTCTCGCCTGGCTGCTCGCACAAAAGCCCTGGATCGTTCCCATCCCCGGCACCACGAAGCTGGAGCGCCTCGAAGAAAATCTCGGCGCGGCCAAAATCCACCTCACCGCCGACGATGTCCGCGCCCTCGAAGAAGTCTCCTCCGCCGTCAAGGTCGAGGGTGCCCGCTATTCCCCGTTCCATCAACAGTTCGTGGGCCGGTAAGCGGCCCGTCGCAGCCCATCCCGCGCATCTCGCGGAAGGAGCGCCCCATGTCCGCATGGAAAAAAGAAGAACTTGGCAAGATCGCCGCAGCCGACGATCTGCACATCGCGCCCTTCCGCGAAGACGGCAAAACCTACGGAACCCCCACCTGGATCTGGTCCGTCGCCGTCGACGACGCCCTCTACGTCCGCGGCTATAACGGCCAGCGCTCCCGCTGGTACCAGGCCGCGGTACAACAGAAGGCCGGCCGCATCGTCGCCGCCAGTCTCACCAAAGAAGTAGCCTTCGAGCCAGTAGCCGACGAAGCCCTCAACCACCGCATCGACGAAGCCTACCGCGCCAAATACAAAGGCAGCCCTTACCTCGCCCCCATGATCGGCAAACAAGCCCGCGCCGCAACTATTCAAATCACTCCACGCTAAACCTGCACGCTGCACCCTGTACCGGGCCCCAGCGCGCTGTATTCGCGCGCTGGGTGGTTGTACCCTGTACACGTGCACGAATTTCCCCGCATCAAGCGCCTCCCGCCTTACGTCTTCAACATCACCGGCGAGCTCAAAGCCTCCGCCCGCCGCGCCGGAGAAGACATCATCGACTTCGGCATGGGCAATCCCGACGGCGCCACGCCCGCGCACATCGTCGAAAAAATGATCGAAGCCGCGCGCCGCCCGGAGACCCACCGCTACTCCCTCTCCAAAGGCATTCCCCGCCTCCGCCGCGCCATCTGCAACTGGTACGCCCAGCGCTACAACGTCTCCCTCGACCCCGCCACCGAAGCCATCGTTACCATCGGTTCCAAAGAAGGCATCGCGCACCTCTGCCTCGCCACGCTCGATCAGGGCGACGTCGTCCTCGTCCCCAATCCCAGCTATCCAATCCATATTTACGGACCCGTGATCGCCGGCGCCAACATACGCTCCGTCGCCATCCACGACGCCAACGCGTTCCTGGCCGAGCTCGAACACGCCATCCCCATGATGTATCCACGCCCGAAGATGCTCATCCTCAACTTCCCGGCGAACCCCACCACGCAGTGCGTCGACCTCAGCTTCTTTGAGCGCATCGTGGCGCTCTGCAAGCAGTACGAAATCTGGCTCGTCCACGATCTCGCCTACGCCGACATCGTTTTCGACGGCTATCGCGCTCCCTCCATCCTCGAAATCCCCGGCGCCAAAGACATCGCCGTCGAATTCTTCACCCTCTCCAAGAGCTACAACATGCCCGGCTGGCGCGTCGGCTTCATGGTCGGCAATCCTGAACTCGTCTCCGCCCTCGCTCGCCTTAAAAGCTATTTCGATTACGGCACCTTCACCCCCATCCAGGTCGCCTCCATCCTCGCTCTCGAAGGTCCGCAGGACTGCGTCGCTGAAATTCGCGACAACTACCGCCGCCGCCGCGACTGCCTCGTCACCGGCCTCAACAAAGCGGGCTGGGAAGTGGCATCGCCAAAAGCGACCATGTTCGTCTGGGCGCCCATCCCCGACGCCTACAAAGCGCAGGGCTCTCTCGAATTCTCCAAGCGTCTTCTGCAGGAAGCCAAAGTCGCCGTCAGCCCCGGCGTCGGCTTTGGCGAATACGGCGATGGCCACGTCCGCTTCTCCCTCATCGAAAACGAAGAGCGCACCCGCCAGGCATTAAGAGGCATCCGCCAAATGTTTCAAAAAGACGGCATCGGCGCCGTGCCGGTCACGCGCTAGCTTTTGCTGCGGCCGGCGTCCGTTCATTCTTAGTAACCATGAAGGTGGTTACATTAGAGAGTCGTAACGGTACCTAAATAGATATCACTTGTGACGAGAAGGGGATTGGAAACGAGGGTGGTAACTGACATCATCGGTTCATCTCAGTTGTGGGGGCTAATTCATGAAAACTGCATGGCTTTGCATTTGGTTCGCGTTCGCTGCCGCCGAAGTCGGGCTCACCCTGTGGTCTCATTCAGCAACCTTTCTGGAAATCGGGATCGTTGTTCCGCTGATGATCGCTTTCAACCTTCAGCGGGTTCGTCCCCGTGCACGCGCCCGGGTCATCCATCCTCAGGTTGTCATCGGATAGCGGCGCACTCCGTGTCGCATCGTTGTTCAAATCCGCAGCACGCCGCGCAGCACAACAACTCCGGTCCCGGATAATTGCGGTTCGCGATCGACGCGGACGCGCAGGATGCTCCGGCGTCCCATCTTAGTGCCTTGTTCGATTGCTAGCTCGTTGTTCGCAAGCAGACCTTCACCAGCGAGATACGCTGCGAGCGGCCCCGCTGCCGTTCCCGTAGCCGCATCTTCCCAGAGTCCGACGGCCGGGTTGAAGAACCGAGCGTAGGCTGTCTGCGGTCGATCCTCATCGAACGCGTAGATATAGCAACCTTCTGCGCCAGCCGCCTGCAACACGCGGAGGAGATCCCGCGCCTCCGGTTTAGCTTTGTCGACGGATTCGCACTCGGCAATGCGCACCATCAGATGAGCGGCGCCTGTATACGCCGGACGTGGTGCTGGGTGAGACAGAATTGCGCGTGGATCGAGCCCGAGCGATTTCGCCAGCGCGTTCACATTGCTCAGCGGCTCCAGCAGGCGCAGAGGAACCTGCCGCATTCGACCGTGTACACGGCCATCGATTTTCTCAAGCTCGATGGGCAGAATATCAGTGCCAATCTCCTGGGAAAACGTCTGCGGAGTAGTCAGAGGGCCAAGATCTCCATGCTCGCCCAGCCAGAGCCACGCTCCGAGGGCATTGTGCCCCGCGCCGAAGACCTCCGCACCGCTTGCCGTGAACGACCGCAGTTTTCGATCCGCGCGCGTGCCCGCAAGGATGAACGTGGTCTCGGCCTGATTGAACTCCCCGGCGAGTCGCCGCATCTGCTCATCGCTCAGCGCATCAGCGCCCTGCACTACGGCGAGCGGATTGCCCGTCAACGGCTCGTCGGCGAAGACATCGATCAATCCAGCGATCAGTTGGGGCATAGGGTTCTCGGCGTGTAGCGACCAGATCAATTACGGATTTTCCAACGGCTCCCCGCTAAAGATGAAGCAGCCCAGTGTATGGATGCGTTTTCCTGCTTTCTCGAGGCGGAGTGCGCCCTATCTGCTCGGTTTTGGCAGATGCGGGCAGCGCGTGAGCGCCCGCCTTTGCTTTACCCTGACATCCTGAGCAAAAAACAACCAGGAAGGCACCCTCCGCGATGACCTGTAGAAAATCATCCACGGCCATCGCGCAGATCGCACTTCTTCTGTTTTCTTCCGCGTTGTATGCGCAGCAGGCGAAGACGCCCACGCTCGAAGAGATTCTGCAGCGGCTCGACGCCAACCTCAACCGCTACGACACGCGCCTGCCCAGCCTCTTCTGCGATGAGCATGTCGTTTCGCAGGTGCAGCCCGGCCAGCGCAGCGAAGACACCATCACCGACTCCGTCTTCCGCCTCCGGCGCACCCCGAATGCCGACCATACGACCACGCTTGTGGAGTCACGCGAGATCAGGAAGGTCAACAACAAGCCGCCCACTTCGCAGAATATGGACGGACCCACGATGCTAAGCGGAGCTTTTGAGGGCGCCCTCGCTGTCGTCTCCCTCAAACAGACGGCCTGCATGCACTACGAACTGCAGCCCATCAACCCCAAAAACCCAACCACCCCGTACGTCATCCGCTTCTCGACCACCCAAACCACCGCCGCCTGTCTTCTCCAGGAGGACAGCCACGGCCGCGTCACCATCGACCCCGCGTCCATGCAGATCAAGCGTCTCGAACTCACCACACCCGATCACACCGTGGTCCGCGGCGACGCCTTCACCACCTCAGTCACCGGCAAGCGCGTCATCACGGTCGATTACGCGCCCATCCTGCTCGGCGGCGAGACTTTCTGGATGCCCGCCATCATCGCCATGCGCACCACCACCGGTGGCGGTTTCCACAGGCTCGTCTGGTCGTTCCGGGCCACCTATCGCAACTACCACAAGATGGAAGTCACTTCGCGCATTCTCCCCAGCAGCGAGTCGACGCCGCAGTAGCCTCGCGCAAGCTCTTAAGTTTTTAGAGGGACAAAACAGAAGGGGCCGCCAACATTCCACTCCCCAGTGTGAAGAGGCAGCCCCCGATTCATTCCTAGTAAGAGGAAGAACGAAATCAGAATGCCAGAGCATCGCCGGGAAAGAAGTGATGGCCGTCACAGGAGTTGAAAAAAAAACAGGCAGCCAGGAACCAGAACGCGCGTCAGGCCTCACTCCGGTTTTCAGCCCCGAACCCCTGGCTCTAATTCCTGCCCAGGCCGCTCTCGAAAGCATTAAAATTCACCCCCAAACCCACCGACCACCCCATGAAACCCGCCCACCTCACCATCGACGACTACATCGTCGCCCAGCCCTCACCGCCCGCGAGCCCCCTCCACGGTGTCCGCGCCGCCATTCGTAAGGCCGTTCCAGGCGCCGTCGAATCCATCTCCTACAACATGCCTGCAGGGAAACTTCGCGGCGCGCGCCTCCTCTACTGCGCCGCCTGGAAACACCACTACTCCCTCTACCCTGCCACCAAACGTCTCCTCGAGACCTTCCGCGACTACCTAGGGGATTACGAATTCAACAAAAGCACCATTCGCTTCCCGCTCGACCAACCCGTCCCCACACAGCTCATCGCCCGCATCGCAAGATTCCGCGCACAGGAAATCGCTGGCACTAAACCGAAAAAGTCAGCACTCTAACTGCTTTAGCCGCCCAAAACCCTCTTCTTTTCCATTTCTATACGCCCGCCTCGGGCCGCCTCCTCCGTCCTCCACGCTCCTTGCGCCCGCCCCTCCGAATCGCGTAAATTGAGGGCAGTTCTTACCCCTTTCCGCGCTTGTTCCGCTCGCGTGCCCGTATCGTCCAGGGGCTCACTTCCCCCAAGGAGAACCTATATGAGCGATATGATCGTTTGCATCGCCGCCGACCATAACGGCGTCGATCTGAAGTCGAAGATCAAAGCTTCCCTCGCCGAAGCCGGCTTCCGCTGCCTCGACCTCGGCCCCTATACCTCCGCAAATTCTGTCGATTACGTCGATTACGCCCAACTGGTCGGCACCCTGGTGCAAAACGGCGACTGCGACCGCGGGATTCTCATCTGCGGCACCGGCATCGGCATGAGCATTGCCGCCAACAAGCTTCCCAAAGTCCGCGCTGCCGTCGTCCATAACTACGAAAGCGCCTACAAGTGCCGCGAGCACAACGATGCCAATGTTCTTTGCCTCGGCGCATGGATCCGCACCGATGAAGAAAATATCGAGATCAGCCATCGCTGGCTCTCGGAAAAGTTCGGCGAGCGCCGTCACGTCCGCCGCGTCGAGCGCATCGCCCCCGATCCCCGGGGCAAAGTCGTCTTCACCAACGGCGTCTTCGACATCCTCCACCAGGGGCACATCGAGTTGCTGAAATGGTCGCGCAACCTTGGCGACCGACTCGTCGTCGGCATCAATTCTGACGCGTCCACCCTCGCCCTCAAAGGCGAAGGCCGTCCCGTCAATTCCCAGGAGAATCGCAAAGCGGTCCTGCAGGCGCTCCGCTTCGTCGACGAAGTCGTCATCTTCGACGAGCTCCGGCCCACCCCGCTCATCTGCGAGCTCCATCCCGCCATCGTCGTTAAGGGCGGTGAGTGGCTCGCGGAGGAAGTCCGCGACCAGGATGAAATCCCCGCCGACATCGATATCAAGATCTTTCCCCTCGTCAAGGGCTATTCCTCGACGACCGTCATTCAAAGAATCAGAGGCAGCGAAGCCGCCCCGGCCGATCCTCAGCAGCCGGCCCGCATCCAGTAACGATTCGTCTCTCTCTCAACGGCCACACGGCCGCGCACCAGGTACGCTCATTTGAATAGTCTGCAAACCATCCTTGAGAAATTCGACGCTGCCCGCGTCCTGCTCATCGGGGATACCATCCTCGATATCTACACCTATGGCTCCGCTCTCGGCCTCTCCGCGGAGACGCCCACCATCGTCGCCCGCCGCAAAGAGGTCCGCCATTCCCTCGGCGGCGCCGCCCTCGTCTGCCGGAACCTGCTCGAACTTGGCGCCTCCGTCCAATTTGTAACCCTTATCGGCACAGATGAAGAAGCGACCCACGTACGCGATTTCTCCGCCCCCAAACTCACCCTGCTTCCCGTCGCCGATCCCGCCCGCCCCACTACCGTCAAACACCGCTTCTGGGTCGATGGCTACAAGCTCTTCCAGCTCGATCAGCGCGACGACTCCCCAATTGCCTCCGCCATCGTCCAACAAGCCCTCGCCCTCGTCGACAAAGCCCTTCCCGCCGCAGACATCATCGTCGTTTCCGACTACCGGCACGGCCTGCTCTCACCGGATCTTGTCGCCTCCCTGTTGCCGCGCCTGCACGCCACCGGAAAACCCGTTTACATTGATTCTCAGGTGTCGCAAACTGCAGCCAATCACAAGCTCTATCGCGGAGGCTGCATCATGGTCCTCAATCTCAAGGAGGCGCGCTGCATCGATCCCTCCTTCTCCCCCGCGCACGACGCTGCAGCCTTTGCGATCCTCAATCGCGAACTCGATACCGACCGCATCATCGTCAAACTCGGCGAGCAGGGCGCCATGTTCCAGAACGGCACCCGCGTCTTTCACGCCCCCGCTCAAAAAGTAACAGTCACCGATACCACTGGAGCCGGCGACTCATTCCTCTCCGCGTTTTCGCTCGCGGGACTTGACGATCCGGAAGCATCTTTGCTCCTCGCCAACACATGGGCCGGCCTCTCCGTCCAGATTCACGGCACCATTCCGCCGCTCAAAGCCAACTTGCTTCCGGCCATCGGCGCGTAAGGAAAAAGGAATATCGCTATGTCGTCTTACGGTCTCACCCTCGATCAGGTCCGCCGAATCAACCACCCGGAGGCCCAGGTCTTCCCCTGGGGCAGCGTGGCCTCCCTCACTGACATGCCGCAGTTCTCCATGTATCGCGTCGACATCAACCCCGGCGCAACGCAGGCGCTCCACATCCTTCGGGCTGGCGCCGTCCATGCCTTCGTCGAATCCGGCGACGTCGTGGTCCGCACCCTGAACGACGAGGGATCCTCGCGCGCCGGCATCGTCCACGCCGGCCAGGTCGTCCACACCCCTGCCCTCCAGCCCCACGCCGCCGCCAGCCCCTGTGGCGCCGTCGTCTATCTCTTCGGCCCCCGCACCTCGGAGGGCCTCCACTCCGTCCGGCTCGAAACCGACGCAGCCGCGAATGCCGCCTTCAAATCCCTCGACTCCGCTTCCCTCCCCGAAATCGGCCAGCCCACCACCGACGTGCGTGAGAAATACTGGGGCCGCATCGAGAGCATCTTCAGCGACGACATTGCCGCCAAACGCATCTTCGTCCGCAAGGGCGGCCAAGCCAGTCTCGAGTATCACGTGGAGAAAAGCGAGAGCTACTACATCCACTCCGGCCTGCTCCGCCTCGGCCTCCGCATCGGCCGCGCGGAGAATCGCAGCGTCGTCATGTCCTCCGGACAGTCCTACGATGTCCGCCCCGGCGTCATGCACATGCGCATGGGCCTCGAAGATACCGTCATTATCGAAGTCTCGACCCGCGATTCCGACTCCGATTCTTACCTCGTCGAAGACGGCCAGACCTACCGGCACATCGACGCCGATTCCCAACCCTCTCCATCTGACAAACAGGAGCAACCTGCGTGAAAATCTTTCTCGATTCGGCCAATCTCCAGGACGTAGAAAGCGGTCTGGCGCGCGGTCATCTGTCCGGCATCACCACCAACCCCTCGCTGCTGGCTAAAGAGCCCAAGTCGAACTTCTACGGCCACATCAAGAAGATCGTTTCCCTCATGGAGGCCGATGGCCGTAATCTGCCGCTCAGCGTCGAAGTTTTTGCCACCAAGCCCGACGAGATGATCGCTCAGGCGCAGGACATCCTGCAGCAAATCCCCTACGCAGGGCTCAATATCAAGGTTCCCATCGGCTGGGATGAGCTCAAAGTCATCTACGCGCTTGCCAAACTGGGAATTCGCGTCAACTGCACCTGCATCTTCACGGAAGAACAGTGCGTGCTCGCAGCCAACAGCGGCGCCAGCTACGTCTCCATCTTTCACTGCCGGCTCAAGGACATCGGCGGCGACCCCGTCCGCGTCATCGAGAACACCCGCAGCATCTTCGATCAGGCCGGACACAAGGCTGAAATCATCGTCGGCAGCATTCGCATGCAGACGGACATCCTCGAAGCTCACCTTGCGGGCGGCCACATCGTTACCGCGGGCGCCAAAATTATCGAGCAGATGTCCGCCCATCCCGCCACCGACAAGTCCGTCCAGGGTTTCCTCAAGGACTTTGCCGGCTGGATGCAGTAATGAAAATCTGCTTCGACATCGACGGCGTGCTGTGCGGTCAGGTAGAAACCGACTACCAGGACGCACAGCCCAACCGTCCCATGATCGACCTTGTCAATCGCCTCTACGATCGCGGCTACACCATCGTCCTTCACACCAGCCGCTTCATGGGCCGCGCCAAAAGCAATCCCCAGGAAGTCGAGCGCATCGGGCGTGAATTCACTAAGCGCCAGCTCGCCGCCTGGGGTGTTCGCTATCACGAGTTGTGGATGGGCAAGCCTCGCTACGATTTCGTCATCGACGACCGCTCCGTCTTCTACGATCCCGACCCCACCCGCATCGAAGCCTACCTCGATGCCCGCACAGCCGCCACAAAATAATTCACCAAAACAAAACCGGGGCAACCAGCCCCGGTCCTAACCCACGCGTTCCACGAGCTATTAGCGACCTGCCCTCTTCACAATCTCCGTCGTACTAAACCCCTCCACAAACGGAACAATCTTCACCCGCCCGCCCCACGAACGCACTTCCGCTGCCCCTACGATTTCATCCGCAACATAATCGCCGCCCTTCACGATCACGTCCGGATGCAACGCCACCATGAGTTCCAGCGGAGTCGGTTCGTCAAACACCACCACCGCATCCACGGCTTCCAGCCCCGCCAGCACCCGTGCCCGCGCGTGCTCCGGAATAATTGGACGCGTCGGTCCCTTGAGCCGGCTCACCGAGGCGTCGCTGTTGATCCCGACTATCAGGCGGTCTCCTGCGCGCCGCGCCTCATCGAGCAGCGTCACGTGTCCAATGTGCAGCAAGTCGAAGCAGCCATTGGTGAAAACAACAGTCAACCCCTCCCGCTGCCACTGCGCCGTGCGCTCCTGCAACTGTCTCAACTGCACAATCTTTTCGCCGGGCAATCGCAATCCATCTCCTCCACTCTGTGTCATGTCCGGCACTCGCTCTGTTTCCTCCCTATCGCATCCAGCGCAGCTTCCAACATTTCGTCCACCGTAATCGAAAGAATGCATTTCTTCTTCTGCTCAATACATACCTGCAGCCTGCAATTCGCGCAGTCCACATCGTGGTAGATTGGCCGGTTCGATTTGCCGATCGGAAACCAGCGCCCTGGCCGATCCAGAGACGCAAACGCAATGACGCATGGCACACCATACGCTGCTGCCAGATGCATCGGCCCGCTGTCCGGTCCCAGAAATGCCTCCGCACTCTTGACCACTGCGGCCGTTTCCCGCGGCGTTAATTCACCGCACAGATTCACCGCTCGCCCTTTCCAGGCGACAGCCGCATAATCGCTAACGTCCCAATCCTCTTTTGCGCCCACCAGCGCCAGCCCGTGGTTCGGCAGGGCCTCGCTTAGTCTCGTCAGCAGAGCGCGCCAGTTCTCCTGGCCCCAGTCCTTCGCCTGCATCTTCGTTCCCGGCCCGCATCCAATCAACGGCATTCCTCCCAGCGGTGTAAGCGCGTCGTTTCCTTTCTTCAGTTCCGCCGCCGTCAATCGCAGATCCCACAGACTCAGATCGTTCACGTCCGCTGCGCTCAGCTCATCCACGCATCGCAGCAGACGCTGGGCTTCACGTTCCCACAAGCCCGTCTCTCCATCGAACGCCGGTTCACCCAGATCCCCTACGGGCAAACCTACGATTTTCCGAATGCCGCACAGTCTAAAGAATTTTCGGTCCCGCTCAAGCGCCTTCTGGCCCCTCGGCTGCGCCAAATACACCAGCACATCGGGTCGAAATTGCCGAATCCGCCACCACAGCCGGACCAGCCCTCGAACGTTGCGCATGCCAAGCGGATAGTCGATATATGCCTCCACCAGCCCCGATCCGTTCAGAACGCTGAACGCGGCCGGTGCCTTCGCATGCCCCGGTATGTTGGTCAACAGTAGCCTTCGCGCTGACGGAAAGGCCCGCTCGATGACATGCAGCGCAGGCAGAGCCACGATTGTGTCTCCCAAACTGCCAAGGCGATATATCAAAACGGCTCGCCGCTCGCGAGATGTCATACGATGAGAATCCACCCCATCGTGAGAATGCCCTTCCCCCGGCACGGATAGCTTTTTGTTTTCAAGCGGATGATGTCGAACAGGAGTGTCTGCGCTGATCTCCGTTGCTTAGAATTCCGGGCCAGAGATTGCGGGCCAGTCGTCATTTTCGACATTGTATTTGCCTTTTCCATACTCGCATTTCCATTCGCAATAGAATAGACGTATACGATCTAATGACTATGCGCCTCCTCCACGTGATCACCAGTCTAGCTCCCGCGAACGGCGGACCCCCCGAAGCTGTTCGCCAATTGGTCAGGAACTGGCAGCTCCTCGGTGTCGATGCAGAAATCGTCTGCACCGATCACCCCGATGCCCCCTTTTTGCGCGGCCTCCCTTGTCCCGTCCATGCTTTCGGGCCCTCTCACCTCGGCCTCTTTAGTCTCACCCCCCGCCTCTGGTTCTGGCTCCGCTCCAATGCTCATCGCTTTGACGCCCTCATCATGCACGGCATCTGGACCTTCCCCAATCTCGCCGTCCGCGCTGCTGCCCGTCCCGCTGGCAAACCCTATGGTGTCTTTATCCATGGCGGTCTCGATCCCTGGTTCAATCGCGCTTACCCGCTCAAGCGCCTTAAGAAATCACTCTACTGGCCCCTCCAATACTCCGTTCTGCGCGATGCATTCGCCGTCTTCTTCACCGCTGAACTCGAGCGCGACTTTGCAGTCACCAGCTTCCAGCCCTGCCAGTGGAACAGCGTTGTCGTTCCCTATGGCACCAACGACCCGGAAGGCGATCCGAATGCCCAGATTGAAGCGTTTTACCAGCAATTTCCCGCCCTGCGCCAACGCTCCTTTTTCCTCTTCCTCGGCCGCCTACACGACATAAAGGGCTGCGATCTCCTTGTCCAAGCCTTTGCCCGCATCGCGCCCTCCGTCCCCACCGTCGATCTCGTCATCGCCGGCCCCGATCAGCAGGGTCTCCAGGCAAAGCTCACCGATATGACGCACCACCTGAGAATCGCCGCGCGGGTGCACTGGACCGGCAGCCTCGTAGGCGATGTCAAGTGGGGTGCGCTGCGCTCCGCCCAAGCCTTCGTCCTCCCCTCGCATCAGGAAAGCTTCGGCATCGCTGTCGTCGAGTCTCTCGCCGCCGGCCGTCCAGTCCTCATCAGTGATCAGGTCAAAATCTGGAAGTCGATTAAGAATGCGGGCGTGGGGCTCGTCGAACCTGACACCCTCGATGGGACCGAGCAACTACTTCGCCGCTGGTTCGCCCTCACCGAAGAAGAACGCGCCGCCATGGCCCTTCGCGCCCACCCTGTCTTTCAACAGCAATTCTCCATCGGGGCGACAGCTCTTGCTCTCCAAAAAACCTTTACCGCCGCCACCCGTTGAAGAATCTGCGCCTCAATTACTGCGCGCCGAAGCCGTTGCCTTTGACGCCCTTGGAAAATCCGGCCGACCCACGCTTAAGTACGTAAACGCGCGCTCGCGCATCACCGCAGGATCGTACAAATTCCGTCCGTCAATCACAATTGGATACCGCAGCGTTCGCTGCAGCCGATCCAGATCCAGCTCCGCGAATTCCTGCCAGTCGTTCAGAATAAGCAGCGCGTCGGCGCTCTGCGCAGCCGCGTACGGATCTTTCACATACCGCATGCTCGCGCTCTCTGGAATCACTTCCTTCGCGCGCTCTTCTGCCGCTGGATCGTACGCACTGATCACGCAGCCCTCTTTCAGCAGTTGCTGCACCAGATCCACGGCCGGCGATTCGCGCACGTCATCCGTCCCGCCCTTAAACGCCAACCCCAGCACGCCCAGCTTCTTGCCCCGGAATGTCCACAGCGCCGACCGCACCTTTTGAAAGAACCGCCGCTTCTGCTCCTCGTTGATCTTCTCAACTTCCTTCAGGAGGCAGAAATCGATCCCCATCTGTTCCGCCGCATAGCGAAACGCCGCCACGTCCTTGGGAAAGCACGATCCGCCGTATCCGATTCCAGCGCGCAGAAACTTGGGTCCAATGCGGCTGTCCAGCCCAATCCCCCGCGCCACTTCTTCTACATCCACGCCCGCCACCTCGCAGATGTTCGCCACCACGTTGATGAACGAAATCTTCGTCGCCAACAGCGCATTCGACGCGTGCTTGATCACCTCTGCCGCCTTCGTCGACGTCAGCAGCAGCGGCGGCGGCTCGCCCTCGCTCCGCACTCCCGGCACCGCATTCACCAAACCGTAATACTCCCCTGATGTCAGCGGTTGATAAATCTTCCGCAAAAGCTCAGCGGCACGCACCGTCTCCGCGCCCACCACAATCCGGTCCGGATGCAGAAAATCCGAAACCGCCGTTCCCTCCCGCAAGAATTCTGGATTCGACGCCACATCGAACAGGTCTCGGGACACGCCGTTCCGCTCCATCACCCGCCGAATCCACTCATTCGTGTACACCGGCACGGTGCTCTTTTCCACGATGATCTTGTAGTCGTCGATAGACCGCGCAATCTCGCTCGCCACTGCATCTACATACGACAAATCCGCGCTGCCTGTCAGGCTCTGCGGCGTTCCCACTGCAATAAAGACCACCTGCGCAGACTGCGTCGCCGCTCGCAAATCGCTCGTGAACGTCAACCCGTTCGCGCGCGCTCG
>Ga0210391_10001257_pt1 | contig 23432 bp, 18 predicted proteins | sample IncBWC12OmetaG_FD_160573 | JGI IMG/M metagenome (GOLD analysis project Ga0210391, IMG submission 160573) | Forest soil microbial communities from Barre Woods Harvard Forest LTER site, Petersham, Massachusetts, United States - Inc-BW-C-12-O ...
GCCGCCCTGTTCCTGGAACGGATAATAGGCTTGTACAACCTTCAAAATGCGCATCGAGCCGTCGCCCTAACGCCATGCAAACAAGTTAAATGGACCGACTCTAGGGTAAACTCTTTTCTTCGCTGAGGCTCGACAAATCGGGCGTCATAGAGCGGACGATGCGGGGCACAGAATGAAAAAGGCGCTAGTGACCGGGATCACGGGACAGGATGGCGCGTATCTGGCGGAATTTCTACTGGCCAAGGGTTACGAGGTTCACGGTATCAAACGGCGCGCGTCTTCGTTCAACACGGAACGAATCGATCACCTTTACGAGGATCCCCATCACAAGGGGAGGCGCCTTTTCCTGCATTATGGCGACATGACCGATTCGGCGAACCTCGCCGGGATCATGCAAGCCGTTGGGCCGGATGAAATCTACAACCTCGCGGCGCAGAGCCACGTAGCGGTGTCTTTCGAGACGCCGGAGTACACCGCCAACGTCGATGGGCTCGGAACGCTCCGCATACTCGAAGCGATGCGCGCGCAAGGGCTGAAGTCGACGCGTTTTTACCAGGCATCGACGTCGGAGCTTTACGGGCTGATCAAGGAAAGCCCGCAAACAGAAACCACTCCTTTTCACCCGCGGTCGCCCTATGCCGTGGCGAAGCTATTCGCCTACTGGATTACCGTCAATTATCGCGAAGCGTATGGGCTGTATGCGTGCAACGGGATCTTGTTCAATCACGAGTCCCCGATCCGGGGCGAGACGTTCGTAACCCGGAAAATCACGCGGGGATTGGCGCGGGTGAAAGTGGGACTGCAGGACTGCGTCTATCTGGGCAATCTGGACGCGAAACGCGATTGGGGGCATGCGAAAGACTACGTGGAGATGCAGTGGCTGATGCTGCAGCAGGATCAACCGGATGATTACGTGATTGCCACGGGCGAGCAGTATTCGGTAAAGGAATTTGTGAACGCTACAGCCGAAGAAATGAAGATCAAGATCTCCTGGCGCGGCAAGGGCGTCGAAGAACAAGGAATCGACGAGCGCGGGCGACGCATCGTCGCTGTCGATCCCCGATATTTTCGCCCAGCCGAGGTTGCGAGCCTGCAGGGAGACGCGAGCAAGGCGCGGAAGAAACTCGACTGGAAACCGAGGATCAGTTTCCGCGAAATGGTGGCGGAGATGGCCGCCGCCGACCTCCAGAACGCCGAACGGGATCTGATGATGAGCCAGAGCGGAGTTCGAGTTTACGAGCGACAGGAGTAGATCGTGGATCTCCGGGCCAAAATATTTGTTGCGGGGCATCGCGGCCTAGTGGGTTCCGCGCTGGTGAGGCGGCTGCAAGCGAGCGGCTATACCAATTTGATCCTGCGCGGGCGCGACGAACTGGACCTGACGGAGCAACAGCCGGTCGCTAGCTTCTTAGCGAAAGAGCGGCCCGAATACGTTTTTCTGGCGGCAGCCAAGGTGGGTGGGATTCTCGCTAACTCCACATATCCCGCTGATTTCGTGGCGCAGAACCTGATGATTCAGACAAACCTGATTCACGAGTCGTACCGCTCGGGCGTGCGGCGGCTGCTCTTTCTCGGTTCAAGCTGTATCTATCCGAAGCTCGCGCCGCAGCCGCTAAAGGAAGCATATCTGCTCACGGGACCGCTTGAGCCGACGAATCGCCCTTACGCGCTGGCCAAGATCGCGGGGATTGAAATGTGCTGGTCATATAATCGGCAATACCGCACAGAATTTCTGGCTGCGATGCCGACGAATTTGTACGGCCCCGGGGACCACTACGATCTAAACAATTCGCACGTGATTCCGGGGCTGATTCGCAGAATACACGAGGCGACACAGAGCGGCGCGGCCGAAGTGGTGATTTGGGGCACGGGAAAGCCGAGGCGCGAGTTTCTCTATAGCGATGCGGCGGCGGACGCCTGCATTTTCTTGTTGAACCTGCCCGCAGAGAGGTTCAAAGAGCTGACGCAGGACGGCGAAACAGCGCCCATCGTGAATATCGGCAGCGGCGAAGACATCACGATAGCGGACCTTGCAAAGCTCGTCGCAGAGGTTGTGGGCTTTCAGGGCCGATTGGCATTTGACCCCACGAAGCCCGACGGCACACCACGAAAACTGATGGATATCGATCGATTACGGAAGCTGGGATGGAACCCTCAGCCCACCGGTTCGCTGCGCGTGGGATTAAAGCGCGCGTATCGCGATTATCTGGAAAGCACCGCGGAAAGGAAGCCGCGGAAATCCGTGGAGGCGTAACGCCCGCACTACGGGGTCGTAGCGCGAGTGGCGTGCTCCGAATCGGTGATTTTCTCCCGCCAGAACTCAATCGTCCGCGAAAGGCCCGCCTCGAGTTTGGTTTTTGGTTCCCAGCCCAGCGCGGATTTTGCTTTGCTGCGATCGCCATACATTACGTGAATATCGAGGGGGCGCGGCGGAATCGTATTCCAGATGATTTCGCCACGGAAACCCGTCATATCGCGCAGTTTTTCTGCAAGCGACCGTACGGTGAGCTTTTCGCCCGTGCAGACGTTGAAGACTTCGCCGATACTGGCCTCCGGGCTCGAAAGGCACGCAAGGTAGGCGTCCACGTGGTCGTCGATATAGAGCAGATCGCGAGCCGGCGTCGGATCGCCCAGACGCACGACGTCCCCGCGCAGCATCTGCACGATCATTCTTTCGACGAGATAATCCGCACTGTCTCGCCGACCGTAGGTATTGAAAGCGCGGAGGACCGTCACGGGAAACCTGCACGCCTGCCGCATATAAAAAAGATATTTCTCGGCAGACAGTTTGCTGACTGAATAAGGACTATTGGGAAACTGTGGCGTGTCTTCGCGCTTCGGCAAAGGTCCATTTCCATAGGTTTCGGATGTTGAGGCGAATAGAAAATGTTTAAAGTTCGAAACTTCTCGCCGGCATGATTCCGCAAGGTTAATTGTACCCGACAGGTTTATATCCATCACTTCGTTCGGGTGATCGTAGCTATAGGAAACGGGACTGATCGAAGCCAGATGGAAAACGACTTCGGGCTGGATTTCGCGCACCGCGGACTTTACAGCCGCAGGGTCGCGGAGATCGCTGAAGACAACCGTGGCAATTGTTTTGACGTCCTGAGCGGGGACAAGATCATCGCGTCCGGTGACGTAGCGCTGGAGGGAATACAGTTCGCGTTTGCCGTTTTCTGCCAGGCGTTCGAGCAACCGCCTGCCGACAAATCCCGTTGCGCCTGTGACAAGAATTCGCACGACGGCTGCTCCCTCCGGACGTTGGCAACAACAACGAAAACACTATTTCGCAAGTACTTCGCGCAACCTGCCGCAGAAGCTCTCAAAGCTGAATTCGCGATTCACCCACTGTCTGGCCGCGATACCCATTTCATGCGCGCGGGATGGATCGCTCAATAATTCAACGAGCGCTCCGGCAACTGTCGCCGGGCTCGCAGGATCGACGAGCAATCCGTGCTCGCCGGAACGGATAAATTCTGCCGGCGCCCCGAGCCGCGGGCCCACGACGGGCTTTCCGAACGCCATGGCTTCCAGAAAAACGATGCCGAAACCCTCGCCGCGCGGGACGAGGTCGTCCAATTCCGTTCGCGCGGGCATCGCGAAAACCCAGCAGCGATCATAGCAAAGGGCAAGCTCCTCGGGCGACACAGAGCCCGCGAAATGGAGCGAGCCAGCAATGCCCAGTTCCAGGGCTTTCAACTCGAGCCGTTTGCGGTCGTCGCCTTCGCCGACAATCCAATACTCGGCATCCGGGACGTGGCGCAAAACTGAGGGCCACGCCTCGAGCATGACATCGTGGCCCTTGTATCTTTCGACCGAGGAGATGCGCCCGACTGTGAGCACCATCGGCCGTTCCGATTCTGCCGACATGCCGTCACTAGTGTTCCGGAATGGAGGATGTTGTCTTGGCAACGCCGGAGGCAGGATCACGGCAGGGGTCTCGCCTAGTTCGTGGCGTTTAACCGTGGCATCGAGGGTAAATCGCGTGATCGAGACAAGGCGCGCTGCACCCTTCAGGGCATCGCGCTTCGCCCTGGTCAGGTGACCCCACACCTCAATGCCATACAAAACCACCCAGTACGGTGTCCGGGTGAATCTGTGAATCAACGAGCAGGCCGGCGCCAGGCCAACGTGCGCGCAGATGATCAGGTTGGGACGCCAAGAGATCGCAGAGGTAAAGGCAGAAACAAAAAAGCGGATTTTCGCGGAGGTTCTCAAAGCCGGGGGGCGATCGTTCCGCGTTCTGGCCTGTTCGGGCACGGCGACAATCCGGACCCGATCGTTTCCCAAGACCTCACGCAGAGCATCGACAAACGTCTTCGTATAATTCTGCACGCCTCCGATGCCCTTGAGCGAAGGCGCCAGAACCAAGACTTTTCGGCTCTGCCGAAGACTCTCAGTCGAGGTCAGTTACGATACTCCCGGATTCAATTAATGTTACGCAGGAAGCGCCGCGCGTCTTCATCGCTCTTGCTCCAAGCCTTGCGCTACGAGCCGCACTTTTCTGCGGCAAATATCTTCGAAAATCGCCGCTAGTTCCCGGCCGTTGCGCTCCCAGGTATATTGCCGAGTCGTCTCCGCCGCTTTTTTGCCGAGACTGTCCTGGAGGGACTCGTCTTCGTACAACCGACGGACCATCGCGGCGAGACCGACGGCGTCCCTCGGGTCTTCGAGAATGAGTCCGCTCACACCGTGGGTGATGATCTCAGAAACCCCATTAGCCGCCGATACTATGACGGGAAGTCCACACGCCATTGCTTCCGCTGGCGGAAGCGCGAAAGTATCCTCGAGCGAGGGGCCTGTGTACACATCGGCGGCGGCGTAATAAAACTCGACATCCTTGCGGGGCGGGAAAAAGTGCACTCGGCCGTCCAGCCCCATTTCCAGAACCCGCGCACGAGCTTCCGCCGGCTCCTCTCGGCTCACGACGATCAAATCGACCGGCAGTCCGACCAGCTGGGCCAGCACTTCAAGCAGAACCGGAACACCCTTGTTACGCCAGTCATTGCCCACTAATAGAAGAACGAATTGGTTCGCCGAAAACCCGAGTGTATCCCGCGCGTGTGCGCGCTGAGCGACACGGTTCTCCGGACTAAACGTATTGTGATCCAGTCCCAAATAGATCACGGGAGAATGGCGACCACACCCGTAGAATCTTTCGAGCTGAAGGCCCGTCCTCCGCGCGATCAAAATCAGAGACGTTCCGGCACGAGTGTAAGCACGCCGCTCCAAAAACATCACTACTTTATAGTACAGCTTGCGGTGGAGAAGGCGCGGCCAGGTCCGCACGGAAGCGGCCACAAGACGCTGCCCAGGTTCGGACTTCCGAACGTAATCGGCGAAAACAATGTGAACCGAGATGGCGTCCGCATCCAAACAGTTTGCGCCAGGGCTGTACACTAGGTCGTAGGTGAGATTGTGAAACCACTTGTCAAATGATCGCCAGAGATGATTTGCCGCAAACCACCAGAGGAAGTTTATCAAATGCGGTCCCGGCAACTTTGGAATGCGATGCCAGGTGATTCGGGAGATATCAATATCCTCCACGCGTTGGCTATACACGTGAATTTCGAAAGCGCCTGGGAGATGCGACAGCCACTCGATTACGATACGTTCCGTGCCGTTCCTTTTGTCGAGAAACGGGGAGGCAACTGCCAGTCGAAGCTTACGCTTCACGGAATTTCACACAGTTTCTGGGAGTGGGCATTTTCAGGAAACATTATTGACCTGGTCCAAGACCACGGGATAGACGTGGCCGTTCGTTCACTTCGCATCTTTGATCGCACAGACGAGCACAGCACTCGAAGTGAGGAGCGGATGAAACCAGCTGCTAGCCTTATAATCCCCCGTGGGAATTACCGCCAGCTGGTCGGCCCACTCACTTATGCGATCAAACGAATCGTAGACGCTGTAAGAATATGCCAAACCGTCACCGGGAGTGATGAGGTAGCCTTTCCCGCCGGTCTTGATTTGGTTAGCGACGCCCCAAAGGCCAGCTTTGTACAGCGCGAGTTTTAGCAGACGCACGGGCCATCTGCCCTGGCCAAAGCGGTTGCCGTCGACAATGATCACAGCCTTGCGGGCGACGCGCAGGGCCTCGCGAACGACAGAGTCAGGCTTAGGCACGTGGTGAAGCATTCCGAAACAACACACTACATCGAAGCTTGAATCCTCGAAGGGTAAAGCTTCACCAGTTCCCTGCGTAATGACGCCTTCCGGGATGCCCTTCTTTCGAACTGCTTCATCGATCTGGGCCGCTACGGGTTCGATTCCACGGACCGAGAGTTCGGGCATGTCATCCAACAAATGCCGGATATAACGGCCCGTTCCGGCACCAACATCGAGAACGGTCCGTGCCTCAATCATGCGGAGTAAACCAAAGATCCATCGTAGAGTCCTTGGATTATCATCGGCCTCATGAGCGTGCATTGCATCGTACTTCGCTGCCGTATCTGCATAGTACTGGCGTTGGATTAAGACGGCCTTGTCATGGTTCGCCACTTGTTCCCCTAGTTGCAATAATCTTGCTCGCGAAAGCAGTGAACGCCTTAGGTTCAGAACTGGAGTCGTCCGTGCACGCGCGGCTGCCGCGGGGAAACGACGACCGAGACCGGTGCATTGACCAACAGGTCCGGCAATCGAAAGAGAATCCCGATGAGCAGCCATAAATATGCATTGGAAACGTAATTCTGATAAGCCGTCAGTCCCGCATACGTAAACACGTAGAGAACCATGAACGCATACCAGACAATTGCGAACGCAATCGGAAACAGACGCGTGTCACGTAAGCGGCGCACGACTTTCCATGAATAGTACAAGAGCGACGCCGTCCAGAGAATCCAAAGGAAGGGCGCCACGATTCCCATCTCCACAATCAACTGCCCATATCCTTCTTCAACCCAGATATTGAGCGGAGGTCTCCCCAAGAGCTTAGCGACGTACTGTCCGCCGAGCGAGGTGGTGCCGATGCCATTTCCGAGCATCCAATTCGGTCCGTCGAAAGCTTGTAGCAGATTGTCGATCGGATAATCCCAGCCGCGGTTGGCACCTTGGTAGGCAGAACTGCGCGGATCGAGAGTCTCTGTATAGAACGCTACACGCGAGCCTGCCTCATCCGGAAACAGCAGGATCAGCGCGGCGAGGGCGAGCGCCGCCGCAATAAAGCTTCGGCGGATTGCCCGAACCAATCGGTGAGCCTGTCTCCAACGCCAGGGCGCGCCCCAGAGAAAACCGGCGGAAAGGACCAGAGCGCTCATCAGAACTCCGACGACCGTACTTTTGGACCCGCTCAGTAAAGTCGCGGCGCCCAATATGCCGATGACTCCCCAAATGAGCTTTCGATGCCGAGGAGTGTGAAGCAGAAAATAGGCAGCCGTGCCCACAGTGACGATGAATACCCAAACCAAGTATTCGTCGAACCGACCCGCGCTCACGAACACGGAATCCGGAAGCGAAAGCGCGCGATTTGACAGCGGGCTGACCTTCGTCAGGTTTCCCAAGTCTTGCAGCTCGGGAGCCAGGACGGCCGGATTCAAGAAACTGTTGCCCATGATTGCCTGAGCGATCCCCAGCGCCGAGATCACTCCCGCCAGGACTGCGCTCGATACCAAGAACTTGCGCAAGTCTGAGTCGTTGCGTATCAGAGCGTATCCAACGAACAGAAGCGGCACGTAATAGAAATAAGTCTTGAAGCCAAGCAAACCGTACAGGATGCTCGGCGAATTTTGATTGAATACCTGCACCGTACCTAGCCAGAAGAACAAGCTGAAAAATAGAAGAAACGGCGGGCGAAAACTCTTCTCTCTGCCTCGACGGATCTCGACGAATAGACCGATGTACACGAACGCGGCCAGAATGTCCTTGCCGAAGAACAGTTCCGGACCGTTGCCCATGTACTTCCGAGCGAGATCCTCAAACAACATCCAGACGAAGAAGAAATAGAAACCGAGGCGCCAGTTGCGCAATACGGTCACCACCACAACGCATGCCGCGAATAGGAGGACGGAATACAGCAGGAACCGCGTATCGTCGGCGACGATTTTCCCGCCAACTTCCCAGGCCAGCCAGAGTCCCAGAATGAACAAACTCACGCCAATCAGCGCTTGATTCCTCATGGCGGGAATGCGAGAACTCAGCACGAAGCCATCGCCTCAACCCAACTCACATTGTTTCGGGCTCGCGTCATGTGCAACACGGCAACATTCTATATCAGTGTCCCCTTGCTGGCGCCCGGAACTGGGCTCAGTTCGGCCGCCTGTCGAGCGCCGGGATTATGCCCCTCATGTATCGACGAGCGACTCGTGTCTTGTTCTCTGTGAACGTAGAAATGAGCCACGCAAAGCCGAGTGTGACCATGCCGATCAGGAACCCGTCCCGGAGGTGAAACGCGTCGGGCTGCCATCTTTGCGGCGGGACGAGCCAGGCCCTGAGAAAGAGGAGGAACGGGAAATGAAGTACGTACAAGCTATAAGAGAACCCGGCCAGAAAGTGGGCAATCGCTGGATAAGTCGGGCTACCGTCCCCGGACTTTAGTTGAAGGACTCCGAAGAGGAACAGGGCGAAAGCGATGCCAACTGCAGTGTTCGTGCCGAGTGTGTTGGTCTTAACTGTGCGTGCCGCGATGAGACTGGTCGAAAGTAGAATCAAGGATGTCACGACGAACCATACCAGACGACTTTTTGACAGCGCAGGGCACCGTGCGTATGCGATCACCAATCCGGTCCCCGCCAGCCAAATCACGAACCCTGCGAGTATGTGCCATCCAACAAAAACCGCGCTGCAAACCGCGACAATTGCTAATACGACTGCCCAGATCATCGACCGTCGTTTCCACGCGAGTCCGGCAGCCAACGCCACGGGGAACAAAACGTAATACCAACATTCGTTCGCCAAACTCCATAGTGGCGCGTTCGAACCAAAGGTGGGGCATACGATCGTCTGAAGGAAAAACATATTGCCAAAAAAGACGCCTACTCTCATCTGAGACTGAACGACAAGAGCGGCAAAATTCGGGAGAGGATGAGAGTAGATCCCAGACAAAGCGAAAAGCGTACTTCCGAGTTTGTCCCACAGGAACCCGAGCAGTAGTCCAGGTATCAGGACGACGTAAAGACGTGAGGCCCGGTCGATTGCGTAATCGCGCCAAGACCAAGCTCGGGTTGCTCTTCTACTGATGATCGCCGACGATATCAGAAATCCGCTCAAGACAAAAAATACGAGGACGGCTTCGCTCCCGAACCCAGTAATAAAATAGAGGAACGCAAGCAGTAGGCCGCGATTGTGCACTTGCGGATAATCCACAAAAAAGAGCGCCCGTAAGTGACCCCACATTACGGCCCACGCGGCCAAGGCCCGAATCAAATCCAGGTGCGCGGAAGCAAAAGGAGTAAGGACGCGAGGTAATAGAACGTTCGACGCCTTCAAATTTCGCCATCCTTCAAGAAATCGACGTATGCGGACGCGATAGAGTCCCACGAAAAAGTCTTCTGGTGAACGCGCAGGCTCTTTTCCCGAAGTTCCCGCGAAAGACTGCTATCCATTATTACGCGGTACAGGGCAGCGCCAAGTGCGTCCGTATCACGAAACGGGACGAGCATTAAACCTGCGTCCGCCAGAGGTGTGCCTTCGACGTCCCCGCCGTACGCGACGATCGGAAGTCCGCAAGCGATGCCGGCGATCACACTACTACGGCACTGATTCACCCTTCCGCGCACGCAAAGCATTGCGTCGGCGCCTGCAAGCGTGTCTGTTAGCCTCTCCGGGCTCAACAGTCCGAGAATCGATATCTCGACAGCGATATGACCACATACGTTTGAGATCTCGGCTGCAGCCTCCTTCGTGCCCCGCCCCACGAATACGACTCGGAACCGCGCTCCGCTCGCCGCCGCCACGCGTAACGCTTCGCCAATATCGCTCAATTGCTGCCGCAGAGCTGGCATCCCATCGAGACAGAAAACAACGACCACACCTATCGCCGATCGCTCACGCGGAGACTCCGATGTGGGTATCCACTGCGCAACACTAGCGCCGATGGGGATAAATGCCGCTCTCTCCGTGTTCTCTGGCAGCCACGCGATAGTGCTTAGCGGCACGGTAAAAATAGACTTCACGACGGATCGGTAGAGGCTTCGAATCACCCAGTCCTGGCAGGCTCCGCGAACTCGGTCAATCCAACGTAATGAAGCTCCCTTCTGACGGTGAGGTTCATGGAACACAACTGCGACGCGAACTCCGCGCCAACGAAGGCACGCTACTACTGCGAGCGCGAGAAATGGAAATCCGTGGCGTGACCAACTTAGAGCCGTGTACTGAACGATAGCCCACATGCCGTCACTGCAATCGCGTTGGGCTCGTTTCAGGGCAGCGATCCAGCCCCCTTCATTCCACGGTATCCGCACGAGCCGCAGCTCGGTCCCTTTGGCTGCTAGCGCCCGCCCTAAGAAGGCACAATAGTCCTCGACACCGTCCACAGGCGTGTCCTTTTGCCCCAAGAGAGCGATCCACGGCCGCCGCGGAGTGTTTACATTCGGAATAAAAGCCTCAATTGACACGGTAAATTTCGCAATCAGGGCCCACTCGCACGCTCTATCCTCAGAGATTCAACAGGAATTGGGATTCTTTGACCATTCGGGCGAACGCGGCTGTCAAGGTTTCCGGATCACCTTCAATTCAAACATCGACTCCTATACGGTAAAACACGTCTGCGGTCCCACATAAGCGACGAGCGAAAAGCGTGAAACAATGCCCATGATGCGAGCGACCGACGTGCATCACAGGACCACCCATCTGCAGCGGTATACATTGGTTCAGCAACGCTATGGCGAGAACCATTTCACTGGCTATTGTCGCGACAGCGGACGGGCCAGGTACCAGCCGTGAGGCGTCGGCGAACGGTCGTATGCTTCACACTCAATCGAGTAGGCGAATCGATTCAGCAATTCCTTCACCGGCCCGGCGGTGTCATGTATTTCGACAAACAGAAGCGGCTGGAACTTACGGAGGGTTTTTTCCGCGCCTTTCAGCGCCTCGACCTCTCCGCCTTCGATATCCATCTTGATGCAGTTCAACCGGTCGAGTCGTAGTTCCGCCGTCAAGTCGTCCACTGTGATTGTCCTGATTCCGGTCGACGCCTGATTCTCTTCGACGCGGCAACAATCGGGCGATTTTTCCGTGAACCAGCCGAGCTCCACTCCCGACATCGACCAAGCGGCGAGAGGAATTACCGTGCAATTCGTCACATTGTTGAGAGCAAGATTCTTCTCGAGCTGCCGCCGATTCGTCGCGTCAGGCTCTAACGAAATGATGTGGGCGGAAGGCCCAACGATCCGCGCTGCGCGGATCGAATGCCAGCCTACAAAGGCTCCGATATCGAGGAACACATCACCTTCGCTCAATTCAACCCATTCCACCGGCTCGTAGTCAGCCTCATGTAACATTAGCTCGATCGAAGCTTCGTTCTCCGGACAAAACCACGCGGCGAGCTGAGGACTCCACAATATCTCCCCGCGCAGAGAAAACGGAAACCGGTACCAGTGCCGAGGACTCGCGTGCCAACCTAGACCCGGCGGACTCCGGCGCCCCACGGCGCGCACGAGCGAGTACGAGGCCATGTTGCAGAGAACCTTGGCTGTGGTCGAGGGCCGCTTTCCGCGGGTTTCCGTCAGATAATTCAGAAAGCCGGTCCGGCGCGTTTTCGGATAATCGGTGATGTGCGACTCGATGCTTTCTGGCACCATCCAAACACCTCAAACCCCAGTCTAAACCTGCCAATCGCTCAGCTCTTCGCGGCGTCCCGTACAGCCAGTGACAACACCTTTTCCACCTGCTGTGTCACGCGCTCCCACGTATAGCGGCGCATCGTCCGCGCAGCCTCTTCTCCAAACAGCTTGCGCAATACCACGGAGCCGCACAGCTCCTCGACCGCTTCAACCAGAGCTTGCGCATCGGCATCTGGTATTGCGAGCCCATTGAAATGGTCCTCAACCACATCCGCCATGCCACTATTATATGTTGACACTATCGGCATGCCCGTTGCCATCGCTTCGAGCAACGAAAGCGGCATTCCTTCCATGAGTGAGGGAAACACAAAAATGTCGTGCTCCGCATAGAGGGCCGGCATTTCCTGGCGCGTTGCAAAAGGCAGTACGCGCACGTAACCTCGAATCTCAGGCGGGAACGATTTCATCACCTCGTCTTTCGATGATATTGACCCGGCCACGGTCAATTGAACCCGCTGTCCTTTTTGAATGAGAATGCGCAGCGCATCCACTAAGTAGTAGACGCCTTTACGGTCGAGCCAGGTACCTACGAAGAGCAGCCGAGTTGGAATCCGATCTTCGTACTGGCGTTCGACAAAAAAGTTTTCTTCCACGCCGTTCGGTACGTAGAACGTGCGACCGGGATCTCGATCATGAACCAGCTCAGGGTAGGTCCACGCCTCGCGGTTTGAAGCAATGCCGTAATCGGCCGTGCGAATCGCGATCGAGAACATCGTTTGATGATAGAGGCGGTGCCACAGCCGGTTCGTCAGACCGAAATGCCACGCGCGACCTTTCCGCTGCTCCCGCCGCATCACGTGCGTGTAGCGTTCGACAATTCCCTGTATCGTGAAGACGAAAGGAGGGGTCCCTGCCGAAGAGCCGAGCTTGCATCGCAAGCCATAGACGCAGCCCGACGCGCCATGAAGATTTACGACATCGTACTTTTCGTGCTCTCGCCGAATGTGCTTGGCGATTCGGAAGGAGAATCTAAGTGCGGCCAACCGTCCTTTGCGCTCCCGCTCGTCGAGCACATCATCCAGAAAGAGGCACTCGACTTCATGCCCGCGTTTCCGAAGTTCAGCTGCGTGGTTCAACACAACGCCGGCCGTGCCTGCCTCCTTGACCCGAGTCACATCGGAAGCGATCAGTATTCTCACCGTTAATGGACCTTTGCAAGCTTGTGCGTTACGGGGGTAACGGAATGACTCATTTTCTATTTGTTACCTGCGAGTGAGGCCAGGCGATAGCGCGCGCGGCTTGCGATTCCTCGAGCCATTATCGCCCCCCCGCGTGCTGTCGCCCACAGATTCCGCGAGGAAATGTGCATCAATTCGTTGCCGGCATAGCCCAGATTGCCGTTTGCCGTGTAGTAGTCAAGATGCAAGAGCCGGACGCGGTCTTGCGGCCACTGGCGCGCAGGTGCAAAAAACTTGCCGTTGCTCCGCTCGATTATCTGCAGCAGTTGTTCGGCGCGGCAGTCATAAGTATGCTCACCGAACACTTTTTCGCGGCCTGCGTCAGCGATTCGTTGTCTCGCCCCGTCGTCGGTCAGGTATTTGGCGACCAAATCCGGAATTTCGGATTCGTCTCGATAAGGAACAAAGTGGACGCCCTCTTGAAACCCAGCCGCCGTAAGTTCCGTGGGCATCCGGCTGATCAGCAAACAGCCCGCGGCCATGGCCTCGAAGGCTCGCATGTTGGCGTCTTCCGGGTAATCGTCTCGCAGCACATTTACGACAATTTTTGATGCAAGGTACACGTCGGCCATTTCTTCAAATGCGTAATATCTCTGCCAATCATTCAGCTTGAATCTTGCCGATAACGCCGTCAGTACGCGGCGGCGAGTTTCTTGGATCTTTGCGTGCGTTCGGCCGACTGCTCCTATGTCAAAGATTCGCTCTCGTGGCGGCCGATCGAAAAGCTTCCGATCCGCAGCGTGGAAAAATTCGACGGCGCCTGGATGTCCCGCCTGGAGAAATCGTTCGCGATAGCCAGGATGATAGACGATGGGATAATCGAACAGCATCGACCATCTGATCCGGCGCCGGGTGTACGCGTAGGTATCGATCTGAAGACAGGCGGTGGGTATGTCGATCTCAGTTAGACCGTGAGGCAGAATCGGAAAATTCAGTTCTGGGTGGAGAATGAGCGAAGGGCGCTCCGAACAAGCTGCCGCAAGCGTACGGATGTCGCTGTCCAACCTCGAGTTATCCTCCAAGCAGGAAATGCGCACGCCGCGCCGCTCTAAAGCGCGCGCTAGCGCCGCTTGACCCCAACCCACGTCCTTCTGGCGGCATAGATAAAGTATGTTCATCGGTCCGAACCAGAACCAAGTGTTGCAGCCTACCCAGGCTTACTGCGGTGGACTTCCTGGCTTTGTCGCGCGTACCTGCTTCTCAAGGATCGTCGGAATGTTTTTCCCGCAGTTCACACACTTGAACGTCCAGAGCCAATAGCAAAACCATGGGAAATTACCCGTCATCCGCCAGATCTTTTCGATCGCCCGGCGCAGCATACCTGCGACGTATCGACTTCCGAGCAGAGAATTTCCCCGCAGCCGCGTGGGCAGAATCGATTCCCGTGGGGCCCACTGCCACGGCCTGACAGTTTCGATTCGCCAACCGAGTTGAGTTAGGAACTTGCTGAAGTTCGGGAAACTGAACAAGCCGGGATATAGGTAGGGATGACCGGTAGCCGGATTCGGAACGCTGCAAATCAAAACGGCGTTTTCTTTCAAAACCCGCTGAATCTGCAGGAGCGCATAATACGGATTCATTAAGTGCTCGATCGTTTCGAGACTTACTACGACGTCAAATTGGTCGTCCGGAAACGGAAGGGGTTGGCTGCTTACGTCCATGCATCGTGCCGCAATTCCTTTCTCCGCACATTTCTTGACTCCCGTAGCCGAAGCTTCAATCCCCTGAACTTCATTTTCTTTTTCGCGAAGAAGCGCGAGCAATTTTCCATCGCCGCATCCAATTTCCAAAACGCGCTTCCCGCGGCAATCTGGTAGAAACGTCTCGACGGTCCAGCGCAGGCGATCTTCGTCGTACCCTCCGGAGGAATAGTAGTCATGATGCTCTTGGAGGGCGATCTCATCCGGGCGCATCACTCGCGATAACATATGTATGCCAGCCCCTGGCTGCAATCGGTTTCACTTTTCGAATACTAACAAAATGGTGCCACCCGAGTAGCGATAGATGGGGAAGAGCATCAGGAACCGCTTAAATGCCTGCACCACGGGATTCGTTCCCAACATGGGGTCATCGACTTCCCAGTAGACCAGCTTGCAGCCCCATTGTTTCATTTTTCGAATGAGTTCGTAGCTCCACACAATGTATACGGCATCGGAGTCGTAAATAAACTTGAAATGCAAGGCGTCGGGATCAGCGACCTGTTCGAAAGGCAGGATTCCGAACCACCAGCCGAGCAGCTGTCTCCGGAATCTTCCAGCTGCGTAGGAAAATCGCCACCAGAAACTGCCGTTCTTGCTCAACAGCGAGTTCGGGACTGCAAAGGGAAAGTCCCATGCTGGTCCCATGAAGACAATTCTGCCACCGGGCTTAACAACTCGCCAGGTTTCACGGATCGTATGGACAGGATCCACCGCGTGTTCCAACACGTACGTCGCGATGGCGCCGCCAAAATAATCTTCGCGAAAGGGCAGGTGATCCGTGTCCGCACAGACGACCTTCAATCCCGGGCCGACGGGCCGTTGAAGCGCCCTGATCGAAAGATCTACGCCGACGTACCGGCAATCGTCCTTCAGAAACCCCGAATTCGCCGCGGTCCCGCACGCAACGTCCAGAACCGCCTCACCGCGGGGTAGGTAAGCCGCAGCCTTCTTCCGAATTTCGGCCTCGGCTGAACTTGGCGCGGAAAGCATGTCCCAATATTCCTGCTGCAAGTCCCAGAAATTACGCAGGCGCTCCTTCAGCTTCTGATCCACAGTTCCCATCCGCCCTGTTTCCTCGCGGCTTGCCTGACTCACAGTCGGATCGACGACCGCTGGGAAATCGGCCTGAGCGCCGCTCTCGAATGGCTCACGACATGTTCCCATTCAACCTGTTAGGACGCATACCGATCAGCTGCGCTAAGTGGTTGATGTCGCTGGATCGCAAGGTTCCAAGCATCCACGCGCCGACACCATAAACAACCAGCGCTGACGCGAATTCAAGAATCGCTGGCATCGCAACTCGCTTCAGTACAAGAATGATCACTACCGACAGCAAGCAAGGAGGGGTAAGTAACCGGAGACCAAACCAGGCCCATGATCTTGTCGCCCGGAAGCCAAGGAAGAAAATCATGGCTGCCAACGTGTAGCTAATGTTGGTCGCCCAGGCCGAACCGACGGCGCCCCAGCGCGGAATTAACCACAGATTAAGGGCCACATTCAGAATCGCGCCGACTCCGGTCGAAAATGGCAGGTAGGCCTGAAGATTTTTGGCCACCAAAGCGCTGTTCAGCGCCACGCCGAAAAATACGGGTACTTCCGACCAGATCAAAACCGCGAGCGAAGGCCCCGCCCCCTCGAATTTTGATCCATAGATTTCCCGTACAATGAAGCCAGAGAAAAGCGTCGCGGTCACGCAAGCGCCGAACACGAGCGCCATCAGAGATCGAAAACTGAGGTGGACGTATTGCAGGAATCGCTTCTCGTCGTTGGCTGTTTGAGAAAGAATCGGAAACAGGGACGTCATCACAGCAACCGGGAAGAGACTGAGCAATTCGGTCAGTCGAACTGATGCGACGTAATTTCCGAGCACTTGATCGCTCGCCATTTTATGCAACATGACCTGGTCGATCCGCTGATAGACACCGACGGCCAGCGTGCTCATCGCCAAAGGGAAGCCGTAGGACAGGTACTTCTTCGCTTCACTCGAAAGAATTCGCCAAGGTCGAACAAGAAAGCCCTTGCGGCGGACGGCCTCGACTATGAACGCGACTTCCAGCATCGCGCAGAATGTTCGGCCTAGGATAATCAAGGTCAGATCGGCCTTTGCGTGCGCCAAACCCACCAGCACCAAAAGCCACAGGAATTGGCGAGCCAGACTTATACCCACGCCGTACCACTGGCGCAGATCGATTTGAAAGACGATTCCCGGCAGCCGCAGTGGAGCAAACAAAAGCACGTCCACACCAGCAAGTATCAGCACACTAAGCGCGTGGGAATATCCGAATGACGGCGCCAAAAGGAGCGCAACCGCCATTGCGGCCAGCGAAAAACCGGTGCTCAGGAAAACTCCCGTCAGCAAGATACTTCCGGCGTTCTCGCGATCTTGTGCGGCGTGTCGAGCCAGAATCGTATCCAGGCCTATCGTAGCCAGCCACGCATAGAGCCCCACATACGCGTAGACCGCACCGAATTCGCCCAGTTGAGCAGTCCCGAGATAGCGAGCCAGCAGGACGGTCGCCGCGCCGGACAGCAAGAGGCCAAGGCCCTGGCCGCCGATCAGCGTAACGACGTTCTTGAAAACTCGTGAACCGAGGTGAGTGGATCCCTCTGCCTTCGAATTCACCGACGCAGTCGGTTCGGAAGCCGCCGGAGCCGGTACTTCGCCTGCGAGTTCCCGTGAATCCAGGTCCTTCATCGGTGTTGGAGTTGTCGCACGTCTTGTTCTTCGATCCGGTCCATAAGCTGCTTTCGGCGCGTCAGATAATTCAGCATCATTTGTGACGCTTCCTTAGGAACAACCACCATCTGATTATATGCTGCATCGCGCCAGGAAATCGGGCCGCGCGCGGGAATCAAATGCGTGCCCCACTGAAACATCAATCCGAAGTTCCCCAGTATCAGAACCGCCGTGGCAGTTGCCGACACGATTGCCGCGTGCCGCTCGCGCCAGACGCTCCCAAGCCAATCGAACAATGCCGCCAGTCCAAGCACGAACATCGACGTCAGCGAAACGAAGAACCGATTGCCAAAAGATGAAAGCCCGTCCCAATTCTGGTAGCAACCCATGGCGTACAAATAGAGCACAAAAACGGCGAGCAAGTAGGCCGAAAGGACGCGATCGTGTCGCCGCAGGAGCCAAAGACCCGCAACCGCCAGAATCAAAATCGGCGTCCAACTGAACAGCCCATGGTCGGAGGAAAACGCCACTTTAAATAATGCAGGCGATTTCCAGTTCCAGGCTTCTCGGTATCCGAGCCGCAGGTATCCGCCATAGATGAGTTTCTTGGTGACCAGCGTCGGGGTGAAACCCACGAACAAAATTGCGGCAAAGGCGACATTCTTTACAAGCAGGCGTCCCACCGGCTCGAGCCCCGCGCCTCGCAGACTCAAACGGTATTCGGCCAGCGACTCCAAAAGCGGGAGCAGCAGCACGATCGCGTTGAGATAGTAGACGTCAATCATCAGCCCGCCGATCGCGCCCAGCGCGATCCATTGCGCCAAGCTCCGCATAGGCCGTGTCCGAATCCAAAACCATACGAACAGCGCAACCATAAATGCGGAGTGAGCATGCGACCATGAAGGATTGAAGTACATGTAGACTGGAAGCGAGCTGGCGAACCACATTCCCAGCGTGGCGAGGAGAGCGGAAAACTCCGAACAGTACCGCCGCGCCACCGAGAACGATATGACCAACGCGAGAAATCCGTAAATCGAGGTCCCGATTGACATAGCGATCCGATAGGGCCGGGAGAATCCATCGGCGGGGACCTGCCCGCCCAGCGTGTCGTAAAGCAGCACGCCCGCGTGCGTGCCAATCAGAAAGGGAGACCATAGAATCGCCGGGCCCACCGCAAAATGATTGTCGATGTGCCCGGTTACCGTGTATTCGGCTGGTCTGGGGATTCCATCGTCGCCAAGCCGGCCCATTCGGAAGCTGGTATTGGCCGCCTGCCAATCCTTCGTAAAATCAAGGCGGTGTTCGATCAGGAGCGAACGCGCGAAGGCATAGTAACCCACGCCGTCTCCGCGAACCCACGGGTTACTGAGAGGAAGACTCACAATGAACAAAGTGACGAGCAGGATTTCGTATTTCGAAAAGCTACGCAATCGCGTTCAGCTTCCTCAACCGGCGCGCAGACCGGTCTGTGTGGTGAAGCATCTTGGCTTCAGCCATGGAGGTCACAATCCCGCGGGATTTGGCGAATTCCCCGGCGCTGCCGCAGACTCCTTGCGGAGTACGGCGATGAGCGAGAGCGGCGGAAGCGGAAGCCACGAATCCATCAATCGAAACAGTGGCGTCAGCAAATTCAGCATGCGTATCTGACCCAGGCCAAAAGTTCTTCGATGCAGTATACGGCCATTTAGCCACCAGGCCGGCACCCCCGGCCGATTGAACTTTAGGACTTGCTCAACGTGGAAGCCTGCTCCCTCCGCCACGTTAACCAACTGCTCCCTCGTGTAGCGGCGGAAATGCCCCAACACTTCGTCCAAGGTGCCATAAAGGCCGGGGCCGCAGGGTACCAGGATAATGGCACGGCCGCCATCCTCAAGCGAGTCCCGGATATTTCGAAGCGCTTGCAGATCATCCTCCACGTGCTCAATCACGTTCAGGCAAACGACCGTGTCGAAAGACTGATCCCGAGGGTACGAGCCGCGTTCCATCGCGTTCGTGTGCGCCACCCGCATGTAAGGGCGGGTTGCGCTCAATGTAAGGAGGTAGTCCAAATAGTGGGCGTTTACGTCCGTCGCCCAATATGTTTCCCGCGGCATCAGGTGAACGGACATGTTGCCGGTCCCTGCGCCAATCTCGAGTACTCGCTGCCCCACAAATGGCTCCACCACATCCGCCATCCAGCCCGTGAATCGCGGAGCACGATTCAGCCGCTCGAGTATTTCGCCGCCGCTTTCATCCTCGGTGAAAATGCGATCCGTGAGCGCATATTTAGCGATAGCCCACAGGGCGCGGACACCATCTCTCCAGGTGATCTTTTTCCCCTCACCGTAGGTCCGGCCAGAATAGTTAATAGGGACTTCGAAAATCCGGGCACCTCGCTTGGCCAGCTTGATGGCGAGCTCGGGCTCGACGTCGAAGGTGGAACTTTCGAGCGGGATGCTCTTGAGCAGCCTCGACCTCACCATCTTGTAGCAGGTTTCCATGTCGGTAAGATTGAGGTCGCAAACGAAGTCGCACAAGAATGTCAGTAATTTGTTTCCGAGCGCATGACGAAAGAAAATCGCGCGTTTATACCCGCCAGCGAGGAAACGGGAGCCGAAAACGGCATCGGCATCCTCGTACAGAAACACTTCGACCATTTTCAGCAGGTCTGCGGGGTGATACTCAAGGTCGGCATCGTGAATCACCACGAGATCCGCATCGACATGCGCCAGCCCCGTACGGACGCCCGCGCCTTTCCCCGCGTTCTTATCGTGGTGCAAGAACAACCATGAAAACTTCGGATTGGTCTGGGATTCGCGCGACTCGCGAAAACGCTTCAGTGCAGCCGGCGTGCCGTCCGACGACGCATCGTCCACAACAATCACCTGAATCCGCTCGAGCAGAGACGATTCGCCGAGTACCTCGAGACGCTTCAAACTTGTCTCCACCAGAAATTGCTCGTTGTACACGGGAACAATCACCGACAGAGATGCGCTCGTGCACTTCTTTTCCAGCGGCTCGCCGGCGGCCTCAGCTTGATTGGCTTTTCCGGGCGACACCCGCTGTTCTCTGTGATGGGTCGGCATGGCGCTCGTCGTATCGTCCGTCATCGATCGAGGTCGTAGGGCAGGCACGCGGCTTGAAATAGATGTTAACCTAAATTTCGCAACCGAGCACGCTTTGCCGCGACGAGAAGCGCTTTCGCAATCCCGCTAGATTGCGCATGCGGCGGACTCATCGCAGCCAAAAAACAGGGACTTCACTCCGCATCCTGCGCAATCAACCGTACTCCCGGCACCAGTTGCACAATCCGCTCTAAACGGATGCAGCCGCCGAGGGCAATCGACCCGCCGTTGAGGGCATTCCTACTTCAGACCCTTTTTGGAAGTGAGCAACCACGCGATCGACGATCTCCGAGAGCGGCGTTGCCGGTCGGAAACCGGTCAGCTTCTGAAGCTTTTCGAGTGACGGAACGCGGCGCAGCATGTCTTCGAAGCCCGGTTCATACGCCTGATCGTAGGGAATGTGCGTGATCGACGACTCGCTATTGGTGCGCTGTTTCACGAGTTGCGCCAGTCCGTCGATCGTGACTTCTTCGTCCGTGCCGATGTTGACGACCTCTCCGATTGCTTTGTCAGTCGCCAGCAGGCGTTGCAGGGCCTCGATCGTATCGCGAACGTCGCAGAAGCAGCGTGATTGCTGCCCCGTGCCAAAAATCGTAATGGGTTTGCCGTCGAGTGCCTGCCGCACGAAATTCGGCAACACCATCCCGTACCGCCCGATCTGCCGCGGTCCTACGGTATTGAAGAACCTCACCACCAGGACTGGCTGTTTGCGCTCCCGCCAGTACGAAAGCGCCAGAAATTCATCGAGCGCTTTCGAAGCGGCGTAGCTCCATCGGCTCATCGTCGTCGGGCCGAGCACCAGATCGGCATCTTCGCGGAACGGTACTTTGTCGCTCTTGCCGTAAACCTCCGACGTCGAAGCCGTGACTACCAGCTTTTTCTTCTTCGACGCCGCGTCCAGTACTAACTGCGTGCCGTATACGTTGGTTTCCAGCGTGCGCACCGGGCTTTCGACGATCAGGCGTACGCCCACGGCTGCCGCCAGATGAAATACTACATCCGACTCGTCGACAAGCTCCGCGAGAAGCTGTTTGTTGGTGATCGAATCGAAGAAGTAATGAAATCGCTCATTCGTTTTCAGATGGCGGATGTTCTCCACGCTGCCGGTCGAAAGATCGTCGAGCACGAACACTTCATCACCGCGCTTCAGGAGCGCTTCTGACAGGTGCGATCCAATGAATCCCGCTCCACCAGTTATTAAGTGTCGCAACTTACCTCCTAGCTCGAAGAACCTTCCGGATCGTCCGGCGCGGACGGCAACGGCGCCGACTTGGCCAAGTCCTCGCCATATCCGTAGCCGTATGCGTACGGATAGTAGCGATACGAGTAGTAGTAATCCGGCGCGCTGGAATCAACAGCGTTCAGCACCACTCCTAGCAAGCGGCTCTTCACCGCTGCAAGAAGATCCCTACTGCGCGTGAACGCCTCCTTCGGCGTCTCTCCACTGCGCACAACCAGGAGCACGCCATCGGTCTGAGCGGAAAGAATCACGGCGTCTGTCGCCGCCATAATAGGAGGCGAATCGATCACCACGAACTTGAAGCGGCGGCGCGCCTCGACGATCGCCTCCTGCATGCGGTGGGACGACAAAAGATCAGCCGGGCTCGGCGGCACTGGGCCCGTCGTCAGCACGGACAGATTGCTGATCGTCGGGTGGGGCACGATCGCTTCTTCCAAGGTGCAGACGCCGGCGAGGAAAGAGCTCAACCCCAGTTCTTTGCCGATCGTCAGATTCATGGCACGTCGAATGCCAGGCTTGCGAAGGTCGGAATCCATCAGCAATGTTCGATCTCCGAGCTGCGCGAGGGTAACCGACAGGTTCACGGCCGCAGTGGTTTTCCCTTCCCGCGGCAGCGCGCTCGTCACGAGAATTACTTGTGGTGGATGTTCAGCCTGCGATAGCAGCAATGACGTCCGCAGTGCACGAAACGCTTCGGAGATTTGGGATTTTGGCTGAAGATAAGACAGCAGCTCGACGCGCGGGCCGGCTCCGGCCTGCGGCAACGGATGGCGCGCCGGCCACCCCAGCCGGCTGCGATCCCCGTTCAAATTCCCCGGCAGCGAAGGCACCACGGCGAGAGAGGGTAATCCGGTGAGATTTTCGATGTCGTCGGGCGATTTCACCGTGTTGTCCAAATATTCGCGGAAGATCGCGAGACCGATGCCGCCGACGATTCCAACGAGAAACGCCAACAGGATGTTTCGGAACTTCTGCGGCCGCGAAGGCGTCGTTGGTACCAAGGCAGGATCGACCACGCGAATATTGCTCGACCGCAACCCGACGGAAATCGTGGCTTCCTTCAGCTTTTGCAGCAAACCGTCGTAAAGCTGCTTGTTTGCCTCCGCGTCGTGCTCGAGAATGTGGTACTGCACGAGCTTCTCCGCCAGGTCATTGGCGTCCGCCTTCTGTTTGTCCAGTGCTGCTTGCAGGATGGCTACGTGGCTTTGGGCGGTGCTGTACTCCTCCTGAATGCTTTCCACCATCGTCTTTTGTGCGTTCGCCAAATCGTCAGCGGCCTCTTTTTGTTGTGCAGCCAAACGCAGCACTTTCGGGTAGTTCGGTCCGAACTGGGTGACCGCGTCGGCGTACTGGTTGTCCAACTCGGACTTGCGCTTGATCAAGTCTTGGATCACAGGGTTTTCGCGCGCGGCTGGCAGAGCATCGACGTTTCCCGAAACAGCCATTCTGTACAGCGCCTCTTTTTCCGCTAAGCCAGTTTGAGCCTCGGTGACTGCCTTGCTGAGGTCCGCGAGCTTTTGCGTGGTGATGTCCTGCTTTTCGTCAATTTGCCAGATCTGGTTTTCACGCTCGTATGCCAGTCTCGCGTCTTCCGACTTCTCGACCTTGATTCGTAGTTCCTCAAGCTCGGAAGATAACCAGCTGGAAGCCTGAGTTGTGGCGTCGTATTTGCTGCGAAAATTCTGTTCGATGTAATTCTGCACATGCGCGTTCACGACCTGAGCCGCGAGCTGGGGATCTTCCGCCTCGAAGC
>Ga0210391_10001258_pt1 | contig 23428 bp, 18 predicted proteins | sample IncBWC12OmetaG_FD_160573 | JGI IMG/M metagenome (GOLD analysis project Ga0210391, IMG submission 160573) | Forest soil microbial communities from Barre Woods Harvard Forest LTER site, Petersham, Massachusetts, United States - Inc-BW-C-12-O ...
GTCCAGAATGAGGATTGGCGCGTCTTTGAGCAGAGCGCGGGCGATGGCGAGGCGCTGGCGCTGGCCGCCGGAGAGGCGCTGGCCGCGATCACCGATGAGAGTTTGATAACCCTTGGGCATTTGCATGATGAAATCGTGGGCCATGGCGGCTTGGGCTGCGGCAAAGACTTTTTCTTCAGCCAGATCGGGACGGCCGTAGCAGAGATTGCTCCAGATCGTGTCGTTGAAGAGGATGGTTTCTTGGGTAACGATAGCCATTTGCCCGCGCAGGGAGCGGAGGGTGACGCCGCGGAGATCGTGCCCGTCAATGCGAACTGCGCCGGAAGTAGGAGTGTAAAAGCGTGGCAGGAGATTGACCAAGGTGGTTTTTCCCGCGCCGCTGGAGCCGACGATTGCCACCACTGCGCCTGCGGGAACTTTCAGGGCGATGTTGTTGAGCGTGGGCGAATCGGCGTCGTCATAGCGGAAGGTGGCATTTTCGAATTCGACGGAATGCGAAAAGGGGGGCAGGGCGACGGCGCCTGTGGCGTCGAGTTTTTCTTCGGGCAGATCGAGCAGTTTGAAAACCTGGGAGGAAGTCCCGAGCGCTTGGACGAAGAGTTGATAGATGCTGCCGAGGCGCTTGATGGGCTCGTAGGCTTTGAAGAGCGCAAAGGTGAATGCGCCGAAGGAACCGATGGTCATGCGGCCGACTTTAATTTCACCGCGAGCGTAGAGCAGGATCATGGCGATGACGACGGCACCGAGGACGTCCATGATGGGCCCGGTAGCGGCCATGGCGCGGATCCAGCGCATATTTTCGCGCAGCAGATTGCGCGCGGCTTCGCGGAATTTGCCAATTTCGAAGCCTTCCATGCCGAACGCTTTTACCACGCGATTGCCGCTGATGGTTTCCTGCAGTATCTGGCTGAGGTCGGCGAGGCGGGTGCGGCTGGTTTCGGTGGAGCGGCGGATGCGGCGGGTTAGTTTTGCGACGGGCCAGACGACCAGCGGGACCAGGACCGCCGAGCCGATGGCCATGCGCCAGTCAATCACCAGGAGCACAGCGACGAATATGACCAGGTTGAAAATTTGGCGAAAGAAATCGGCCAGGTAATCGGAGAAGGCGGTGCGCATCTGCTCGATGTCGGCGATTACGGCGGACATGACGCGGCCGACGGGATTGTGGTGAAAGAATCCCACCGGCTGCTGGACGATCTTCACGTAAACGCCGTTGCGGAGATTGGTGACGCCGGCAAGGCCAACATATTGGATCAAGGTGCTGCCGAAATATTCGGCGATCGCCTTGACCAGAAAAATAAACAGCAGGGAGAGGGCGAAGACGGACCAGACGTGGTGGACGCTGGCGGGAACGAAATCGTTCAAGTAGACGATACGATCGGTGCCGGGAACCTGGAAGAGCACCAGTTTTTGCAGCGCGGACTCGGGCTTCAGGACCACGTCGAGTGCAGGCTTGATGGCGAAGGCCACCAGCCCTTCGGCGACGCCCATGACGGCCATGAGCAGAATGCCCGCGGCCAGCGGCAAAGTGAAAGGAGCGAGATAGCGGAGGAGGCGCCGCAGCTCTTCGCGCTGGGTGAGGTCTGCGGTGCCGTTTATTTTTTCAGCATCCAAAGGGAAACCCTTGGCCGCGGTCGCACGGCTTGAAATTTTCAAGTAGCGGATTTGTCAATGTCGCGATGCACGACTTTGGCTGAGTAGCCTTCGCGCTTCAGGTCGCGCCGTATGACTTCGGCCAGCGCAACGGAACGATGCCTCCCCCCCGTGCAACCGAGCGCGACGGTGAGATAGCTTTTGCCTTCGGAAATATAATGCGGAATCAGGTACAGCAACAGACTTTCGATGCGGCGGAGGAATTCCCCGGTTTGCGAGAAGGAACGGATGTAGCGCGCGACCCGCGGATCTTTGCCGCTGAATGGACGCAGGCGCGGCACGAAATGCGGGTTGGGCAAAAAGCGCACGTCGAAGACCAGGTCCGCATCCGCGGGAATGCCGTAGCGAAAGCCGAAGCTGACGACCGAAACGAGCAAGGGGCGGCGGCCGGGATTTTGGAAACGGTCGATGATGAACTGGCGCAGCTCGTGCACGTTGAATTTCGTGGTGTCAATAATTACGTCCGCCAGGCGGCGAATGGGCGCCATGCGGCGGCGTTCCAGGCGAATGCCTTCGGCGATGGAATGATTCTGGCTGAGCGGGTGCGGACGCCGGGTTTCGCTGAAGCGGCGGAGCAAGACTTCGTCGCTGGCTTCGACGAACACCAGAGTGGCGGGATGTTCGGAGGCGAGCTTGCGATAAATTCTGGGCAGCTTTTCGATTTGCTCGCCTTCGCGCGCGTCGACGAGAAGCGCGGCCCGTTCAATTTCGCCCACGCCTTCGACATAGAGTTCGCTGAAGGTGGAGATCAGGCCGACGGGAAGGTTATCGACGCAATAAAAGCCGAGGTCTTCAAAGGTGTTGAGCACCGAACCTTTTCCGGAGCCGGAAAGGCCGGTGAGCAGTACCAGTTGGCGGGCATCGCGGCTGCGAATTCTGGGGGTGCGGCGGCGCGTCACGGCGGGTGGTCAGGCCTTGACCCGGCGGCGATGGGTACTGGGAATGCGGAGGTCTTCGCGATATTTGGCCACGGTGCGGCGCGTGACTTGAATGCCCTCTTCACTGAGGCGTTTGGTGATTTGCTCATCGGTGAGAGGGTGCGCGGTGTCTTCCTCATCGATCATTTTCTTAACGCGACGCTTCAGCGAAAGCAGAGACATTTCGCTGCCCTGCGGACCGTTCACGGATTCGCTGAAAAAATAACGGAGTTCGAGGACGCCTTGCGGCGTGTGCACGTATTTATTGGCGACGGCGCGGCTAACGGTGGAGGGGTGCACGCCGACTTCTTCGGCGACTTCCTTGATCATCATGGGTTTCAGATGATCCGCGCCATAATCGAGAAAATCTCCCTGGCGGCGCAGGATGGATTGGCAAACGCGTTGAATGGTGTGTTTGCGCTGCTCGATATTTTTCATCAGCTGGATGGCGGCGGTGAAGCGTTCCTTGACGTAATTGCGAACGTCGCGGTCGGCGGCATCGCGGGCCAGCAGGCGGCGATACATGGGATTGAGGCGCAGCTGCGGCAGGTCGTCTTCGTTCATGAGGGCTTGCCATTCGCCGTCGACCTTGCGGAATTGGACGTCGGGTTCGACCAGGCGCGGCTCGGTGTGGTTGTAGCGCAGGCCGGGTTTGGGATCGAGCTGCTTGATGACGTCCACGGCGCGCTTCACCAGTTCGACCGGACGATTCAGCGCACGGGCGACTTCCTTGAGTTGGTTATTCTGCAGCAGCTTCAAGTGATCGGCGATGATTTGCTGCGCCAGGGTGTTCTGCGGGTCGATCAGCTTGAGCTGCATCAGCAGGCATTCCTGCAGGTCGCGCGCGCCGACGCCGGGAGGATCGAATTCCTGGACCATGGCGAGGGCTTCTTCGACGTCTTCCATGGAATAGTTGCCGGACTGCGCGAGTTCTTCGAGGGTAGCGGTGAGGTAGCCGTTTTCATCGAGGTTGCCAACAATGCCTTCGGCGATCTTGCGCACGGTTTCGGTGCAGATGCTGACGCTGAGTTGCCAGGCGAGATGGTCCGCCAGATTCTGCGCGGAGGAAAGGAATTTATCGAAGGAGGGGCGTTCGATATCTTCGCGTTCGCTGCTGCCGGCGCGTTCTGAGCCGGCATCGAGATATTGCGTGAAGAAAGAACCGAAATCGAATTCGTCGAAGGGATTGGCGGCTTCGGTTTCGGGGACCTTTTCGGTTTCTTTCTTGAGGAAGGCTTCGTCGGTATAACTATCGGTCGCAGCCGCGCCCTCTTCGGTGACCTCATCGAGGACGGGATTGGCCATGATTTCCTGATTGATCATCTCGCGCAGCTCGAGGCGATTGAGCGCGAGAACGCTGACCATCTGCACGAGGCCCGGCGTGAGAATCTGCTTCTGGGCCACGCGCAAGCTGAGTTTGGGTGCGAGCCAGTTCATAGCGATCAGTTCAGCCGGAATCCTTCACCGAGATACACGCGGCGGACTTCGGGATCGTTCGAAAGCTCCTCCGGAGTCCCCGCCCTAAAAATCTTTCCGTCGTTAATGATGTAGGCGCGATTGGTGACGGCCAAGGTGTCGCGGACGTTATGGTCCGTCACGAGCACGCCAATGCCCGCCGCGCTTAAATCGGCGATAATTTTCTGGATGTCCACGACCGTTAGCGGGTCGATGCCCGCGAACGGTTCATCCAGCAGCACGAACGACGGCGAAAGCACCAAAGAGCGCGCAATTTCCAAGCGGCGGCGCTCCCCGCCGGATAAGACGTACGCCCGGCTGTAGCGCACACCCTCCAGGCCCATCTGCGCCAGCAACTCTTCGACGCGGTCGCGGCGCTGTTCGGAGGTTAACGGCAGGGTTTCGAGGACCGCGAGCAGGTTCTCTTCCACCGTCATTTTCCGAAAAACAGAAGGCTCTTGAGGAAGGTAGCTGATGCCGCTCCGGGCCCGGAGGTACATGGGTAGGTCCGTGATGTCCTCGCCGTCGAGAATTACACGCCCGTAGTCCGGACGCGCGAGGCCGACCAGGATATAGAACGTCGTGGTCTTTCCGGCGCCGTTCGGCCCGAGCAACCCAACCACTTCACCCTGCTGAATTTCCAGGCTAATTTTATCGACGACCTTCCGCCCTCGATAAGATTTACTGAGATCAGCAGCCTGAAGTTTCAACATGCCGGTTCATTTCTCAACCCGGTGCTTGGTCAGCGTGCGCGAACCATCTTGCGAATCGATTAAAATCGTATCATTCGCTACAAAGAAGGTCAACGAATGGCCCGTAGTTGTGTCGCTGGAAGCATCAATGATGGTGGGTTGGCCGCCGGAAAGGACGAATTTTCCGTCGGAGGCCGTGTATTCAGCCTGATTGGCGGTGCCGCGGCGGTCGGCTTGGCGGACCGTAACACCCCCCAGGGCGAGGGCGTGGTCCAGCTGGCGGCCCTGGGCGGGGCTTCCTGCCCCCGGTTGGGCTGGCTTGGTCGCTGCGGATGGCTTGGCTGATGCTGCGGCCGGGGTCAGGAAGACATCCAGGGTGCGGGATTGCATGGAGCCTTGCTGGGAGTCGGCGGAGACCCCGGGTTCCAAGTGGGCTTTGCCGGTGTCACCCCAGTAGGTGAGCATAGGGGCGCGAATCTGCCAGAGCGTAGGCCCGGAGGGCGTGCTCAATATGGCTTTGCTCGACGGGGCGGGCGACGGGCTTGCGGGGGGCGGCGCGGGCGGCGCGGCTTGCGAAAAATTTGCGACGACATTGCCAGCGGCTTGGAGTTTTTTCTCGTCCCGCCAGATTTCGATCTGGTTTGCTTCGAGCACAGAATCGCCCTGCCAGAGGCGTGCGTGGCCGACGTAGGTGACGTGGCCTGACGTGGTGGAACCGGTGAGGGTGGCGGCAGAGATGTGGCCTGGGCCGGAACCGAGGCTCATGGCGGAATTCTGCGCACTGGGAAAGTAGGTGGAAAGCACTCCGCCTGACGCGCGTATGTCGCCAGACTTCTGATTGATGGCGACGCTGGCAGCGGTGGTGCGGCTCATCGAATCGGTGAGCACTGGCGAGCCGTCAAGCAGGATCAGCTCCGTGGAGCGGACAATGTTGGCGCGCTCGGCGGAGGCTTGACGATCGGCCTGCTGGAAGTGGACGTCACCGGTCTCATCGAGTTGCTGCCATTCACCGTCCGGAGAAAATTTCGCGGCCAGTTCCGCGGCTTTGATGATTTGGGGCGGGGAGCCGCCGATTTTTCGGGAGACGGTGGCGCCGCCGTGGCCGAGCAGAGTATCGAGACGTCCGGTGGGCGCGAATTGCGCGACAAATCTCTTGGCGCGAAGAGTGGTGGTCTCGTCGGCTGATTTTGTTTCGATGGTGCCGGGAGCGAGGGTGCTGACCGTCTGGATTACTGGCTGGTCCTCGTGCGGCTCGCTGTGCTGGTCATTGCGCTGGCCGGGTCGCTCGCCGGAGGTAAAAGTGGCGAGCAGTGATTCGGTTTCGATGGCGCGCGATTCCGCGCCCATGCGGGAACTGGCTTTGACGTTGCCGGTCGCCGTTATTTCGCGCACAAGATTGTGCTGCGGCGTCATGTTGAGCACGACGTTCGCGGCTGTGAGGTGGTCGGCGCCGCCGGCGGCTTCGCGAGAGCCTTCAACACTGCCGTCGGCGACGATCCGCTCGATCCAGCCGTCGGGGTTCAGGAAGAGATCAAATCGCGTGGCAGTCGAGGTGGATTTCCCGCGGGGGTCGTTCGAAGTAACTTGCGGATGGCCGGTGGCAATAGCGCGGCGAGCGCGGAATTCCGCATCGAGCTCGATGGAGATTTTGTCGGCGGAGATTGCGCGGTCGCCTTGGCGCACGTTTGCGGGAGCGTCCAATTCGACCATGCGATCATTGCGGCTGATTTCCATGCTGCCGCCGGTGGCGGTGACGGGAAGGCCGCCGCTTTTGTCAGAGGCTGCGAGGTCGAGCTGCACGTTGTGAGAGAGCCGGACGATTTCTTTTTGCGAACTGTAAATCATACCGTCGGAATGGCCTTCGCCCTGCGGGAATCGGAAATGAACCGGCGCAAAGGTGGTGGCGTCGCCGGACTCGCGATTGAAGGAAAGGTTGTGCGTAGTGATTTGCAAAGTTTTGTCAGCGGGTTTTCCGGTATCGCCGGCGGGGGTGGCACTGGCAAGGTCAATCTTGACGTCTCCTTCGCAGACGACGTTTCCGGAGGCGGGTTCGTAGTTGCATTCGCGCGTGTGAATATTGTCGTTGCGGCTGCCGTCGTGGCCGTAGAGGGTGATCCAGACGTCCTGGAGCAGGGCGCGATTCTGGTCCTTATATTGGGTGGCGTGGGAAGCGCGGATGGTGAAGAGGGCGCGGCCCTGGTCGGTGCCCACATAGGAAAATTCGGCGGATTGCTGCTGCACGGATTCGGGGATCGAAGGCGGCGCGTCTTTGCGGGCACGCGCGGCGCGGATGGCGCGCTGGGCATAGACGCCAGCGACGACCAGGACGATGGCAGCCGCAGCCCATGCCGCCCATCGTGCGTAGCGCGCTGACTCCTGATTGCGCAGAGTGAGGTCTCCCTGATGCGGGGAATAGTTTGTTAGACGACGAGTATAGGTGAGAGGTTTGCCGCTAGCAAACGCAGGGGAGGTGTTGTGCGGCGACGGCGGCTGCGGCTGTGTCGCACGTACGGCCGCGAGCCCCCTGCCGGCTGAGTGAAGGTAGAGCGAATCGGGCGCGGCAAGCGCAAATCATGGTCAAAGACGCCCGCCGAAAGATGGGCGGCCGCTCCAGAGTCAACTGCGAAGAGCCGGTAGTGACGCCAGCGCTAGCAAACGCGAGCGAGTTGATGCGCGCCTGGAAGCTTAGGCGCCGCTTTTTGCGCGCGGGATCGACCGGATGGATTTGGTCATCGCAGATGTGGCTAAAGGGCGTTTGGTATGAAAATATTTCTTGTAGGCGGCGATCCAGTCGGTTGAAATGTCGCGCTGGGCGGTACGCAGGTCGAGGGTTCCCTGGCAAACCATTTGGTGGAGATGTTCTTCGAGCGCGTCTTTGACGCGCGCGTTCCAGGTGGGCAGCGTGTAGGGTTCGGGCCAGAGGTTGTGGATGTCTTCGGTCCCGCCCAAACGCGGAGCAATCAGAAAATCGATTTCATAATCGTCGGCGCGGGCGCTGGCGATTCCGTATTCGTGCAAGACCTGCTGGCGCAGCGAAGCCGGGACATCCCGAACTACTTCTTCGTGGTCTGTCGAGCAGGCATCGCTGATGGAAATTGCGCGGGTGGCGCCAGGCGTGAGGGTATGGTCGGGGACGGCAGCGTTTTCGATGGGCAAAAATGATGCTGAAGAGCGTGGCGATGCGAAATGTTGAATGAGGAGCGCGCTTCCTGCGGCGATCAGGACGAGCGCCACCAGGACGTACGCTACCGCGCCACGCGGAAGAAAGAATTGCAGGAACCTCGACCACGGCGCCGCGCCCGATTTGACCGCCGCCGCCAGTTGGGACTTGAGCAAGGCGCGGGGACCTGCCGCGGAGGGCAATTGTGGATCGAGCGTGCCGCGATGCGCGTGAACGAAATCGGCGATCGTGGCTTCGAGTTCCCGGAGGCGGGTACGGCACAGCCAGCAGCCGGCCAAATGCGCGCGAGCCTGGCGGGCGCGGCTTGCAGGAAGTTCACCGTCCGCTGAACGCAGAAGGTCCTGGTCCGATATGTGGAGTTCGTCATCCCCCATTACGCGATCCTTTTTCCGCGCTTTCCAGACGCGCCAGAGTGCGCGTGAGCGAAAGCGATACGGAACCGAGAGAAATCCCGAGGGTTGCCGCAATCTCGCGGTAGCGCAGGCCCTCCGCGCGCAGGGCGAGGCAGCAGCGGTCCTGTTCAGGCAAGGCGCGCAGCACGGTGCGCAGGTGCTGCAGAGTTTGGCCGGAGGCCATTTGTTCTTCCGGGTTGGGAGTGGTGTCGGGCTTCGCGTGAACAATCCTCGCATCGTCGTCCATGGCGGCCTGAATTCTCTTGTTGGCGGCGCGCTGCTTCAGGGCGAGATTGTGGGCTACGCGAAAAATCCAACCGCGCAGATTACGGCGAGATTTACCGCGCTGCAGGTGGCGGAAGAGGGCTAGAAAAATGTCCTGGGTGACTTCTTCTGCATCGTGAACGGATAGGCCGAATGACAATACGTAACGCAGCAGCGGATTGCGAAACTGGTCGAACAGGCGGATTACTTCGCACTCGATTTCGGACGGCTTTTCGGATACCGCGGCGGACGCGGGGATGGGAAACGACAGTTCGGCGGCGAAATTGCGCGGAGGCAGCAGCATAGGTCTCTGTATGTATATTCCATTCGCTGGATTTCTGTTCATAATTTATGGAGATTGGTTATTGAGTTCAGCACGGCATGCGAAAAGAGGCTGAACAACAGCGCTGGCGGCGGAATATCCAATCTGAATGGCGTGGGGGAAAGACGCGCCGAGCGGGCGATGGCGACATCGCAGGCGGCGACGTTGCAAGCCATGCGGGGAGATGAATTGCGAAATCACGGGCGCCGCTCGTTGACTGCAGCTGAGTCATTTACATTTACGCGGAGAATTGCATGGCTGTTTTTCTGCTGCGCATTGCCGCTCTATTGCCAGAGCAATCGGGGAGAATTGCGGCTGAAGGTGAGCGATCCTTCCGGGCTGGGCGTGAAGACGACGGTACGGATCGTCAGCGAGGCGAATCAGTACCGAACCTCTTTGACGACCTCCGAGCAGGGAACGCTCGACGTGCCGCGGCTGCCGTTTGGCGTGTATCAGCTGGAAATTACACAGGCTGGGTTCTTGCCGATGTCGGAGACTTTGGAGATTCGTACATCGATTCCGACCGAGCATACGATTCAACTCAAGCTGCCGTCGCTGAATCAATCCGTGACGGTTAGCGCGGCAGACACTTTGATTGATCCGGATCAGGCCGGGGCGGTGAGCCAGATCGGTTCGGACACGATGGAACATCGCCTGAGCTCGCTGCCGGGACGCTCGCTGCAGGACCTGGTGAATTCGCAGCCGGGGTGGCTGTACGAAGGCAATGCCGTGCTGCACCCGCGCGGGTCGGAATATCAGACGCAGTTCATAGTGGACGGTGTTCCGCTCCAAGACAATCGTTCACCCAGCTTCGGTAATGAAATTGAGGCGGACGATGTGCAGTCCATGAGCATCTATACGGCGGGAATTCCCGCGGAATACGGCCGCAAAATGGGTGGTGTGGTGGAGGTCAATACGATTCAGGATTCTGACCCGGGCCTGCACGGGCAGGTGGTTCTATCCGGCGGGAGCTTCAACACCGCGGGCGCTTTCGCGAGCGCGCAGTATGTGTGGGGGAAGAATACGCTGAGCGGGAGCGCCAGCGGCGCCATGACGGATCATTACCTGAATCCGGTGGTTCCGCAGAATTTTTCGAACACGGGCACCAGCGGCGATTTTTCGCTGCGCTACGCGCGCAAACTCACGCCCCACGACCGACTTAGCCTGAGCGTGCGCCACGAATTGGCGCGCTATGACCTACCCAACGAATTGGTACAGCAAGAACCGCATCTGACGCCCCTCGATCCCACGGCGCCGCCCGGAATACAGCGCCTGAACGCGGACAATCTGGAGACCATGGGCATCGCCACCTACCAGCACATTTTTTCTTCCAACGTGGTTGCTGATTTTTATGGCATGGTGCGCGACACCTCGAACGATTTTTACTCCAACACTTATGCGACGCCTATTCTGGTTTCACAGCACAATTGGTTTCGCGAAGGATACTTCAGAGGCGTGGTGACGGCCGTTCACGGGCGGCACGAATTCAAGTTCGGCGTGGAGTCCGAAAACACCTATCTGAACGAGAATTTCGGGTTCGTCATCACCGATCCAACGCAGTTCGACCCGGGCACTCCATCTCCGTTTAGTTTCGTGGCGAACCGGCCGGACCTCGAACAGTCCACGTTCGTGCAGGATCAAGTGCACCTGGGAAACTGGACGATCAGTGCCGGAATCCGCTGGGACCATTATCAGTTGATATTGAACCGGCAGGCCGTGGACCCGCGCCTTTCGATTGCGCGTTATTTCCCCGCGGCTGGTCTGGTCGTGCATTTTTCCTATGACCGAGTGTTTCAGACGCCCTCGAACGAGAACATTTTGCTTTCCAGCTCGACGGCAGCGACGACGCTGAATCCTGTTTCCCTGCAGTTGCCTGTCGAGCCCTCCGAAGGAAATTATTACGAGGCGGGCGTAACGAAGGATTTTTTCGGAAAAGTGAAGCTAGACGCCAATTATTTTCGGCGGCTGGTGAACAATTATGCGGATGACGATCAGATTGACAACACCACGATCAGCTATCCGATCGCGTTTCGCAAGGCGATCATTTACGGAGCGGAAGCGAAGCTGCAGGTCCCCGATTGGCACGGCGTGTCGGGGTTTTTGAGCTATTCCTACATCGTCGGCAATGCGTGGTTTCCGGTGACGGGCGGATTGTTTCTGGGCGACGACGTGGTGATACCGACCACAGGCCATTTGCCCGACTCGCAGGACCAGCGCAACACCGTTCGCGGCCGCGTGCGTTATCAGGCGGCTCCGCGCTTTTGGATCGCGGGCGGGATTCAGTACGATACCGGGCTTCCATTCGACTTTCAGTGCCCGGACGGCGAGACGCTGCAGCAGTGCATCGCAGGGGTAGCCGCCACCTACGGACAGCAAGTGGTGGATCGCATTAACTTCGCGCGCGGGCGCATCTATCCTGCGTTCCAAGTGAACGTCTCGGCGGGCGCGGAGGTGTACAAGTCCGAGCGATTTAGTGTACGGCTGCAGGCGGATGGGCAGAACCTGACGAACGTCCTGAACGTGATTGATTTCGGTGGGCTGTTTTCTGGCAATGCGATTGGGCCTTCGCGGAGCTTTGCCCTGCGGCTCACCACCACCTTCTAACGCTACGCCTCCCCTTAGGCGGGCGTTATTTGTCTTGGGCTAGCAGGCCTACGCCGGAGGCGGCTACGCTGTCGCGGGTGGTGTTTTTCACCAGGTACATTGCTTCGTCGGCCAGATGCAGGAGTTCGGCTTTGGTGCGGGAGTCGCTGGGGTAGGCGGCTACGCCTACGCTGGCGGTTACGTGGGCGTTGATGCCGGTGTCCTTCAGCCAGACGGCTTCGCGGATTAGTTTGTGGAGACGGCGGGCGACGCCTAGGGCATTTTCTTTCGAGGTTTGCGGCAGCAGGACTACGAATTCGTCGCCGCCGTAGCGGAAGGCTAGGTCGATCAGGCGGCATTTGTCTTTGATGGCCTGGCCGATTTCGGCTAAGAGCTTGGAGCCCATCAGGTGGCCGTGCGTATCGTTGACACTTTTGAAATGATCGAGGTCAATGAAAATTAGCGAGAACTCGAAAGCGTAACGGTGCGAGCGGTAGATTTCAGTGTCCAGCATGAAATTCAGATGGCGCGCGTTGTAGAGGCTGGTGCAATCGTCCGTGATGGTGAGTTCGTGAATGCGCTGCACGTGGCGCGCGTTTTCGATGGCGATGGCGGCGTAGTCTGCGAGAGCTTCCAGTAACGCGAGGTCGCGCGCGCTGAAACCTTCCGGGCCGATGCTGTTGATTAGTTCGATGACGCCGAGGCACTGATCGCGAAAACGCACGGGGACGGCGACGATAGAGCGCGTTTCCATTTTTGTTTTCGCGTCCACTTGGCCGAAGAAACGCGAATCCTTCGCGGTGTCTCGCACGACTACAGCTTCGCCGGTCTGCGCTACCCAGCCTGCTAATCCCTGGCCGACCTTGATACGAACGTCCTTCAGCGATTCCGCGCCTTTGCCGGTGGCAATCTGGAAATAAAGCTCGTCCTTGTCCTGATCCATCAACAGGAGCGACCAGGTATCGGGCCGCAGAACCTCGTTGATTTTTTCCATGATGGTACGCAGGACCTGATCGAGTTGCAGAGAGGAAGTGAGGGCTTTGCCTAGCTCGTGGAATACGGTGACCTCGTTGGAGGACTCGATGGACATGTCCACACCCGGCGTTCTGCGCCGTTCGATGCCGGCAAAGGGGCGCGCGTCCGTGGATCGCCGCATGGAGTCTTCGGCGAAGCCTTTCGTCGGTTCGTTGGAGTCTGAGGTCAACGTTGACATTATAGTGAACGGTTTCGCTACACTGCAACGACCTTCGCGGCGCGATTGACGAAAGGGCAATAGGCCCCTCTTCCGATGAGTTATCGGCCAGCATTGACACTCCCAGCACCGACGCCTATATTTTCTGTTGTTGCGGATTCCAGCGGATGCCTTCAAAACCTTTCGGCGAACACCTTAAACGCGAGCGAGAAATGCGGGGCGTCACACTGGAAGAAATTTCAGTGGCTACACGCATTGCTCCGCGGTTTCTGGCGGCGCTGGAGAGCGAACAGTGGGAGCTGTTGCCGGGCGGCGTGTTCAATCGCGGGTTTATACGATCGGTGGCGCGTTATCTGGGTCTGGATGAAGATAGTCTGGTGGCGGAATACGCGCTGGAGACCAGAGGGCGTTCTGATCCGGGCGTAGTAGCGGACCCGCCGCAGGAGCCGGACCGCAATTGGGCGCGTGTTTTCGTGGTGGTGGTACTGGTTTTAGTGGTGCTGGCCGGCGGTTGGGCGGCGATTCATTTTCTGGGACCGAAAATTGCGGCGCGCCTGCATAAACATTCTGGAGAGCCGGTGAATTCGGCGCCGGACAGTGGCGCGACGCCAAGTTTCGCGGCGGATAGCGCGGCGGCGGCTGGCACGTCTGACACCGGTGCCGCGACGCCGTCGGATCCGGCGATTTCTGCGAGTCCTTCGCCTGGCGGTGGCGATGCGTCCACGTCTGGTACAACGCCGACGCTGGATTTGAAACTGGAAGCGGCGCGGGCTGCCGATGTGAAGGTAGTGGCGGATGGCAAACCGGTTTTCGAGGGGCACATGGACGCGCGGCAAGTGCATCGGTTCACGGCGATGGATGCGCTGGAAATATCTTCGAGCGAATCGAGCGCGATTGTGCTGAAGCTGAACGGGCAGGCGGTGGCGGCGGGCGGACAGCCTGGGCAGCCGGGATCGGTGACGCTGACGCAGAAAGATCTGAAGCCCGCGGCAGGAGAGTCCCATTAGCGCCGAGATACGAGCCGAGGTTCGTTCGGGCCATGCGCGGCCGGAACAAAAACTGGCGGTATGCGCAGGCAGCATTTCGCTGGCGCCGGAAGATCGCGCTGAATTGCTGGCGGTCTTGACGATGGACAGCGATCCTGGCGTTGCGGAACGCGCGAAAAGTTGCCTGCTGACGCAGTCGCTGGAATCGCTGCAGGTGGCGCTGGCGCGTCCCGATGCGGACCTGAAACTTTTTGAATATTGCGCGGACAACATGGGCGGCAGACCGGAAGTGGCCGATCGCATGGCGGCGAACGCCGCGTGCCCTGCGGAATTTGTGACGCGCGTATCAGCGGATTTGACGAGCGTGGGGATTCAGGCGCTGCTGGATAATCTGGACCGGCTGAGCTCGTATCCGCCGCTGGGAATTGCGCTGGCTTATTCGGAGGCGGCGACTCCCGACCAGAAAGAGCTGCTGGCGGAAATCGAAACGAATGCCTTTCTGGAAGAAAAAGTGATTGCGGAGGTAGCGAAAGAGGCCGAGCCGGACGTGAAGAAGCGGCAGTCGTTGCTGCAACGGATGGCTAAGATGAATATCGTGCAGCGGATTCAGCTGGCCGTGAAAGGCGGGCGCGAAGAACGCATGCTGCTGATACGCGATCCGAACAAGATTGTGCAGCGCGGCGTGCTGCAGTCGCCGCGGCTGACCGACCTGGAGGTTGAGAATTTTGCGGCGATGACGAATGTGTCGCAGGAAGTGCTGCGGATTATTTCGAAGAACCGGAACTTCATGAAGAATTATGTGGTGACGCGAAACCTGACTAAGAATCCGAAATCTCCGCTGGATGTGAGTTTGCATCTTTTGCCGCGCTTGGTTCCTACCGATTTGAAACAGCTTGCGGCGAATAAGAATGTGCCGGAAACGTTGCGTTCCATGGCTTTGAAACTGCAGCGGCAGCGGAATACGGCGCGGCCCGGCTGAGAGCTAACAAAGCGAAAATGGAGGGTGGCGCAAGGTTGGGAGCGCCGGCGTTCGCGCGAGATGCTTTATTTTGCGGCGGGTTTTGCCAAGGACGCGGCCACTTGTATTTGGTATGCGCGGGCTTTGACCAGGATTTCGGATTCGTTCAGCGTTGTCATTTGCCGATCTTCCATTACGATTTTTCCTGCGATGATTACGGTGCGTACGTCATTTGCTTTCAACGCGTAGACGAGCTGGGAATATACGTTGTGCATGGGAGTGGCGTGTGGTGCAGACGTATCCACCAGAATTAAATCCGCTTTTTTGCCGGGCTCGAGCGAGCCGATTTGTGTTTCGAGGTGCAGGGCGCGGGCGCCAGTGATGGTGGCTAGCGCGACGACCTGTTCGGCGGGAAGCGCGCGCGAATCCATGCGGGCAAGTTTCTGCAGCTTGGGTGCTAGATCCATTTCCTCGAACATGTCGAGGTTGTTGTTGCTGGCGGCGCCGTCAGTGGCGAGCCCGATGGCTTCGCCGGCCGCCAGCATTTCCACGACGGGCATCACGCCGGCGGCCGTTTTCATATTGCTGGAGGGATTGTAAACGCAGCCTACGCCGAAGTGCGCGAGGGTGGCGATGTCTGCTTGGTCCACCAGGATACAGTGGGCGCCCACTACGTCTGGGCCGAGAATTCCGGCGCGGGAAAGATAGGCGACGGGCGTGAGTCCGTATTTATTGCGGCTTTGCTCGAGCTCGAAGGGAGCTTCCGCGATGTGGATCAGGATTGGGGCACCATTGCGTCGGGCGAGTGCGGCGGCGTCCTGCAGTGTTTTTTCGGAGCAGGTGTACATGGAATGCGGAGCTACGGCGGCGACGATTAGCGGGTCGCCTTTCCAGTGGTCGAGGAATTTTTGCGTGTAGGCGAATGCTTGCGGCAACGTTTTATTGTCGGGAGCGGGAAAATCAATGATGGTTTCGCCGAGCACGCCGCGCATGCCTGCTTCTCGGGTGACGCGCGCGACGGCGTCTTCGAAGTAATACATATCTGCGTAGGTGGTGACGCCGCCGCGCAGCATTTCCAGGATCGCAAGGCGCGTGCCCCATGCGGCGAAATCTTCGGTGACGTTGCGGGCTTCGGCGGGAAATATGTAGCCGTGCAGCCACTCGTCGAGGGACAGATCATCGGCGATGCCCCGGAACAAGCTCATGGCGGCGTGGGTGTGGCCGTTGATTAGGCCGGGCATTACGAGCGCGCCGTGGGCGTCGATGACTTTTGCGGGGGCATATTTTGATTCTAGTTCGGCGCGGGGGCCAACTGCGACGATTGCATCGCCGCGCACCGCTATGGCGCCGTGGTCCAGGACGCGGCGCTCGGCGTCCATCGTGATTACCGTGCCGCCGGTTATCAGCACGTCTATTTTTTCTTGGGCGGGGGTGGGTGGGGCCGCGGACAGGCAAAGAAGAAAGACAAAGGCACCGCTAATGAACGCGGATGAAAACTGATAAAAGCGAGTGATAACACTTACGAATTTCCGCCGCGGACAAAACGTCTTTGGAATCGCGTTCATTTCATCCTTTTTTGGCTTTCTACAAGAACGAAGCATCGAATGCGCGCGGCAGGAGCTTGGCGGACGTTTCCCGTTCGACTTTTCCTTCTAGATTGGCTAACAGGACGGGGACGTCGCCACAAAATTCCCAGATGATTTGGCGGCAGGCGCCGCAGGGCGGGGTCAGGCGATCCACGTCGGTGACGACGGCGACGGCGTCGAAGCCGCGTTCGCCTTCGGAGACGGCTTTGAAGATGGCGACGCGTTCGGCACAGCACGTGAGGCCGAGCGTGGCGTTTTCGATGTTGCATCCGGCGAAGATGCGGCCGGATTTTGCACGCACTGCGGCACCTACGCGAAAATTGGAAATCGGGGCGCAGGCGTTCTGGAATGCTTGCGTGGCTGCGGAGATTAGCGCGTCGTATTCGCTCATAGATTTTTCGCTTTCCGGCACCTTACTTTCCTTTATTTAGAATCGGCGGCAATGCGCGGCAGCACGGCGCGCAGGAGCGCGATGAACTGGCCTTTCACTCGCTCGCCGGTTTCCATTACTTCTTTGTGGTCGAGCACTTGATCGAGAATGCCGGCGGCCATATTGGTGACACAGGAAATTCCGAGCACGCGAATTCCCATGTGGCGCGCGGCTATCGTTTCCGGGACGGTGGACATGCCCACCAGATCGGCTCCGATCGTACGCAGATAACGAATTTCGGCGGGAGTTTCGTAGCTGGGTCCGGCGAGCGCGGCGTACACACCCTCGGGTGCGGCGATGCCGAGCTTTTTGGCTTCGCAGAGCGCGATCTCGCGGTAGGGCTTCCAGTAGGCTTGGGTCATGTCCGGAAAACGCGGGCCGAAGCTGTCATCGTTGGGGCCGATCAGCGGATTTATGCCCTGCAGATTGATGTGATCGCGGATGACGACCAGCGCGCCTTGGGTGTATTGCGTATTGATGCCGCCGGCGGCGTTGGTGAGGATGGCGCAGCGAATGCCGAGGCGGCCGAGGACGCGCATGGGGAACGCGACTTGCTGGGCTGTGTAGCCTTCGTAGAAGTGAACGCGGCCCTGCATCGCGGCGACAGCGATATTTTCGATTTTGCCGAGCACCAGCCGCCCAGCGTGGCCGATGGCGGTGGAACGCGGGAAGCCGGGAATTTTTTCGTAGGGGATACGCGTGGGTTCTTGCAGGCCCTCGGCGAAGGCACCGAGGCCGGAGCCAAGAACCAGCGCGATTTTAGGACGCAGCCTGGTTTTCCTGAGGATGAATTTCGCGGCGCGATCGGCGCGCGCGAATTCGGAGTCGCGCGCTGAGGATTTTGTGCGGGCCGCACTCATCGCATCATGATCCCGACGATGGATGCGGACATCAGATTGGCCATGGTGCCGGTCAGCATGGCGCGAATGCCCAGGCGCGCCAGGTCTGCCTTTTTATTGGGGGCGAGGGCGCCGATGCCGCCGATTTGAATTCCGATGGAGCTGAAATTCGCGAAGCCGCAGAGCGCAAAGGTGGCGATGGTGAAGGAGCGAGGATCGAGCGCGTCCTTCAGCGGGCCGAGGCGCTGGAAGGCGACCAGTTCGTTCGTCACCATACGTAGGCCCAGGAGATTTCCGATGGTGTGGCAATCGTGCCAGGGAATTCCGATGACCCAGGCGATGGGCGAGAACAGATAGCCGAAAATCTGCTCGACGCTGGAGGGAAACCAGGGGACGCCGAGCAACGCGAGACCGTTGTGCACGGCGCCGAACACGCCGTCTACGAGATAAATCAGCGCGATGAAAGTGATGAGCATGGCGCCGACGTTCAGAGCGAGGCTGAGGCCATCCACGGTGCCGCGGGAGAGCGCGCCGAGGGCATTGGTGTCGCGTTCCAGCGGCGCGATTTCAACTTTGCCGGAAGTTACTGGCACTTCGGTTTCGGGCACCATCATTTTCGAAAGCAGGATTGTGCCGGGGGCGGTCATGATCACGGCGGCGAGGATGTGTTTGGCTTCGACGCCGTAGGCGATATAGGCGGCCATCATGCCGCCGGAAACATGAGCCATGCCACTGGTCATAATGGTCATTAATTCGGATTGCGTTACTTCGGGCAGAAATGGGCGGATGGTCAGAGGCGCTTCGGTCTGGCCCATGAAAATACTGGCGGCGACGTTGAGCGATTCTGCGCCGCTGGCGCCCATCAGGCCGGTCATAACGCGCGCCGCTTGTTTGATGATGAGTTGCATTACGCCGTAGTAATAGAGCAACGCAAAAATCGCGGCGATGAAAATGATGGTGGGCAGCACCTGGAAGGCGAAGAAGAAGCCCATGGGCGAGCCTTTTTTCCCGAGATCGCCGAAGACGAATTGGGAGCCGAAGAATGCGAAGTCGAGCACCCAGTTCACGGCGGCGCCGGCTTTCTGAAAAATCCACTGGCCGTAAGTCCAATTGATTACGAGGTAGGCGAAGACGATTTGCAGGCCGAGGCCCCAGGCGACCGTTTTCCCGCGGATGGCGCGGCGATTCGTCGAGAATAGGAATGCGAAACCCATCATGGTGAGCATTCCCAGTACGCCTACCAGGCGGTGCATGCGCGGGTGCCTCCTTGCGAGCGTGTGTGGCGACTACTTCAAAACCGGTACTTCAGCGGCTAAAGCCGTCCTTATTGTTCTGGGTCGATGTCGTGGCGAAAGGCACGACCTACAAAGATTCTGGCGCGCGGTTCGAGAAATTCTCTATCTCCGCGGCGTTTCTGCAAAAAAACAGATCCCTCTCCGCGTCCCGCGCCCGCCAAACTGCGGCGGGAAAGAAAAAGCGCGGGATTCCGTTCGGGATGACTTTCGGGCGGCCGGGTCACGAGTTGTTTCCTGCGCCGATGATTTTGCGGACCAAGGGCGCGGGGGGCGGATCCTGGTCGCCAATTTCGAAACTTTCGGACAGGAGGCGCATGGCTGGAACCAGACGCGCGTCCAGGTTGTAGTGCACGGTGCACAAATTTTCGCCGGCCTTCACCGCGTCGCCGATTTTCTTTTCGAGCACTAGGCCCACGGCGGGATCGACCGAGTCCTCTTTTTTTTCTCTTCCGCCGCCGAGGAGCATGCTGGCGACGCCAACTTGCTCGCAGTGAATTGCGGTGACGTAGCCGCCGAGGCGGGCGTCCACGCGCGCGGTGTGCTTGGCGTGCGGCAAACGGCTGGGGTCGTCAATCACCCGAGAATCTCCTCCTTGCAAGCGAATCACTTCGCGGAATGTATCACGCGCGCGTCCGGAAGCAATCATTTCCGCAGCGAGCGCGCGGCCTGCGGCGACGGATTTTGAGGTGCCGCCGAGGACGAACATCCAGGCGGAGAGTTCCAGGCACAGCTCGCGCAGATCTCCCGGGCCTTTGCCGTCTAGGATTTCGATGCATTCCTCGACTTCGAGGGAGTTGCCGATTTTGCGCCCGAGAGGCTGCTCCATGTCGGTGATGAGCGCGACGACTTTCTTGCCCATGCGAACACCGGTTTCGACCATCAGCTCGGCAAGGTATTCGGCATCTTTCTGCTTCTTCATGAACGCGCCGTCGCCGGTTTTCACGTCGAGGACCAGCGCGTCAATTCCCTCCGCCATTTTTTTGCTCATGATGGAGGCGGTGATGAGGTAGGGGCTTTCGACCGTCGCGGTGACGTCGCGCAGGGCGTAGAGTTTTTTGTCGGCTGGGGCGATTTCGGGGGTTTGGCCGATCAGGGCGCAATGAGCGAGCGCGAGCGTGCGGCGGAATTGTTCGAGCTGTAGGTTTACGTCGAAGCCGGGAATGGATTCCAGCTTGTCGAGCGTGCCGCCGGTGTGGCCCAGGCCGCGGCCGCTGATCATCGGCACATAGAGGCCCGCGGCGGCGACGATAGGAGCGATGACGAGCGAGGTCTTGTCGCCGACACCGCCGGTGGAGTGCTTGTCAACTTTGGGCGCGGGAAGATCGGACCAGTCGAGCACTTCGCCGGAATTGAGCATGGATTCGGTGAGCGCGGCGAGTTCGGCGCGCGTCATGCCGCGCCACAGCACGGCCATGAGGAATGCGGCTAGTTGATAATCCGGGACGAGGTCGTGCGTCGCGCCATCAATGAGAAATGCGATTTCTTCGCGGGAGAGTTCCGCGGCGTCGCGTTTTTTGCGGATGATGTCAACAGCGCGCATGAAGGAGGATGGGCCAAGCTAGCATCGCGGCCCTCTGGGCGTCAATCATTGTGCGCGGCGCGAAATTCATCGAAAGATTCGGCGGTTACAGCCTGCAGTTCGTGCGGGTGGCGATTTCGGCCATCATTTGCTGCATTTCGGCGTGGATGTGGCCGTTGGTGACCAGAAGATCGGGGCCGCCGGGGCGGTAGGGGCCGCCGCGCAGATCCGTTACCTTACCGCCTGCTTCGCTGACGATTAAAATGCCGGCCGCGGTGTCCCACGATTTCAGGCCGAATTCCCAGAAGGCTTCGAAGCGGCCGCAAGCGACTGAGCAGAGATCGAGCGCGGCGGAACCGTCGCGGCGCACTCCATGGGAATGGAGCGTGAAATGCCAGTAGTAATGGATGTTCAAATTATCGCCGCGTTTGTGCGTGGGGAAGCCGGTGGCGACGAGGCTGACGGCCATGCGTTCGGCATTGGAAACGTGAATCGGTTTCGCGTTTAGATAGGCTCCTTGGCCGCGCGCGGCGGAAAAAAGTTCGTCGGCGACGGAATTGAAGACCACGGCGACCAGTGGAACTCCCTCTTCGAGCAGCGCGATGGAAACCGCAAAGCACGGATAGCCGTGCGCAAAATTGGTGGTGCCATCGAGCGGGTCGACGTGCCATTCGTAGCGCGAAGCAGCCGTTGCGCCGCTGGAGCCTTCTTCGGCGACGATGCGATGGTCTGGAAATTCACGGCGCAACCGGCCCACAACGATGGCTTCGGAGCGTTTGTCGGTTTCGGTGACAAGATCGACGTCACCTTTGTAGGTAATCTTCTGCGGACGGCTGTGTTCGGCGAGCAGCACGGCGCCGGCTTCGCGCGCGGCGGCGATGGCAACATCGAGAAATTGGTTCATCGGATTATTGCGCCACTCCGGCGGTGAAATATTCCTTGCGATAACGCACGGTGTCTCCGGTGTTCACGCTGACCACCACGTGGCGGTCGCTTCCCGGTGGCGGCGTGGGATTGGGATAGTAGCCGAGCAGATATTGGGTGCGCAGTTCGCGATTGATGCGATCAAAGATTTCGCCCAGCTCGCTGAGGTTGGTCGGGTAGTACATCGCGCCGCCGACGCTGTCCGTGATGGTGGAGATGGCATGCTCGCCCGCGGTGTTCCATCCGGCGTCGGATTTCATCGGGCGCACGACTACAGTATAGAGCAAAATGTTGGAGGCGATCGCGGCGCGGCGCGCGTCTTCGAATTTTGAGACGCTCGTGGTTTCGCCGGCGTCGGTGATGATCACCAGCGCGCGGCGGCGTTCGGAGCCCTGGCGACGGACGGATTGGGAGCCCAGGACCACGGCGTCGTAGAGCGAGGTGCCCATGTCCGGGCTCGTGTCCACGCGGCGGACCGCGCTATCCAATTGTTTGAGATCCGCGGAAAAATTGCAGAGCTGCACGACATCGGCTGCAAATGAAAAAACGGCGAGGCGATCGGTGGGACGTACCACTTCCTCAATAAAATGTGCTGCAGCCTCGCGTTCGATTTTCAATTCGATGGCCGCAGAGCCGCTGGCGTCGAGCATCAGGGCCAGATCGAGCGGGCGATTTGTTTGCGGTTCGAAGCGCACGATTTTCTGCGCGATTCCCTCTTCGCTGAGCTGGAACGCGCTTTGGGCGAGACCGATGACGGGCTCGCCTTTGTCGTCGGTGACGCTGGCGAGGATGCTCACGAGGTCCGTCTGCACGCGGATCGGGCCTTTTTGGCGCTGTTGCTGCTGCGGATCAGGAGCGCCGACGCCGGCGAGCGCACCGAAAGACACCAGCGCGAAAGTGCAAAGCGTGGCGATGGCTCGTTTCATCTAAGAGGTAGATTCTTCGGAGGTGGAATTGGCTTCCTGGGGTAACGCTTCGCCTTCGGCCCAAACGGCGCCGCCGGCGAAGAATTCTTTCTTCCAGATGGGGACGGCGCGCTTGAGAGTGTCAATGGCGTAACGGCAGGCGTCGAACGCGGCGGCGCGGTGCGGCGCACTGACGGCGATGAAGACGCTGGTGTCGCCGACTTCCAGCCGACCGAGGCGGTGCACGATCGCTAGCCGGTGGATTCCAAATTCAGTGTGAATGTGCGCGGCAATTTCGCGCAGTTTGGTGTAGGCCATGGGTTCGTAGGCCTCGTACTCGAGATAGAGCGTGCGCTGACCTTGGAAATTGTTGCGCACGAAACCGTCAAAGATTACCGCCGCGCCATCTTCAAAGGCTTTGAGGTTGAGCAAGATTTCGCGCGGCTGGATCGGTTCGCGCAGCAGAAGAATGATGTCGTCGCTGATGGCGGTTTGTTGTCCGCCGCTGACGGGCGGGAGAAATGCGACTTCGTCACCTGCCGCCAGAGAGGCGCGCCATTCGGCGTATTCCTGGTTTACAGAGGCGGCGACGGAGGGTCGGAATTCGGCGAGGCGCGGGAAGCGGCGCGCATAACGCTCGTAGAGGTCTTCCACACGCGCGCCTTCAGAAAGCTCGGCGTCTTCCTGCGAGACACCGGCGATGTCTTTGAGTTGGCCGAAAAATAGGACGCGAACGCGCATCATCTTTATTCTACCGTGGAGGCGCGTGCAACGCGAACATGCCGGTGCGCGTTTGGCAGCTCAACTGACGATAGCCCGCTCGAGCGCGAATCAGCCTGCTCCCCCCGCGGCCGGCGCTGTTGCACCGCGTGCAGGCTGATTCGGCCGAGTTCGCACCGCTAGAACGTCATCTTCATTCCGAATTCAATAGTACGCGGGGCGCCGAGGGCGAATACGCCCGTGCCTACGCCCACGCGCACGGAGTTAGCCTCGGCGTAAGTGGTGCCGTTGAGCGAGCCGGGGCTGCCGGTTAGGATCCCGCTCAGGACGTTGCCGGGAATGTTGAAATTGGCGAAGTTCAGCAGGTTATAGAAGCTGACGCTGGGTTGGAACGACAGTTGCCTCTCGTGGACGTTTACGTTGCCGACCCACGTCAGGCTCATGTCGAACGTTTTCAGCCAGGTCAGTCCTACTTCACCGGGAGTGACTTGTGCCAGGGCAGGAGCTACTCCTCCGAGCTGCTGGAGCTGGCTTAATGTGAATAAGCCACTGTTGATGAGCACATTGCCGGCAGGAGTCGGGTTATTCGCGACGGTGGTGTTGTAATTGTTGACG
>Ga0210391_10001260_pt1 | contig 23415 bp, 21 predicted proteins | sample IncBWC12OmetaG_FD_160573 | JGI IMG/M metagenome (GOLD analysis project Ga0210391, IMG submission 160573) | Forest soil microbial communities from Barre Woods Harvard Forest LTER site, Petersham, Massachusetts, United States - Inc-BW-C-12-O ...
ATCGGCTTCTGCCGCCTTATAGAAAACCTTTCCCGGAACAATCGTTCCTCCGGGCAGCCGCACTCTCAACGTGTCTCCCAACCCGATGTGATCGGCTTCCGTCTCAGGAATCGCCGCGAACGCCCACGTGTCCGTGAAATCCACCACGGTCACAATCGCCTGCCCTGCGTTCACTACTTCGCCTTCGCGCGCCGCCCGCACCAGCACCGTTCCCGTCACCGGCGAATAAATTTTCGTGTACCCGAGGCGCACCTCCGCTTCTCTCATCTGCGCCACCGCGTTCTCCACCTGCGCCCGCGTCGATGCCACCGTACTCTGTGCCGCCGTAGCCTGATTGGTCCGCGCAACCGACGAATTCAAATCCGCTTGCGCCGCCGTCACCTGCTCCTGTAGCGCCTGGACGCTAGACTCTTGCGCTTTCAGATTCATCTCCGCCTGCACCCGGTCCTGATCCGATGCCACTCCCGCCTGCGCCAGCCCAATCGTCCGTCGACTATCACTCTGGACACGAGTCAATGTAGCTTCGGCCTGCGCCAGCTGGGCGCGCGCTGCCTGCAGTTTGGCCTGCGAATTTTCCACATCACTCGACGTCGATCCCTTCGTTGACTGCCGCGTATATTCGTTCGCGCTCATCTGTGATCGCATACTCGTGATCGTAGCGGCCGACGCACGCTCTTCAGCCTCCAACTCCGAAGGATCCAGCAAAGCGATGAGATCGCCCTGTTTCACCTGCGATCCTTCCTCAACCAGCAGCTTCGAAATCCGCCCCTGAATCTGGGGACTCACCACGATCTGGTTAGCATCCACCGTCCCCACTAAAACCAAGTCATTTCCGCTGGGAGTAGAAAAAAAGTAATACACCGACGAAATCACCAGGATGATCGCCAGCATTATCAAAAATTTATTCCGAGCATTCATCGTCAATCTCCATGCCCTATCGAAAAAGTTGGAGGCCGGGAATTTGTTGATTTTCCCGTGTTCCTTCGTGCTCTGTCGTAAAAGTTCTTAAGCTTTTCCCCACGCGCGCCGCGCTTCGGCGATGATCCGGCCTTAACAAATAAAGCCGCCGAAATAAAATCCAGCACAAATGCCCGCCGCTCCCGAATCCGCTCCGTCGATAAAGGATCGATCTTCATCAGCGTCTTCATTAGCGGAGCCGCCGTGAAATAGAACACAATCACCGCGGCTATCGAAGGCAGAAAATCCATGGGATTCACTGCCCGAAACTCCCCGGCCTCAATCCCCTCCCGCAGCACACCGCCGAGTTTCTCGAAGATGGGGAAGAAATATTCCTTCGCAATCCGCTGCATGCGAGCAGCGCCATTGCCCGATCTCACCCACTCCCCTTGCACGACTCGCGGAAATCGCGGGTTCGCGGCGATGTAATCGAAATATGTTCCCAGGTACTGCAACATCTTTTCCCGCGGAGGCAGTTTGCTATCGAGCACCGGCATCACCCGCTCCCGCAAGCCACTGAACACGTGGTCGAGCACCGCTTCGTACAGCGCGTCCTTATCTTTGAAGTAGTAATAAAGCAGCGCCTTGTTGACATGCGCCGACCTGGCGATCGCGTCAGTGCGAGCCCCGGCAATTCCGTGCTCGGCGAACTCCGCCACCGCCGCCTTCAGGATGGCAGCCCGGCTTTCCGCCGGTTGTCCCCGAGTGCCGAACCGATGACTCGTCAACCGACCCGACACAGGCCGTGTTCGAACCCGGCGACGTGTGACGTCAGATGTTGTCATATAATTAACCAGTTAGTTAGATTATAGCATAGGCTAAACATTTCACTGGCGACCCTTTTACCTGCCTGTGTAGACGAATGAACGCAACAAATATTGTATTGAGTCAAGCTGGGGCGGCGTTTTCAGGGATTATCCGTTATGATTCGACTTTTCGTGGCAAATTTCCGGCAGTCGTCGAAGACGACGACATTTGTTCCGCAACTCAGTCCCGAGCGATGCCTGTCACACACCCTCGTCTCTGATCTGGACGGCAAGAGGAATGTGTCCAGGCCGCCTATCGGAACATCAGTGTAGTCAATCGTGACCTCAACATTGTCAAACCCAAAACCCTTGGGCAGGTGCATCGTACGCAGATCCAATCGGAGAAGACGTCCATGTGGGCCTAACCAAAGTTCGCCTTCGTATTCGGAATAAAGGATAGCCTGATGGCTATCGCGGAGCACAAAAAATGTATTTTTCTCCGCCGCGAGATGAAACTCGTAGACCGTCGAGGGAACCTTATGGAACATCGCTTCCTTACGAAAATGAAATTCGGCCACAATTGGCGGCTTGAACAGGTCGATGAGGTCGCTCCCGAGTTCTCCGGCCGACTTGAAGTGCATACCGCTCGCCGCTAATGAGGAGTCGGTCGCGGCAGGCTTACCGTTGATGATGAGATTGGAATAGACTTCCTTACCTTTTTCGAACTTCACTTCTTCTTTCAATACTTTGTTCGGCCATGGCCCGGAGGTGGTCGTTTGCTCACAGATAAAGTCAGGAAGGTTGCGACGGAAAGTGCGTGCGAATTCGCACACCGTAGACAGTTTATTCGCGTGAGGATCGCCTATCGAAAGGGCTTGGCAGTCGCTGGTGTCGATGGAAGGTAACGATGACTCAGAGGCAGCCGCTCTCCCGACATTGTCATTGTCAGGAGGCGATGCTTGGCCATGGGCAGCCAACGCATGAAATAGCACCATACCGATGATGAAACAGGCATGATTCCCTTTCAACGACATGGGAAGTGAAGTCTATCAGACAGGGCCGGAAGCATCCGGGCTTATCGTTTTTTCAATTTAGGCATTTCAGTAACTAAAATTTCAGCACGGCGACGGTCAAAGCACTGCTGCTACCGCGCCCCGCCAGCGATCGAAGGCACCAGCAATACCTCATCACCATCCTGGAACGAATACGCCGCGCCCCCAAGGAAGCGTATATCTTCTTCATTCACATAAATATTCAGGAAGCGTCGTGTCTCTCCCGCTTCATCGCGCAAATGGGGCTTCAAGTCAGGAAACTGCGAGTCTAGCTCCGCGAACAACTCACCAAGATTCGCAGCCGAACAAACCACGCGCGGCGTCCCAGAAGTAAGCCGTCGCAAAGCTGTAGGAATTTGAACGGTAATGCTCATAAACCCTCCCGGGCTAAAAGCCCGAACGAAAATAGGCCAGTCGTTAGTCGCCAGTTGTTACTTGTTAGCGAACGACCAGCGACAAGCGACCAACGACCGTATTACTGACCAACCCCCGCCGCCACCGTCTCGGCCACTGGCAGCGCATTCGCCTTCGAAGCCAAATAAGCCTCAAACTCGGCCAGCTTCGGAGCGATTGCCGTTTCGGCCTGGTATTTATCCGCCAGCACGTCGGTAGTCTTGAGCCCGTTGCCCGTAATGCAGAGTACGGTCGTCTCGTCAGGCAGAATGCGATCCTGCTGGATCAGCTTGCGTGCTGTCCCCACCGTCACGCCGCCGGCGGTCTCTGTGAAGATACCCTCAGTCTTCGCCAGCAACTGAATCCCGCTGACAACCTCGGGATCGGAAACATCTTCCGACCATCCTCCGCTCTTGGTGATAGCTTTTAACGCATAGTGTCCATCAGCAGGATTGCCAATCGCGAGCGATCGCGCAATTGTCTTCGGACGCTGCGGCTCGATCTCAGAACTGTACTGCTTGATCGCCGTAGAAATCGGCGAGCATCCGGTAGCTTGCGCGCCAAAAAACTTCACCGGCTTCGGATCGACCAATCCCAGAAGAATCAGTTCATCAAACGCCTTCTTGATCTTGGTAATCAGCGATCCGCCCGCCATCGGCACCACGACGTTATCCGGCAAGCGCCAGCCTAGTTGCTCAGCGATCTCATAGCCTACCGTCTTCGAGCCTTCCGCATAATAAGGACGAAGATTGACGTTCACAAATCCCCAGCGATGTTCATCGGCGATCTGCGAACACAGGCGATTGACATGATCGTAACTGCCGTTGATGCGCACGACTTCGGCGCCAAACACCTGTGTGCCAAGAATTTTTGCAGGCTCCAGATCAGAAGGGATAAAAATCCAGGCCTTCAATCCTTCACGAGCCGCTTGCGCTGCCACGGAGTTCGCAAGATTTCCCGTGGAAGAGCAAGAGACGGTATCGAACCCGAAGCTGCGCGCGTTGGCCAAAGCGACTGCAACCACGCGATCTTTGAAACTCAAGGTAGGCAGACAAACCGCATCATTTTTAACAAAGAGCCGACGCGATCCAATCTTCTCGCCGAGTCGAGGCGCGCTGACCAGCGGGGTAAATCCAACAGGGAGGGAGGGCTGATACCCCGCCGGCAGCGGCAACAACTCGCGATAGCGCCACATATTTGGCGCACGCGAGGCAAACACATCGCACGAAACACGCGCGCGAATCGAATCGTAATCGTAGGTGACTTCGAGGGGAGAGAAGCAATCCGTGCAAATACTGGACGGTTGATTGCCGAAGGTCTTGCCGCACTCGCGGCAGCGTAGTTCGTACGCAGACGTAAACGTGCTCATCCTACAACTTCTTTCTGTGACTGCGGGACGAGCCGGGTAAAAATACCCCAGTAAATAGAAATCCCCTTTTCCAAAAAATGGGAAAAGAGGCTCGGGAAATGCGAATCAAATTTTCGCGTACCCGAATCTCATGGTCCCCGTTACCGGGCGAGAGTTGGCACCTGCGATGGAGATATATGATCCCAATCCGGTTGCCGTGGCGTCCTAGGGCTCGTCCCTCAGCCACTCTGCATGAAATTCCAGTTTGCTCAGTAAAGAGCAAACTTGGAAAGATAGTACAACCGACCACTTGGTCTGTCAAGAGCGACTTCGTCACCCGAACACCGAGCTGCCTTCTTAACGTTTGCCCGCACATGCTCGCAAGTGCTTGCCGTTTTACCCGTCGGCGTTTGCCATCCGCCACCAAAATGCTACAAGATGCAACCAGAGACCGAGATGATTCGACTACTCACTATGTTCTGCCTAGCGCCCGCAGTCACGCTTGCCGCGTACGCACAAGATGCCCAACCCGCGCCCCTCTCATACGACTGTTACCGCGCCACCACGCCCATCCAAATCGACGGAAAGCTGGATGACCCAGCCTGGGAGAAAGCGCCGTGGACCTCCGACTTTGTTGATATTGAAGGAGCGGCCAAGCCGACGCCGCGATTTCGCACGCGCGTAAAAATGCTGTGGGATGACAAGTATCTCTACATCGCCGCCGAACTTCAGGAACCTAATGTAACCGCCACGCTTCTCAAACACGACTCCGTTATATTTCACGACAACGACTTCGAGGTCTTTATCAAGCCGCTCCCCAAAACGAAAAGCTATTTCGAATTCGAAATGAACGCGTTGAACACCGGCTGGGATCTTTTTCTGAACAAGCCCTACAACGAAAACGGCGAGCCCGATAACAGCTGGGACATCATCAACCTGAAGACCGCCGTAGCGGTGCAGGGAACACTGAATAGTCCAAACGATACCGACCAGGGATGGACGCTCGAGATTGCCTATCCCTTAAACGCTTTTAACTCGCGTCAACATGTGCCACCGCCGCGTGAAGGCACCGTGTGGCGCATCAATTTCAGCCGTGTGGAGTGGAAGCCGGGCAATTCAAAGGAAGACAACTGGGTCTGGTCACCGCAAGGAGTCATAGACATGCACGTTCCAGACCGCTGGGGTTATCTGCACTTTCGTTAAGTCTCCGAGTCTATACTTGTCAGCGGACGAGAACCATCAGAACGCCAAGGAGCAGAATCTTAAATGGCTAGGGCCGAAGTCGAGCATGTTCTTGAAGTTCACAATGTTATTGGAGAAGGGCCGATCTGGAATTCGCAGGAGGGCAACCTCTATTGGGTAGACTTTATCGAGCGCCATCAAATCTTGCAGTTCTCTCCGCGGACGCGGCGCATGGAGATATTCGAAACCGGCATCCCAGTGATGGCTCTAGCAATTCGTAAGGCGGGCGGATTTATTGCGGCGACGTCCAAAGGCATCTGCACCTGGGATACCCAGAGCAAAGAGTTCGCTCCATTTTGTGATCCCCTTGCCGGACGTCCGAGTATTCGACTCAACGATGCGGCGGTCGATAGCAAGGGCCGATTTTGGGTGGGCACAGTGAATGACGCGAATCAAAAGGGTCCGGACGGCGAGTTGTTCCGCATACAGGCAGATGGTTCAAGTCAGGTGATGGATAAGAACATTACCGTCGGCAACGGCATGGGCTGGAGTCCCGATCGAAAAATCATGTACTTCACAGATACTTTTCGTTATGCCGTCTATGCCTACGATTACGACGCCGAGGCCGGGACCATCAAGAATCGAAGGACATTCGTCGAAACCTCTCCCGATGGCGGATTGCCCGATGGATTGACCGTGGACAGCGAAGGATTTGTGTGGAGCGCATTCTGGGGAGGCTGGAAAGTGGTTCGCTATAACCCCGAAGGCAAGGTGGATCGCGAGTTCCGCATGCCAGTGCCGAACCCCACCAGTTGCACCTTCGGCGGCGCGAAGCTCGACGAGTTATACATCACCTCCGCATCTCTGGGACTCAGCGTGGAAGAAAAGAAGCAACACATCCAGTCAGGCGATCTGTTTTGCCTCAAAGCAGGGATCAAGGGTATAGATGAGCCGCGCTTTGCCGGATAAACAGGGCCTTTGCCCGCGTTCTCAGCGGTGCCTCCAGAAAACTCCCATGAATTAGACTACGTGTCCCGACAAATCGTAAACTCAGAGAATCCGGTCAGGGCTGGCTGCTCCCAGGAACTGGAGCAGAAGGCACGCCAGCAGCCGACTCCAGAGCCCCACCACAATAGGGACAGAACTTGTCGCCCAGTTCCACGCCGCGTTGGCAGTGTGGGCAGACAGGCTGCAAGCGAGCGCGGCAGCTGGGACAGAAACTGAATCCCGGTCCGACCTCAGCATCACATTGCGGACAGTTGGCGGCGCGCGGCTTGCGCAAAATGAAATAGAGGACGATGCCCAGTGCGTTTGGGACAACGATCGCAATGATCGTCCAAAGCCAACGGCTCATCCTGCGCCGACCGGCATCGCGATTGATGTAAGCAATCAGCAGGATGTAACAGCCGACCAGCGTTCCCGCCACGACTCCGAGTATTTGCCGAACCCCAACTGGAGGAGCGTGGCGATCTCTGCCCAACATGCACACAAAGAACACATCGACCGCCGCGAGAACCACGAGAGCCAGGAAGAAAACCCAGGACGGAATGATGCGAAGCTCGTCCTTGAATCGCGTCGGAGTTTGATTTCTGATTGTCATAAATTATTAGCCCCTGTAAGAACCAATCTGATCCGCCAGATTCGTGTCGAAGTGCCTGTCAAAATGCGTACCACTCGCCAACAGCAGTACTCCCGCGACCAAAGCTGGTGTCACGCAGAAGATCAGGAAACCTACCTGCCATACCGATGGAGCCAACTGTGCCCGCTCGCCCAACCATGCAAAGCCGCGCCACAAAGCGATCGTGCTGAGTAGCCCGCAGAAAGTCACGGCTGTACAACTGATCGCTACCAGCCACATTCGTTCGCGCTGGAGTTGCAATTCCAAAGCGCGCTGGCGCACCCGCATCTGCGTCATCGAGACCAGGCTGCGTTCAGCGGCAATGGGAATCGCTCGCAACCCGCGAATCGTCTCGGCAGCGTTCTCGGCGAACACGCGGCATGACGCACAGCTTTCCAGGTGCGCCGCCAACCACGCATTTGTCGATCGTTCATCCGACGACCGTTCGTCCGCGACGGATAGTTCATCTGAACGGCCCAATACAATCAGCTTCCGTGCCCGTTCATGTGCATCGTTGTCCTTACGGATGCTCACAGCGACGCTCCTTTTAGCCACGGCTCAAGCGCGCTCAGCCCGCGGTAGATTCTGGATTTCACGGTTCCCAAAGGCACGTTTGCCACGCTCGCGATTTCTTCGAGCGACATGCCCTCCTGAAATCGAAGCACGAGCGCTTCACGGTATTCCGCGGGAAGATGTTGCATACCGGCCGAGATGTGCTCGTTTTGCTCGTGTTGCAAGGTCGTATCGAAAGCCGAGGCTTGCCCGGTCGCTGGCACGTCGAACGATGTTTCTCCGCCATTCAACAGACCGTCAAGGCTGGCTGGCTGTCTGCGACGCATGTGGTCGATCGCGAGGTTGCGCGCAACCGCGAAGAGCCATGTGCTGAAAGTGTACTTATCGTTGAACTGATGCCCGCGCTCAAGCACGCGGATCCATGTTTCCTGGAACAAGTCTTCCGCTAGTTCGCGGCGTCCAGTCAGGTACACAAGATAGCGCAGAAGGCGATGCTGATATTGCTCGATCAGCCGGTCAAGCAAGTCAGGATCACGCCGCCGAAGTCCACGAGCGATCTCAGTGCTCTCTTCCGTCATCGAGCTCTCGAAATAGAGGGCAGTCGCGTTCATACTACCGATACATACGGAGGCAGGGGGAGAAAAGACGCATGCGAATCAATGAGAAGGCTGGGTTTGGTCTAAGTTATTGAAAAAGCGATGGTTGGATGGTTGAGAAGTCTTAAGTGGAGCGCAGCGTCGGACGGCAATGGCATTGTAAGATAGTGAAACAGCGATATTTCGCCAACTACCGCGACTGCCAGCTAACCCTCTAACTAGCCCTGAAAACGGTTTTGGGCGGCGAGCACACGGATTCAAACCAGCGGCTGATATACACCTGCGCGTGCGCCTCGCCGCAGAAATGCCGCGCTGTTGGACTCATAGCGGCAGTCAAATCCCACTTGATGACCGCGAGCTTCTCATCTCCGCACTCGATCACATACCAGTGGATCGGATTCTGGCTAACAATCCCGCAAATCTCACATTGAAATTCTTTCAGGCTCGACATGTCTTCTCCGGCTGCGAAAATAGAAGTTTTCAAACTCGGGTTTTTTAAGGCGTCTTCTTAAGAATGAGTTCCATGCTCACACCAGCCTGCTTCATCGTGCCCGTGATGCTTGCTTTATCCGAATTCATGGTCCCGTCATAAACCGTCAGGCTGGGCGTGCTTTCGAAGTGCAGCGCAGATTTTTGATAGGTGATGGCTGTGATAGGAGTGCCGGAGGTATTTTGGTCAGGATAGTCGATCGTGCCGCTCAGACTTCCGTCCTGCGCAGCGGCGATGTGCACAACAATATGCTTCTTAGGTTGGCCACCCGGATTCAGAGTCCCGTTCCAGTCTCCAACGATAGGCGGCGTATCCTGCGCCATGGTAAGAGCAGGCACAATGCCCAATGCGAGCGTCAGCGTCAACCCGGAGTAAAGCGCGAATCGTGCAGCGCGAGACTTTTTCACTGTCGACTCCCCAATTTGCGAGAATGCTCCATCCGACGACTATTCTCAGACCGCGGGTAAGTTTTTGTCCAGCCTTAGTCCCCTGTCTATTTTTTAGCTGCCTCAAGCTGGCGCAATGCCGCCATCGTAGCCGCGGAGGGATCTTTGCGATTGCTGTTTTTTGGGCGTCGTTTCGTCTTGCTTGTGTAATGAGTCTGAGCCATGTTGTCTCCTGGTTGGTCTGTAAAATTGGTTAGTCTTGATGCTGGTTAGTTTTAAAGCTGGTCAGTCTTGTAGAAGCGAGCGCTGACGGCAATCGTCGCTCATTTCTCGCTCTCCATCTATCTTACAGGGAAAGTGGCGCAATCCGCTGTCTTGACCCCTCAAAGCGTCTGCTGACACTAAATGGACCTCGAATCGTGGCAAAACCTCACCGGCTATATTGATTCCGCTTCTTGTCCTCGTGCCGTTCGATTCCGAGTCGAATCAGCCGGTCAATTAGCTCCGGATACGACACGCCCGATGCCGACCACATCTTCGGATACATGCTGATCGCGGTGAAGCCCGGCATGGTATTGATCTCGTTGACGAACATCTTTCTCGATTTCGGCTCCATCAGAAAATCGACGCGCGCCAGGCCCGTGCAATCGACCGCCTGAAAGGCCGCGATGGCTAACCTCTGCACGTTTTTCATTTCCGTCTTTGTGAGCTTTGCGGGAATCACCCCTTCAGAACCATCCACCAGATACTTGGCCTCGTAGTCGTAAAACTCCTTGCAAGGAATGATCTCTCCGGCAATCGAGGCCTCGGGGACGTCATTACCCAGCACGGCGCATTCGATCTCGCGTGCTTTGTTTTTCTTTCCGCCCACACCTTCTTCAATCACAATCTTCCGATCGAACTTTGCCGCTTCGGCAATCGCAGGATCGAGTTCCTTGCGATCGTGCGCCTTCGAAATTCCCACCGACGATCCAAGATTTGCCGGTTTCACGAACACCGGATACCTCAGCTTCTTCTCAACCAATTTCTGCACCTTCTTAGGCTCGTCTTCGAATTGGCTGCGCAATACCGTGACGTGCCTCACGATGGGCAATCCCGCCGCGCGGAATAGCGACTTCATGACGTCCTTATCCATCCCGGCAGCCGATCCAAGCACGCCCGCCCCGACATACGCGATGTCAGCCAGTTCGAACAACCCTTGAATGGTTCCATCTTCGCCAAAGGTTCCATGCAACACGGGAAAAATCACGTCCACGTTGATGGCGCGATCGGAAGCGCGTCGCAGACTAGCATCGGAACCAGCTTCGGTCTGGAACGGCGTAAGTCCAGTGCCACGTCGCGACGGCTCGGGAGGAACAACCACAGATTCCCCCGTAGCCAGCACAGCCGCTCCCGGCGTAGACTCCGGATCGCCCGCCCGAAGTTGCGGCGATGTGGCGCGGGCGCTCTCGCCCGCGTTCCCTTTTAATAATCTCGTAGCGTGTTCCGCCGTAAGCCAGCGCCCGTCTTTAGTGATGCCGATCGGCACCACTTCATATTTCGTCTTATCAATCGCATTCAATACGGACGCCGCCGACAACAAAGAGATTTCATGCTCGCCGCTGCGTCCGCCAAAAAGTATGCCAACTCTAATTTTTCCCATGCCATTTCAGTTTGGCTCTCGGCGTGTTTTGCGTCAATCGCAGTTGTGGTTCCGTGTGGTGTGGAACAGGAGTTATGTACGACCTTCGGCGGATCTCTGCTGACGAAGAGTTGTGTCCAGTCTCGGACAGTACAATTCGAAATCCGGACATTTTTCTCAACCACCCGTCTAGACCTTGGTCCACCAGGTTCGCGGGAACAAATTACTTAGGCTAAATTGAATTTGGACAACCAGGTGCATCCATTTGCCTACCTCACTTCGCAAGGAGCGGATAGCAATGCCCTTCCATAACCTGCGGATCGCGATTCGCCACTTGCTAAAGTCGCCAGGCTTTACAGCCACTGCCGTCCTGATGCTCGCCCTCGGAATCGGCGGTTCCACTGCTGTCTTTTCCATCGTCGAGAGAGTCTTGCTGCGTCCCTTGCCATTTCCTCACTCTGAGAATCTTGTGCAGCTATCAGACGTTGTTGAAGGAGCGGAGGTGGGAGGCAACGGCGAGGCAGGGGTCACCGCTCCTGACATTCAGGCCTATACGCGCGACACGCACAGTTTTGAAAGCCTTGGTGGTTATCAGCAAGTGAGCTACGAACTTTCGGGCATCGGCGAACCAGCGCAAGTGAAAGCGTCGCGCCTATCGGGCGGAGTGTTTCCAGCCCTCGAGGTTTCTCCTCTAATGGGGCGATTCTTTGCGCAGCAAGAAGATGATCAAAAGGTGCCGGTAGCCGTGCTCAGCTACTCCCTCTGGCAAAATCGCCTGCACAGTGATTCCAACGTGCTGGGAACCAAGATTCTGTTGGACCGCAAACCTTACGAGGTCATCGGCGTGATGCCCCGCAACTTTGAGTTTCCGTTGCTGCCAGGGCGCCTGAACCGCAGCGAGCTTTGGATTCCAATGAGCTTCACCTCACAGGAGCTCACGAACGGAGCGGATACATGGAACTCAAGCATGGTGGGACGACTCAAACCCGGTATCACGCCCGCACAAGCAGAGAGCGATGCCGAGCGCGTGGCCGAGGAGACGTCGCGCGACTATCCCGCTTTCATGTCCAGCATGCGCATTCATGCAGTGGTGCGGTCGCTGCACGAAGAGACCATCGAGCAGGCAAGATATCTTGTGCGTACGTTATTCCTCGCGGTCGTAGTCGTGTTGCTGATTGCCTGTGCCAATTTTGCCGGGTTGTTGCTGGTCCGTGCCATACGGCGTCGTCACGAAATTGCTGTGCGCCTGGCGCTGGGAGCGCGTTCCGCAGTTCTGCTGCGTCAGGCGACTCTGGAGAGCCTCATCTTAAGCGTGACCGGAGGCGTGCTCGGCCTGGCTCTGGCCGTGATCGCGCTGCAAGTCGGCGTGAGCAAATTGCCCGAGACGCTGCCGCGCGTTAATGAGATCGGTTTGGATTGGCACGTAGTGTTGTTCGCGATCATCCTCACATTGTTCACTGGCATAGCGTGCGGGCTTGCTCCAGCATTTGCCGCCCTGCGGACCAACGTGAATGAGACTCTCAAAGGAGGTGGGCGCACCGGCGCGGCCGGAAGCGGCCACGCGCGGCTGCGCTCAGGGTTAGTAGTTGGAGAAATCGCCGTCGTGCTGGTGCTGCTCGTCGCTTCCGGTTTACTGTTGCGGAGTTTTCAGAAGATGCGTGCCGTCGATCTTGGCTTCCGCCCCGATCATCTTCTTACCGCCTCTTTCTCGTTGCCGCAGAAACAGTACGCAACGCAAACGAGGGTAGATGAATTCAATAACGAATTGATTCGCCGCGTGGGGCAGCTTCCCGGCGTGAAGTCTGTCGGGCTCACGTCATCTCTACCCGCTTCGGGTCGCGTTGGCTATAGCGATTTCGTCGGCGAAGGCTATGTCTCCCCAGCCGGCTCCAACCTGAACCTCGCGACGTTGGTGATGGTGCATGGCGACTATCTCCAAGCCCTGGGAATTCCATTGCTGCGCGGCCGTTTCTTTACATCCGCGGACACTCCGAGCTCGCAACTAGTCGCGATCGTGAACCACAAGCTCGCCGAGCATTACTGGCCAGATTCGGATCCGATCGGGAAGCGTTTGCGCCTCGGTCCACTCGAAAAACCCACACTCTGGATGACGATCGTGGGCGAAGTTGCAGACGCGAAGCAGCAATCGCCCGACTCGCCCACCAGAGAACAGGTCTATCAGCCAGTCGAGCAGTTTGAAAAATCCATAGGACCTTTGGCTTTGCCAACGGATCTGAATGGCAACGGAGGTTACATCGCACTACGCACAGCGATGCCACCCGAGCAGATGGCAAATGTTCTCCGCGCCACGGTCCACGCGATTGATCCTCAATTACCGCTTGCTCAATTACAAAGCATGGAGCGAGCGGTTTCTGGTAGCGAAGCCCCGCGCCGCTTCAACACCGCGCTCATCTCCGCCTTTGCCATTATGGCCGTGTTGCTGGCGGCACTGGGTATCTACAGCGTCATCGCGTTCTCGACGGCTCTGCGCGTTCATGAAATGGCAATCCGCATTGCCTTAGGCTCGCAACGGTCGGGAATTCTGGGTCTCGTCCTTACCTCCGCAGCCAAACTCGCAATGGCAGGTTGCGCCACAGGATTGCTGGGTGCCGCAGCCGCTTCGCATCTGCTGCGTCCGTTCCTGTTCGGTATCAGTCCGTTCGATCCGCTGGTGCTGGCTCTTGCCTCGGTAGGCGTCTTGTTGCTAGCTTTGGCGTCTTCATTGTTCCCGGCGGGGAAAGCTGCTGCCATCGATCCCATAAAAGCTCTGCGGGCGGATTGACAATAGGCGCCTCGCCAAAAGAAAAGCGGAGCCACGATGGCTCCGCTCCTCTCGGCACGCCCCTCTCGATCGACCTGCCCCCGGTGTCGATCGAGACGCAACCCTTTCACCGCGCCGTTTTTATTGCACGGTGAGGTTAATCGTAGCCATCTGGGTGGTTGCTCCAGATTGCGCCGTGACCACGATGGACGCCGTCGCCGGATTCATCTGGCTGGAACTGCCTGAACTGCCGCATCCTGTCGAAACCAGCAGCGTTCCCACAATCAGGAGGCTGGCAAATCCACAGAGCATTTTGTTGGAACGAATTGTTCCTGCCACTGAAAGGCAGCTTACGAGGCCAGGGAGGAAGTTGTTGTCAGCCCAGCGTAAACAAGTAGTCAACAGATAGTAAGCATCCACAGATCGGAGCTTCCAATCGAGACTTCGATTCGTTAACCCTGCAAATGTAAAATTGGCAGCAGTTTGCTTGACATAGCGACGAAACCGGTGTGAAATTGTCGGGACTTCGAAAGGCCGGTGCCCGGCCCTTCCCCCATGGCACTCGGACCCAGAAGCTCTCTTCGATGCAACCCATGAGCGGGATCGCAGGCCAAGGAAACTTCTAGTCTTGCCGAGTATATTTCTGGCTATTGGGTTTATAGGTTAAGAGCTTCATATCTCACAGGAGTGGCTATGAATTCGAGTTACCAAGGAAAGAACGTCCTGCCGAAATGGTCCGTATTGCTGGTTCTTCTTATCTCGGCCGCTGTAGCTTCCGCTGGTGGTCCGCCAAAAGCTTCAGCACCGGCCTCGCATCCAGCCCCAGCGGCTCATGCAGCCCCGGCGCAGCATTCGGCCCCAGCGCAGCACCCGTCCGGGAATTCTAATGCCCATCCCGCCGGTGGCGCTTCGAACAATCGTGGACCCGGTGGCAGCGCGCAAACCAACCGAGGAGGCGCAAGCAATGCGAACCGCGGCACCGCAGGCTCGAACAACCGTGGTCCCGGCGGAGCCGCGAACGCCAACCGAGGGGGAGCCGCAAATACAAACCGTGGTGGAGCGGCTGGCAGTAACAGCGGCAACCGCGGCGGCACCACAAACGCCAACCGAGGTGGAGCGGCAGGTGGCAACAATGGCAACCGCGGAGGAGCGGCAGCCGGCAACCGGGGTGGTGCAGCCAACGCTGGCAATAGAGGTGGCGCAGCGAACGCCGGCAACCGAGGTGGTGCCGGTGCACATTCGCCCGCTGGAAGTAGGAACGTTTCCCTGAAAGGTGGAGGATCGGCGAACGTCCGCAGTAATGGGTCGATTCGCTCGGTCAACCGCAACGGTATGCAGATCAATCATGGAGTCCATGGCGGGCGCACGGTGGTTGGTATGCACAATGGAGCGCGTGTCGTGAACACCGGTCGTCATGGCGGATACGTGCAGCGCGCCTATGTCAACCGTGGTGGCCACGCCTATTATTCGCGCACGTACTATCGCGGCGGCCATTACTATAGCGGTGTCTATCGCGGTTACAATTGGCATGGACACGCCTATTACGGCTACTATCCCGGCGTCTGGTATCACCCAGGCTTTTATGGTTGGGCGTATAACCCGTGGGCCGCTCCAGTCTACTGGGGTGTCGGGGCCTGGGGATGGGGAGGCGCGCCGTGGTGGGGTTTCTACGCGGGATGGTGGAATCCGTATCCGGTTTACGCCGGGCCAGCGTTCTGGCTTACGGACTACCTGATTGCCGCGAACTTGCAGGCAGCGTATGCAGCGCAGGCGGAGGCAAATGCTGACGTCGCTGCCGGCGATGGCGGCGGTGGTGGCGATGCGCCTCCTCCGGCTCCGGCTTCGGGTCAGGTAGCTCTCACTCCTGAGGTCAAACAGGCGATCGCCGATGAAGTCAAAGCCCAGTTGGCGGCGCAGCAGTCGCAAGCACAGAACAACAGTGGCGGTTCCGGCGGCGGAGGCGGAGCAGCACCGGCAGCAGCCAGCACCGACCAGGTTCCTCCAGCACTCGATCCCGCAAGGCGCACTTTTGTGGTCGACAGCGACCTTTCTGTAGTCGCCAATGGACAGGAATGCGGCCTGACGCAAGGTGATGTCATCATGCGTCTCACCGACACTCCGGATGCCGACAACATGGTAAACGCCAGCGTCTCTGCCAGCAAGAAGTCAGACTGTGCGGCCGGACAGACTGTAGCAGTCAAGGTCGACGACTTGCAGGAGATGCAAAACCACTTCGACGAGCAGCTCAACAACGGCTTGGGCGAATTGGCAAAGAAGCAGGGTACGGGCGGTATTCCGAAGGCTCCTGATGCAGGCACCGTGCCCTCGGACGTGCCACCTCCTCCACCTGACACGACAGCTGCAAAGACTCTGGAAGACCAACAGCAGGCGGCCGACCAGACCGAGGCAGAGGTCAAGCAAGAAGCCGCTTCCGGTGGTGGCGGGCAGTAGCCCGACGCTTGTAAAAGCCGGTTTCACCGATCACTGAACCATAGGGAGCGTCGGAGTACGACGCTCCCTTCTCCAATTTGAATGTCTCCAATTTGAGTGTCATCCAATTCGATTGTCATTTTTGATTGTCATCCCGAGCGAAGCGAGGGATCTTTAGTTCGCCGCAACGAACTTCGCCGCAGCTAACAAAGTCTGGCGAAACTAAACCGGAGGGTTTTACCATGTCGCGGAAATTCCACGATCTAATTCCAGGAATTGTGCTTTTAGCGGCCACGATTTTACTGGTGTCGATGGCCAGCGCCCAGGTTTCTCTGCAGGACCAGCTAGCGGCGCAATACAAGCTCGTCAAGATGGGTGCCGATTCGAACGGAGCTGCCGTAGTGGAGGCGGGCACCATCTTGAACATCAAGAAGGGTGGCATCCTCAGTGTGCCTTACGCAGATGCGCCCGTAGCCACTCACTATCAGGACGGAGCTGTGCACTCTCCCAACAACGTCATGATGCAGGCAAGAGGCGGCCTCTTGGGGAAACTTGGGAAGCAGCAGACCACATCGTTGTTCCAGACGGGAACGAAAGTATATCCATCGAAGGTCGTCGTCAATCTCCCCAAAGATCAGGTAGAGATCAGCATCGTTGCCTGCGATTCTTGTAACAACACCAGTCCCACCACGTTCAATAAGGCCGACGTGATTTTCCAGTTCGCCAAAGGGTCGCTTGCAACTGCCAGCGCAGGCCAGGTGGAAGATACGATCGGCGGACTCCTCGCCATCGATGACAGCGGCAGCGGTGATCAAAGCGCCAACAACAATGGTCAGCAGGGCGGCAATGGTAGTGGTAACGACCAGCAAGGGAACAACCAGCAAGGAGGCGGCGACCAGGGCGCAGCGCAACCGCAACAACAAGCCCCTCCGGCCGAGCCTCAGCAGATAGAAAAAGGGCAAACCCCCGACCAAGTCATAGCCGCAATCGGCCAGCCGGACAAAAAGATCAATCTTGGCACCAAACAGATTTATGTCTACAAAGACATCAAGGTCACGTTTCTGAACGGGAAAGTTTCCGACGTGCAGTAAGCCGCAGGTTCTCGTTCGACGTTTTGTGAAATTGTCATCCTGACCCTGAGCGCTGTCGAAGGGGAAGGACGTGCCGGGGTGCCCCACGCCTCGCGTTTGAGACGTGGGATTCCACCGCCGCGTGAAGCTAGGGGTTTTCCCCACAAAGCCGACGAGCCATCGATTGCCCACCCACTGAGCAGGCTACTTAGATTAAGAACCTAATAAAAAAGATGAGCACTAAAGTATTTTCTTACCAAACGCCGAGAGCGCCAACTCAACCGCTAAATCGGCGGTCTGGTTGTGTTCATCGATGACGGGATTCACTTCCACGATTTCCATACTCAGCATGCGTCCGTGGTCAGCGATGATTTCCATAGCCAGATGAGCCTCCCGATAGGTCGCGCCGCCCCAGACCGGTGTGCCGACGCCGGGCGCATCCTCAGGGTCAATCCAATCCATATCGAGTGAAACGTGATAGCCAACAGTGTCCTGTCCGGCCATGCGTAGCGCCTCTTCCATCACAGCTCGCATACCGCGTTCATCGATGTCGCGCATGGTGAAGACTTCGACTCCGGCTTTGCGTATGTTCTCTTTTTCGAAGTTGTCAACGTCGCGGATGCCGATGAGCACACAGTTCTCTGGTCTTACCTTGGGCGAGAAGTCATAGATATTGCCAAGTTCAGCGGGACCGAGTCCCATGAGCGCGGCGAGCGGCATGCCATGCACGTTGCCGCTCGGAGAAGAATCCGGAGTATTCATGTCGGTGTGTGCGTCAATCCAGAGCAAGCCAATTTTCTGATTTTTGCGCCGGTAAAACTCAGCCACTCCCGAAACCGTACCCGCTGCCACAGAATGATCGCCGCCCAAGATCAGCGGAACCTTCCCCGCTTCAAGCGTCTTCAACACAAGGTCGGCGCTCTTAGTGCAAGTAGCAGTGATTTCCTTAAGATATTTGGAATTGGCCGCACCTTCCTTCTTCTGCTCAGGGATAGCGACAGCAACGTTGCCGCCATCTTCAACAATGTGGCCGATGCCCTCCAGTCGAGCCTCCAATCCAGCCACGCGAACTGCCGAAGGACCCATGTCAACCCCACGGCGAGACTGTCCAAGATCAAGAGGAACGCCAATCACGCGTATCTGCCGAGGAGTGATGCTGCTATAGGCCGTATTTCGTAGAGGCATATGCTTCCTAATCCTACGGGTACAGCCTATGCAACATACGCGGGAACGGAATAGTCTCGCGCACATGCTCCAGGCCGCAGATCCAGGCTACGGCTCTCTCGATGCCCATGCCGAAGCCAGAGTGAGGAACGCTGCCGTATTTGCGGAGATCAAGATACCATTTGAAGGCTTCTTCGGGCAGATTGTGCTCGTGAATACGTTGCAGGAGCAAATCGTGCGAGGCCATGCGCTGAGATCCACCGATGATTTCGCCGTAACCTTCGGGCGCCAACACGTCAACGCAAAGAGCAAGCTCAGGACGCTCGGGATCAGGTTCCATGTAAAACGCCTTTACGCTGGCGGGATAACGGTGCACCATGACGGGCCGATCATAGAGCGATGACAGATAGGTTTCGTCTGGGGAGCCCAAATCCCCACCCCATTCGAATTTGTTTTCCAGCTTGCCTTCAGCATAACCTTCCTGCAATTTCTGGACGGCTTCGTCATAGGTGATGCGTGGAAAAGGCGCGGCAATTGCCTCTAGCTTTGCAAGATCGCGCCCGATGGTCGCGAGATCGGATCGACGGCGTTCGAGACATCGCTTAACCAGGAAGGTAAGCAAGCCTTCGGCAAGTTCCATGAGATCGTCGAGCGTTCCGTAGGCAACTTCGGGTTCGACCATCCAGAATTCGGTGAGATGACGACGCGTCTTCGACTTCTCCGCGCGGAAGGTTGGACCGAACGAATACACCTTGCCCAGCGCCATCGCAGTCGCTTCAATGTAGAGCTGTCCGGACTGCGTGAGGTAAGCCTGCTCTTCGAAATAGTCGACGGGAAAAAGCGTGGACGTTCCTTCGCATGCGGCAGGCGTCAAAATAGGCGGATCGGTGAGCGTGAATCCATTGCTGTCAAAAAAGTCGCGTGCCGCCCGAATGATCTCAGCACGTACTCGAAGGATGGCAGCCTGGCGCTGCGAGCGCAACCAAAGATGGCGATGCTCCATTAAGAAGTCGACGCCGTGTTCTTTGGGAGTGATGGGGTAAGGAGTCGACTCGGGTACGCGCTGCACGACCTCGACATTCGAAACATCGAGTTCATACCCGCCAGGAGCGCGCTTATCGGCGCGCACTTTACCTTCGACGATGACGCTCGATTCCTGCGTCAGGCCTTTGATAGCGTCGAAGATTTCGGGCGCAACCGCGTTCTTAGGAACGACTCCTTGGATCACGCCGGAGCCGTCGCGAAATTGCGGAAAAAGCAGTTTGCCGCTTTCGCGAAGGTTATAGAGCCATCCCCGGATGGTGACGGACTGGCCTTCGTGCTTGCCGATCTCTGCAATGGTGCTGATGGGTGAGGACATAAGATTTGGGTGCCTGCGCTGTGCAATTTGCAAAGATTTGAGTGAAGAGGCAGATTGCAAAGGTAAAACTTGGAGGGCTAGCGTCTGGAATTAATCTCTGCAATCTGACCTCTAACCTCTGACCTAGCCCTACGAGTCTTCCAGCTTTTGGAAGGTTGAAATCACTTCCTCGCTCGGGTTCTTTTTTTCTTCGCCGTCGATTTCGAGCAACAGGGGCGGCTTTAGCGGAGCTGTGCGTAGCAATTCCATGGTCTGCTTCCAGTCGATCGATCCATTGCCCGGCCACAGATGCGTGTCTTTGTCTTTGTGGTTATCGTGGATGTGAGTCGAACAAATGTGGTTCTTCAATGTCGCAAAGCCCTCGGCGATCCCGTTCATCATGTGGGCATGACCGCAATCGAAACAGACTCCGATGTCGTCGAAATGCATTGTCTTGATGAACTCGACCAGTCGATCGGGCGTGGACAACTCATTAGGAATATTTTCGACCAGCACTCTGACGCCAAGTGGCTTGGCAAAGGCGCGCAGGTGCTCGACGGAAGTCATGGCAGCTTCGAATTTCTTTTCGTCGAAGGCTTCGTTGGGAGTACCGATGTGCTGGACGAGAAAGCGAAACGGAATTTGCTCGGCGATTTCCAAGGCGCGCTTGATCTCGTCCATGGCGTCGATGCGACCTGCGCGGTCGGTGGACGCAATGTTGACAGGTGGAGAACCGGCACGGCCCCAATCATAGTCGGAGTACAAAGGAGCATGCACAGAATTCAGCGGAATGCCCGTAGACTTGAACCAATCCGCGATTTCGCGCACATGCTGTTTGCGATTGGCATAGTCAAAGTGCTGGCGTGCGGCGAAAATTTCAATCGCCTGGGCTCCCGCCTTCACCAACTCATCGAGCAAGCCCGGATGCAGCCGTTCCTTTACGTAGACGTATGTCGATACCGCCCTCTGCATCAGTAACCTACCGCCTTCCCGTTATTGCGTCCATCAGCACCGGCGAGCCGTTCGCCCGTTTTGGGATCAATCACGATGCACTCGGCATCTCCCCAAAAATGTCTTACGGTCAGCTTGTGCCCCTTCGAACGCAGAACATTCATTGTATCGGGAGAGAGCCGATCTTCGACCATAATCTGATCGGGGAGCCACTGATGATGAAACCGCGGCGCGTTCACCGCCTCCTGAATGTCGAGTGAGAAATCAACAACACCAATCAGCACGTTCGCAACAGTAGTGATGATAGTAGGGCCGCCGGGCGACCCAAGAACCAGAAACAGTTTGCCATCTTTCAACACAATAGTCGGCGTCATAGCCGATAGCGGACGCTTACCCGGACCAATCGCATTAGCTGGCCCTTGAATCAGTCCATAGCCATTAGGAACGCCTGGCTTGGAAGTGAAATCGTCCATCTCATCGTTAAGCAAGAAGCCCAGACCCTCAGCCGTGACGCGCGAGCCAAAGGAATCGTTGAGCGTAGTGGTTACAGAAACCGCGTTGCCTTCGGCGTCGACCACGGAATAATGAGTTGTGTTTTCCGGCTCGCGAATGGTGGTCGATCGCAGTTGAGCCTCGCGCTCCAGCTCATTGAAAATCGGCGGGCGTTTCAGGGTCTGGCTTAGGCTCGCCTGGTTCGGGTCGATGGACTCACGCCAGGCCGCTGCATACTTTTTATCAATCAGCTGCGCCACCGGAACCTTGGCGAAATCCGGATCGCCCATAAATTCCGCCCGATCGTAAAAAGCGCGGCGAAATGCCTCCACCTCAAGATGTATAGCATCGCCAGACCGATTGCCCAATTTAGCCAGGTCGAAGCCTTCAAGAATATTGAGAATCTCGACAAGTGCGACTCCGCCCGAAGACGGCGGCGGAGCACTAATGACGTCGTATCCGCGATACGATCCGCGAACCGGCTCACGCTCTTTCACTTCATAAGCGGCGAGGTCTTCAGCGGTAACCAGGCCACCGCCCTTGTGAATGGCGGCCGCCAATTCGCGACCCATCGCCCCATGATAAAAATCGTCAGGATCCTTAGCCAGCCGTTCCAGAGTACGGGCGAGTTCAGGCTGTTTGAAAATCTCCCCTGGCTCGTAGAAGTTCCCATCGCGCAGGAAAATGCGTTTGGATTCAGGAAACTGTGCCAAGTACTCATCTCTTTTCAAATCTTGCGTGTCTTCGTAAGCCAGCGGAAATCCATCACGCGCAAGCTTGATCGCCGGAGCCATTACTTTCTCAATCGATAGCTTGCCATATTGTTTTTCCGCGTAAACAAGGCCTGCCACGGAGCCGGGAACACCTACGGATTTATATCCGACGAGGCTGGAGTCTTTGATGACGTTGCCCTGAGCGTCAAGATACATCTTCTCCGTAGCTGCAGCCGGCGCTTTTTCGCGGAAGTCAATGAAATGATCCTTCCCCTCAGTAGTACGAAAAAGCATGAAGCCGCCCCCGCCGATATTTCCCGCCTGCGGATGAACGACAGCCAGCGCGAAACCAGTAGCCACAGCAGCGTCCACGGCATTGCCTCCCGCGCGCAGCATCTCGACCCCTGCGTGCGATGCGAGCTCGTGGACGCTGGTCACCATGGCGTGCGAAGCGTGCGTCGGTCGCAGTGGAGCCGCGGCGACGGTGGCGACGAGCGGAACGCACAGACTGCAGAGGATCAAGAGGCGGGCTAAAAAACGTATTCGAGGACTCTGTTGAATTCGCATGAATCGAGGCTGCAAACATTTGAGGCTAGTCCAGCGGGTTGGGTAGAGTCAAACCGGTTGGCTGCCGCCACGCGGAGGATGCCGAAAGGAATCTTTGCCACACGAGACACAGCAGAAGAGAGAAAAAGGAAACCCTCTTACTTCTTTCGCCGCGTGCTTGCCACTTTCTTGCGTGCGGTTTTCTTCTTGGGTGCTTTCGCGACGACTAGGTCGTACGATCGGCGAATGAGAGCTTCGAGTTCATCGGATGGCAAAACGTTTGAGTTCGCCAGAAGAACCCATTTGTAGCGACCGACATACGGTGCGGGAGAGATGCCTTCGATTTCGACCAACTCGTGAAATTTCTCGGGAGCGGATTTGAAGACGATGGGCGCGAGTTTGCCTTCGGAGAGGTGCACGGTTGCGAATAGCTTGCCGCGAACTTTGAAGCACAGCGTCTCACCCCACTGAAGATTTTCGGTTGCGTCAGGGAGCGAGAGGCAAAGTTTGCGTAGCCATTCGATGTCAGGCATTCGAGAAATGATGGCGCTAGGGGAGTCTACGTCGAGATATGTAATGCCTACACCTGGTCTCTAGCTTCCCCAAGCAGCACAGACACCTCCAGCTGTTTCTTCCCCCTAAAAATCGTCACCTTAACTGTGTCCCCGGCACGGTGTCTGTTCATGACGTGGTCGATTACTTGCTGGCCATCGACTTTCTCTCCATCAATGGCGACGATCAAATCTCCTCCAACCATGATCGGGAAATTGCCAAGATAAGCTCGCTCGGTCCCGCCGCGCAATCCAGCGCGGTCGGCGGACCCACCGGGCACGGCTTGCACGATAAGCAGTCCGTAGTCGGCGGCGAGACCAAGTTCTTCGGCAATTTCGGAATCGATGGGGATGGTGCGAACTCCGAGCGCGGGACGGCGTACCCGTCCGAGCGTGACGAGATCGTTGACGACGGCCTTGGCGGTGTTAATGGGGATGGCGAAGCCGATCCCGGCGCTTTGTCCAACGCTGGACGCAATCATTGTGTTGATACCGA
>Ga0210391_10001261_pt1 | contig 23384 bp, 15 predicted proteins | sample IncBWC12OmetaG_FD_160573 | JGI IMG/M metagenome (GOLD analysis project Ga0210391, IMG submission 160573) | Forest soil microbial communities from Barre Woods Harvard Forest LTER site, Petersham, Massachusetts, United States - Inc-BW-C-12-O ...
TTTCGCGAAAACTCCGCGACTTAACCGTTTAAGGAAGGAAGTCCCATTGGAATTTGAACCGCTTGACCAGTTTGAGCAGCGCCGGAAGAACCTGGCGGAGATCCAGGCGCTTGGGCACACGGGCTACGCTTTTAAGTTTGACATGTCCCACACGCCGAGGCAGGTAATCGAGAAATTCGGCGAGCGGACGACCGAGCAGCTTGCGGCGGAGCCGGTGAGCGTGCGCGTGGCGGGGCGGATTGTGGCGCTGAGGCCACACGGGAAAGCGGCGTTCGCGCACGTCTCTGGAGACGGCGGCAAGGTGCAGGTCTACGTGCGGCTCGACGTGATTGGCGAGAAACCATTCGAGCTTTTCCGGCTCTTGGACCTCGGCGACATTATTGGAGTTGAAGGCGACCTGTTCCGGACGAAGACAAACGAGTTGACGGTGAAGGTGCACCAGCTCGAAATTCTGACCAAGTCGCTTCTGCCGCTGCCGGAGAAATGGCACGGCTTGGCGGACGTGGAGCAGCGCTACCGCCGGCGCTATCTTGACTTGATCGTGACCGAGCGGACGCGCGAGATTTTCGTGAAGCGCGCCCTGATCATTCGCGAGATCCGGCACTTCTTTGACGCGCGGGGCTATTCCGAAGTCGAAACGCCGATGATGCACCCGATTCTGGGCGGCGCAACGGCGCGTCCATTCGTGACGCACCACAACACGTTCGACATGGACTTGTATCTCCGAATCGCGCCGGAGCTGTATCTGAAGCGGCTGGTGGTCGGCGGGCTCGACCGGGTATATGAGATCAATCGCAACTTCCGGAATGAAGGCATAGACGCGATCCACCAGCCGGAATTCACGATGCTGGAGTTTTACCAGGCCTACAGTGACTACCGCGAACTAATGGACATGACCGAGGAGCTGTTCCGCAGGCTCGCGCAGAAGGTGACGGGCGGAACGACCTTCAAATACGGCGAGAGCGAGATCGATTTTGGGAAGTTCGAGCGGCTCTCGATGCGCGGAGCGATCGTGAAGTACTGGCCGAGCGGAGCGGGCGCAGCGCCCACGGTGGCGGAATTCTCGGAGGCAGGCGGAACGCGAGCCGTCGCGGATCGGTTCAACAACTACGCGCGCGCGAGGCATCTGGACTTGATTGTCGGAGTTGAGCAGCTGTCCGACGGCGAGCTGACGGGTGAGCTGTTTGAGGCCGTTGCCGAAGCACACCTGGTTCAGCCGGCATTCATATATGACTTTCCGACGGCGATCTCGCCGCTCTCGAAGTCGAAGCCCGACGATCCGTCGTTGACGGAGCGTTTCGAGCTCTACGTTGCAGGAATGGAGCTGGCGAACGGGTTCTCGGAGTTGAACGATCCGTTCGACCAGGAATCGCGGTTTCGCGCGCAGGTGGAGAAGGGCGGCAGCGAGGCGCCGAAGGAAGTTGATACGGATTACATTCGCGCGCTCGCGCACGGACTGCCGCCGACTGCCGGTGAGGGGATTGGGATCGATCGCCTGGTGATGCTGCTCACCGATTCGCACGCGATTCGCGAGGTGGTGCTGTTTCCACTGTTGCGCCGCGAAACTGATGGCGCGCACGAGGATGGCGCGAGCGGAGAAACGAAGGGCACGGAAGACGGCGCGAAGAAATGAGCTTCGAATGGCTGGTCGCGTGGCGATATTTGCGATCGCTGAATCGCCCGGCGGTATTGCGGATTGTCACGCTGCTGGCGATGCTGGGGATCGCGGCCGGCGTCACTACGCTTGTGATCGCGCTCTCGATGAATACCGGCTTCCGGCAAGCGATCCGCGAGCGGCTCCTCAGCGTCACAGCCCACGTTAATCTCAAACCCACTGGCCCGAACGGCATCCGCGACTACCAGTCGCTGATGGCGAAGCTCAGCTCGACGTCGGGCGTGAAATCGATCGAGCCCGCGATCTACAACACCGTACTTCTTTCCGTTGGACGGCACGCGCGCGGCATCGTGCTGAAGGGCGTTGATCCAGATCTCGAGAAGAAATCGAGCGACGCGCTGAACCATCTCGACTCCGGTTCCGCGAATTTCGCGCCGGACGCCGACGGGATTCCCGCGCTGATGGTCGGCCGAATTCTCGCCCAGGACATGGAGCTTTCCGCGGGCGACTACGTGACGCTCACAAGTCCACAGGGAAGCCTGACGCCGTTTGGAATGCTGCCGCGCTCGCGGCGGTTTCGCGTGGCGGGGATTTTTAATTCGGGATTTTACGATTACGACGCGAACTGGGGATTCGTAACGCTCGATTCCGCGCAGAACCTCGCGGGCGTGGGACAGGTGGTGAGCCTTCTTGAAATTCGCGTCGATCAATTGGACGAAGCGAACAAGGTCGCGGCGGACGTGCTGAAGCGCGCCGGCGAAGGCTACACGACATCAACCTGGATGGACGAGAACCAGGCCCTTTTCCGTGCGTTGAGCCTTGAAAAGTTAGTGACGGCGCTTTTCATCGGGTTGATCACCTTCGTGGCGGGGCTGAACATTTTGGTCGTGCTCACGATGACGGTGACCGATCGTTCGCGCGACATTGCGGTGCTGATGTCGATGGGCGCGCGGCGAAAGCAAATCTCAAAGATCTTCATCCTGCAGGGGCTGGTGGTCAGCGTCGTTGGCACGGTTGCCGGTCTGATCATCGGATACACGTTTGCGATCCTGGCCGACCGCCTGCGATTAATCCCGCTGAACCCCGAGGTGTACGCGATTCCGTACGTCCCATTCCACGCGAACGCGACGGATGCGATCTGGATCGCGATCGCGGCAACAATTATCAGTCTCGGCGCGACGCTTCTGCCCGCGCGCTCCGCGTCGCGCATCCTACCCGTCGAAATTTTGCGCTTCGAGTAGCAAAACGCGCCACGCGTTCAAGTGCTCGTACGAACGCTCGCGAATCCCGTTTTGAACCATCGCTTTTCCGCGCGCCGCGCCCCCATTTCCATACTCGACGTGTTAGAATTTGGTTAGGGCGAAGTACAAGCGAAGTCAGGGTGTGAACGGCCACCGGCCGCACGGCGAATCGAGGTAACGGTACTGGGACAAAAAGGGAAACGCTTTAGATTCGTGGGCGTGCGCTTCCAAATCGGGAATGGTTAGGTGACTGTAAGATAAGGACATACTCGGCGGGCGATTCGGCATCTAAATTGAAAGGGTAGTGGCAAGACGATGCAACCGCACCCCAACTCGGCCAGCGCGGTGATGGATGTTCCTGCGGAAGCCGGTCATCCGTGGGCGGGCGATTTTGTGCGCGGCGCGGGAGTAACCAAGACGTTCCGCTCCGGCGAGCAGCAGATCACTCCACTCGACGGAATCGACTTCACAATTTTGCGCGGCGAGATGATCGCAATCGTCGGACCTTCCGGTGCCGGCAAGAGTACATTTCTGCATGCGCTGGCCGCGCTGGACACTCTCACGAGTGGTGCTTTATACTTCGAATCGAAAGCGCTTCAGTCGTTCAACGAAAACGAACTGGCTGAGTACCGGAACCGAAAAGTGGGCTTCGTCTGGCAGCGTCATTACCTGTTGCCGGACTTCACCGCCGCGGAAAATGTGGCGATGCCGTTGCTGGTACGGGGTGTAGCACTGGGACAAGCACTGCAAGCGGCAAGCGAGTGGCTCGGGGAAGTTGGGCTGGCCGGCCGCGCGGAGCAACGCGCCGGGAACTTGTCGGGCGGCGAGCAACAACGCGTCGCCATCGCTCGTGCGCTCGTGAACGAACCTTCCTTACTGCTCGCCGATGAACCGACCGGTGACCTCGACGAGCGCAGCGCTGAGAATGTTTTCTCTCTCATGCAGCGTCTGCATCAGTCGCATCATCTTACGTCTATCGTTGCAACTCATAACTTGAACCTCGCGCGGCGCTGCGACCGTGTTCTGACGTTGGAACACGGAAAGCTGACGCCGAGCGAGAACGTGCCCGCAGTTTCCGCAGCATCCCTCTCGCGGAACGCCGGCATCGGGGCTGAGACCCCGGGACAGCTTGGGTGAACCCGTGTTCGAACGCTATACAGAGAAAGCCAGGCGCGTAATCTTTTTTGCCCGATACGAGGCGAGCCAGTACGGAAGCCCCTACATCGAGACCGAGCACTTGCTGCTCGGACTGCTGCGCGAAGACAAGGCGCTGGCGAACAAGTTCCTGCGCTCGTCCGGGTCGATCGAATCGATCCGCAAAGAAATCGAAGCGCGGATCACGGTGCGCGAGCGGATCTCGACCTCGGTGGAAGTGCCGCTCAGCCAGGAGTGCAAGCGCATTCTGAACTTCGCTTCGGAAGAAGCGGAGCGGCTCGGGCATAAGCACGTCGGAACGGAACATCTTTTGTTGGGTGTGCTGCGCGAAGAAAAGTCCTTCGGCGCGGAGATTTTGTTGGAGCGGGGATTACGGCTTTCATCCGTTCGCGAAGAACTCAGTCGCGGAGCGGGGGAGAAGGTGCCAGTGAACCGACCAAAAGAAGCTTCGCTGTTGGCTGAGTTCAGCCGCGATTTGACGCAAGCGGCGATGGAAGGACAACTCGATCCGCTAGTGGGACGGGACCGCGAGCTTGAGCGCGCGATTCAAATCCTGTGCCGCCGGACGAAAAACAATCCGGTGCTAATCGGCGAGCCCGGCGTTGGCAAGACGGCCATTGTGGAAGGCCTGGCACAGCGCATCTCGGATGGAGACGTGCCGCCGTTCCTCGCGGACAAGAGAATTCTGTCGCTCGATTTGTCGTTGATCGTCGCGGGAACAAAGTATCGCGGGCAGTTCGAAGAACGCCTGAAGACGATCATGAAGGAATTGATGGATAGCCAGAACGCAATCGTCTTCATCGACGAATTGCATACTCTGGTGGGGGCGGGATCGGCGGAAGGTTCGCTTGATGCTGCGAACATCCTGAAGCCGGCGCTGAGCCGCGGGGAAATTCAGTGCATCGGCGCAACCACGCCGGCGGAGTACAGAAAGTCTGTAGAGAAGGACCGCTCGCTCGAACGGCGCTTCCAGGCCGTGAAGGTCTCGGCGCCGAATGAAGAGGAAGCGATTCGCGTGTTGCATGGCGTGCGCGACCGCTACGAAAAGTTCCACGCAGTGAGCTACACCGAAGACGCGGTGCAATACGCCGTTTATCTTTCGAACCGGTACATTCCGGACCGCTTTCTGCCGGACAAAGCGATCGACCTGCTCGACGAAGCGGGCTCGCGCGTGAAGTTGCGCCAGGCGATGCTGCCGGAAGAAGTTTCCGAAGTGCAGAAGCGCGTGAAGTTCATCACGCACCGGATGGAGACGGCGATCGCGAACCACGAGTTCGAGAAAGCGCGTTTCTATTCCGAAGAAGAGCGCAAGGAGAAGGAACACCTGCGCGCGCTTCGCGAGAAGTTGAAGATCGACGAATCGTCCACCGGAAACGTGACGCGCGAAGATATCGAAGACGTAGTGGCGCGCTGGACCGGCATTCAGGTTTCGGCGATCAAGGAAGACGAGCAGCAGAAACTGCTGCGTATCGAAGACGAATTGCACCGCCGCATCATCAGCCAGGACCGCTCGATCACGGCGCTCGCTCGAGCGATTCGCCGCAGCCGCGCGGGATTGAAAGCGCCGGGACGCCCCGTGGGATGCTTTCTGTTCCTCGGACCAACGGGTGTGGGCAAGACGGAAGTTGCGCGGCGGCTCGCGGAATTTTTGTTCGGCAGCGAAAAATCGCTGATCCGCTTCGACATGTCCGAGTACATGGAGAAACATTCCGTGTCGAAGTTGATCGGCGCGCCTCCGGGATATGTTGGATATGAAGAAGGCGGGCAATTGACGGAGCGCGTGCGCCGGACGCCTTACTCAGTAATTTTGCTGGATGAGATTGAAAAAGCCCATCCGGACGTGTACAACATTCTGCTGCAAGTTTTCGAGGATGGTCAGCTGACTGACGGCCTCGGGAACACAGTGGATTTCCGAAACACAATCATCATCCTGACCTCTAACCTTGGGGCGCGCCAGCTGCAGAAGCAGTCGGGCCTCGGCTTTGCGTCAAAGGAAATCGACGCGATGGCAAAGAGCCAGGACGAAATGGTGATGGGCGAAGTCAGGCGAGTCTTCAATCCGGAATTTTTGAATCGTCTAGACGAAGTGATTTTGTTCAATTCTCTGTCGGACGAAGATTTGTCGAGGATTATTGACTTGCTCGTAGGTCAAATGAACGAAACGCTGGTGCATCGTCAGGTGCAGGTCGCTTTGACGCCTGAAGCGCGCCAGTGGATTCTCGAGAAGACCTGCGGCGATCGAAATTATGGCGCGCGGCCGCTCCGGCGTGCGTTACAGAAGTACATCGAAGACCCGCTGTCGGAAGCTTTGATTCAGGGAGGATTGCAACGCCCCGCAACGTTGGAGGTTTACCTCGCAACGGAAGGGCTTGCGTTCCGACCCGTCGTCGAAGCAACCCCAGTGGCCCACTAGGAATCCTACGCGCAGCCGGACGGGGAGCGGTCCGGCGGGGGAGCACATACAATTGGGCTGGATGCTGCGGCCGTGACTACAGCCATGGCCGTAAGGGTGAAATTTTTTTTGTGTTCGGTCAAGTTTTTGGCCCTGGTGTGTCTGCTCGCGTGCTTTTTTGGAGTTCCCGCTTTCGCGCAGCAACAACAATCCACCGAGCAGAGCGGGCCGCACTACATCATCACGCGCATTGAATTCATCGGGAATCGCCGCGTGCAGAAAGACACGCTGATGGCGCGAATTTTTTCGCGGCCTGGCGATCCTTACAGTGAAGAAGCGGTGCGCCGCGATTTTCAAGCGTTGTGGAACACGCAATTTTTCGAAGACGTGCGCCTCGAAGTGGAAGATTCGTCTGACGATCCCAACGGGAAAGTAGTCGTCTTCTACGTGCAGGAGCGGCCGGTCATTCGCCGCATCGAATATAAGGGCAACAAGTCGATCACTGAGTCGGACATCCTCGACGCGTTCAAAGATAAGAAGGTCGGACTCACCGTCGAAAGCCAATTCGATCCCACGAAAATCAAGCGCGCCGAAGTCGTGATCAAAGCGCTGCTCGCCGAGCACGGACGGCAGTTCGCCACCGTGAAGCCAACCTACGAACGCATCGCGGCCACGAACGCCGTGAAGCTGGTCTTTAATATCGATGAAGGGCCGAAGGTCAAGGTCGGCGACATCAAGTTCGTCGGGAACAAAGCGGTGTCCGACCGGAAGCTGGTCCGGTCGATGCACAACGACCGGCCATACGCGATTCCTCTCTACCTTTTTGAAATTCCGGTTTATGCGAAGACCTACGATAAATCGAAGCTCGACGAAGACCTCGGTGTCGGCGTCAGTGGCATTTATAAGGACCTTGGATACTTCAAAGCGAACGTCAGCGATCCACAGGTGAAGATCGTGGACGACGTGCACAGCGGAATTCCCGGGCCGTGGCCGGTGATCGGTTCGAAAAACGGTAAGCGCGCCGACATCACGATCACCATCGACGAAGGCGAGCAGTACCGGATGGGCAAGCTGAATTTCCGCACCGCCGATCCAGACCAAGGCCTGGTGTTCAAGGCGGACCGGCTGGCCCAACTTTTCCCTCTGAAGGAAGGCGACATTTTCTCGGCGACCAAAATCCGCAAAGCCCTGGACAACTATAAGAAGGCTTACGGTGAGTACGGTTATATCGATTTCGTCGCGACGCCCATTACTGAGATTCAGGAAAAAACGAAGACCGTCGATCTGACGATGGAATTCGATCAGCAGAAGCAATTCTTCGTCCGGCGCATCGAGTTTGCTGGCAATACCACTACGCGTGACAAAGTCATCCGCCGCGAAATCCTGCTCGACGAAGGACAGATCTTCAATAACCGGCTTTGGGAATTGAGCTTGCTGCGCCTAAACCAGCTGAACTACTTCGATACGATCAAGCCGGAAAACGCCGAGCTGAAGCGCAACGTAAAGGCCGGAACGGTCGACATTAAGCTGAAGCTGAAAGAAAAAGGCAAGCAATCGATCAGCTTTTCGGGCGGCGTCAGCGGCATCGCCGGCACGTTCATCGGCGGGTCTTACACGACGAACAACTTCCTCGGACTGGGCGAAACGCTTTCGCTCACCGCGCAGATCGGCAGCTTCCAGCGCAACATTCAGTTCGGATTCACCGAGCCGTATCTTTTCGACCGCCCGATCTCCACCGGCTTCACCATCTTCACCAATAAATTCGATTACAACCAGGCGAAGCAGGAAGGCTTGCTGGTTGGCCAGGAAATCGCGATCAACCCGGCGCTGCAGGAAAACTACACTACGAACTCGAAGGGTTTTACGGCGTTCGCAAGCTACCCGCTGCGCAAGCTGCGATTCACGCGCATCGGCATCACGTACGGCTATTCGACCACGAACATTCAAACCTTCAGCACGTCGGCGCAGTTGCTGTTCGAGAGCGTGCAGTTCACCAGCCTGGCCGGTCCGTCGCAGCTCAACGGCATCGAATCGAGCAAGATCACGCCGACCATTTCGTATAACACCGTCGACAATCCCCAGAACCCGACGAGGGGAAAGAGCTTCTACGTCGGTGCGAGCCTGGAAGGCGGCCCGCTGCAGGGGAACGTCAATACGATCAGCTACTCGTTCAACAGCACCTACTTCCATCCGGTGAACAAGCACAGGAACGTGTTTGGAATGCGCTTCCTGTCCGGGTTGATCAGCGGGTACGGCGGCAAGGACATTCCTCCCTACAGTCGCTACTACCTGGGCGGTGAAAACGACGTGCGCGGCTACAACTTCTACACGATCTCGCCGTTCGTCGAAATACCGTTCGCCACCACCACGACCGTCACATATTTCGATCCGCACCGGATCAACTCGCTGGGCAATCCGACGCAAGTCGCGCTCACTGTTCCCGTGTTGCAGTATTTCCCGACGCGGCCCGGCGGCGATTTCCAGAACGTCTTGAACCTGGAATACCGCATCCCCATCGCGGGGCCCGTGACGTTGACGTTCTTCAACGACCTGGGTCTCAACGGCATCCTGCGTACGTCGCAACTGGCGCTGAATCCCCAGGCGCTGCAGCAATTCCAGCAGCAGTATCCGAACCCGGATTTTCCGAACCTGCACGTCTCGAACAACCTCTCCATCGTAAAGGGCACAAACTTTTTGCCGACCACTTCGGCGGGCGCGGAAATCGACGTGGTGCTGCCGATCGTCAACGCGCCGTTCCGGTTCTACTATGCGTACAACTATCACCGCCTAAATCAGACGATCAGTGGGCTTCCGGGCGGTTATTATCTGAGCGAAGCGGTGAAAAATTCGCTGCCGCCGGGCGTGCTGCAGACGCAAATCGCTCCGGAATTGAATACGATCCTGGAAGAACAGCGGCAGCAAATTCCGGCATCGTTGCTTGAACCCAAGCACACCTTCCGGTTCACGGTGGGCAAGACCTTCTAAGTCTATGGAAGCGCCGGTGGGTGGCGCCGTTCCACAGGCATTGAAAAATGAAGCAAAGGCGCCGGCCGAATCAGTCGAGCGGGCGCCGCGAAATTTGCAGAGAGGTAAGTGAAATGGGGAACAGGATTTTGGGAACACGGGCGGCGGCTGCCATGGCAGCGCTCGTTTTGTTTACGATTGCCGGATGCGGCTCGAACTCGACGCCGGTGGGCGTGACGGTGCTGCCTATTCAGGCGACCGTGCAGTACAAAAATCAGCAGCAGTTCTCGGTAGCCGTGACGGGCTCGGCCACATCCACCGTCACCTGGCAAGTCTGCCTACCGCCGAATACCGCCGGCACGCAGCCGATCGTGTGCAATCCGGTGGTGCCCAACATGGGGCAAACTCAGCTTGCCGCTGGATACGGAACCATCACGACCGGCCAGAATGGAGTGGGGGGAGGACTGTACACAGCGCCCGCCACCGCGCCCCCGACCAACTCATTCTTCGTCGTCGCCACCAGCACGCAGGATACGACTGCGTTCGGAACCGCGGTCGTGAACATCACGTCGGGAATTAACGTGGCTGTGAATCCCGATACCGCCGCGATGGCGACAAGTGAGCACTATCAATTTAACGCCTCTGTGCAGGGAACCACGAACACGGGCGTGTCCTGGGCAGTTTCGGCCGCGAGCGGCGCGCCGGTTGTCGGCGGCAACTCCACAGTCGGATTTATCTGCCCGAGCTCGGGAATCACCGTGCCGTGCACACCTGGAGAATATTTCGCGCCCGCTATATCGCCGGGTGCGGTGACGATCACGGCTATTTCCGCCGCCAACTCTACCGCGACGGGTACGGCGAGCGTGACGATCACTTCTGCTGCGACTCCCGTCGTCACAGCGATTCAGCCCAACCTCGTGAGCGAAGGCTCGGTCCACCAAGACGTTTACATCACGGGGACGGACCTGCTTTCGACCAGCACCGTAATGGTGGGCACGCCGCCCGTAGGGGTTCCCACCCTGTTCGTAAGCCCGACGCTCTTGCGCGCCACGATTCCGGCTGGGCCGTTGTCCGTCGCCGGAGCATTGCCGATTTTCGTGCAGTCGCAAGAAGGGGATCACTCAAACGTTTTACCCTCGAGCCAAGGCTTGATTGTGAATCCCACGCGGCCGGCCATCGTTGCGGCGCTGCCGGATACGATCGTCCCAGTCCTGAGCAGCACCAACATCAATTTGAACGGAGGATTTTTCTCTCCGTCGAGCGCGGTCCAAGTCAACGGCCAGTCCGTCGGCGCGACCCTTACCAGCAGCCAACAACTCACAGTGTCGCTGGCGGCGAATTCGTTGCCGGTACCCGGGAGTTATCCCGTAATTGTGCGCAACACCGACGTAATTCCTCCTGCGCCGGCGGTTGCCGCAGTAAACATTGCCGTTGAGCCCGCGCAGAGCACGATTCCCACCGCGCCGGCCGGCTCGTTCGCCGTCGGCTCAAAGCCGCAGAGCATCGCGATCGATCCGTCGCTTGGCGTCGCCGTAGTGGCGAACTCCGGCGACAACACGGTCAGCATCATTAATCTCGCAACGAAGACCAACGTGCCCGGATCTCCGGTAGCGGTGGGGAACACTCCGACTGGCGTTGCGGTGGACGATCAATTGCCGCATCACATTGCGGTCGTGGTGAACAGCGTTGACAACTCCGTCTCATCGATTGACCTCACGACGCTCGCAGTCACGACGGTCGCCCTGCCGAATTCAAACGCGCCGCCTCTCGCGCAACCGGTTCCTTACGCGGTCGGCATCAATCCGGCCACGCATCAGGCCATCGTGGCGCTGCAGTCTTCGAACTTTGCCTGGATCGTGGATTTCTCGACTGGCGCGCCGGGCGCAAATCCCGAGCAGATCGGCGGCACGCTCACGCCGTTCAGCACGGGTTTGAATCCGACCGTCGCGGTCGACGAAGGCTTGAACTGGGCAGTCGTAACGCCCGGCGGTCTCGGCGCTGTGAACGTAGTGGAACTGGGCCGGCTCGCCGGAACCGGCGGCAATCCGGAAGACCTCGGGCGTCCCGCGTCGGTGGTTGCGACGCTGACGGCTTCGACTACAATTCAAGGCGTCGGAATCAATCAGCAGACGCACACTGCGTTGCTGGCTGATCCGCTTGGGCCTACCTCAGTGATTAATCCGGCGCCTGCGCTTTCTTCATTCAGCCTGATGAACCAAACGATCGCGAACACCACGTTCGTCCAGAACAATGTGCCGTTCGATCAGATTGGATTGACGGCGTCAGCTGTGAATTCGCTCGCCAATATTGGAATCGCGGTGAACGCGACTGCAAACAACGGCTACGTAGTCGATCTGCAAAACAGCTCGATCCTGCAGACCATCGGCGGCTTCAATAATCCCGTTGCTGTCACCATCGACACCGGCAACAACACGGCGTACGTGGTGAATCAGGGAAACAACACCGTTTCCGCCGTTTCGCTCGGCAGCTCATTCAACCCCCTGCAAGTGGTTGAGACCAATCCTTCGTTCGCGCTGGTCCAGCCGACGCCTACTTCGATTCCGCTCACGGTAACCGGCGTGGGATTTACGGCGGGCTCGACGGTGTATCTCGACGACACGCCGGTAACGACGACGTTCATCAACTCGCGGTCGCTTTCAGCGACTGTACCCGCGAGCCTCCTCACCGGGCCGCGCCGATTCACGATCTACGTGAAGAATGCATCCGCGATTTCGAACGTTAGCGCGCTCACCGTCATCCAGCCTGTCAACGTCGGGACGAATCCGATCGGCGTCGCTGTCGATTCGTATCTTGACCAGGCGGTGGTGACGAACGCGGCGTCCAACTCGATTTCTGTAATCAATCTGCTCAACGGCACTCTGATTGTGCCGCAAGTTCCGAGCGCGTTTTCCACGGGCACGATGCCCGTCGGCGTCGCGGTTCTGGAACGCAGCGGTCTCGCGGTGGTCACGAACAACGGAAGCAACGACGTGACGATTCTCGATGAGAAGGGCGTCAGCGGAACATTCCAGCCGCCCGCACAGGTCGCGCTGTGCCCCTCGTGCACGTTCCCAACGGGCGTTGCCGTGGATCCGGATCAGGCGCGCGCGCAGGTCGTCGAGACCTTCTGCGCGAACCTGACCGGTTGCACCGGCACAACCAATATTGGAGGCCTCAGTTCGCTTGCGATCAGTCTGGGCTCGTCGTCTTCGGCCGTGACCCCCGTCGATTTGCTTCCGGTTGCGGATGCGGTCGATCCGGACTTGACGCTCGTGGGCTTGGCCATCGCGGGACAGATCAGCGAGTTTCAGATTGTTCCAGCGGGTCCGTACAATGATAAGTACACCGTAAACAACCTAGAACTTCCGAGTGGCGTGTTTTGGGATCCAGTCAACCAGGACTTCCTTGTAGCCAACAGCACGGTCAACACTGTGGTGGTAGTTGATCCGACAACCGGCGTGGTGCAAGGCAGCATTGCGACGGGAATCAATCCGACGTCGGTGGACTACAACTACGACACGTCCTCGTTGATTACCTCCAACGCATCGACCAACACTATCTCGGTGCTCAACTATGTCTGCCCGCCGAGTCCAAATGGAGGCTCAAGCTGCCCTACCACGGCCGTCCGCAGCGTGGTCGCGGTAGGCACTCCGCCGCCAAGCTCTTCGGTGATCGTCGGTCCGAATTCGATCGCGATTGACCGGCGGTTGAACCTCGCGGTGCAAGTCGACCAGATCAACAACCGCGTATTGTTGGTACCGCTGCCGCAGTAAGCTCGATGGGAATGCCCCGCGGCAACCCGCGCGGTGGGCGGGGCATCCCACTTAGGACGTAGAATCGCCTCTGTTTCCCGGCCTGCCGCCCGCGAAACCAATTGATTCTTTCGTTTCCCCACGGCTATAATTTCGGGTTTGTGTTTAAGGCTTTCGACGGCAGATACAATCAAGGAGTGAGAATGAAGATCCGATTGGCAGTTCCGGCCCTCGCGGCGTTCCTGATGGTTCCCGCGGTGTGGGCTCAGGGCGGCGCGACCGCACCCACCAAAGTGGGTGTCATCGACGTTCAAGTCGCGATTACCAGCACCTCGGAAGGCAAGCAGGCGGCGGGGGAACTGCAGTCGAAGTTCGCACCGCGCCAGACGGAATTGGCGAATTTGCAGAAGCAGCTGGAGGACATCCAGACGCGCCTTCGCACCGGCCAAACTACGCTGAGCGACGACGAGAAGGCCCGCCTTTCGCGCGACGGCGAGAACATTCAGCGCTCCTACCAGCGGAAATCGCAGGACGCCCAGGATGATTTCCAGCAGGCGCAGCGTGACATCGTCGACAACATCGGCCGCAAGATGATCGATGTGCTCACCAAGTATTCGCACGACAATGGCTACGCCGTGATTTTGGACCGCTCGGGCCAATCGACGCCGGTGATCTACGCGGCGAACTCAACCGACGTGACGCAGGACATCATTCGCCTGTACGACCAGACCTACCCGGCGAAGGCGTCGGCCTCGTCCAGCACACCGGGAGCGAGCGCAACTCGCCCCGCGGCTAAGCCTGCAACACCGAAGCCGGCAACGCCGCAGCAGTAGCTGGGGTTGCGATCGCCCCGGTTGGGGCGGCTCGCGAAGTTTTCGAGAAGCCTCCCGGGATGTTTCCGGGAGGTTTTTCTTTCTGGGAGCATTCCGGCGAGCCGAGCATCTAAACCGATATGGGGCCGAAGCGAATGGCTCCCTACCGGCGCCGGGTTGCAGCGTGGTTGCGTTTTCCTGGCCGTGCACTTATACTGGGCTGCATCCAAAGAGGTCGCGTGGTGAAGTGGGCGCGAGCCCACTTTTTTGTTGGGCCCGAAGAAAAGCCCACTGGGCCGGGGTATCGACGTAGGTTGTCGCCGTGATTCCCGACCGGCGGCCCGCTCCGGTGGAAATAGATGGACCTGGAAAAGATTCGAGAGGCTGCTGAACGAGTCGCGCACTCGCTGGGCCTCGAAGTTTTCGACGTCGAATTCAAGATTGGCAAAGACCGGCTTCTCCGGGTTTTCATTGACCGTTTGCCCGGACCGGAGAACCCGCAGGATTTGGGTGTCAGCCATAAGGACTGCGAGAACGTCAGCGTCCAGTTGAGCGACATCCTGGACGTGGAAGAGCTGGTGCCCGGCCCGCATTACGTGCTCGAAGTGAGCTCGCCGGGACTTGACCGGAAACTGCTCAAGCCCGCCGATTACCAGCGGTTTGCGGGACGGCTCGCAAAGATCTGGCTGAACGAGCCGGTTGGAAAGCAGCAGTATTTCGAAGGGCGGCTCGCCGGATACGCCGACGGGATCGTCAAGTTCAGCGTGAAGGACCACGAAGTCACGGTTCCTTACACGGCGATCAAAAAGGCAAATCTGGTCGTCGAGCTGTAACGCCACCGCACGCGAACGTGACGGTGAGAAAGCGAAGGGCGCCGCACCCAGCCGCAGCGGCCTGAGTTTGGGAGAAACGCGAATGGCGAGTCAGCTGTACCAGCAAATCGAGCTGATCAGCCGGGAAAAACACATCGAGCCGGAAATCATCGTCGCAGCGATTGAGGATGCGATGGTGGTGGCGGCGCGGAAGTATTACCGCACCGAGGAAGATCTGCGCTCGAAATTCAACCCGGCCACCGGACAGGTGGACGTGTACGCCGTTCACATCGTGGTGGACGAAGTCGCGGACCCGCTCCGCGAAATTTCGCTCGTGGACGCGCGCAAGCGCCAGCCTGAGATCGAAGTCGGCGGCGAAATCGTGGATGCGAAGCCGACCGACGTGCTCGGCCGCATCGCCGCGCAGACGGCCAAGCAGGTGATCCTGCAGAAGGTGCGCGAGGCCGAGCGCGACACAATTTATAACGAATATCACACGCGCGTCGGTGAGCTGATCAACAGCGTGGTGAAGCGCATGGAAGGTCCGGACATCATCGTGGACATGGGCCGCACGGAAGCGCGTCTTCCGAAGCGCGAACAGTCGCGTCTGGAAGCGTACAACGTGGGCGATCGCCTGCGCGTGACCGTGCGCGCGGTGGAACGCGCCGCGAAGGGACCGCAGGTCGTGGTTTCGCGCGCCGATCCCGCCCTGGTACAGCGTTTGTTCGAAATGGAAGTCCCGGAAATCTACGACGGCACCGTGCAGATTCGCGCCGTCGCTCGTGAGGCGGGCGAACGCACCAAGATCGCCGTCGAGAGCCGCGACAAGGACGTCGATCCGGTCGGCGCCTGCGTCGGCATGAAGGGTATGCGCGTGCAGTCGATCATCCGCGAGTTGCGCGGCGAAAAGATCGACATAATTCCCTGGAATGAAGAGACGGTGGCGTTCGCGCAGAAAGCGCTGAGCCCCGCGAAAGTTACGCGAGTGCAGATCGTCGATCCTGAAGAGAAGCGGCTTGAAGTGATAGTCGAGGATACGCAGCTATCGCTCGCGATCGGGAAGAAGGGACAGAACGTCCGTCTCGCCAGCAAGCTGATCGGCTGGAACATCGACATCAAGAGCGAGGAAGAGAAGCGGCGCGAGATCGAAGCGCAGATGGCCGCGCTTACTGCTCCGGGCACGGCGCTCACTGAACTTGCGGGCGTTGGTCCGAAGACAATCGAGAAGCTCGAAGCTGCGGGTATCACGTCCATCGAAAAGCTCGCGGACATGACGCCCGAGCAGCTGGTGGAAATTCCGGGCATCGGCGAAAAGATGGTCGAGAAGATTCACCAGTCTGTCGCCATCTACTTCGAAAATCTCGAAGCGTTAGCTACGCAGGGTGCGGCCGAAAGCGCCGCGGTGGACGAAGCGACAACGGAAGCTGAGCAGGAAGTGGAAGCCACGGAAGCGGCCGCTGAGCCGGTCGCCGAAGCGGCCGAGACACCGGCTGACGCCGCTGCTGAAGCCAGCGAAGTGGACCAAGCCACCGAAGAGGCGACCGAAGAAGTCCGTGAAGCCGAAATCGGCGAGACCGAAATTAACAAGACCGAGGAATAGCGGTAACGATCGGTCGAGATAAATACGAAGTCGAACACGAAGGCAAGCGCGTAGCCAAGAATGGTTCCGCGGCGAATATAAGAGGCGAATGGCAGATCCGAATCAGGTCCGAATCAACGAACTGGCGAGAGAGCTGGAGATCAAAGCAAAAGTTTTGATCGAGTACTTGCCGGAAGTCGGCGTCACCGAAAAGAAGACGCACTCGAGTTCCATCGACAACTCGCACGCCGAACTTGTGCGCAAGCATTTCCTTGGGCTCGCGAACGCGGAAGCTCAGGCGGAAGCGGATAAAGTTGCCAAGGCCGCGGCAGCGAAGAGGCCCGCCGCTCCCCATGCGCCACCGGTTGCAGCGAAGCCCGCTGCTCCCACGGCCGCGCCTGCCGCGACAGCGCCTCCCGTTGCAGCACGACCCGGAGTGGCGCCCGCAGCGCCGACGGTGGCCGCTGGTGCGCCCGCGGTTCGTCCGGCTGCACCTGGTGTTCGTCCACCCACTGGAACCGCGCCCGCTGCGCCCGGACAGCCCGCTGCACATGCACCTGGCACCGCGCCGATTGCAGCGCGACCCGGAGTTGCACCAACTCAGCCTTCAGCAGCGCCCGGAGCTATCCGTCCCGGAGCGCCCGCGCCAACGGGTCCGCGTCCCGGAGTTCCACTGCGTCCGCAAACGCCGGGGGCACCAGGTCAGCAATCCGGCGCGCCTGGAGCACCTCGTCCCGTCGGCACTGCGCCTGGAGCGCCGCGCCCCGGCGGTGGACCACCTCCGCAAGGCCAGCGATATCCGTCTCGTCCCGGTGCGCCTTCTGGTCCCGGCCAATTCCGTCCCGGAGCGCCGCAAGGTGCACGTCCTGGAGCGCCACAACAATTTCGTCCGGCACCCGGAGCGCAAGGCCGCCCCGGTGCTCCCGGTCAAGGCCGTCCCGGCGCGCCGCCGTCGCGTTTTCCGCAGCGTCCCGGTGGTCCCGGTGGACGCGACAACAAAGCTCCCGTTGGCACGCAGCGCCCAGGCGCAGGTGTTCCGAAAGCCGAGCCGGGCAAGCCGCTCTATGCGCGCAAGCCTGCTGCACGCGGCCGTCCGCTCATGGAGAAGCGCTACGCCGAAGGCGAGCGCAAGCTGCATCCGGTTCGCCCGCGCGCTGGCACAGGTCCGGGTGGCCGCGCCGTCGTTGAACAGGCCGCGCCAATTCACCGCGAGCCGCGGCTGATCACAGTTACCGAAGGTATCACGGTCCGCGAACTCGCAGAGAAACTCGACGTCCGCGCGAAGGAATTGCTGAAGAATCTTCTCGATCGCGGCGTCTTCGCCAGCATCAACCAGGCGCTCGACGTCCCGACGGCGACGAGCCTTGCCGAAGCTTTCAGCGGCATCGTGGAAGTCGTCAGCTTCGAAGCGCAGCTCGTTCAGGAAGAAAAAGAAAAGGTCAAGCAGGAGCGCACCGGCAATGAAGTGGCGCGCGCGCCCGTGGTCACTGTAATGGGCCACGTCGACCACGGTAAAACCAGCTTGCTCGACGCGATCAGAGAAGAAGACGTCGCGGCGGGCGAAGCCGGCGGCATCACGCAGCACATCGGCGCGTACGAAGCGCACGTCGATGGCAAGCGCGTCGTCTTCATCGACACGCCGGGCCACGAAGCGTTTACACGTATGCGCGCACGCGGCGCTAAAGTTACCGACATCGTCGTGCTCGTCGTCGCAGCCGACGACGGCATCATGCCGCAAACCGAAGAAGCGATCTCGCACGCTCGCGCTGCAAATGTGCCGATCATCGTCGCCATCAACAAAGTCGATAAGCCCGAAGCGCAGCCGGAACGCGTGAAGCGCCAGCTGGCCGACAAGGGCCTGATGCCCGAAGAGTGGGGCGGCGATACGGTGATGGTGGAAGTCTCGGCGAAGGCCAAGAAGAACCTGCCGAAGCTGCTCGAAATGATTTTGCTGGTCGGCGATATGCGCGAGCTGAAAGCCGATCCGAATATTCCAGCGAGCGGCGCGGTGCTCGAATCGCGTGTCGACAAGGGCCGCGGTCCAGTAGCGACCATGCTCGTCCAGAACGGAACTCTCCACGTCGGCGACGTTTTCATCGTTGGCGCGGTGTACGGAAAAGTTCGCGCGATGTTTGACGATCGCGGCGGCGCCATCAAGGAAGCGGCACCGTCAACGCCGGTGGAAGTGCTCGGTCTGCAGGGCGTGCCCGAAGCAGGCGAGCAATTCCAGGTCGCCGACGAAGCCAAGGCGCGCCACATCGTCGAATACCGCCAGAACAAGCAGCGCGACGCCGCTCTCGCGAAGTCCGCGAGCAGCCGCCTGACGCTCGATCAGTTGCACGAGCAGTTGAAGGCTGGCGATGTGAAGGATTTGCAGGTCGTTGTGAAGGCGGACGTGCAGGGTTCGGTGGAAGTGCTCAACGAAATGCTGCCGAAGCTTTCGAACGACCAGGTGAGGCTGAAGGTGCTGCACGCAAGCGTCGGCTCGGTGAACGAGTCGGACGTGCTGCTCGCCTCGGCGTCAAACGCGGTGATTGTGGCGTTCAACGTGAAGCCTGAGCGCAAAGCGCTGGAACTGGCGCAGCGCGAAGGCATCGAAATCCGGACGCACACGATCATCTACGAATTGATGGACGAGTTGCGTCTCTCGATGGCAGGCTTGCTCAGCCCGATTCTGAAGGAGCAGTACCTGGGTCGCGCGGAAGTGCGCAACACGTTCCGCGTGAAGGGCGCAGGCACGATTGCCGGCTGCTACGTGCTGGACGGCCTAATGAAGCGCAACGAGGAAGTTCGCGTGTTGCGCGGTGGCACGGCCATCCATTCTGGCAAGATCAGCTCGCTGAAACGCTTCAAGGACGACGCGGGCGAAGTTCGCGCCGGATTCGAGTGTGGTATCGGCGTCTCGAACTTCAACGACGTTCAGGTCGGCGACGTTCTCGAGTGCTTCAAGATCGAGAAGACCACGGCAGTCATGAACCCGGAGCAGGGTGCGAGGCCGCATCAGCGGCAAGAACGCGCGGCGCGCCAGGACTCGATGTAGCAGCACCGCCGCGCGCCCGGTTCTGCATGCGGCGCGAGAATTTCTCGGGCAATATTGTACTGGTGGCTTAACGGCCAAGGCGCGCAGACCCGTTCGCTGCGCGGCGACGCAAATGCCAATCGGTCTCCTCACCCTGGAAATCCAGATCCTCGATGCGCAGTCCCTTAAGGACAAGCGGCAGGTGTTGCGAAGCCTGAAAGACCGGCTGCGCGCGCATTACAACGTTTCGGTCGCGGAACTGGACCACCAAGACGTGTGGCAGCGCTCGCGCGTGGGCGTGGTGACCGTCGCGAGCGATCCGGCGTTTCTCGAGAAGTCGCTGGCGGAAATTTCAGCAGAGTCCGAGCGCGTGCTCGGGCGCGATCTGGTTTCCCAGCAGATTGAATATTTTGAGGAAGAAAACGTATGACGACGCAAGGGCACCGCGTAGAGCGCGTCGCGGAAGAAATTCGAAACGAAGTGAGCCTCATGCTCGCGGGCGAGTTGAAGGACCCGCGGCTCACCGCCAACGTGACCGTCACCGAAGTGCGGCTCGGCACCGGGATGCGCACGATTCGCATTTTTGTGAGCGTCGACGGCACCGAGGAAGAGCGCAAGAAAACGCTCGAGGGCCTGGAAGCCGCGCGAGGCTTCGTGCGCCACGAGCTGGTCGACCGGCTGCACATGCGCCGCGCGCCGGACGTAATCTTCATGCTCGACCAGACCGAGGAAATCGAAAAGCGCATCAACGAACTGCTGCACAAACCCAGCTCGCCGGAGAAGCCATAGCCCGCTCATGCTGCTAAGGCTGCGCAGCGGGAGGATCGGACTTCGCGAGTTGCGGATCGCCTGAATTTTCCGCGCACGCAACGCCGGCATGCGGACCACCGTTTCGAGCCGAAAAAAATGCCACGCGCACCCAAACAGTCGCCTGTCGACGGCATCCTGATCGTCAATAAGCCGAGCGGGCGAACCTCGCACGACGTCGTTGAGTACGTCCGCCAGCTCGCCGGCTTTCGCGGCATCGGACACTTTGGGACGCTTGATCCGCTTGCGACCGGTGTGCTCGTGCTCGCACTCGGAAAAGCTACTCGCCTCGCGCGTTTTTACAGCGGCCGCTGCAAGCGCTACACCTGCGCTGTGCGATTCGGATTTGAAACCGACACGTACGACTCCGACGGTGAACCGCTCGGCCCCGACACCGAACCCGCGATCGATCCTGACGCGCTCGCGAAAATGGCTGCCGAATTCGTGGGAAAAATTCATCAAGTTCCACCCGCTTATTCCGCGAAAAAAATCCGAGGCACTCCGGCGCACGAACTCGCGCGTAAGAACAAGCCCGTAAATCTCGAGCCGGTGGAAGTGGAAGTTTTCGAATTCCGGCTGAATTCCGTCGAAGGATCGACGGCGCGCTTCACCGTCGAGTGCGGCGCCGGCACTTACATCCGTTCACTCGCGTTCGACCTTGGCCGCAAGCAAGGAAGCGGCGCGCACCTTTCTGAAATCGAGCGCACCGCCGTCGGCGAGTTCACCATCGATCAGGCCATCGCCATCGAAGAACTCGAACGCGACGCCCGCGCGGGAAAATTCAACGACCGCGTGATCCGCATCGAGAATCTCCTGCCTGATCTGCCGAAAGCTACGCTGCTGCCCGTGATCGAAAAGCGTGTGAAGCACGGCGCGAAGTTCAACCTCTCGCTCGCGCAGATTCAGCCGGGCACCAAGGCGCTGGGCGAAGGCGTTCCCGCACAGCTCGATTCCGGCGAATGGAAGCCGTCGCGCCTGCGTGTGTTCAACCAGCAGGGACACCTTATCGCCATCGCCGAGCCCGTGGTCCCGCGGACCTACCAGCCGGTCCTCGTCCTCGACACGACGCCTTAAATTCTCACCGCTGTGGTTTGCGAAGCCAGTAGCTAGTTACGAGCGGACTTGGGTTTCGTGCTGCGGCGCACCATCTGCTCGGCAATCACGAGCAATAGATCGCGATTGCGCGGCTTCATGTGTGCCAGAGCGTCCACCAACTGCCTGTACATGTTCCGTTCCCGCCGCGTTGTCCCCCACGCAGGCACGGATTCCTCGGCTCGTTTGCGGCGCGCTGCCGCTTCCTCGTTTTCGTGAAACAGCTGGTACAGCGGAATTTCCAGCGCCCTGGCGAATTTCTCCAAAGTTTCCACGCTGGGTACCGTGTGCCCGTGCTCCACGCGCGAGGTGTAACAGCGCACCAATCCCGTCCGCTTCTCGATATCACCCTGACTCAGATTTTTCGCTTCGCGAATTTCTTTCAGTCTGGTGCCAATTTGCATTGGGTACTCCAAAGGAGGGGCCATGCTTCCCGGTGCTGCCTTGCCCGCTTATGTAGCACTCATTCGGGTTGGCTGTCTACAAGCTGGACGTGTCGGAGGGGGACGAGGCGCGCGAGCTCTACAGTAAGATTGGCGCGGCGGTATATTCCGCGCGGTCCGAGCGCTGTGAATTACTGAGGTTCGGGCTGTGAAGTTTGGCCCGGAGGATTCGTTGCGGGCGGATTAGCCTGCGACGGATTCGGCGGCTGCGGAACTGCGCCCTGAATCGGCGGTTGCGCGGGCTGCGGAGGCGGCTGCTGTTGTTGTTGCTGCTGATCCGGTTGTGGTTGCTGCTCGGGCTGCGGCTGTGGCCGTTGTTGCTGCTGCTGTTGCTGTTGAACCTGCGATTGATCCGGCGCAGGCAAGTTCAATCCGCCACGCCGCTCTTGCTGCGTAAAGCCGAACGCGCCGGCGCCTTCGAGCGATCCGTGTCCAGCGTAGATCACGTGATGGTCCCTGCGCGGACTCAGCGCGACGAGTCGCGGCGTCACGAGCACGAGCAACTCTGTGTTCTGCACCTGGTCCGTAGTCTGGGCGGCGAGATCTAAGCCTCCGTGCGCAACTTCGCCCAGATAAGGTGTCCCATTCACGTTCATCATCGACGTCGGCGCGATGAATTGTGCCAGCTCCGCCGACTGGTTCATCTTCACGCGCACGGTCTGGTGCAGCTCTTCGTTGTTCACCACGGGAATGTTGTTGAAACTCGAGCCTGCCAGACTGCTGATCGTCATCTCGAACTGAATCGTCACCTCGTCGTTGTCGTGTATTCGCGGCGTCGCTTTCACCTTCACGCCGATGTCGATGTATTCGGCATTGGGAAATTGCGTGCCCGCCACGCCCGTCGTCGCGCCGATGAACGAAGACGAGTTGATGATCACGGAAACGGTATTCGAGCCGTTGTTCGTCACCGCAAGGTCCGGTATGCCATCATCGTTGAAGTCGGCCGTGACGCAAGAATCAGGCGAAGTGCCCAGCTGTAGCTCGAAGAACGTACTGAACGCGCCGCCTCCCTCGCCCAGCAGCAGCGCGATGGAGTTGTCGCCTTGCGCCGTTACGGCTAGGTCGGGCCGTCCGTCCACGTTGTAATCGGCCACCGCGATCGAGGTCGGATTCGTGCCCGCCGGAAAATCCTGGCGCGGCACGGCCGCCGTGCCGAAGGTGCCATCGCCGTTGCCGAGGAAAATCGATACCGAGTCGCCCACTTCGTTCGTCGCGGTCGGCGCGCCGCTATCGGCCACCGCGAGATCCAGAATCCCATCGCCGTTGAAATCGCCCGGCGCGACGAAGAGCGGCGTCACGCCTGTCGGGTACGTCACTCCGTTCTTGAACGTGCCGTTGCCAATGCCGAGGAAAATCTCCATGTCGTTGTCGCCGGAATTCGTCACGGCCAGATCGATCTTCCCGTCGCCATTGAAATCTTCCGCGACGATCGACGTGGGCGCGGTGCCGGCGGCAAAGGGCTTCATAGCGACGAAGGTCCCGTCCCCGTTGTCGTGAAACACCTGGATCGTGTTGTCGGTTTTGTTCGCGACGATTAGGTCAGGTGAACCGATCGATTCGATGTCGCTTGCGATAACGCATACCGGGCCATTGCCCGTCGTGAGCGGCGTGCCCGTCGCGAATGTGCCGTCGCCATTGCCGAGCAGAATCGTGATCGAGTTGGAATTTTGGTTCGCGACGGCCATGTCGAGGTTGTTGTCG
>Ga0210391_10001265_pt1 | contig 23332 bp, 20 predicted proteins | sample IncBWC12OmetaG_FD_160573 | JGI IMG/M metagenome (GOLD analysis project Ga0210391, IMG submission 160573) | Forest soil microbial communities from Barre Woods Harvard Forest LTER site, Petersham, Massachusetts, United States - Inc-BW-C-12-O ...
GGCCCAGCCTCCAGCGATGACGGCGGCGGTGGAAAGCGTGTCGCCGACTTCATGCAGCAGAGCGCTGCGAATGTTGACATCATTACCGGAACCCCGGCCCGAGCGATACAGGAGCAGCGCGATCACTCCATTCATCACTACGCCGGCAGCGGCAACCCACATCATCACCGAGGCCTGAACGCGCTCGGGATGCTGCAAGCGGTGGAATGCCTCGTAGAAAATGAAAAATGCGACGGCGACCAGTGACACGGCATTCACCAGTGCAGCTAATACTCCTGCGCGATGATAGCCATACGTCTTGGTTGAACTCGCGGGCCGCGACTGCAGATAAACCGCAACCAGAGAGAGCAGCAGCGCCAGAAAATCGGAGAGATTATGTCCGGCCTCGGAAAGCAAGGCCAGTGAATGGGCACGGATGCCGGCCACAACCAGCAGTACGATATAGCCCAGGGTCACGCCCAGCGAAATCTTAAGTACTCGCTTGGGACCGTCTCCGCCATGACCGTGGACGTGCATTTTCTAAGTGTACGAGCGTAGCAGGATGGGCTTCAAGCGACGTCCGATCAACGATGGAAAAGTTTCTGCATGTAGCTGTCGTTGTAGAGAGTGGTTGTGTTCTGCACGAACTCGAGAATGCGGTACATCTTTTCGCGCGACTCGCGGCTCATCTCCTTGAATTGCACTGCCACGCCGGACCCGGGATGGATTCTGGCAATCGTTCCCTCGGCGCTCAGGGTTGCATCATCAATGGAGAAAATCAACTTGAGATGAGAACCGGACCGCAGAATAGCGCTGGTTTCCACGTAGCAGCCTCCGAGGCTGATGTCGATGAGATTGCCGAAGATCGGTCCACTGCCGGACTGAGGGTGCAGTTCGATTGTGAGCCGGCATTTCATGCGAGTGTGCAGGCGCTGATCCTTCTGCGAAGGCTGCTTCTGCTTCTCCAGATACATGCGGCGATCGGCTTCGGTCAAGAGTTGCTCGGCGTCGTTGCCGTCATCTGGAGATACCGCCAGCCCCACACTCAAAGAGAGAATGTCTTCTCCGCAAACATCGAAACCAGCTTGGCGGGCAAGCGGACGAAGCTGATCCACCTTTTTTGCGGCGGCATCGGCGGCCAGACCCGGAGCAATCACCACAAATTCATCCCCACCCATGCGGGCGACGTAATCGTACTCGCGGCAGGTTTCTTTCAGGGCCTGGGCGAACAGGCGCAACACGCGGTTTCCCTCGAGATGCCCGAAGCGGTCATTGATCCTCTTAAATCCGTTCATGTCGCAAACCATGAGGGTCAGCGACATGTTGTCGCGCTTGCAGCGAGCTAATTCGCGATCAAGTTGCAAGAACAGCGATCTGGCATTGGGCAGGCCGGTGAGGTAATCGGTTGTAGCGGAGCTTTCCGCCTGCTGGTACTTGAGCGCGTTCTCGATGGCGAGCGCCATTTTGCCGCTCACCGCCAAAAGGATGCGCAAGTGGTCGGAGGTAAAAGCGTCACGCTCGGCGCGATAGAGGGCCAGAACGCCAATCACGCCGTCCACTCCTTCCAACGGGAGCGCCAGAGCGGAGCGCAAAGTGCTGGACTTCGCGGGATCGTTGAGATAGCCAGGCTCGACCGAGGGATTTCCGTTCACAATCGGTTTTTTGTTCTGAGCCACCCAACCGGAGAGACCCTCGCCGAGCGGAATACGCAACGAGGCAAAGAGGCGGTAGTTATCGCCGTTTACGTATTCGGGGATCAACTCATCCCCGCGACGGATATAAATTGCGATGGCATCATAGGGAACCATCGGTTTTAGTTTTACCGAGAACACGGAAAGCGTCTCACCGAGGCTTAACGACGCTCCCAGATCCTGGCTCAACTCAAACAGAGATTGAGCTTCCTGGCGGGCAGCAGCAATCGAGGATAGGAACGTTGCTTCTCGTCCCGGCGAATCCGTTACCGCGGCATTTTCGAACCCGGCCGCCGGGGCAGGGCCCCGCGTGATTTTGAGTTCGGTGGGAAGCGCCACATTGTCATCTGAATTCGCTTGCGCACGCGCCATGTTCTCCAAGGATTTGTAACGCCTGGTTAGGACATTCACCACCTTTGGATCAAATGACTTGCCCGACTCAGCCGAAAGCTGCTGCATCACTTTGTCCAAGGGCATGGCTCGGCGATATTGCCGGTCGGAGGCTAACGCGTCCAGATAGTCGACTGCGGAAAGAATGCGGGCGCCAATCGGAATCTCTGTGCCTTTCAATCCGAAGGGATAGCCTGACCCATCCCATTTTTCATGGTGGGCTCGAACGATCGGCACGACCGGATAAGGAAACCGAACCCGTTCCAGAATGTCCGCGCCCACGACGGTGTGAATCTTCATCTTCTCGAATTCTTCCGGCGTCAGCCGACCGGGCTTCGAGATAATGTGTTCTGGTACTGCGAGCTTGCCAATGTCATGCAGCAACGCGGCCGCGTGCAGGGCTTCTAGTTCGGCTCCTTTGATGCCTAATTCTTTCGCGACCTCGATCGCGTAGACGCGCACCCGTTGCAGGTGCGCGTGCGTGGTCTGGTCCTTGGCCTCGATGGCGAGAGCCAAGGCTTCGATGGTTCGCAGATGCAGGTTCGCAATTTCTTCCACGTGCCGCTTCTCGTCGTCCAGCTTACCCAGATACAAGCGGTATGAGCGGTAGATGAGATATATCGCGGGGACGAATAGCAATGAGCTTTCCCAGTTGAAAGCGTGATTGAACCAGCCGATTGCGCCTGCAATTCCGGCGCCCAGCAAGTAGTAAGGGAAGGACCAGAAGTAACAATCGATAAGGATTCGCTGAAGTGGTTTGCGCTCACTAAACGAGATAACGGCGGCGGTACATCCCGCATTGACAATAAAATAAATCGAAGCAGCTAAACATAAAACCAAAGCTTTGCTGGCGATAAGTTCGTTGGCGAGAGAACTGTGATAGGCGAAGTAAGCCAGCGCCGTTGAAACTGCGCCGGCGCATACATTAAACGTTAGCTGGATGGCGTTCGGACGGCCAGGGAACAAACCTTGAGCAAGCATGGCGACAGCGCCCAGGGTGATGGCCTCGGAATAGCTTAGCTCCGCGATACCTACCAGAATGAACAGGAAGTTCACCGAAAGCGTGCCGGTGATGCCGGGAAGCGTGACCCGCAAGCGTGACGCTAGAATTGCAATGCCAAGATAACAGATGAACTCAGCGATATTATTGCTTTGCTGGTGCGCCGCCGCGAGAAGCAGCGAGGCCATCCCCGCGGCAATCACTAAGCCGACGAAGACCTGGGCGCCGAGGGATAACCCTCTCCACGACTGTGTGGGTGCCGACATATGTCTGTAATCCGGCGCACGCTCGATGTTCTCATCGGGCGCTCGGCAGATTCCTTAAGGATAGACAGCTAACAGATTTATTACCAATGATTTACAGAGGTTGGGAGAAACTTCGGTAACACCCGGAATTGCTTGATTTGAAACAACTTTCGCAGGCACGAAGAGGCAGACACGTTACTCATTCCTGTGTCAATCTTATGAGCTGATCTGGCCTTCAACTGACCGCTTTCCCGCGAAACTGTCTTAGCCCTGCCGTCAGAAACAGCGCATCAAACGCTGTTAACACCACCAGCACGGCCAGCAAAGGAAGATGCGGGAACTGGGGCACAAGAGTTCCGCGCAGGCCTTCACTCGCGTATACAAGAGGATTCACCAGCACGACCTTCTGCAGAATGGGAAAGCTGTTCAGTGCACTCCAGGGGTAATAGGTACAACCAAAGAAAATCATGGGTGTCAAAACCATGCTGAACATCAATCCGATGTGCTGCTGATTGACGCTGCAGCCCAGGGCCAGACCACCGCAGGCGGAGAACAGCGCCACCAGCAAGGTAACGCAGGCAAAGGTAAGAGGGCTGTGTACCGTCACCGACACGCCCGGGCGCAAAATCACCCATGCCGCCGGAATCACAACCAGACCTGCGATTAGTGCCTGTAGCGTTCCCGCAAGCACTTTCTCAATCGCGACCCATGAAATTTCCATCGGCGCCAGCAGGCGGTCTTCGATTTCGCGGGTGAACTGGAATTCAGCAATCAATGGCATGGCTACCGCCCAGACCCCTGTAAACACCATGCTGATGGCCATGATGCCGGGAAGCAGCAGGCTCTTGTACGCTTCGGGCATGTAACCGCTGCGGACCATTACTCTTCCAAAGATGAACACGAACATCAGCGGCTGCAGAAAAGTCTGCATCAGCAAAACCATGAAGTTGCGGCGAGCCACATGCACATCGCGTGCGAGCATGGCGAAAAACGTCTTCCAGTTCATTCCCGCAGACTCCTTCCGGTGTGGTGCAGAAATAGATTTTCCAGGCTGGGTTCAGAAATGTGTACATCGCGCAGTTCCGAGCCGGTGGCAGAAGCCAGGCTGGCGATCTCTGCAATCAGCGAACCGCCGCGATCGGCATAGAGGTCTGCGCCGGTTTGTTCGCCGTCCTGGGCTCCGCTCTGCGCAACGGCGCGGACCTCTCGTACTCCGGGCAACGATTGCAGCCGTTGCAGAAGCGCAGCAGAATGATTCCCGAAACGCAGACGCAACAGATAACCGCCCGGCACGGAAGCCTTCAACTCGGTTGGCGTACCCAAAGCGATGTTGCGTCCGTGGTCGATGATGGCGAGGCGGCCCGCGAGTGCATCTGCTTCTTCCATATTGTGCGTGGTCAGCAGAATCGTCTTGCCGGTTTGGTTGTATTCCCGAATAATCTCCCAAAGCAGCAATTTGGTTTGCGGATCAAGACCGGCGCTGGGTTCGTCGAGGAAAAGAACCTGCGGGTCATGCATCATGGCGCGGGCGATGGAGAGCCGCTGCATCATGCCGCCGGAGAAGCCGCGCACCATCTGCTCGGCGCGGTCGCGAAGCTTGAATCGGTCCAGAAGGTTCTCGGCTCGGGATGCTCTGGTCGCAGAGTCGAGCCCGAAGTAGGCGCCATGAAACAAAAGAATTTCGCGCGCGGTGAGCGAGAAGTCGAGGTTGGGACGCTGCGCCACCACTCCAATCAGACGCTTGACGGCAACCTGTTCTTTCCAGACATCGTGTGCGCCGATCCAAGCCTCGCCGCCGCTCGGCCGTACTCGCGTGGTTAGAATTCCAACAGTTGTCGACTTGCCCGCACCATTCGGCCCCAGCAGCCCGAAAACCTCGCCCGCGGCAACGTCCAGCGTCAGGCCATTGAGCGCGACAATCTCCGGCTTCGGCTGCTTGTCGCCCTTCTTCTCGCTCTTGGCGCGTGCTGCGGGCGAGCCAAAACCGCCGGCAGCAAAAGGAGGAGCGGAGGTGTAGACCTTACGTAGATCGCGAGTGCGAATTCCTACCATAAAGTTGCGGTTGAGACCTTTGCATGTTTCCAGAGGGTGGCGGGAATGTCAATTCCCGAGACTGGGTGAAAGATTTGGTGGCGGCGCGTGGACTCGAACCACGGACCTACGGATTATGAGACCGTCGCTCTAGCCACCTGAGCTACGCCGCCAATATGAGGTAAGCAACAAAGAAACAACAACTTGCAGGTAGCCAGCACTTTCGTACCATCTGCTTTTTACGGCTTTTTTGTTATGCTGTCCCCATGAGCAAATGGGGAAGCGGTCACGTTTACAAGCAGTCCGGTGCATGGCATCTGCAATTCTACCAAACCGAAAAGAACGGTGATGGGGAAATGGTCAAGGTACGCAAATCGAAGCGTCTCTGCGAGGCCAAGGGCGTCACCCAGAAGCATGTGAACGGTCTCGCGGCAGCGGAGATGGCAAAGATCAACAACAGCACCCGTACCGCTGAGGATATGCCGGTCACCGAATTTTGGGAAGACCACTACTTGCCTTACTGTGAGAAGGAATGGAAAGGCACCGGGATGCGTGCCTCAACCGTGCGGGGCTTCAAGCAGGTTTGGAAACAACATCTCAAAGACCACTTCAACTCAAAAACACCCATCACGCTGCAAGAATACACAGCAGATCAGGCGCGGCGATTCCTTTCCAGTTTGAAGACGAAGCAGGGCAAGAACACCCTCAAACACATTCGCGCCTTGGCCTCTGCGATGTTCAGCGAAGCCATTGAGCGCAACTTGCGAAACGATAACCCGTGGCATGTGAAGCTGCCCAAGGATTGCAAAGAGACGAAGACCACAGAACACTACACGATGGAAGAGGCCGAAAACCTCATCAGTGTGTTGGTTGACCACGTAGATGCTCAGTTGGTGTTGGCTCTGTCGTGTTTCCTTGGGTTAGGACCGGCAGAGGTCGCAGGTTTGCAATGGGGGGATGTTGATGCAGACTGGATTAACATCAGGCGCAACAAACCCTCGCATGGCAAGGTTGGCCCACCAAAGACGAAAGAGCGTATGGCACCTGTCCCCATTATTGACTCAGTGCGTGTGCCTTTGGAGTTGTGGCAAAAGAAGTGTGACAACACGGCACCTGATGCTTGGGTGATCCCTGATCTTCCCAACATGATTAACCGGGTCATCAAACCTCATGTGATGGGTGGAAGAGAGTGTGATCGTTGCGAGAAAACACCGAAGGCTTCAGGTGTGACGTGGAAAGGGTTATATGCCGGTCGCAGAGGTGCTTGCACCGCTGTGATTGAAGCGACAGGTGGAAACTACGCGGTTGCTCAAGCGTTGCTACGGCACAAGACGATGGACACAACGTTGCGTGTTTATAAAAAACAGATCACACCTCAAAGCTTGTTGGCCGGAATGCAGGTTTTTCAGAAGTCCCTCAGCAAGTAACGAGCGCAGCCGGTGCTGATAAGCAATAATCCATCACAACCCACGCAAAAGGTTTGACATCGTGGTGTTGAGGCCACGAGCGATAACCTGCAAGGTGATGATCCCCACCTCACGCTTGCCCCGCTCAATATCCGACAGGTGACCCCTGTTCATATCGAGATGCACCGTCAAATCGGTTTGTGTTAAACCTTTGCGCTTGCGTAATCGTTTGATTCGCTCACCCAAACGTACCAACAGAGCGTGGTTGCCTCTTGACATACATACATCATCGGCATTATTGTGTGCTACCGTGTCTGGTATGCCAGACATTGCTATTATGAGAGAGATTCAACAGTTGCTTTCGTTGCTGGCGGAACGTGTGTACACGGCGAACCTAGGCGATGCCACGGACTTCAAACAATGGTTGCTGCGATGTTCGGAACTAGCAGGATCATCAACAACCATGCAAGAGTTCTTTGACCGCTTACCTACTAACAACCAGACCGCTCAAGGCATGGTTGAAAAATAACCATAACTCAAAGCATAGTTTGTGAAACTTTAAGTACCGCAGGGTAATAGAGCTTCAGAGCTATTGAACCCGGAAAGGCTCTGAGGCAGACTGATCGAGTCAGGCAATTAAAATTCGATCCGAAGGAGCAAACAGCATGGCGAAAATGACAGAGCAACAGAGACGCGACTACAAACTGTATCGAGCAGAATGCCGGATCAGCAACGTTGAGCCGGTACGGGCCGACTTCCTAGCCGGTGACATTCCTAGCTGCGTTAGCTACCAGCTTGAACTACAGCGACCTCATCAGGCCGCGCAAGCCGCAACAGCGTGAGTTCGTAACACTCCCCCATTCTTTTCCTTCCCAAGCTTAAACAAGACGCAGGATAGTCTACGGCGCACCTGGTTCAGATCGTTGCAGGGGCGGGCCGTTTCCGGCTGATCTTGGTGCCGTTTCAGTCAAACCGGGCCGCCGGTGTAGCCTACCGCGCCCTTACCAAGAGCGACGGTCTAACCAACCGTCGCTCTAGCCACCTGAGCTACGCCGCCATATTGGGGAGACGCAATGAGAGGATTAGTCGCCTGGGGCGAACTCTCGCTGCCATGGACACGACAGCTGGAGCCGCGCGTCACGTCCAGTTCTTCATTCTAAGAGTCATTGCAAACTAAGAATCATTGCAAAATGCTGTCAAACAGCGCCTGCCATTGCATTTGCCCAAATCGCCACTTGCCAGTTACGCGACGAAACGGGAAACTGGTGCTCTCATGAAAACCATCGCTGTAATTCCCGCCCGGCTGGCCTCGACTCGATTGCCGCGCAAGATGTTGCGCGAGATCGTGGGCAAGCCTCTGGTGGGTTGGGTGTATGAGGCGGTGCGGTCGTCGCCGCTTCTCTCCGAAGTGATTGTCGCTACCGATTCCGAGGAGATTATGGGCGCGTGCGCCAGATACGGTTGGAACGCCCGGATGACTTCTCCGGTTCACCGCAGTGGAACCGAGCGCGTGCAGGAAGTGTCAAACTCTATCGATGCGGATGTCTACATCAACGTGCAGGGAGACGAACCGATGGTGCGTCCGGAACAAATTGCCACGCTCGTCGAGGTGATGAAGGATCCGGCGGTCAGCGTGGGAACGCTGAAGACACCATGCTTAGCGGAAGAAATTCATAATCCCAACGCCGTCAAAGTTGTGGACGACTCTGGCGGCCGCGCTCTGTATTTTTCGCGCGCTACGATTCCCTTCGACCGCGACGGCACTCAGCCGGCGTATTTTAAGCACCTCGGGATCTATGCCTACCGGAAACCCGCGCTCGATCTTTTTGTGAGCCGGACGGAGTCGATTCTGGAAAAGAGTGAGCGGCTGGAGCAGCTTCGCTTTCTGCAGAACGGAATTCCGATTTACGTGGGCGAAACGCCTCACGATTCAATCGGCGTGGACACAGAGGAAGACTTGCACCGGGTCGCCGAGATTCTGCGCAGGCGCTAATTGCTGAGTTCGAAACGGAAAGCACTCAGACCGGTGGCCCTTCAGCTTGGATGCGGCCCCACGCTTCTGCCGCCGCTACGCGTTTCGAGATAGCAGGATGTGAGTGGAATAATACTTCCACCCACTTGGAAGGCGTGCGCTCCGCCAGATTCTGCTGCGCCAGCTTGTTCATCGAGGAAATGAAGGGTTGCACGTTGGCGATCGATTCGAAAGCATAACGATCGGCCTGGCGCTCGTTATAGCGCGAATAAGCATTGAGCGCCGGCATCAGCAGCAGGGAAAGCACGCTGGCGGTAATGGCAAGCAATGGCATATTCGCGAAATCCGAAAGTTCCTCGAACATGTGATGATCGACCGCATAGTGAAGCACCCAGTTCGCCGCCCAAAAACCAAGCAGGGTGGTTCCCGCCTGCACCACAATGCTTTTCAGAATGTGCCGGTGAACGTGATGGCCAAGCTCGTGCGCGAGTACGGCTTCGATTTCTTCGGGAGCATAATTATCCAGCAGCGTATCGGCCAGGATGATTCGCCTGGTGTTGCCTAATCCGGTGAGAGCGGCGTTTGCTTTCTTGCTTTTTTCAGAGAGCTTCCAGCGATAGATGCCGCGCACGCGAGTGCCCGCGCGTTCGCTCAGTTGGACCAGCCGCCGGCGAAGGTCTTCATTGTCCAGGGGCTCGAACTTGTAGAAGATTGGGAGCAGCACGACAGGGGCAAGCTGAGCCAACAAGACAAACAACCCCATAAACAGCGCCCAACTAATGAGCCACCAGTGCTGAGAAAATTGGCGAATCATGAAATACAACAACTCGACAACGATTCCGGCGAGTGCGAGGCCGACAAGAAATCCTTTGGCTTCGTCCCATAGCCAGGCGCGAAGCTTTTGGTTGGAGAGTTGAAATTTTCGCTCCAGCCGGAAGCCGTAGTAGTCCAGGCCGAGGCCGAGAACTTTGCTGATCAGGAGCAGAAAGAATAGATAGAGAAAGACAGAAAGAGTGTAATTCTGAAATCCGCGACGGTATGCCAGATCGCGCAACCAACCCGTCCATCCAGTAAGTAACAGAATAATCAGGAATGCGGAGCCGATGACGAAATCGGCGATCCCTAGCCAGCGGTGGATCCGGTTGTAGCGACGCGCCTCCGGCGAGTCTGGAGTCGAAGATGTGACATCTGCGAATGGCATGCTTAGTTAGAAGTATCGCATTACCGTTACGAGAAATGTGGAGTTTTGGAGGCAGCAGGTATCTTCAGTTACTTCTAACAAAACTCTCGGCGGCTGTCAGGATTTCGTTTACCAACTCGGGGGATGCGGCCTCGGCATATAGGCGCAGCAGGGGTTCCGTGCCCGAGGCGCGGAAAAGAATCCACGCTTCCGCTCCGTTGCCGTTGGTGGGCGCATCGAGAAAAAACTTGATGCCGTCGAGATTTTCTTTCTTCAGCACGTGATATCGATCGAGGCTCTTTGTGCTTTCGGACGCCGCACGTTGAATTGTGCTCTGCTTGATCGCGTCTGGAATGTGCAGATCGCGCCGGCCATAATAGTGAGGCCCGAATTCGCGCTGCAGGTCGGCAACTAACTGGCCCAACGGCTTGCCTTCTTCCGCCATCGCATTGGCCAGCAGCAGACAATTGAGCACTCCGTCACGCTCGGGCAGAAAGCGTGAGTAGCCGATGCCGCCAGATTCTTCTCCGCCGATCAAGATGTCGTGCTCCATCATCACGTCCGCGATGTACTTAAATCCAATTGGCGTTTCGTAAAGTTTGCGGCCATATTTCGCGGCAATGCGGTCCAGCATGCGCGTTGTGTTGAAGGCGCGGACAACGTCTCCTGTCCACTTCTTGCGCTCGAGCAACCAGTGCAACAGCACGCAGTAGATCTTGTGCGAGTCAACAAAACTGCCGTCTTCAGCGACTGCGCCGATGCGGTCGGCATCGCCGTCAGTGGCTAGGCCGGCGTCGCATTTCTCCCGCACTACGGTTTGTTGCAAAAGAGAAATGTGCGGCTCAATGGGCTCGGGATTGATGCCTGGGAACAGCGGGTTCAGCTCCTGCCGGATCGCAATGAATTGAACGCCACGCTCGTGAAATATTCCGGGTAGAACTCCCCGGCCTGAACCGTACATCGAGTCGATGGCAAATTTGGCCTTGGTTTTGCCGATAAGATCCATGTCAGCAAAGCGGCAAATCGCTGCGATGTACGGCGTTTTGAGATCGATTTCTTCGATTGCTGCTTTTGAACCCTGGGGCATCGCGCTGACGCGCAGCTCTTCTTCTACCTTTTTCATGATCGCAGGAGTCGCGGAGCCGCCGAAATTTCCCTTGAACTTCATTCCGTTCCAATTGAATGGATTATGGCTGGAGGTAACCATCACGCCGCCAGCGGCGCCGTTATTCTTCACCGCGTAGGAGACCGCTGGAGTGGGAGTGTAATCGTTGGCCAGCTTCACGGGGATGCCGGCTGTGGCAATCACTTCTGCCGCTGCCTGGGCCGCGCTCTGCGAGGCGAAACGCGTGTCGTATCCCACGATGATTCCCCTCTGGGCATCCTCGTATTTCAGCACGTAGGATGCGATTGCGCCGGCGACGCGGCGCACGTTGTCAAAGGTGAAATCGTCGGCGATGATCGCTCGCCAACCGTCGGTTCCGAATTTGATTTCTCGAGACATGTGAAAAGCGATTAACGGCCAACGACTCAAGTCAGTTTGTGCAGCTTCTTCTCGTCCAGATACTTCACTACTTTGCCGACGTCCTGCGCCTGTTGCCGGGTCGTGATCAGTAAAGCATCATCGGTTTCGACTACTACCAAATCACTTACCCCCACAATCGCGACAAATTTTCCGGGGGCGTGAACGTAATTTCCGGTGGCGTTCAGAATAAATTCGCCAGCGCCGTTGATAAGGTTACCCTCGCGCGAATTGCTCTTGGCTGTGTGGTGTTCGTGCAGCGCGGTCCAGGAGCCCAGGTCGTTCCAGCCGAAATCGGCGGGCAGGCAAACGATGTTCGCAGCTTGCTCGCCCTTTGCCGAGCGCGGCTCGAGCAATGCATAATCGACGCTGATGCTTTCGCATTTCGGATAAAGCTTACGGAAGGTCGCGGCAAACTTGTGCGTGCCGAAGGCTGCGGCGATCTCTTCCAGCAGCGGAGCGGTTTTTGGAAGATGCTCGCGCAGGGCGTTCACCAGTGTGCGAGCGCTCCACAGAAACATTCCGCTGTTCCAGAAATAATTCCCTGCCGCTACAAAAGATGCGGCCTTCTCGACGTCGGGCTTTTCCGTGAAGCGGCGCACCCGCAGCGCATCGCCGGCAAACACGCTGCCCGCCTCGATGTAGCCGTATCCAGTTTCCGGTCGAGTGGGTCGAATGCCGAGCACCACAATATTTTCGCCGTCGGCTGCGATTTCTACACCGCGCTCAATGGTCGCGCGATATTTTTTTTCATTGGCAATCACATGATCGGAAGGAAATAGGCCGAGCACTGCATCGGGGTGTTCGCGCAACAAGAGAAATGCCGCAAGCCCAATCGCTGGCGCGGTGTTGCACCCCACCGGTTCTGCCAGAACCTGCGCCTTTGGCAACTTTGGCAACTGCTTCAAAATCGCGGGGCGAAGATCGTCGTTGGTGATGATCCAAAATTGTCGCGCGGGTGCGAGCGGCAGAAGCCGTGCCACAGTTTGCTGGATCATGCTCTGCTTGCCGTCGAGTGCCAGTAACTGCTTAGCATGCCGCTTCCGGCTCAAAGGCCAGAAGCGTGTGCCGCGGCCTCCGGCGAGTATTACTGGATAAAAGTGTGGGTTCTTAGCCAAGTTGTTTGTGATGTCGCACTACATGCGCGTTTCCGGTTCGGGCAACGCCGCCCCCGGAACACACGCTCTTAAAAACTCCAGCGCCCACTGCGGGCGCACAGTAAACTTTCCGACCGACGCCGGAATTACAACCGCATCGCCCTTCGCCACAGTCACGGGTTCGGCTCTCGCGGTTTCCATCACACCGCAGCCTTCCACGGCCACCAATATCTGCGCGGAACTCTTGCCGGAGTCGTCGTGCGTGCTCAATTCCTGTACGTCCTTGATCTCAAACATATCCACAACAAAGTAAGGAGCAGCCACCAGCAAGCCCTGCCGGTTGTTGCGGCCGGGAATTTGCGCCGGGGCCGGCCGGACAACTTTTCCGGACGAAACGGCCAGCTTCACCGCGTCTAATCCTTCTTTCAGATGCAGCTCGCGCGGTCGACCATAATCATACAAGCGATAAGTCGTGTCCGACTGTTGTTGCGTCTCGACAATCACCGATCCTGGCCCCAGCGTGTGCACGGTTCCACCGGCAACATAAATCATGTCTCCGGTGTAAACGTTGAGCCAGTTCAGCAATTCTTCGGCGCGCTTCTCGTGGATTGCCTGCTCCAACTGCGAAACCGTCACGCCCGGTTTCAATCCCAGACCAATTTGCGCTCCCGGCTTGGCGTGGGCCACGTACCAACACTCAGTTTTGCCCCAGGGTTGGGAAACGCGGCGCGCTTGCGCATCGTCGGGATGAACCTGCACGGAAAGTTTCTCATGTGGAAACAGAAACTTCAGCAACAGAGGAAAGCGCGCGGCGTCACCGGCAGCATCCCCAACCAGTTCCCGCCGATACTTCTCGCTGACCTGCGCCAGAGTTTGCCCGGTCAGGGGCCCGTTGGCCACCTTGCAATCGTCGCCGGTGAGCCAGGCTTCGCCCATCTTTTCCTGGAACTGGCGATTGGGATAAATCGGCGACAAATCGTGCGTGCCCCATGGACGCGGGCTGAATTCCGGAAGCATCAAGAGTGGATAAAGATTGTTCATAACGACGATCTGCGGAGCATTGATCTGAAGAAAAACGATCTGCGCAACAACGATCGAATAAAAAAGGCCGTTCGCAAACGGCCGACCTTCGCTGAAACTTAACCAGCAATGTTGACTCAGTACATCGGAAGGCTGCGACTACAGCCCCGCGAAAAATTTGCGCATGCGTTCCAACCCGCGATCCAGTTCCGCTTTTGAGGTCGCATAGGAAACGCGAATGTGATCGCTGGTGCCAAATCCTTCGCCTGGAACCGTGGCTACGTGCGCTTCTCTTAGCAGCCTTCCTGCCACGTCTGACGCCGACTTCACATTGCTGCGTCCCAGGAACGCCGAGATATTGGGATAAGCATAGAACGCGCCTTCGGGCATGGTGCAGGTCACGCCGGGAATCGAGCGCAAACCCTCGACTACGTGATCACGGAGCGTGATATATTCGCGCCGCATTTGTTCCACGCACTCCTGCGGTCCGCGCAGTGCCGCTACGGCCGCTTTCTGCACAATCGACGTGGGATTCGACGTGGATTGGCTTTGCAGTTTTGCCATCGCACTAATGATCGCTGTTGGCCCGAGCGCGTAACCGAGGCGCCAGCCCGTCATGGCATAGGTTTTCGAGAGCGAACCCAGAACTACGATGCGGTCTTTGTATTCGCGCAACGATCCCACAGAAAAATTCCGTCCGGTGTAATTCAGATAGACGTAACACTCGTCGGAGAGCACCCAGATTCCGCGCTGCTGCGCGAGCCGGACAACTTCCGTCAGATCCTCCGCACTCATGACGGCACCGGAGGGATTCGACGGCGAATTCAAAATAATGACCTTGGTTCGCGGCGTGATCAGCCGCGCAACCATCTCCGCCGTAACCCGGAAGCCTTGCGATTCGTCCGACTCAAGGAGCACACACTCGCCGCCGGCGTAGCGGACGATGTCCTTGAACGAAACCCAGTAGGGAACCGGCAGAATGACTTCGTCGCCGTGATCGACGAGGACCTGAACGGCGTTGAATAGCGCATTCTTGCCGCCGGTCGACGCGATGACTTCTTCGCGGCGGTAGTCGGAATCGAAATCGACTGCGTGACGGTGAACGATGGCATCGCGCAACTCGGGCGTGCCCGGCACGGCGGTGTACTTCGTGAAGTTGCCTTGAATCGCGGCGATGGCGGCATCCTTGATGTGCTGCGGCGTGGAAAAATGCGGCTCGCCCGCGCCAAAGTCGACCACGTCGATGCCTTGCGCGCGCAGCTTGTCAGCCTCGGCCACAACCGCCATGGTGGCTGAAGGTTGAATGCGATTGATGCGGTCGGTAAGGCGCAGCGCTTCCGTGGTTGCCGTGGTCATGACTTTTTTTTCCTTTTCTTCGTGGTGATTTCTTTTCCGCCGGAATTTCCTGAGGAGGCTTGCTGCATCTCGTCATGAAATTTGTAAGCGGGCTCGAGTTTTTCGCGCAGCTTCTGCTCCACCACTTCGGGCACCAGTCCTTTTACTGGCCCGCCCGCCTGTGCTACTTCGCGCACCAGACGCGAGCTGACGTAAGAATACTTGTCGGCGGGCATCATGAAAACCGTTTCCAGCGTAGGCTCGAGCTTGCGGTTCATGAGCGCCATCTGCAGTTCGTATTCGTAGTCGCTTACGGCCCGGATGCCTCGCAGAACACAGGTCGCTTCGATCGACTTGGCATATTCGACCATCAGTCCGTGAAAAGTTTCGATGCGAACATTTTCCAAGTGCGCCGTGAGCGTCTTCAGCATCTCGAAGCGCTCCGCGAGGCTGAACATCGGGATCTTTTCCGAGTTCCTGAGAATCCCCACCACCAGTTCTTCAAAAATCTTCGCGCCCCGCTCAATCAGGTCGAGGTGCCCATTCGTGGGCGGATCGAACGAACCGGGATAAAGGGCGCTGACTTTGTTCAATGGTCCTCGCGGAAACGGCGGGGGCTGAATAGAAGATTCTATGCGGTAGGGAGTGGGGATGGCAATTGCGCGGTCAGGGTTGGCATCCCTCGCTTCGATTGAGATGACAACCCCTTCTAGTCAACGCTCAATTTAGCCGCTTTAACGCCTCGCTGCCACGATCGGCGCCTTTACGGAATCCGTTGCAGTTGGCATGGTAGTGACCCGGGCACCTTGCGATGGCGTTTGTGCCGTCGTCGCTGCGGGTTGCGCCGTGGCCGGAGTTGCAATCAGGCCCAGGGACTTGCGGACTTCGGTGTCGAGCTTGGTCATGGTGTCTTTGTTGTCTTTGAGGAACTGGCGGGCGTTTTCGCGGCCCTGGCCGATGCGTTCGCCTTTGTAGCTGAACCACGAGCCGGATTTTTCCAGGATGTTGCTGTTCACCGCGATATCGAGGAGGTCGCCTTCGCGCGAGATGCCCTCGCCGTAGAGAATGTCGAACTCGGCCTCGCGGAATGGTGCAGCCACCTTGTTCTTGACCACCTTCACACGGGTTCGAGAGCCGGTTACTACGTCGCCATCTTTAATGGCTGCGATGCGGCGGATGTCGACGCGCACTGACGAATAAAACTTCAGCGCGCGGCCGCCGGTGGTGGTTTCGGGGTTGCCGAACATAACGCCGATTTTTTCGCGGATTTGATTAATAAAGATCAGGCACGTGCGGGATTTCGAAACTGTTCCGGTCAGCTTGCGCAGCGCTTGCGACATGAGGCGCGCCTGCAGGCCCATATGGCTGTCGCCCATTTCGCCGTCGAGTTCGGCCTTGGGCACCAGCGCCGCCACTGAGTCGACGACCAGCACATCGATGGCGTTTGAGCGTACCAGGGCTTCGGTGATTTCGAGCGCCTGCTCGCCATAGTCCGGCTGGGAAACCAAAAGGTTGTCGACATCGACGCCCAGCTTCTTGGCGTAGGCGGGATCGAGCGCGTGCTCGGCATCAACGAAGGCGGCCATGCCGCCGGTTTTCTGTGCTTCGGCGATTACTTGCAGGGTGATGGTGGTTTTGCCGGAAGACTCCGGGCCGAAGACTTCGACGACGCGCCCGCGGGGAAAACCGCCGACGCCGAGAGCGGCGTCGAACGAGATGGCGCCGGTCGAGATCACAGAGATGGGGACGATCGCTTCCTTCGACCCCAGGCGCATGATCGAGCCTTTGCCAAACTGTTTTTCGATCTGTGAAACCGCCATCTCGATTGCTTTGCCGCGTTCATCCGCCATGGGAGTGTGGCTCCTTTGTAATTGTTAGTGGGTCTGGGCGGATTATACATATGGGATGAAGCGAACAAAAGACGAATCTCAATAATAAACAGTGGAAAACGTTCCGAATCGGGCACCGCCTTACCTGTTGTCATCCTGAAGGCCGCGCTTTTTGCGGACTGAAGGACCTATGGATTCGTCGGCAGCGTCTTTGGTGCCAGCCAGGTGCAGAGGTCCTTCGTTGGGAGTCCTCGGCGAAGCCGCGGACTCCGCTGCCTCAGGATGAGAAACGAGGAGAGATCAGCTTTCGAGCCGCTTGTACAACTCGCGATACTTTCCGTTGGAGCGGCGATAGGCGGTCACCACTTCCGGCCTTACCATGCGCTGCGAAGGGACGACGTTGTGCAGATAATGCTCCCAGTGCCCGCTCCAGTAAGCGACTCTATATCGCTGTGATGACCCAGCTAGGGCAAGATTTCCTAAGTCATCCCATCTACCTCTGCAGCAAATCCACCGGCGCTGTCACATCGTGCACGCGAAAATGCTTAGCTAGCGCCGGATACTTCCGCGCCACAGCCCGTTACAAGTCTTCCGGTTTCAGTCCGCTGTACTTGGCAATCTTTTTCAACGCAACGGGCTAATCTCCTCGCCGTCATGCCACGCCCATGTGTAGCTGGGAAATCCGTCTCTTTGAAGTTGCACGTGGGATCCCTTCTTCTCCGTTCTCGGTTTCCAGCCGATGCGGAGCAAGGCCCTATATACGCGGATTGCTTTACTGCTCGGCCACGCATTCACAAAAACCGGATGGATTTCGGGGACTTTCTGATTTGCTCAGTTCGGTCGGCGATGACCCGAAGAGCAAGAGCGGTCACATTCACTTCAGCGTCCTGTTCGGTAGTGCCATAGGCCATGACGCCTGGAAGCTCAGGCACCTCGGCCAGCCATCGACCATCGGTTTCCCGTTCAAACACTATGCTGAAGGATTCGCCATCTGGAGGGTGGGGAACGGTTGCCATGAAACCTCCGCTGTGTTACGGCGACATTAGATCGCCGCAGCGATTATTTGTCGCATAGGGCTTCAAGTCAAGTTTATTGCGACAAGGAATTAAGAGCAAGTATTGCGGGGATTACCTCTGCAGCAAGTCCACCGGCGCCGTCACATCATGCACGCGAAAATACTTGGCCAGTGCCGGATACTTCCGCGCCACGGCTTCGTACATGGCATAGGCCACGTTGCGGTAGGAGACGTGGCCCGCCGGCGTGGTGCGCAGCTCGGAGATGTAGACGGCTTCGGCGAAGTCCATTTTGAAGAGGGCGCGCTTGCGATAGGCGAGCGGAATGGCGTACTGCGAATTCTCCTCGGCTTCGGGAGTTTTGCGCGCGGCGAGTTTCTCCACGGTAGCTTGGGTGCGGCGCATGGCGGAGTCGAAACGGGCGCTTACTCCGGCGTCATCGAGATCAAGGAGCATTTCGTAGCCGTGTTGCGTGGTGAAGCCCTGCATCACCTGGATGCAGCGGCGGTGACGGTGCATGTCGCGGAACCCGCCGGTATCCATGAGAATGTCGAAGCGGAATTGCTGCCCGGCGCGGAAAGCGCGCGACATTTCGTCGTACTTGCCACGATGGCGCAGGCCAAGGTCGATGATCTCGCGGCGACGACGCTCGCCGGCGACTTGCACTGCCTGTCGGATTTGACGGTAGGAAAAATGACAATGCTCGTAAAGGAGCGTTGTAGCAATCTCTACTTCCAGCGGCTCTTCGTCCAAAAGGTCGACGATTGCCTTCGACGGAGCGAGCTGCTCGTGCGCCATCAGCTCGCGCGCCGCTTGCCGCAATTCGCGACGCGTTTCCATCTCATATGGATTCGGGTCGGCATACTTCACTAAAGTCGGCGCGACGCGAACTTCGTGAAGCAGTTCCTGCTCGGCGCGCGCGCCCAACTCCGGGTTCAGCTTGCGGATTTCGTCCACCAGGCTCCGCAACGACTCGGCGTTCACATTGTAGGCTGCCGATGTCGCCGCTTTTTTCAACGACCCACCCAGCACGCGTACCTCTTTATGCGTGTGCGAGAGCAGATGCGCCACCTGCGTCTCGAGCGTGCGCGCGTTTACGATTTCGCCGAGCGATGTGTTCGTGGCCAGCGGCAACAGGTAGCGCGTGATGTCGAATGCCCGCGCCTTCAGGGTACGCTCGTAGGCATCCTGCTTCATGTCGGCGGGCTTGGGAGTGATGTTGATCAGATGCTCGGTCATGTGCGCGGAGAGCGCGTTATATTCGCCGAACAGACTGTCCAATGTCTCGCAGTAGAGTTTGCAGGCCTCGTCGTCGGCGCCGAAGTCAGGGATGTAGTAGCCGCTCTTCTTGAAATCCTGATAGCGCGTCGAGCGCTCCTGGCCGTCCCAGCGCTGCTCGTCGGCGAGCTCAATCGCGGCCAGGATCGAGAGGCGTTCGATGGCGAGAGCGATGTGCGCCAAGTCGGCGATCGAGCGGTGACCGTATTGAAAATAAAAAGTGTTGAGAAATTTCTCAGCTTTTTGCGAACTGATCTCGCGCAGAGATTCCTTCATCGACAACGCCGAGCGCGAGTACTTCGCCATGGCGTAGGCCTGAATCTCCGGCTCGACGCCGTAGACTGCGAAGACCTCGGTGGAGGGGGCGTCGGGCTGCGACTCCTGAACGATGGCGGGATGGTCTGCAGCCGAAGCCCGCTGCGGCGAACGGTGTCCTGAGCCGGCCGATGCCGAATCCGACTGGGATGATTTCTGATTGGAAGGCTCAGGCATGGCGATCACGTCATTCGTTACAGTTTGAGGCATGGGTGTGTACCGAATGTTAATTGGCAACGCCGCAACGCGCAATCGTTAGAGAAAAGACAACTCCACGCCTGCTGCAGTTTCTGCGCGGCGTCGTCTAACGGGTCCTTGCCCGCTAGACTCGTTCTGCACATCTACTGCAGGCTCGGCGGCAGGTATAATCTCACGTTCCAGCGTAAAAGCCTTCCAACCGAGACCTAAGCGAAGCAGGGAGAGTTCAAAATGTCCCTTTCAGGACGAGTGGCGTTCGTCACCGGCGCGTCGCAAGGTATCGGGCGCGCTTGTGCGATGAAGCTAGCCACTCAGGGTGCGGCGGTCGCCGTAGCCGCGCGTAATCAGGACAAGCTGAACGAACTGGTGAGCGAGATCACCGCTGCGGGCGGCAAGGCTGCCGCGTTCGTGCTCGACGTTAGCGATGAAGAGCAGGTCAAGTCGACGATTAAGGCAGCCGTCGCGCAATTTGGCAAGGTCGACATCCTGGTGAACAACGCAGGCATCACGCGGGACCAGCTCGTTATGCGCATGAAGCGTGCCGACTGGGATGCCGTGCTGCAAACCAATCTCACCTCGGCGTATCTCTGCATTCAGCAGGTTTCATCTTCCATGCTCAAGCAGCGCTGGGGGCGGATCATTAACATCACCAGCGTTTTCGGCCAGATGGGGCAGGCGGGCCAGGCGAATTACTCGGCGTCGAAAGCCGGTCTGATTGGCCTGACCATGGCCATAGCCCGCGAGTTGGGATCACGCAACATTACTTGTAACGCCGTGGCGCCTGGCTTCATCGAAACCGCAATGACGGATGTGCTGGGCGATGAGTTCAAGCAGAACGCCGCCAAGCAGATCCCGCTGGGCCGCGTAGGATCGGTCAACGACGTGGCCAATGCTGTGGCGTTTCTTGCGTCGGAGGATGCGTCCTACATTACCGGCCATGTGCTGAATGTGAATGGCGGCATGTTGATGGGATAGGAAATCTTCAATACCTTTCGACTTCGCTCGGGGCGGGCTCCAACATTGAGGGATACAGTAAGGATGCAAGCAGAGCACAATTCGAACTCCTCTGTGTCTCCTGCGACCTTGGTGTTGAAAGATTTGACCTTAATTCAGGCGACTTCGCCGGCGCAGATCGTGCAAGCCCGCGAATTATTTCTGGAGTATGCGCAGTCTCTCGGTTTCAGCCTGTGCTTCCAGAACTTCGATAAAGAACTCGCAGAACTTCCCGGTGACTACGTTCCGCCGGCAGGCCGGCTGTTGCTTGCGGAATTCGAGGGCCAGCTTGCCGCCTGTGTTGCGCTGCACAAATTAGGTTCTGATATCTGCGAAATGAAACGGCTTTACCTGCGACCGCAGTTTCGTGGCAAGGGTGTGGGACGCGCTCTGGCCGAGCGAATTATCGCCGACGCGCGCCAGATCGGCTATCAGCGCATGCGCCTTGACACGGTCGAGCCGGTGATGAAAGATGCGGTTGCCATGTATCGCAAGCTGGGATTTAGGGAAATCGCTCCGTACTGTGCGAACCCGATGGCGGGCGTAATTTATATGGAGTTGGAATTGTGACTGCAGTTAAATCGCGGACTGCAATCTGGACTCGATAAGGAATGTTCGATCAAGAAGTCCTATGAGGAAGAAGCCATGAAAAAAATAGCCGTCTTTCTACTTGCCGTGTTGTTTCTTTCAGCGACTGCATCGACTTGCTTTGCTGTCGACAGCAAGTCCGTTTCCTACAAAAGCGGCGACGAAGCCGTCCAAGGCGTCCTCTACACGCCGGCCGGCAAAGGGCCATTTCCCGCGATCATCGTCATCCACGAGTGGTGGGGATTGAATGATTGGGTTAAGGATCAAGCCTCGAAGCTCGCGGATCAGGGCTACGAGGCTCTCGCCATCGACTTGTATCGCGGCAAAGTGGCGACTACTCCGGACATGGCGCATGAAATCATGCGCGGCGTTCCGGAAGACCGTGCCAAGCGCGACCTGCATGCTGCGTTCGAATTTCTTCAGTCGCAGCCAAATGTGAGGAAGGACCGCATTGGCGCCATCGGATGGTGTATGGGCGGCGGCTACTCACTCGATGTCGCGCTGCAAGAGCCTACTCTCGCAGCTGACGTAATTAACTACGGCCATCTCGCCACCGATCCCGAGGCACTAAAGAAAATCAATGCTCCGATTCTTGGTTTGTTCGGCGGCCAGGATCAGGGCATCCCGCCCGCTGACGTAAAAAAATTCGGCGAGACTTTAGACAAGATGGGCAAAAAAGTCGACGTCAAAATTTACGGCGATGCCGGCCACGCCTTTGAAAACCCGAACAACAAAACCGGCTATCGCCCCGATGACGCGACCGACGCATGGAAGCGCACGGTAGATTTCCTCGCGGCGAATTTGAAAAAATAAACCGGAATTGGCGGAGAACGACCGCATCGACACACGGCTGCAGCGATGCGGCGGTAGGAATTATTTTTTCTTATCCTAGAAGTATTCTTTGCCCTGGCCTTGTGAAGTTTCAGTGAAAGCTCCTAGGAAGAAAGTGCCGGGACAATGGCACGAATTTCCACTTGCCAGAAAATCCCGATCTGGTTACTATGTCGCATCCTGAAATGCTCCCCCAGATCAATATCGGCGAGACCATAAGAAACTACCGGCTGCAAAAAGGCATGTCTCAAGGTGACATTGAGAAACGCACCGGTTTGCTGCGCTGCTACCTGTCGCGAGTGGAGAACGGCCATACCATTCCCTCGCTCGACACGCTCTCAAAAATTGCCGGAGCCATGGAGATCGCGCTCTCGCAGTTTTTCTCCGAGTCCGGGCACAGCAACGGTTCGAAGGGACTGCCGCAACTTTCCGATGACGAAGTACGCTTCCTCAGCCAAGTGCGCCGCTATGCCAGCAACCTTAATGACAGCGACCGTAAGCTGGTGCTGGCCATGGTGAAGAAGATGGCGGCGAATTCGAAGTGAGCTTCTAGCTTCTAGCTTTTGGCTCCTAGCCAAACCTATAGCATCGGCTTCGTGAACAGTCCGGTTCGACTTTCTCAAGCCCTGTTCTCGCAGCAGTCTCAGACAATTCCGCCGGGTGACTAGTAGCTCGTAGCCAGAAGCTGCTTACTTTCGTACCATGACTTCGGTGACCACTGGGTACCTCGCCGCCGTGTTCACTTCTCACTAAACTGTTCACGTGGAGACCCCCCAGTGACTACCGATGAAGAACTGAATGTGCTCGAGACCCAGCTGCGGCGGCTGAAGATTGAGTACGAGGTTTTTTTCAGCAACCCGACCAAACGTCCTCCTACCGACATCGAGTGGAAGGTGCTCTCGCTGCTGCGCAAGTTTTCCGACGGCGGACGCATGAGCTTCTCGCAGCGCTTCCGCTACAACGAAATGGCGCAGCGCTACGCCATCTACAGCGATTTGTGGCGCAAGAAATCGCGCGTCCGGGAGGAAGGCTACCGCCGCCCACAGGATGCGCTGCTCGCCGTTGCGGGAGTTCGCCCGGAAGATGAACACAAGCCCCAGCACAATCCGGTGTACGGTTTGAGCCAGGCCGCCACAGCCGCGGCCTCCGCGCCAGCCGCGGCTCCCGCGCCGGCCACCTCGCAGCCGTTTACCATGCACGAAAACGAAGCGGGACGCGAACAGCTCGAACGCCTCTATAACACGCTGGTCGCGGCCAAAAAGAAGGCCGGAGAAAATGTCTCCGGCAGTCTCGATTCATTTTCCAGCTTCGTGCAGAAAAAGACAGCGGAGATTCGCAAGCAGTATGGCTGCCAGGACGTGGAATTCTCCGTGGAACTTGCCGGCGGACAGGTCAAACTGAAGGCCAAAGCGAAGGCGT